>Ga0314712_10000105_pt1 | contig 8498 bp, 2 predicted proteins | sample Shad11_28May_sur_FD_206194 | JGI IMG/M metagenome (GOLD analysis project Ga0314712, IMG submission 206194) | Metatranscriptome of seawater microbial communities from Espelandsvegen Fjord, Bergen, Norway - Shad11_28May_surf (Eukaryote Community... | ecosystem: Environmental > Aquatic > Marine >... | reverse complement strand
TTTTTTTATATCGTATAACATTAAGAGCAGCGTTGACATCAAAGAGGTAGGCTCATTGTGTGTAATCAGATAATCGACATGCACACGGCCACATCATCTGTCAATTAGATGATGACAAGCGACAACACCTTGACAACAGGAGGTGTACGCCTGTAGACAGTACGGTCCAAATGCCTTTTATTCTGGCAAGTCCAGGTCGTGGGGTCGCGCCCCCACACGACGCTTTGTTAGGGTCAGGCCTGCCGGCGGCGTGAAAGTAATCCAACAAGCGCCTGATTAAACGGCCTGCTTCACCATTGCGCCCATCTTACTGACAAGTGGGTCAGAGTGCTTTTTGTTCCTCATGTCAACGTACGTACTGAACAAGGTTGAATCACCATGACAGAGAGCAACGGACCCACCAGTTTGGCAAGTCGCTTGGAAAAGCAGCTCCACTGCACAGAGTGAGTCGCTCATCGCGTACCGTATCTCCTTCTCGTTGCCTTTGCAGCCATACTGGAGCACCCACGTTGGACGTCCATCAAGATGCTTGATACTCAAGCGCATTGGCACACCATCTTTTGCAGCGCGGATGTACGGGCGACGATCGTCATCAGCGGCAAGACCTGTCGCCAGGTGCTGAAGCACTTCATCCGCGATGTCGCCCAAGGCTGTCGGTGCTGACATCGAGCGTCAACGATTGCGCGTCGGCGTCAGTCCTGCTGTCACGCTTGACACAGTGCCCGTTCGGTCTCCGACCCGCTGCGGTTTGGGGCAGGCACTCGTCGCCCAGGCCCTTACGCCGGCCACCGCAACCCGTAGGCCATCGACGCCAACACCCCTAGGCGCCAACGCCGATACATCGAGACCCTTGGGCCGGTCAAGGAAGTCCCACATACGCGCCTTGGCTACGCATATAGGGGAGTGGCATGCACGTCCCACGCAGGCTTGCTGGGGGCCGCACACACACCGACATCCTCCTCCGGCTCTTCTGGGGCCTTCTTGACTCCGAGAAGGCGCTCGAGGAACCCGTTAGTCTTGGAGCGACAGCCGACGCCGACGCGCCTGCCGCCGGTGAAGGGGATGGGCAAGCCGTTGTCGAGGAAGGAGGTGACCTGCTTGAGCTCGTCGAGTATGCCTGATTCAAAGATGAAGCCCGAGATCGGTGGAACGGCGATTAGCATTGGCAGGAGGACGGCCATCATCGGAGAGTTGGGGTTGGTCTGCAGGATGATGGTGCTGAGCAGCGAGAAGAAGATCTGCATCTGGCAGATCTGCGAGAGGAAGTCGTCGCCGTCGTCGATGAACGGGGCGTACATCATATACATGCCAAAAGTGACGAAGCAGATGATGAGCCCGAGAGTCAATTGCTCAGGTGAATCAGCTGGCAGGAAGATGGGGAGGGCAACGAGGGCCATCTTGCGCCCGCACTCAAAGATATCAAACCAGTACGTACGCATCTCGTAGCCATTTGTGAGCTTCTTGAGTGCGCTGGGCAGATTGCCGCGCCGTTCTTCGTATTTGCTCTTGAGCTCGGCCTTGCGCTCAATAGCCTCGTCAATCTCCGGCTGGTACTCTCGCAGCGCCCTGCCCTTAAGGAAGGAGCCGAGCTTGGCGCGATTGTCCTCGTTCGTGATCGAGAGCTCGATTTGGCGGATGGTGGAGAGCTCCTGCTTGCTGCGGAATAAGAGGGATGCGTAGTACAGGGGTATGCCCAGCGGATAGACAAAGATCATGCCGATAGCGTACGGAAAGATGAACCTTTGGTAGACCGGTGATCTGCAATCGATAGAGAAGTCAACGCGCAGAAAAGATTCGCCATTTTCTCCTGGGCCGTTGAAGGTGTTGCAGAGCAGCGCGTTGAAGATCTTGGCCGAGCTGCCAGGGTAGAGCAGGAAGAGCAAAAAGAAAGAGACGTTGGAGCAGAGCTCGGCGAGGAAGGCGGACGTGGGAGGTGGCGCATCCTTGGGTGAGTTGGCCGCCTTGGCGGCTTCCATCGCCGCCTTCTTATAGAGCACCTTTGCGGCCAGCTCAAGCAAGCCAATCACGACCAACGGGCCGATCGTCTGGATGAGCAGCGTGTGCATGAAGTTGATGCCGCCAAGCAGGCAGTCGAGGGGGAGGAGCGCGGGCATGTCCAGCTCAATGGCGGAGATTTTGGACAACCACTCAGTGTAGCTGTCGGGGTACGGGATGTTGAACGTCATCCCCAATCCAGTGAGGACTTGATAGAGCGAGACAAGGATCTTCAGCTTCACCCCAAACGACGAGATGAAGCCACCAACCCTGACAAGGAGGCTCACGCACCGGCCAGCCTTCGACTTGGAAGGCTCGCCCGCCGTCTCCAGCTTGTCGTCCACCTTTTCCATCGCCCAATCCTCGATGTCGGCCTGAACTGTGTCTGTGATGCTGGCGCGGAGGGCGCCGTCGTCGTTACCCGCGTTCTCGAGCGTGCTTGCCGCTGTCGTGAGAGCCCTCTTGCCAAACTTGAGCATGAGGACCGTCGCTAGCGCAATTACAGCAAAGGCAACACCACCCTGGATAGCGATTGTGACCGTCGGGTTGCCCGCATCGGCGCATTCAGAGCATGTGCCGCCCTCGCCACCGCCAAAGTAGCCGATGGCGCACACTGCACAATAGGGGCCGCCGTAGCCCTCGGCGCAGCTCGCCGCCTGGGGCGCGACCGGCTGCGCAGAGCTCACGTTGAGAACTGACCTGCCCAACGATGAGCCGAGCGTGGCGGAACTGACTGAGTTGACGCTTGCAATGGTGCTGGCCAGCGCCGTGCTTGGCGCCGTGATCGTGACCGTCAGCTCAACCGAGCCCGCTACAACTGAGAGCTCGATATGCTCAGGAGCAACGCCATACAACACCGCTAGCTCGGTGAGGACGGCAGCCTTGTCGTACTGATCGATGGTCATGTCGAGGCTCAGTGTCTGCTGCACAGTGGCGGAAGCGTTGCCGCTGCCCAGGCAAGCAGCCTCGGCGTCGATGTTGATGCACTTGCGCACGACCTGCGAGGTGAAGCTGTGCCGATAGAAACCAGGGAGGATCGGTAGCGTCTCAAGGGTGGTGCCTGCCTTGGAGCAGTCGGTGCCCTCCCGACCTTGGTACCATGTGCCACTGCATGGCTGGCAGCTCTCAACGCCTGTCACTTCGTCGGCCACCAGGTAGTAGCCCACCTTGCAAACGCATTCGGTCGGTAGCTTCGAGCCAAGCTGCATAGTGGTGGTGAACTCTTTTGCGGCGAGGGGCAGCGGCGAGAGGCGGCACTCGAAGCACTTGGTATTGCCACTCTCTGGCTTGTACGTGCCCGGCTGGCATGCGTCGCAGCGCACGCCGTTCATGATCTCCTTGCCAGCGTCACACTCGCACTTGGCCGTGCCATCGCTTAGGATCGTCTGGATAAAGCCGTCCTGGCAGACGCAGTCGTTGATCGACGTCGACGCCTTGGGCGAGGTCGAGAACTCGGGGCACTTGAGGCAGGCAGTCCCCAAATCTTGCCCGGTGAGCGGGTTGTACGTCCCCTCCGTGCAGTCCACAATGAGCCCCGCGGTGCACCATTTGCCCTTGGGACAGACGAACTTGACACTCTTAACCACCATCGCTTGAGTTGGAGGCGTCGACGCGACGCTGACCGTCACGCCAAGCGAGGCACCAAGAGCACCCCCAAGAGAAGAGTCGTCGACGGCCTGGACGGCGGTGAGGAGGTTCCCGACGGCAGCGGTGACAGGAGAGCCATCTGCTGCCGTGCCCACGGTTGCAATCGTGATGGTCAGCGTGAGGCCGCCGCTCTGTAGCATACGCTGCCGGCGCCGGCGCACACATGGGTTATCCAGCGAGATGAGCGAGATATCAACGCCATACTGTGTGGCGAGAGACTGCTTGACTTTCTGAAGGTCAAAGTCAACACAGCTCAGATCCAGCGTGAGCTCCTTCTTCACGCTCTCCACCTCCTTGGTGGTCGTCGAGTCGCCGACAGGCACTATGATCGGCTTGGAGCCTGGTGCAGCATTGACGGTGTCATCCGCAGCGCCAGGGCAGTAGAAGCCGGAGGCAGGGCATGGCTCGGGAAGCGCGCTGCCAAGTGGGGCCCAGAATCCAAGTTTCACGGGTTTGCACATGGTGCGCGTCGTCACCCCACTCGTGTTGGACGTTGTACCGCCCGGGCATGGGACGGGCGTCGCCGCACCCTGCTCGCAATAAAAGCCGCGAGTGCATGGCTTGCATGAAGTCTGGCCGTAGACGTCTTGGAACTGCCCTGGTGGGCACAGATCGCACGTCGCCTGCTCAGCGCTTGCTGCGAAGGAGCCTGGCAGGCATGGGGTTGGCTGTGCAGAGCCCACCGAGCAGGCTGTTCCTGCTGGGCATGTGATGCACTGATCCAGGCTGCTCAAGAAACCAGTGATGTTGAGCACGGTCTGGTTCGCGTGCGTGCCGCCAACGCACGGCTGCGGCGCACTCGAGCCCTCGACACAGAGGTAGCCTGGGGTGCAGCCAGCGCAGGCTGTGTTACCAGAGGACGATGTGAACTTGCCAGCTTCACACAATTGGCACGATTCTGTCTTCGGGCTGGCGGCGTACGAGCCTGGCAGGCAAGGCTTGGGCTCGGCAGAGCCTACAGAGCAGCTGGTGCCGGCTGGGCATGCGATGCACTGATCCAGGCTGCTCAAGAAACCAGTGATGCTGAGCACGGTCTGGTTGGCGTGCGTGCCGCCAACGCACGGCTGCGGCGCACTCGAGCCCTCGACACAGAGGTAGCCTGCGGTGCAAGCCAGGCACGCTGTTTGGCCGTTCATTGAGGTATACTTGCCAGGTTCACAGAGATCGCACGTGGACTGCTTGGCGTTTGCACTGAACGACCCAGGAAGGCATGGCGAAGCGACAGCGGACCCCACAGAGCATGCAGTCCCCGCTGGGCAGTCAACGCACAAAGCAGCGCTGGTCATGATGATGGAAGAATTTGAAGGCTTGTGCGTGCCTCCAGGGCATGGGAGCGCGGCCGCTGCGCCCTGGGAGCAGTAGTATCCAGGCGTGCAGCTCTTGCAGGCTGTGTTGCCCTCGGCCGCCTGGAACGTTCCCGCTTCGCACTTGGTGCACGCCCCTTGTCCGTCGGCTGCCGTGATGGTGCCAGGGGCGCATAGAGTTGGAGCCGTGGCCCCTGGAGGGCACGCCGACCCTGCGGGGCACACAGAACAGTCCCCAGCTCCCGTGCCGTCACCCTGCGCCGTGCCGCCTGTGCTACCACGATAGCTGCCCGCCGCACATTGCGTTGCAGTGCTGGCTTTTGCACCGCAATAAGAACCAGCAGGGCAGGTGTCACATGCCGTTTTGCCACCTATCGACTGGTAAGTGCCTGCGACGCAATCAGAGCAAGCGCTCTTACCACTGCTCGCTAAGAACTGTCCTGGGCTGCACGCCGTCGGGCTGGTCGCTCGCTCGAGGCAGTAGCTTCCCGCCGCGCACTCGCCACACGCCGTCTTGCCGTTTGCCGACTGGAATTTGCCCGCAGCACACGACGAGCAGATGCTCTGCCCATCGCTCGCTGTGATCGTTCCCGCATCGCATACCGTCGCTCCCTGCGAGCCGGTTGGGCAGAAGGAGCCGGCGGGGCATGCCGTACAGTCGCTCTGAGCCTGTGCACGGATGGCGCTGCGGTAAGAGCCCGCATTGCAAAGCAGCGCGGCACTCGCCCCCTTGGCGCAGAAAGATCCCGCTGGGCAATCAAGGCACGCCGTCTTGCCGCTCAAGTCCTGGTACGTGCCTGCGGCGCACTCTGTGCATGCAGACTCGCCCACCTGAGACGCGAACGTGCCTGGTGCACAGGGCGAATGCGCCGTGGACCCCGTGGAGCAGGAGGAACCTTTTGGGCAATCGATGCACTGGCTCTGGCGGCTGATCCCAAGGGTGTCCGACCACGTGCCAGCCTTGCACGGTAACGCCGCAGCGGCGCCAGCGGCACAAAACGAGCCCTTCGGGCAGTCGATGCATTGCGTGCCGCCAGCCGTATCTAGGTACTTACCAGCGTCGCATTGCTTACAAGAGTCCTGCTTCGCTTGGTCATTGTACGTACCAGGAGCACAATCGGTCTCGACGTGAGAGCCCACTGGGCAGAACTTGCCCGGGTTGCAGTCGTCGCAGTCCTCTATGCGCGACATGACCACCAGCGAGTCGTTCTTGCGTGTGCCCCCAGGGCACGGTCGCGGAGTGACCGTGCCAGGCTCGCAATAGTGGGCTGGCGTGCAAGGTAAGGGTGTAAGAGTAAGCTCCGATGGACAGTAATAGCCAGCGGGGCACTGGCCACCACAGGAGGCGCTGATCTGAAATTGGCTCTCAGTCGACCCAACGTAGCCGGCTGAGCACGGTCGTTCGAGAGTCTCGTCGAGAGGGCTGTTGGGCAGCGCGAAGATCATCTTGCCGAGCGGGCAGTCCTCCGTCCCTAGCGAGCATGCGTATGTCTGCCAGTCGCAGGGTTGGATGAAGACGGGCTCCTTGCACCGCACGCTCACCGTCTCTGGCGGTGGGGGTGGCGGAGGTCCTAGCGGTGGCGGTTGAACCGGCGGTAACGGCGGTAACGGGGGCGATGGATCTGGCAGCTCAACCCCCGGTTGAGGCTGAGGGGGATTGTTCTGGGAGCTACCACCTGAGTGCGTCCCCTCTGAGCCCGTCGCGTCTGACGTCGTGCTGTCGGCCGTCCCTCCAGCGTCTACCGTGGAAGCGGCCTCGACCCTGGTGATTTTGGGCACTTGGACCGTTGGCTGCCAATCATTCGAGGAGGAGCCAGCGGTGATGGCGCACTTTGGTTTTGCGGCCTCGCACAGCTCTCGCGCAGCCTGATCCCCCAAGCTGCAGCTTTTACGGTTGGCTGCGCAGTCGGCGTTTGGCAGCCAGTGACCGGCGACGAGCGGAAAGGCAAAGTAACAGACGCCCGATACGGGCTGGATCTGTGCGCCCACGTTGGCCGTATTGTTGCGCACGAGTGTAGTCGTGAGCGTCGTGGTGCCACCGTCCTGGAAGATGCCTCCACCCTCAAGCACTCCCCTCTCCAAAAAGGCCGTGTTGTACGCGATTCGCGAGCCGATGACGTTGGTCACGAGAGTGGATGCATATCCATTCGCGTAGATGCCCGCGCCCTTGAAAGCTTGGTTGCGCTCGATGCTACTCCCCTCGATCACGATCACACCGCCGTCCGCGAAGACCCCGCCTCCGAAGCCGGCCACATTATCCACGACCGCCGTGTTGCGCAGCGTCAGGTTGGCATACTGCGTGTAGATGCCCGCGCCCTTAACGCAGGTGTCATCCGACTTGCACCACGCGACAGAATCGGGGACGTCAAGGAGGGACTTGTAACCTCCGCCGGTGATGGTGAGCCCTACCAGGTCGACCTTGGGCCCTTTCGTGACGTCGTGGAGCAATGGGACCTGCTTCGCTTTAATCAGCGAGTCGGCCAGCTTGTACTCGCCGTCGAGGACCGCCATCCGTGGCTCGTTCGCCTCGAGGACGACACTGTGCCTGATCTCGAGGGGCGCAGCCAGCACGTACCGACCGCTCGCGAGCACGATATGGGCGTGTCCGAGACCCAGCGCCGCTGTGAGGTCGTCGACGGAGCGAACGAATACGTGTCCGGGTGAAAGAGGTGGCGACGGTGGGGACGGTGGCGGCATGGGAGGCGCTGGGGGCAGTGGTGGAGACATTGGAAGAGGAGGTGGCGAAGGCGCGCCGGCCAAGCAGATGCATTGGTACATGGACCCACACTGCTGCGACGAGGCTCGCGGGTTGAAGTACATCCAGGACACTTTCTCGTGAGGCGTGCTGTAATAATCACTCACGTAGATTGAGCAATATGGTGGATAGTAGCTGTAGGGCGAGTCCATGATGTTATGGGGGTAGACCACGAACCCAAACGCCGCAAGGGCGCGCGTGCAATCGGCCTTCGTCGTCAGGTATTGGCTGCAGCGCCCGAACCCCTTAATCTCGTAAGTAGCTCCGCCAACGGTCGCGATCATGTGAAGTGGAGCGGGATTTGATGGAGTCGGTGGTGGATTCGTCGGCGCTGGTGGTGCCTGAGGGCTGGGTGGCACGTTGGGAAGGCCACAGATGCAACCTCTCGATAGGCTGCAATCGCCAGTGGCGAGGTTGCTATTCATGTACAGAGTGTAGCCGCTGGGCGGGTCCTCCTGCACGCAGCCAGAAGGGTCCGTCAAGGAGGGCGTCAACTGCTCGTATGCAGACAGATCCATCGTTCCGCCGCCCTTGAGGCCGAGTTCCTTGGCAGCGGCCGTGCAGGCCGCGACGCTCGTAATGGGTATCTCGCATTTGCCGCTCGTGCGCAGCATGACGGTCGGCCCACTCAGCCACGAAGGAGGAAGCGGTGGGGGCAAGGGCGGTGCTGGCGGTATAGGTGGCGCCAAGGGGGGTGAGGGAGGCGAGGGCGGCGACGGGGGCGGCGGAGGGGATGGAATCGCGCATATGCAGTAGTATGAGGGGCTGCACGATGCGGCAGCGGCGGGGTCGTAGCT
>Ga0314712_10000103_pt1 | contig 8602 bp, 6 predicted proteins | sample Shad11_28May_sur_FD_206194 | JGI IMG/M metagenome (GOLD analysis project Ga0314712, IMG submission 206194) | Metatranscriptome of seawater microbial communities from Espelandsvegen Fjord, Bergen, Norway - Shad11_28May_surf (Eukaryote Community... | ecosystem: Environmental > Aquatic > Marine >... | reverse complement strand
GGCGAGGGCGGATCGTCGTGACATGTATGTTTCGCGGCGTTATATGCCTCGTTTTGTGTGGAGAACCCTTGACCTGTCACTTCGACATTTGACACACAAAGCGCGAATAGTCCTGAATGTTCATCTTCATAGTAGCACTGAGATGATTCCTGTACTGCGTGATCACTCCTCGGATTTAAAGAAACCCATCCTTTGGTTGGATCTCCGGGTCTGCACAAACTCGGTAGCGATCCTATTTCCATAGCAAGCGACGATGGCTTGGAGATCATGTAGTGCTCACACGATCTGCATGGATTTCGATGCGTCTCGACGTGGATGATGTAGGGGTCTGCCGTTGAACCCAGACTGTCCCCTGCACCTATGGTGAGCAAGGCCGTTGAATAGTAGGTCGTGGAGTTCTGCGAATCCCAGTACTTAAATTCTACTATGAAGCCTGTATCTGCCTGAAACATGAACGGAAACCCTTTGTCATAGACTTTTCCACTCGTATTTGTGGTGGTTCCCAGAACTGTGCTAGAACCGTAGCGAAAGGCCCCGAGGGAATCGCAGTACGCATCTTGGTTGCTTGGCCATCCCCACCCGATCGGCTGTTCGTTAAGGTAAACGTATGCGCCGGCGGCACCAATTGCCCTACCATACTGGCCTACATTATCGCTGGTGGTCCATGGCTGCTCTCGTCCGGTGCACTGAAAGGACGGTACCCTACCCGTGTTGCTACCCGTGGATAGACGACGTGCCAGTTTTGGATGCGTTTCTCTGGTTCTACTGTTATACCTGAATGTCAATGAGTTGTTGGAGTACACTTTGTAGCCTTTTCCGGGAGAAAGCTCCCGCAGCGTACCAAGCCAAGAAGCACCCGAAAATTGTGCAAACTGCACGACGCCTAAATCGTCACGCGTAATAATGTAGTCCGTTGTCTTCCACTGACCCTCTAAGATTTCCAGGTCCTCCACAAGACACGACGAAACGGGTGCATGGCCAATATAGTTCCATCCGGGTTTTAAACTGACGTTCTGCAAGGGTTGCTGAGGCAATCCCCGTTGTTTTATAGTAGACGACGATCCGTTGAAATAGATATTATACCCGTTTGGAAAGGACAGTCCTGACAGTGCGCCCATCCAATATCCTTCTTTGGTGTATTGGAGGAACTCTATCTGAAGATTGCTTTTTAGACCGCGAATGTAATCACCTGCCGAAAAGTTCACCTGGTCAAGCAATTCAAGTCCGGTCCCATTAGTAGGTAGACAGTTGAAGCTTATCCATTGCCACCCCCGGCGCAGGTTGATGTCTTCGCAAACGTAGCTTGGCGACGGCGGTAGCGAAGGGGGTAGCGGCGGCGGCGGCGAAGGGGGAGAACGGAGCCATACGATCTGAAAAAGGTGTCCATTCCCGTTCATAAATTCGCTAGAACCCGCGTATTGTGATGTTGGATAAAACGTATACCCTTCCTTGACGGCAAACAAATACTCACTCGATGTGTTTGCAGTTGGAGGGGCATTCATGACGGTGTGGTTTACATAGTAACCGTTGGCTTGAATTTTCCACACATACTGACTGCCGATCCTCATAACCTCTTGGACAGCAAATTGCTTCATCGGATCGCTTAGGTATACGCAGTCGTCGTAAATCACCTGGTCGTTGCTGTCTAAACAAGTCATCGCCAACCACGCAAATCGGAAGCCGCGGTCCACTGTGATGCATGTCCTGCCTTCATACCCACTGCGCCTGCATGGTTCAAAGCCGATGTGCACTACGCGTGTAAGTGGAGCAGAAGGAGGAGACACGGGTGGAGAAAGCATCCCCTCTACTATTAAAGCATGGCACGGGCCCGTTTATAACGACCGGTTCACGTGAATCACGCCGCGCGAAGACTACCGTCGGACGGCGATGAAATATACGACGAAGGAGTCGATACCTATAAGCTCGCGCTGTTGACTCAACTAGAGAGTAACCGGGAGGAGAAGGAGGTGCGCGTTTGTGTGTGCGTGGGAGCATGGGATCGTTGCCGAGTCTTGCAGGATTGTCGCTTTGCGAGCATGGTCGGCGCGGTGGGTCCGCCGTTTTGCCCGCATCTTCATCCGGAATTGCAACCGATGCGCCAATGCTTGTTTGGAGCGTACACATGAATCGGATTCTATTTCGATATTTTCCAGCAATCGAAGCGAGCGAGGATGGCGAGTCAGTCGTCCACGACGACGACGACGAATATGATGTCGTGGACGCTGCGAGCGACGAAGAGGAGGCCGCAATCGCCAGGAATGGCCCCGTCACCAAGCGCCAAAGAAAAAAGGCGCTTACGCCTTACCAGGCGTACTTGCAATGGCTGCGCCTGTGTCGAGTACCCTCCGTTCCAATGAAGTTTACCGGTGCAGTCAAATCGATTGTCGATTCTGAACAGCTCGACAGGCATTTACTCGACAGCGCCATTCGCAAGGCGAACAACGCGCTGTATGAAACGTTCAAGATGGGAGGAGAAAGGATCCAACCGGCGAAAATTAAGCAACGCGTCAACTTTGTCAACAAGGCTAGTGGACCGACGCTCGCATCCGTTCACATAAGTACACTCAACGCGAGTGGGCGTAGAAAGCGCGAAGACCTGTACATGAAATGGCTCACTTCGACCCAATCCACCGACGGATACACAGCCAACCGTTTAGACAGCGTAGACGAATCGATTTGGGTCGACCACATAGTGCCAAAGTCGTGGCTCCGACTAACGAACAATTTTGAAGAGTTTGCTAGCTGCGAAAACGACCCATCGAATGTGGTTTTAACACGCAAGACGTTCAACGAAAATAAACACGACAAGGCAATTTACTTTGGAAATACTGGGTTTTTGGAGAAAAATACATCGAAGGAGTGGTCACCTCAGGGGTTTGTGAACAAACCCGCGATTGCGCGAGCTATCGCCTACATGTTCCTGACATACCCGTGCGTCACTTCGCACCCCGATACAATCGTCGGCCACGCAAGCAGCTCTCTCATCGGCTCACCGCTCTACCTACGCCAGATCGACGAGTTGGTGGAGAACTTGCAATACGTGCCGTCCGAGGAGGAGCTCGTGCGCGCATACGTGAACTTTGGCTACTACGGATGCATCAACCCACTAGTCGTCAGCCAGGCGGCGCGATCTCTACTTGCTACAAAGGATGGAGCGTTATTTTCATTGCTCGTGTCTCGGTTGGATGGAACCGACGTGGCAAGCAGAAAAGCGTTGAGTGTGTTTAACGATAGTGTTGAGTTGTAAGGTCTGGCATGTGCTCGATGCGACACGATTAGTGCGCACCGCCACATTAACCCTTTCAGGACGAGAATTCAACATGGTCACACACACATGGCTGGACGTCGGCGGCTATTGTTCCTCACCCATCGCTCGGATGATAGCGAACCTTATATGATTCTTGTAGCTCTGATCAAGGGCTTTCAGAATCATATAGGGTTTGCTATCATCCAAGCAGGTTCTTAGGGATGACAGGCATGTGAGGGCGCAGGCCACCCAAAGATGCCCGGAGTATAGGATAGGGTCTTACGCCTCCCCCCAAAAGGCTACCCCACGGTACCTCACGGGTGCAAATGACTCTAACTCCTTGTTTGGGGTACAATGTCGCGTCAACAAACGAATGGACGTTCGATTCTTGACAACACAGACATGCCATGCTCGACGTATTAGTCCTCGTCGACTCCTGGTACGGCGTTTGCTTTCATTTGCACCTTCTTCTCCTCACGTGCCTTCAATCGTGTCTCCCGATCGTATTTTGTCATCAGTTCAACCGACTTGTACGGAAGCCTGACTGCACTTGAAAAAGCGTAGGAACGGAAGATGCGACAGAGGGAAGGGTGCGTTCGCACGGCGGCGACGAGATTTTCTTTTGTGATGCGCTTCTTCTTCGACGCCACCGCTTCGCTCTTCGCGGCGCGAATGACCTCCGTAAATATGTTTTCGAGCGCCGCAGTTGTATACACGGCCACGCCCGGCGAGACACGACGGCCTCTGTAGCGCTTTCTGATTACCCGATCAATGCGTGGCACTGGGAGCACCGAATGAGACAACGTAGGAACGACGTCGGAGGACGCGCACGCGCCGTCGGTCGGAGTTTCTTCCTCCATGTTAGAAAGCCCCGTTCTTTGGTACACACTGGGTGACTACAGACACACCAAACATCTATATATAAGATGAACCCCTTTAGCGATTTGCAGCGTGGCATGTATGGCATGCCTTCTCTTGCCCCCCCCCCCAACCCTTGGGCTTACACACCCACAAATCGTTTTGTAAAGGCGTCAAAGAAGCTTTACACCCTGCATTGTCTTGGTATCCAAAGGATGAAATTATTTTGTGGGCACCTCGTCTTTTCTAGATTCCACCCTTCATTGAGATGGCACAAAGCGCGTTCGACAAAAGCGAGGCAATTCCGAACGACTGGAAGAAGAGCGAAAGGTTGTAGAGAATGTCCTCGCCAGAGTCTACCGACAGTTTCAGTGCGGTAGCGACTGCTGTGCCAGAAGAAGAGTCGGAGACCTCGAGGCTGTTGTCGTGTGCATACGAGATCTTGGCGGTAGCAAGCAAGCCGCAGAGGAAGAGACCAGCACCAACTGTGTTGACCAGCGGTGTTGCAAAAGAGTCCTTAATTAACCCGGTGGAAACAACCGCGCCGACAACACCAAGCGAGTGCATCGTCAACGATGCGATCGCCCAGCCGATCAGCAGGTTGTTTGCGCCATCGCCCGAGTTGACGAAGAAAAGAAAGTTTGCCACAACATTGAGAGCTAATGCGGCAAGGTGGACCACAACCGACACCCATAGACCCATGTGCGACCCATCGCCCGTCAGATAGCTTGGAGCAAGTGCTTGCGCTCCGCACGAGAAAAGAGGCGCAATGCCGCCATTCAATCCGTAGTACGCAGTGGCTAGCTTTGAACGGCTACCTGGCGTATTCATTGCTGGCGAAACTTCCTCGTCTCCTAACACCCGTGTGTCCGCCCGGGTAAATGGCTAGTCGCTCTTTAGTGCACAAGACGTACACGCTCGCTGTATCCGTACCTCGTGCAAACTGTCCGTCCGTCGTTACGTGTCTTTTTCAAAAATTCTTATAATAAAACGCTTCCGTATTGGCCACAGCGCGTTTGCGACCAAACGTTGAAAACGCTTCAACAAATCGTTTGAGTGTTGCGTCCTTTGGCTGCGGAAGCCGGCGTCGCACGGCAAGCTCTGCCCGTTTCTTGTCTATCGTGCACAGCGCCGAGGCCGTGCACGCAACGAGCGTTTTTACTGCATCTCCGCCGGTTGTGCTGCATACAACGACGGCTTCTTTCGAATTAAGACATACCAAATCGGCCAGTTCGAACGCGTTTGCTGCTATGGAAGTGATCTCTGCATGACCAGGCTCCCAAGAGCGCGCTCCCTTCGACTTGAGCTCCCGGGCGTCGAAATTCGCCCCAGGACAGTTGTTTCTATTTTCGTAAATCGATTGAACCGTGGCCCCTGCTCCACCACTAAAGCGCGTAATGTTCAACGGGTAAACGTGTGAATTAAGTCCAGCATCGGCGAGCTTGTCGAGTTCGGATTGCAGTTGTGAAAAGGAACAACCAACGATGCGGGACGGCTGTTGTTGTACACGCGAACGTGTAGGTACACCTTCGGACAGCATTTCGTCGCCCCGCACACAACTAAGCACGATGTTGTGTGTGAGGGCGATTGGAGCTTGGTTTTGGGTTGAGTTGTTACAGAGATGCCTGACATCTGGAGCGTCACTGTCTGTATCACTGTCCATCAATCAAGACGCAAGTGTTCAGTCCCCGTGTGCACAACTAACTCTGTAGGGGGTGGACGCAAGGCGACAAGGGCACAAGGGGTGCTTGTGGCGATACGGAGAGCCTGCGCAGAGTAGTCCCTCCAAGAGTGAAAACGATAAGAACGGCCGACAGACAGCGACTACGATGTCTGAAAGGCCGAACTCAAAATCACTCTCACCGGAACAGCGCGAAGCCGTTCACAGTGTTGTCAACCGTGTATGCGGTCTCGGGACTAAAGGACAGATCTTACTGGGCGGCACCGGCTGCGGGAAAACGCTGACCTCCATTGTTGCATGCAACGAAATTGTTCTCACCCTTGGCGAAAAAAAACTGGTGCTCTGCATAGTGCCCTCCATGGGCGAGACCGTCTTCAACCAATGGCGGGAGGAGCTCACGGACCAGGGATGTACGCACCGTACGCTCATATACCACGGGGCCCACAGAGTACACGAGCTGGAAGCGTTTCGACAGCGTTTTAACGCGTCAACAAGTGTGCTTGCGTGGTACGTGGTCACGTCGATCGACACCCTTCACGCGGACGTAAATAACGTCCTTCGCAAGACAAATGGCGAGTTCACAGTGAAGGTCGAAGACGACGACGTCAAAGAGATCACGTCCAAGCCGGTTCCGCTCGGAGGCAAGAAACGGTGTAAGCTCTCCGAGTTCACCACAGAGCAGGTCTTTGTGGCACGGAGCAAGGCGGTGTCTAACTTTGGAAAAGTGCACATCATGCTAGTAGACGAGTTCCAAACATTTCGCAACGGCAGTCCGCCTACCGACGCTGCCCGTGACATCGACCACACCAAGACCTTTTACGTCACTCTAGACGCGTTCCACAACAGGAATGACCCGATCGCCACGCTCGGGTTGACAGCTACGCCTACACAGAACACCTCTGGCGAAGTCTATTCGTTTCTGCGCTTCATCACATCGCGGCGCTTTCCCAAGGAGAACTTTGTGCAGGCCACAAAGAACAAGAACGCCACAATTACAGTTTGTCGCGAGTTTGTGGTCAAGCTCGCGACCCCGGATGTTCCTCCGACCACGTACGGCACCGTGAAGCACGGCCTGTGCAAAGAGGAGGTCGCAATTCACGTGAACGTTTACTCCACGCTCTACACGGTTACGGACATGTTTTTGAAGGCCATCCGAGCTTGGTCCGAGGCAAAGAACAACCATTTCTTTGCTTTGGAAAAGGAGCGCTGCAAGATGATGTTCCTCAAGTACTTGACGCGCGCTCGGCGCATGGCCGTCCACCCAGCCTTTGCGGACCCACCCAAGCGCGCCGACCCAGCGGTCGACCCCGCTCGGAACAGCGCCGGTGAAATCATTTGGGCATACGACAATGGAGGCAACAACGTGAAACTCGGGCGGCAGCTCCCAGTCAATCTCAAGCAAGTCAAGGAGCAATGGCCTATCGCCAAGTGCTCTAAGATGAACGCAATCCTAGCATGGTTGGCCGAGATTACAAACGAGCGCGTCGTCATCCAGTTTACGTACTCCGACCCGTGCGACATTCTAGAGATGTACTTCCGCGATCGCTTCCCAGAACGCGATGTCTACGTGTACCACGGAGGGCGGTCGAATCGCGCGGCCGTGATGGAGCTTTTTAAACGCGGCGCTGCAGACGCGGTGTTGATCGCGACGCGTGGCTCGTGCGAGATGGCGGTGAACATCGAGTGCACCACTGTGGGTGCGGAACACTGCCCGATCACAAAGAAGATGGTTCCACGACGCCTAGCCACGCGGCAGATCTTTGGTGACCTGCCCATGTCATCTGCAGAGCAGACACAGGCGGAAGGTCGCACCAAGCGCCCCAAAGCGCAAGGCCACCCGTCCGACCCCGACCGTGTCGTGCATTGGTACGCCGATACCGCGCTGGCAACCGAATACGATGGTCCCACGATTGAAACCTTCTTGCAGAAGATCATCGAAATGAAAGGAGCGCGGTGCGCCGATCTCATGCGCGACGATGAGGAGTCCGATGCAATAGCCGACTCGACCTCTACTACGAATGATGAGCTCGGCAACGATGGCGTGCTTCGCGCGCTCATCAATACTCTCGCGCCCTACGCAAACGCGGTTCGTAAAACGAACCGCGCAAAAAATCGGGCGCGTACTGCGCCGTACGCAAAAACACTCCGTATTTAACTCTTACAGGACGATCCAGCATGGGTGGCAAATACCACCGTCACTCTGCCCGCGCGGCACTTGAGCCATTCCCTGCGTATGGCCGCGAACGTCGACGGCACGGCGGAGAGGAGCGCGGAGCGCGCGAGCACGATGCCGATCAGCTCGTCCTCTGATAGGTGTGCTTCGTGGGAGGCGTCGACTCGTTCGCGATGCCGAACGAGACGGAGAACGCGAGATCAGACCCCAGAGAGCCAAGTGCTCCCGCGGTCGCCATGCTGAGCAGGAATCAAGATATTGGAGCACTTGTGCTTACGCGCCTCGAGGAAGGGGTGGGTGTGCGGTAAATGTTCGTGTACTGCACACGACACGAACATGCCTTGTACTGGTATCGCGACGCGGTACACGCTGGTACTTGCCACCGTGGGGACGGTCCAAAGCGCAGGGGACGTAGGTCGTGAAAGTGGGAGACTGTGCCGAACATTCGTTGGACAATTCACCGCCAAAGGCGGCACGTGACCACGGCGTCGAAGGCCGCGTGACCCGTATACTCCATACCGGTAAAACGCGACCACCACGACGCGTTTAAGTTTTGGTACATTTGTGTTTTTCAGCCCCGAAGGGGGCGTGGGTGTTCGCCCCGGTACCAAACCGCGTACATTTCATGAACAACCGTTAGTTT
>Ga0314712_10000099_pt1 | contig 8667 bp, 5 predicted proteins | sample Shad11_28May_sur_FD_206194 | JGI IMG/M metagenome (GOLD analysis project Ga0314712, IMG submission 206194) | Metatranscriptome of seawater microbial communities from Espelandsvegen Fjord, Bergen, Norway - Shad11_28May_surf (Eukaryote Community... | ecosystem: Environmental > Aquatic > Marine >... | reverse complement strand
CCCGCCGCCGCCTTACCCCAACTTTCCGCCGGCGCTCCCCCCGCTTGGCCACACGGAGGCATCGCGGTTCATTCGCGTCGGCTTGCAGGCCGCCGACGTGCAGGCGCTTGCCGTGTACAACGGCACCGACGCGTACAACATACACCGCGCCTTCGTCGACAACGCACCGGGCGGCTTTCTGGACGCGCTGTTGGTGCAAGGCCTGTGGCTCGTCAAGGACGACCCAAACTGCACCGCTGCTCCGGCGGCCGTCACCATTGGCGTGCTGCAGGACACGCTGCTAGACGCGGCGGAGGAGCGCTGCGTCGCGATCGAGCACGACAAGGTGCACACGCTCCACTACAGGTCTGCCAAGTGCGATCCGAACGCTCCACAGCTGAAGCAGTACTCGCGCTCGACGCAGTGGAGGGCGGGCTGCATGGTGATGCTGCTCGAGGCGGACTCGCGGCGCGCGCTGCTGGAGCAGCTGGTGGCCGACGGCCGTCCGCTCGACCTGCCGTTGGTGGTGCAGCTCGAAGCGACCGCGGCCACGTCGGACAGCGTCGAATATTCGCTCGCGTCGGTGCACGCGGACATGTCGGTGCTGCTGCAAGACCTGACCGCCCGCGACCTGATCGGACAGGACGAGCGCAACGCGCTCGCCGCCGCGGCCGCCGCGGAAACCAAGGCCCGAGAAGAGGCCGACTTGTACAAGCAGACGCTCAACGGCCTGGTCGTCGACGCGACGGACCCGGAGCTGTTGGCCAAGTTCGTGAACCGGAGCGACGCGCTGCAGGCCGCAGCAAAGCGCGCAGAGGCGGAGCAGGCGCGGCTCGCAAAGCAGAGCGGGCGCGCGTGCGACCCAAGCACGCAGGTATGCGGCCAGGCAAACGCGCAGGACCCCTGGACCGCCGAAGACGGCCGCCTGTGCCGCGGCGCGGCCACCTTCTCGTTGCTTCCGGGCGACGTCTGCCTGCGGCTCGACCAGCTGCGCAACCCCGTCGCCGAGACGCCTGCCGTTGCACAGGAGCAGTACACGGACTCGCCTCCGACGTGCCTCTCCGAATCGGGCGAGAAGCTGCGCTGCAACGCATTTGCGTCGCTCACGACCCGGGCCGGGATGACCGAGCTCGAGTACGTGACGCGGCGCGATCGGTCTTCCGTGTTCTGCCAAAGACAGCTCGTGCGCCAGTCGCTGCTCAATGCGCCAAACGCGAGCATCGCGAACTGCTCGCGGCAGCTTGAGCTCCAGCTCGGCAACTGCAGCGACGCGCTTTGTCCACGGTGTGTGATGAACTGCAGCTCGCACACGGCGCGTTCGTTGTCGTCGGCCTGGAAGTGCAGCGGCGGCTACAACGGAAAGGGGTTCGCCATGGCGGCGTTTGGCAGCGATGCGGGCGAGTACGCCAGGTTCCTGCACGGCGCGGTGCGCAGCACCTCCACGCAGCCCGTGCCCGAAAAGCTGGCGGAGCATCTGTACCACACCGTGGTGCACAACCCGCACGGCCTCATAGGCCGCGACGCGGTGAGCTGTCGGCTGCAGCAGCGCGGAGCGTCGCGCGGGCATTACGTGCCACCCTTTGGCAACGACGGCAACCCAGTCGCGCGGACGGGCTTCATGGCCCCGTGCGAGGTGGACACGGACTGCTTCCGCACGTGCCCGCGGCATCCCTCGACCGGCCTCTTCTACGTGTGCCAGAAGTACATCCGCTTCTACGACACCGTGCGCACCGGCGACGGCCCCATCCAGTTCCTAAACGACACGCGCGGCGACGGAGGCGCCTTTGACACGCCGCCCGGCTCGGGCGTCTGCGTCGACGTGCGCTACGACCTGCTCGTGTCGAGCTGCGACAACCCGACCGGGTTTCGGGTCATACAGGGGCTGCTGGGCTGCACGCAGCTGCTCTTCGGCAGCAAGAACTGCGGCCTTGCACTCGCCGCGCCCACCGGCAGCAACCTGGAACAGACGGAGCTCATCAGCTCGAGCTTTCCGCGGACGCTGCGCCACGCGACGCCCACTACGAGCGCGGCTACCTGCACGAGCACGCACGACTGCATGGTCAAGTGCCACATCATGAACCGGATCGGAAGATACAGCGCGCCGCCGCAGTGCGCACTCTGCTCGCCGCAGTGCACGTCCAACCCGGTGTCCTCGGTGTTTGGAATCGTCAATGCGCTCATCAACGACATCCAAACCGCCGTCAACCTGCTGGGCGAGTGCATCGGAGACGTCGGGTTTGGCGGCTGCATCTGCTCGCTCGTCATGCTGCTCGAGCCGCACTGGAGGCGCGTCAGCACCTCGCCGGCGGTGAGGTGCGCCGACGGCGACGCGATTGGCAAGATCGCGGGCACGATCGCCAACATGGGCATCGACGCGCTCGAGCGCGGCGTCAACGACGATCTGATTGACCCGCTCAACAGCGTCCTCCAGCCACTCGAGAACGCCGTCAACTCGCTGAAGAACGTGGGCAACAGCATCTCCAAGGGGTTCAACAAGGTGAAGGACTTCTTTGGCCGTCGCCTGAGCCTGATCCCGCAGCTCTGCCTGCCCCGATTTGGAGGCGGCAACTGCCACACACAGGACGACGGCGACGTGACCATTCCCGACAAGATTAGGCTGCGTGAGATCGGCTGCGAGGACCTGAGCGAAGGGCTCGAGGGAATGTGCCTGTACGCGCGCATCGCCCACATCTGCAGCTCAAACGGGCTGCTGTCGCAGTATTCGAACCTCTTTGTGACGTCCGACGCCGACGACACCACGCGACAGTTCATGGAGGCCTTTGGCAGCTCGATCGCCGAGCAGGACCCGCTGTTCCTGCCGCTGATTGAGAGCGTGCGCGAGTCGGCCGCGCGCATCGACTCGGCCGACTACACCGAGCGAAGGGACATCTGCTCCAGCGCGTCCTTCGCGTCGGCCATGTCGCTGGAGATGGTGATCACGAGCTGCGTGTTTCACATGGTCGAGAAGTCGTGCCCTTCGGGAGCGTCCGACTTCCGCGACACGATCGAGTCTGCGGAGTGGATGCTGCCGCACGTCCGCCTGTTTGACTCCTCCGTGTCGCCGCCGCCTCCCGCGCCCGTCACCCTCGATCTGGTGCTGGGCATCCAAGCGCTCGACCCGCGCGGCGCACGCCTGGCGAACGAACGGGCGAACGACGCGTTCCCGCTGCTGTCCGACGTCGCAAAGGGGACGTACAAGGCCACAATCGGCGAGTTCTCGCCCAACCCAGACGTCACCGCCGCGCAGCTCACCGCGGCGCAGCTTGCCTCCTACAGCATGCCGGGCGGGCTCGACTCGCTCGGCGCGCGCATCGTGCAGTCGCGGCACACCGGCACCATCCGGCGCGCGTGCGCCACGCTTGCGGCGCAGACGGCGTCCGACTGGGCGTCGGCGCACGGAGCCGAAGGCGACGAGGAGAACAGCGCACCCTGGGACCGGAACATCCTCGCCTACCAGATGCTCATCGTCGACGGCGCGCTCGGCGTCGACAACCGGTCGCCGCTCGAGACCTACGAAGCGCTCTGCGGCGACATCGACGGCTTCCACCAATCGACGTACGTGCCGCATTACTCGTCGTACAACATCCCCGAGAAAGCGGCCATGCACACCTTCTGGCCGCTGGTCGCCATGGGCCGCCTCTCCGACCTCCGCAACGCGCAGACGATGCTTTCGACCGCCGAGCGCTGCGACTTGCTCAGCGCGCAAGGCCTTTTTGCAACCGACTTTGCAACACAGCTTGCGTGCGGCGCGCTCGACAGGCCGTACGGGCGGCTCGACGTGGCTGCGCGCTGGTCGCCGGCGTCGACGCAGCGGCGACTCTGCGATCCGGAGCTGACGCCCAGCGTGGAGCAGGTCATCGCGCTGCCGGAGCCGTTTGAGTTCGGGCTGTCCGACTCGGCGACCAAGGGGCAGATCGCGGACATCTTTGTGCCCGCGGATCTGCGCGGCAGCGAGAGCGTGCGCGACGCGGTGCACAACTACTCGATGCAGTCGTGGGTGCTGCTGCTCACGCCAGAAGAGGGCCTGCAGCCAGGCTTCCACCGGCTCAAGGACATCCCAGTCTTTGATGCCAGGTCCTGCGACAACGTTCCGGGCGCCGGGTGTGGCGACCTCAAGGTCGCTGCTGTCGCGGAACCAACAGGCTTCCAGACGGGCGCATCGATGCTGCTGCACGCACGATGCTACCAGCCGTTCTACGTGCAGACCGGCATCGAGTGCGACGCGGAGCAAACGAACCAATTCCAGTTTCCGCAGCTCCAGTGTCGCACGCAGCTTGCCACGTTGGCGGAACGCCCGATTGCCTTTGCGTCGAGCCACTGGATGGCGCAGCTCAATCTGCCGCCGCCTCCGCCGCTGCCGCCTCCGGGCAGGCCTCCAGCGGTGCCTCCAAGCCCGTCACGCCCGCCTTACCCGCCGCTGCCATTGGTTGTGCAGCAGTGGAGCGACGTGCTGCAGCTCGCGCACGCTGCGCAGAAGCAGGCGTGCGCAAACGTGTACGTGCAGAGCATCGCCGAACGCTGCGACCTGCTGGCCACGCAGCTGGCGCAGAGCGTGCTGTATGTGCCAGCGGAAGCGCCGTCGCCGCCGCCGAGTGCGCCGCTGCTTGCCCACGCGGCCGGCTTCGCGCCGCGCAACATCTCAGGGCCGGAGCTGCAGCCAAAGGCGTGGAAGCTGACGACGGTCCGACTTCCGGGCGTCGCGGCCGCGCCGCGAGCGGAGGCGGACGGGTTTGAGGTCAAGCCGAGCGTGTTTGCGGTGATCGAGACCGAGCTGGAGGCCGCGACCGGAAGCCCACCGCTCGCCTGCATGGACAGCGGGTACCTGGCCTGCGCCACCGCGCAGCCGCCGGACGGCTGCCTCGACGGAGAGGTGAGGTGCGGCGCGGTGCAGACGGCGGCGATGGAGATCGAGTTTGACCTCCCGGACGGCATGTTCTTCTCCGCGGCGCAAGTCACGCTGCCGTCCAACCCGGAGCTGGCCTCGCTCTTCTTCCCCTACTCGTTTGTCGTGTTCGACATGTCCAGTCGCGCGCTCTGCTCCTCGCCGCCGGAGCCGGCATACACCTCGGCACCCTCGACGCGGCAGCTGCTGCTGCCCTGCCAAATCACGTCGGATGCCGATGTGTGGGCGCTTACGCGCGCGTCGCGAATCCGAATTCAGGTGCCCGGCACCGGGCGTCGCCTGTGGCTGCGACACGTCAAGCTGCTGGCTCGGCAGCGCCGGTCAAGCCGGCGTGCGCGCACGAGTTTGAGCCGCGCAGGCTCTTTCCGGACAAGGTGGTGAGCGAGCGCGTGGAGCTGCCGTGCGGCAAGGACGCGTCCTCGTGCTGCCAGCTCGCGCGCTCGCACGGCGCAAACGCGTTCCAGCTCAACGACGCGGGCTGCTGCTCCGTCTTCCGCGTAGACGCGGAGACCGCACGGACGGTGCTCGTGCCTCCGTTTCCCAACTTTTACTCCGCGGCCGCCGGGGCCGGACTGCTGTTCTGAGCAGAGCGCGCGCGTGGATAAGCGTGTTTGGTGGCGTGTGTGAGTGTGGGTGTGCAGCGAGCGAGCGGCACACGATGCTGCCGAGTCTGGCGGCGTGCGACGCTTTCAGGCGGCTTAGGGGTGTTCCGATTTCAGGCCCAACGACAGCGGCACAACTGACAGATCGAGATACGAATAAAGACCGTAAACAAAAGATACTTAAATATAGAAAGCTGTTTGCCAGTGATGGCCTTGCATTGAGCAACGAATATGTGAATAATCTAGTGGCACTTGGTAAGACTTACACGCAGGACGACGCCACAGTGCGAAATGTGACATTGGAGGAGGTACGCGGCGTTGTATATCCGAACTTAAGGTCCTCGGAACGCCGCCAAGCCACGAGTTTGCAAGCTCTTACAGACGAGTTTCAAGTCGCTGGTAACTTTAAGGGTTGTATATCCTTGCAGTATCTCAGCATGGTGTCGACAAGCAGCGCGGTTCTACCAGCAGACCTGCTATCGTGGATTGTAGACGATGCTGTATTTGGCAGCGCCCACAATTGGCGTGCACAAAACACAATAGATACGCTTGACCCCAACAACAAGCTTCGTGGCATACACACGTTCTACACTATGGCGTCTTTAGCAGATGACGTCAGAATTGGAATTTTGAGGCTTATTCTATACGTCGTGCTACACCACCCGCACCGCCACGTAAATACAATGGTTGATGCAGCTGGTAAAGAAGAGTTGGTAGCGGCCATCATTGACGCGATTGGTACACAGGAAATGGAAAATAGGCCAGGACGCTACGCCTCTCTGCAATATATTGAGCCAGACATTACTTCCAAGTTAAAGAAAGAACCGACAACAATTGAAGAATCTGAGAACTAGCGCGTCGCTAGGCGAGTGAGTTCCGGACGGCCACACGCACTTCGACTTGGCCCGCCCCGTTCCGGAACTTGTCCGGATTGGACGCGACCAGGACGCTCGTGGAGTGCGGGGTGGGTGGGCAGCTGGCGCCGGGTTCGTCACTGCGCGTGGCGCTTTCATGCCGCGCCGCTGCGCGGCGTGAACGCCGGTTGACGAATCTGTAGCAGAGTGCACGCCGTTCCGGAAAAGGTCCGGTTGGCCCGGGCGCCACCTTGAGCATTCCTGCAGAGTGCGACGCGCACTTGACAACAATTCAAAAGCCCGCCTTCCGTGCACGCTACGCCGCAAATAAGCGCAGAAGCGGCTGCGCGTCGGAGCCAAGTGCCGCTCCGCGCCAACGCGAGCCGGTGCCTCAAATTCGCGTTCCGGAAAAGTTCCGGTTGGCCGGGCGCGGCCTTGAGCATTCTTGCAAGGTGCGACCCACACTCAACAGAAATTCAAAAGTCGGCCTTCCGTGCACGCCACGCGGCGGACCAGCGCAAACGCGGCTGCGCGTCGGAGCCAAGTGCCGCTCCGCGCGAACGCGAGCCGGTGCCTCAACTTGCGTTCCGACCAACCGGAAAGGTCCGGCTGCTCCTGGTATGGTCTGGACTTTCTTCAGAGTACGACAACAAGTCACACCCTACAGAAGTTATGAACTTGTCGCTGGGTTTCAGTGTGCGCCGAGTGCGGCGCCGATGGTGGCATCAAGTCTGCGCCGCAGCTGCCGACAGCATAGCCTCGGGACAGACGCGACGTTTGAAATGTCTGCAGTGATGTCGGCCGAGGAGGGATGCGACGATGCGTGCAGCGATCCAGCATTGGTCGATCTCATCAGAGCGTGCGAGGCTGGCGATCGCAAAGACGCTGAGCGCGAGAAGCTGCGCAAGCTGAACGAGCCGTCGCCCGAAGTGGTTGCTGACAGGGCGTATGCCGAAATGGTCAGAACCGTGAAGCGACTTGCCGTCGAGTTCGACGACATTGAGAAGCCGGGCGCGTTCAGCATGGAGCGCAATGCGAAGCTGAATGCTGACGTCAAAGAAGTTGGCCTAGCCCTCTACGCGCTTGGAGGCACGGCGATTATGAAAACCACCATCGAGCTCTACGTTAGCAAGCGGGGGGCGCTGCACCGCTGCTTTGACACAGGGTTTGATGGCATCGGGGAGTGGCGAAGCTGACGCAAGCCGAACTGTTTGAATCGTGCCCCAAAATGCAACCGGACGCTTTCCGGAACGGGTGTGCACTGTGCTACAGATTTGTCCACGCACCGTTAACGGGAGAGGGATGTGAACAATGCAGCCTGTGATAATAGTATCCCAACTAGATCCAACGGCAATTAATTATTCACACTCCCCTATGAACGGTGGGTTGACGAATCTGTAGCAGAGTGCACACCGTTCCGGAAAAGTTCCGGTTGGCCGGGCGCGGCCTTGAGCAATTTCTGCAGAGTGCGACGCGCGGCTGCGGGCTGCGGCGCCGCGCCGCAAGTCGGGGCGGCGCCGCAGCCCGATCCGCTTTGCGGCGTGCACCGGAACTGCGATGTATGATGCGGACCCGCTGTGGCGAAGCATTGTGGCCACCATTGACAGGCTACTCCAGAGGCTGGCAGCCACGAAGACCGAGTGCGACTTTGGCGGTCTTGAAGCCGACATGCGATCGTCGGCGGCGAAAAACTGCGACTTGACTATCGACCCTTCGATTGCAGAGCCATGGCAGCTGTCTGCCATTGGGGCACTCGACGAGCAAGGCATCAACATGTCGCTGCAGGAGCAGATGCACCTGACTTGCACGCAATCTGCCATGTACAGCGTTCGGCTCTGCATCGGCACAGTCTGTGTCAACGATATCTCGACCTACTTCTGTGCCATGCACAGCGATCAAGGGCGCGGCATCTTCTTCGTGCCCGGCATCGGACGCCAAGAGATTGACGCGATGGACGAGGTGTGTCTGGCGATTGGCTTCGGCGATTGCGCAGAGCGGCTGTTTCGAGAGGCAGCCGCGCGTCGCGGCGACGTGGCTGCGGCCGCCTCGTTTTAATTTGCAGCGTCCGCTCTTTGTGCCGCGCGTTTGCGACAAGCAGCAGACGCACAGCCGCCTTTGCGCTGGTCCGCGGCGTAGCGCCGCCGGAAGGCCGACTTTGATTTTTTTGCCGAGTGTGTGTCGCACCCTGCAGAAATTGCTCAAGGTCGCGTCCGGGCCAACCGGACCTTTTTCGGAACGGTGTGCACTCTGCTACAGATTCGTCAATTGCGTTCACAGTGGGATGTGAACAATTAAAAACCAGTTGGGTTTTAATTGGGATCAAACATTT
>Ga0314712_10000097_pt1 | contig 8731 bp, 9 predicted proteins | sample Shad11_28May_sur_FD_206194 | JGI IMG/M metagenome (GOLD analysis project Ga0314712, IMG submission 206194) | Metatranscriptome of seawater microbial communities from Espelandsvegen Fjord, Bergen, Norway - Shad11_28May_surf (Eukaryote Community... | ecosystem: Environmental > Aquatic > Marine >... | reverse complement strand
TTTTTTTTTTTATTGTAGTAAAGATTTTAATCAAAACAAGATTTCAAATCATAATGTAAAATTCACGCTGAGTGAGCCGTCGACGCAAAATTAGTGCGAGGATTACTCAGTCGGTGTTGAGGACGCAGCAAACACCCTGGAGAACCCAATGGGAAATATGCTTGTCAGTCTTCAAATCGGCTTCGAAGACCAGGCCCACGCCCATAGCGTTTCTTCTTGCTTGGGTGACGTAGACGGGGGTCCTAATCGTGCCTCTGAGCTTGAGCTTGTTGGCCTCAACTGGCACAATCTGCACCAATGGAAGCTACTCAATTAGCTCTTTGGGACGCTAGTAGTCGAGGCAGTCCTTCTCAATATTCCATCTGGAGCCCTCAAGGTAGATACCCTGGACGTAGGTTCCGTGCTCGAGTCTCTTCGTAATGCTGTTGGCATCAAACTCCTTAGTCACAATCGTGTAAAGAGTTGACTTGTCCAGGGCCCAGCCCTTGCCTCTGCAAGTAGTCTGCACGAGAGCAGTCAAGTAGGACTCAGGAATTTGGAGACCTGAAAGCCAGATGACCTTGGGCTCTTCGACCTCGTCCCAAGCCTGGTACTGCTTGTGACGGCGCAGGAAGTGCTCGAACCAGTTTACGAGGTTCTTGAGGGACTGGGGCGCGAATCTAAGCCATTCTGGTGGCACCATACCGTTGAAGATACAGTTGGCCAAGTCATCGAGAGCCTGCGACATACCGATCTCACCGACAAGCGCGCGCTTAAGATCAAGCAGCGAGTTTCTCATCAAGATGAGGAGGATGTTGAAGCGCTCGAGCTCTTGCAGCAACACGACTTGAGTGGGGGAAGGAACATCGAACTTCTTCTTGATGTTGAAGATGTCGAACTCATCGGGAAGCTTATCCTGAATTTCGGTAGCGACCTTGGCGATGTAATCTTCACGATTGAATCCACCTGCATCTCCACCTTCGCTGGTTTGCATGCTGAGAGTGTTAACCCAGAGCTCCTTGACGGAGTTGCTGAAGTACTGGATCTCAGCGTTGGAGTGCAGACCGAACACGGCGGGGTTAGTGAAGAGAGGGATCTTATCAACCTCTGCTTCAATCAACTCCTTGGTGTCAGCTTCGTAGGGGATCACGTAGTCGTAGTCAGCAGTCGAGAAGAAGAACTTCTGGTTGGTGTCAAAGATAAAGTCGCCCATGAACTCCTTAAGGTAGGTGTTTAGCACACGTCTATCGTTGTCATCAGTGACACGACCACCGTACATGGCCTCGCCAATCAAGTAGCGAAGAGTGGCCCATGGTAGTTCTTCCTCGTTGGTCTCAATAGCCTTGTTCAAGTAAAGACTGATGAGGTTCATTGAGATTCTGTAGTCAGAGTCGTTGAAGTCGTAGCTGACGTTCCAGCCAATCTTTCCGAACTTCTTACGCTCCTAGATCGTTGCGTGGAAGAAGGAAAGCACAAAGATGAGAGACTTGTACTCCTCCTTAGGGCACTCATTAAGAACGTCCTCGCTGATCTTGGAGTAGGCGACTCTCATGTTGGCTTGGAGACCATCTGGGGGCTCAGTGACGACTTTGAGGGATCTCTGCAGGATACCAAGAGGGAATCTAATTGGCGAGTGAGGATCGATGGGGTTGGTCGTGAGCCAGAGACGGAAGCCCTTGTCTGGCTTTTGGAGGCCTTCAATGGTTGCCTCGAGAGTTGAAAGCCAAGAGGTAAGCAAATGGCAGTTCTGGAGCATGACCCACCAGCCACGGATAGCGCCGGACTCAATGAATTCTTTAGCTTGGTCGCCCATACCCTGACCGAGAGCCAAGAACTTGAACTTGCCCATGCCAGGTCCATGAGACTCGACGAGACGCTGCACCTCGTTCTGAGGATCAGCACCAGGCGAGAGAATGAAGATAATTGGAGTCTTCTCGGTAGATTGCTTGTAAATCTTTTCGTAGTCAATTGGGGGTGACTTAACATAGATGTCTGACATCTTGTCAATAATGAAGTTCTTAATGGCGTTAATGCATCGATCGTTTCTGAAGATCTTGCAGATGCAAAGTGCCTGGAACTTGTTGAGCTTCTGGTCGTAGCCGCATGGCATTGGGTTCATCTCGGGGTTATCGAGATCGTACCAGGCTTTCCAGACCTTCTCGTTCGACTTGATGTTTTACAAGAGACCTTCGTAAACACCACCCATAGAGTCGAGCTTGACGGCGTCCTTCCAGCCGTTGTTGCTGATCCACTTGTGGGGGACGGCCTCGACTTCGTCAAGGGAAGTGTTACCCTTGAGGAAGAAGTCGAACTCTGCCTTGTTGAGAGTATCGTCACCATCCATGATCATGGTGGTCATCTGGAAAGAGAACATGAGCTTATGTCTTTCGAAGATACCCATGCATGTGAATTCGTAAACTAGCTGCGTCAACTTGTCAGTGATGAACTTGAGTCTGGCCTGCAAGACGTTGTCCTTCTTGGAGGTTTCAAGCGCATTCATGAACACAGTCATGTAGCTGTTCAGTGAGTATTCGTACATGTCAGAAATCTCGGACAGACCGAACAGAGCGAAGCAGAGGATGGCTCCACGCTTAGCAACGCCCTTGTAAGACTCACGATTGGCCTCGATGTCCTCAGAGGTCTTCTTGGCGTTAATGAGGGCTTGCTCAATCTTCACGGACTTGGTCTTGGCCATGTCGAGAGTTTGAATCAGGGGCACGTTATCGACGAGGGGAACATCAGTCTCCTTGGAAAGTTCGCTGAGAAGAGTTTCCTCGAGACCGGCGAGCTCCGCCTTGTTCGCAGAAGTTTCAGTGATGAGCTGCTTGCGCTGTTCCTCAATCTCTGGTCTTTCGTACTTGACGATTTCGTTGAGGAGCTGGTCACGGAGACCCATCATCGTGACAGAGAAGTTGATAACCATGGTCTTACCGAAGATTTCGGGAGTGTAGTTAGGGTTGGTGATCTTGGTTGTCATGAACATTCTGAACTCAGAGTTGAATTCGATCTTCTGGTCGCCCATGGTCAGCATCTCCACACCTGCCTCAGTCGTAATGTTCTTCTCCAAGACGGGGTCGATCATTGGATCGATTTCGATACCGATTGCTTCAAAGAGAATGGAGGAACCGAATCTAATCGCCATCTCCAAAATCTTAATGTAGTTGTTTGTGTTGAAAGTGATACTCTTGAACTCACGTTGACGTGACTCTTTAGTCTTAATCCAAGAGACAGCCTACATTTGGGGATCGATACAAAGAGGGTATCTTGATGCCATGTTGGTCAGGATACCATTCTAGATGGACAACTCGTCAGTTGGGAGACCCTCTGAGGCCCACTTGGACACCTCGACTTCGTTAGTCAGGAAAGTCTCGAGTTTCATCTCTAAATTGGTGGGAATTTCCTTTGTGATCAAGTCTTTCTTCCACTCGTCAAAGATCATTCTCTGACGCAGAACGAAGTTAAAGGGACCAGTGTAGGAAAGGAAAGAACTAGCAGTGAGGCAGTCACCGACAAGTTTGAGCTTATCCTCCTTGAATCGCTCCATATCAGCGGCCCAACGAGTCTGCTCGGATCCAAGACCCTTAATGAGCTTCTCAGCAGAGTTCAGCTTTTGAGTCATGAGGTTAGCCATGTCCTCGAGGCCTTGAAGTTCGTCAGACTTAATCTTCTTGTCAGCGTTTAGAATGGCAAGAGAGTCATTAAGCTCTTTAAGAATAGCCTCGGTTTAGGCAAGATCTTTGTTGGCAGCCTCAAGTTGGGCAGTCATCTGCTCGGCCTTTTTACGTTTGGGTTCGACATTCTGGAAAATGTAGAAGCAGTCATCAGTGGAGCGAGCCCACTTGAACAGACCACCAGCAGCCTTAGACTTACTGTCCATGTGTGCCTGGAGTTCTTCTCCTTCCTTGGCATATTCCTTCTTGATGCTGTTGTAAAGACTCTTGTATCTGCTGGCTTGGTCACCCTTTGCCTTCTCAATAGGGTAGGACTTCAAGTTATCGAGGAGCTTCATGTCACCCAACATCTTTAACTTGACGTTGGCCCACTGGTCATTCGAGTCACGAATGTAGTAGTGGAAAGCAAGAGTGATGGCTTACTTGACAGATTCTGGAGGATTAGCGAGAGCTTTAATCTCAGTAATATCCTTTGGCGAAATGGCCTGAAGAGCGAGCTGGGCAGCTGCAAGCGCAGGTGCTGCAAGTTTTAGTTCTTCTTGGGCCTCGGCCTTGGCCTTGGTAATCTCAGCAGACTGAATAGACAGCTCTGCCTTCTTAATGGCGGCATCCTTCTGCTTCTTGCCGGCGATTTCGGACTTGCCCTGAATGTCGAAAATAATCTTCTCGACAATGACCTTCTTGTCAGCAATCACGGCGTTCTTAATAGTAAGTTCCTCGGAGAGCTCTGAGCAAGTAATAGCGGCAGCTTCAAGAGTTGTGAGACCACCCTCAAGACGGCGCACTGAGCTATCACACTTATCACGCTTGTCAGCCAAGAACTTCATGTAGTTCTGGATGAAATCCAAGTAGTTCTTAGGCGTGGAGAAGTTCTTGCGCTTGTAAATTCTGTCGAACTCTTCGGAGTATCTCTGCACAGACTAGTGGATCATGACGATATGGTCGGTGACGGGCTTTCTCAGCTCTTCAGGGATCTTGACCTTCGACAGGAAGTAAGTTGCCACATCGGACAACGCATCCTCTGGCCAGGGGAAGAACCAATCCACAAGTGTGTTACTGATGAGGCCTGGGAAGTTACGGCATCTAAGTCTAAGGGTGTCACCAGCTGGCGACATGCACATAATGATGTGCATGTTTTCACGGCAGCGGTTCACGAAGTACTGCCATCTGAACTCCTTGGTTTCAGGGAGTTTCTTGGCACGGATTTCCTTGTCAAGGGGGCCGCAGAGCGACTCCTTTTCTTCTTCTGGGAAGAGACCCGGAACCATACCGATAGTAAGGATGTTGTTAATCAACTCAAGGAAGCCCTCCTCAACAACGTGAGCGTCAGTAAACAGGAATGTCTTGGGCTTCAAAACAACTTCCTTGTAGAGAGACTGCAAATCAACTCTAAAGTCCGCCTCCTTGTAGTTACGGATCAGGTTGATGGTCCAAGTGGAGTAGCCGGCTACAAAAGTTCCAAGTTTGGTCAGCGACTGCTTGCCGGAACCGCCGAAACCGACGAGGAGACCGCAACCACGGGGGAAGCGGATGATTCTATGGATCTTGGTGACGTGGTCCAGCGCGTCATTGAAGAGCACGAGTTGCATTGGCTTGTTGTCAAAGCCGTAGTCCTCGAGCATGCGCTCCATCTTGGTGCGCACGTCGTCCCAGCTGCCGAGATCTTCGTAAAGACGGGGGTCTTCCTTCTCTTCGTCAGTGGGGTCTGACTCTTTGTAGTCGCCGAAGAGGATGGGGTTGACAAGCACCTCCTCTGCGACGTCCTTAAAGTACTAATTGACGAGGCCACCAATGATGTCCTCAATAACGAGCTTCTTGTCGGTGTCGTTCAAGAGTCTGTCAGCGAAGACTCTAATGCACTCATTGCGCCACATTCTGACGAGCTTGATCTTTTCGTTGAAGAGATCTTTGGTCGACATCAGGAGGCCTTCGTACACTCTCGAGAAGTCACGCAAGTTGAAGATATAGTGGAACTTGACGGGAGTACGGGGCAGCTTTTCGCAGCATTGGTAGAACAGGCTCAGTGTACCGAGAGTGATGTTCTCGACGCAGCCTTGGCACTCGTCGGGGAACTCGGCCAAATGCTTCGATAGAATATTCGAGTAAATCGATTAGGTCGACTTCTGGGAAGGCTAGGTGACGTTGAACACACAGTAGAGTGACATCAGGCGGGGGTCCACCTTGTTGTTACCGTTAGGGGGCGACATGCAGCCGACGTACTGAACGTCCACGATGTCGCGAAGTTCGAGGTCGCCACCACGCTGGTAGAGCTGGTTCTTTTCGACCAAGAACTTGAGCAGAGCGTTGGGCTGCTGGGTACCGTACTTGTCAATGACAGGCATGTTCAAGTCATCGATGAAGAGGATCATCTTCTTGCCGAGAACCTTGGGTCCGTACGACTTAAGGGACTTCTTGTCGATGTTTTCTTCGACAACGTCCTGGAAGTTCTTGGAGGTGGTTCTGGACGAGAAGTTCACGCTCAGGAACATGTAGGCCTCAGGGTCAAGCTGTCTGAAAGCACTGAAGACAGTGACAGTCTTGGCAGTTCCAGAGTCACCGCAGAACATGACTGGTCTCTTGTTTTGCAAGAGAGCGTTGAGCAGCCACGAGTATCTGGTCGTGTCCACAGTGGGCACCAGGATGGAGGCGAATTTCTTGTCTGCTGGGGGCTCGTAGGCAGGCACTTTCTTCTCCCAGAGATCAAGGTTGAGACTGCTGGGGTCGTAGAAGTTGTCGTAAAGGTTGGGTGGCAGGAGGGTCTGTGAAACCTGGGTGATGAACTGGTTGAACTTCTCGCGGTCTTCCATTGTGATGCAGCCACCCATCGACCAAACGAGAGAGAAGATGTAAAGCTTCTCAAGCTCGACGACGTCCTGTGGGGGGTTCGACTCGGGGTCGGGCAAGATTGCATCAATCAAGTGGCAGAGTTGCTGGACGCAGTTCAAGTCAGTTCTGGGAGTAATGAAGTTAAGGACAGCCACGATCTCGTCACCGTTAATACCTTCGAAGATACGATCGATAAGTGGGGGAACATACTTTAAGAACAGTTCCTTCAAGCTGTCGTGCATAGTTTCACCGTAAGTGTTGAACTTGCCCTTCAGCCAGTGAGTGTAGAAAGGTCTGTAGCCCAAGTTCTTGGGGTCGACGTAGACCATACCACAGCGGGAAATAGTAGCTGGGGAGGCGTATTGGAGATCGAAGACCTCGAACAACATGGAGCACCACTTTTGAAGTCTGATACGATCACCGTTAGCGAGAGTGAGAATTCTGTTGTCGTCCATCACGGAGTTCATGTTCTCGACCCAGACGGCATCGACGTCACCGTCGTAGAGAATCCATCTGCGCTCAGCCTTGTCCTCATCGGTCTTAGGTCTGTTGCATTCCTTGAAAATCTTTGAAAGCAGACCGTCCGTCCAGTCTCTCGAGTCGGGGTCCAAAACACCGTAGAGTTCATTGTTAGTAATCATCTTGGGGTTGATAACATCAATCTGGGTCTTGATCTCAGTATCATCCTTAAGAGCCTTGGCGAGCTAGTTAAGAATGACTGACTTGCCGGCGCCAGTTGGGCCGACCACCATTGTGGTGTGACGAGTTTGCATAGTTTCGAACAACTGAATCATCTTGTTGACTTGGTCCTCGAACTTGACTTCTTCGTTGTGCTTGAAGCCCATGTTGTCCATATTCTCAACGATGATTTCCTTGAGGCCTTCATAACCGACTCTCTCAGCGCGGAGACCTGGGAACAGATCTTGAATGAGGCCGTGGAAGAGAGGCACATCATCGAAAACGAACTTGGGCATGTTCATATCACGAAGAGCTCTCATCAGCACGATATCCTCAGGCATTTCAGCGTATTGACGCTTGAGGGTACCAGCCATCACCAACACTGACTTCAGAGCACGGAGCTGGAAATCATAATGGTACTGTTTGGAGAGCTGCTCCTTTGAAAGCTTGTAGAGCACAGTCATCTTCTTGGCAAGAACCTTGGCAGAGATGAAGCCCTCAGACATAAGCATGTTCTCGCAAATGAGAAGCAAGTCGGGCACACACATGGTGACGGGTCTGAAGAGAGCCTTCAAGTTGTCAGGCAGCTCGGAACGGCCGGCGTAACCAGGGTTCATGGTAATGTAAATACCGATGGTGTCAACAAGTCTCATCTCGTTGTCAAGGAAGACAATCTTAGTCTTATTGGCAAGGAGACCGTTCTGAACAGTCTTAATCTGGGCAGAGACCACAGACAACACCTCCACATTAATACGGTTGAATTCGTCGAAACAACCCCAGAAGCCAGTCTGGATAAGACCGGAGAAGATGAAGCCCATAGCGACGTAATCGAGGGTCTCACCGCAGTTAGTGACGACACAACGCAAAGCAAGACCTTTAGCCAAATCCTTGACAGTTTCAGTCTTACCGGTACCGGCGGGACCAGCAGGAGCACCACCGAGCTTGAAGGTAAGCGCAGTGGTCAAGGTCATGACACAACGATCAGTAAGAGGAGTGATGACCAGTCTGCCGTTAAGACCCTGGTACTCGTAACAGTAATCGAAGGTTCCTGTGCACTGTCTGATCTCAATATCGTCCTTTTGGAAGTCCCAGTAGAAACGGAGCACCGACTCCCACTCGAATTCCTTGGCGTGCATGATGGAGTCTCTCACGAAGTTCTCAACAATGTCTCTGGCGTGCACATCGAGAATAATAAGGGTGTTGACGCACTTTCTGAGCAGACCATCAATATCGGTACGCACGAGCGCAATCAAGTCGTTCAGCTCGCCGGACTCCTTGGCGAGCTCCTGCTTCATGGCGTGCTTGTTTCCGGCAGCGACCTGTCTGAAGACGTCCTCGACTTGGAAGGTCCACCAGACCTGGGTGCCGAGGAGGGCAATTTGACCGACCTGTTGTTTGATCCAGTCAATACGGTCTTCCTTGGCGTAGTGGAAGATACCCTTCTTGGCGAAGATGTTAAGGGTGCGCTTCATCTCGTCATCGATCTTGCACATAAGTTCCTCAACTTTGCCCTCGACTTTGACCGGAGTCTCGAAAGCGTACTTCTCAGCCTCGTCCGAGGTCATGTGGGTAATGAC
>Ga0314712_10000092_pt1 | contig 8889 bp, 1 predicted proteins | sample Shad11_28May_sur_FD_206194 | JGI IMG/M metagenome (GOLD analysis project Ga0314712, IMG submission 206194) | Metatranscriptome of seawater microbial communities from Espelandsvegen Fjord, Bergen, Norway - Shad11_28May_surf (Eukaryote Community... | ecosystem: Environmental > Aquatic > Marine >... | reverse complement strand
TTTTGATATAATATATATTCAATATCCATAGTAGGGCGAAGCAATCCGATTTAACAATGCTATTCATAGTAACACAAAAAAATTAACCTGGCATTTAAAATTGTCGTAAAAAAATCCAAAATTTCGCAAAGGTGTTCCGACAAAATGTTAAGAATACATAGGATAGATGACCCTTGAATTTTTTTATATATCTTTTAGCGGCGATTTTTTTTATCAAGGAATCATTGAACGAGTTTTTCTTTCTTTTCTCAACTACCGAGATAGACTTGGATGCAAAATCCGCCAAAACTTTCAAACAGAAAAAATAAAAATCCTCCAACGGACTGGATACCCTGGGCGCTGAGAATACCCTCGTACGATTTCCCGGTCTTTAAAACGGCGGCTACCCAAGGTTTCCATTTTCCATCGATGGACGATTTCGTCGAAAGTTTTGGCCGGGAACGGCTGCAATGTAGAACGTAAGAGCATGACTAATGAATCATAACTTGTAAAATGTGGAAGGTAAAGGAACAAGATTGGCTCCTCCCCGTCCAATGCGGGCTGACGAAGCTTCTTATTCCTCCCAGTTTTTCGGCCACATCTGGTTTTGGTTGATGTTCCTGCGAACAGAGGCCGGGTCGCCGCGTTCTATAAACCCGGCCGACCCAAGGTTCTTGTTGCCGGCGCTGCCAGGGGCTGAACCGGTCGACCCGGTGCCCCAGTCTGCGTACTGGTCCTGCTTGTTGGGCGTCAAATTGGCCGGCGACATGCCGAAACCCGAAGACGGAGTGTGTCCGCCGATTGTTCCAGGGTCCAACACCTGACCGCCGTTGAACTGGCCGCCAAGATCGCCGACGAAGCCGTTCTTGGAGAGGTTGTCCAGCGAGGACAATGTCTGGCCGCTGAGGGTCGGGATGAGGCCGCTGAAGGCGTCGTTGCTGTGAAGGTTGTCCGTGTAGCTGGGCGGCAGCTCCCACACTGTGTAAGGGTCCGGCTTGCGGACCCCGCCACCACCAGGCGCTACGCCAATGGGCGAAGGTCCAGTGCGTCGCTCAGCGCCGATCGGCCGGCTGAATTTAGGCTCGACATCGGCGCCGCCAGGCTGGTTGGACGGGTAGGGACTCTCCGGGCCCAGGATGTCTGTTAGCTCGGACAATGTTTTTCCACTAAGGTTGAGGTCTGCGAGACCGGAGTTGACCAGGTCGAGGGGCGAGGGCATGTGATTGGGCGCTGCTGGCCCGCCGAACTGGCCGCTCATCTGCGACAAGTAGGCGTTGATGCCTTGGTTGGTCAGAATGTTCTGGAAGTTGTTGATTCCAGAGGTGCCGAACTGGTTACCGAAACCTGAGAAAACGTTTGCCATCTTCTGTGGGCCGTTCATCATGGGGCCCCGCGGGGGTAAGTTGGCGCGCATCCCTGTGTTGTAGAGGCCGCCCTGGTTGAAGTCGGGCGCATTGGGGTTAAGACCTTGTGGCTTCATCCCGGCGGACGATAGCGGCGGCAGAGGATGGCTGAAGGTGGTCGCGTTGGACATTGGCGGAGCAGTGAACCTCGACATAACCGGACCCATGCGTGAGTAGGCCATATCGGGCATGGGTATACCGGGCGCCATGGACACATTCGTCATCGGCACCGGTCCCTGCCCCATCAGGTTGTCGTAGTTGTTGGACAGACTGGACAACTGTGCAGCGGCGCTCAACAGATTCTCGGCGGCTAGTCCTGACAGCGGCTCAACAGGTTTGTTCAAGTTTCGGCCAAACAGATCGGGAATGTGGCCGCCGGGGGCTTTGGCCGGACTGTTGTGGCCGTAGCTCCCTGAGCCCTGCCTCCGCGGCAAATCCACCTCTTCCATAGCACCCCAACGGTCCCGGCGATCAAGCTCTCCGTCCGGAGTTATTGAGCGCATAGCACCGATGGTGCCAGGGGGTCGTGAATACCAGTTGGGTTCGGACCCGGGAGAGTCTCCCTTTGAGCTAGCAGCCACCGGGGGCGCAATGGGCATCGGAACCAGCGGCGATACAGGTGTACCGGGGGCAGAGTTGCAGCGCTCCTGGGTAGGGTAGAGCTGGCCTGGAGCCTGCTGTTCAGGGTTTCCGCCGGCGGGGTTAGCCCTGCTGTAGTTGGACACCGACACAGCCTGGCCGGGCGCCACTGACTGAGAAATATGTCCAGATCCGGACCACGACGCCTCAGAGGTTATGATAGGCGAGTTTGATCCAGGCTGACCCATGCTTCGATAGCCGGGTGCCTTTGAGATGTCAGGCTGCGAGGAGGCTAGGCTTGGACCATTGCTGGCGGTGGCGAACCCTTTGGGACCGTTATCACTAGCAGAGTTCCATCCAAACCCTTGAGACAAGTTGTTGAAAGTCTTGAAGGGACTAAAGTCCTTGGGATCGGAGGGCGCAGACACACCGCCGGAAGGGATGAGCTCCTCTTTCTTGATGCTCTTTGTCGACCCTGCCAACTGTTTCTGGGTTGCAGCTGATGATTGTTTCATGGCGGCCCCGGCGGGCGGGGGTCCCGTGGGGATCATCCCTAGACCGTCGTTTCCTGCAGCGATGGCCGCAAAACTGGTGCTGGTGACCGGCTTGGTCTTGGTCGCGCTGGTCATGACCGGCGCCGAGTACGCCAAAGTCACCTTGGTGGCCGTCGTGATGGCCGCAATTGTCGTCTGTTTCTTGACCTCTGTACCCTTGGCGCCGCGCGTGACTGTGGTCGCAGTGACCACCGTGGTCTTGACCACCGTCTTGGTGACAGCGAGGCTGCTAGCCTTGGTCAGACAAGCCATGCTGAGCTGCTTGTACTGCTGTTTGCCGACAATCTCCTGCAAGTCCTTCTCTGGGTTGGAGATGATGGCGCTAATCCAAGTGTTGGCGAGCCTCGTTGCGTCCGCGCTGCCCTTGATCAGGATGGTCCTGTCGCCCTGGCCCTTGCTCTGCTTCTCGACCTCAATGTGCGCGCCGGACAGCTCTCTGATAGCGTTTATGTTAGATCCTCCTCTTCCAATGACACGGCTGATGGCGTTTGAGGGAACACTCACCTTCTTGCTCTTCCTGACAACCTCCTTCCACCCGGCGTCCGGAGCCGCAGCCTTGCTGCCGGCCACAGCGCTCTTTTTGCCGCCCACGATCAGCGGAACCTTAGTGGTGTCGGACTCTTCGCTCTGGCGGGAGGCGCGGTTGCGCCCCTTGCGTACAGGCTCAAAGAAGGCGGCCTCCTTGATCTCAATCTGAGGTTCAGGGGCGGGATAACCCTCGATGCAGGGCACGCGGGGCTGACTGTTGCGCTCATTGCGGCTGTCAGGGCGCTCTTCGTCCTCCCCAGGGCTCTTCTCCTTGCTTTCGGCCCTGTTGTTGATGGTCGCCGAGGTGATGTTGATGTTCTCCTTCTCCTCACTGGCCTTCTTGTCGTTCTCCTCGTTCTTTTCTCGCTCCTTGGACTTTTTATTCTTTTTCTTCTTCTTCCCAAGTTTCTCGTTGTTGTCTTTTTCGATGGAGGCGCCGCTGCCCTGGCTGTTTGCGTCGATGCCGCTGTCACGATTGAGGATGTCGCTATTGACCTCTTCGAGGATCTCGGGTGACTTCTCCTTCTCGTCCTCCGTGTTTACCTCGCCGATATCGAGCTCCTTCTCCTTCTCCTCTTCCTCCTCATCGTCGTCGACGGGACCCTTTTTGGCGGCCTTCTTGCGCTTCTTTTTGTCTCGTTTGCGAGCGGCCGCGGCCTTTTTGTTCTCCTCCCGAGTCTTCTCCTGTTCGAGCTCCTCGAGGAGGATGTTGGCGGCCTTGTTGGCCTCGCTAGCCTGCCGGTCCTTGGCTACACGGATGATCTCCAGGCACTGGTGGGTCTTCTTCAACAGATCCTTATCACTGATAGTGGCAATGAAGCGGGTGAGCTCTGTGTCTGAGGGGAACTGGGTGACGTGCTTGACCAACCACTTCACCACCTTGCTGTGCCCCTTCCGGAACGCAGCCATCAGGCAGGACACCTTTCTGTTATCTTGACTATCGATGTCCGCCCCGGCGGAGTAGAGGAGCTGAACCACGTCCAGATGACCACCGTTGGCGGCTAACCACAGGGATGAGTTGCCTTTCTTGTTCCGGACGTCCACCTGGGCACCACGCGATAGCAACAGCTCAACGAACCTGTAGTGGCCTTTGTCGGCCGCGATGGTGAGGGCGGTGTCCCTAGAGGAGGGGACCGGGGCGGCGTTCACGTCCGCGCCCTTGTCCAGCAAGACTCGCCCCACCTCGGTGTATCCCCCCGAGGCGGCCTCCATCAGCGGCGTGAGCCCGGTCTTGGCGCGGTGCTCCACGTTGGCCTTACGGTCCAACAACAGCGACACAACCTCGTGTCGGCCCTGGAAGCAGGCCAGGGTCAGGGCGGTGTTGCGGTTGGTCTCGATCTGAGCGTTGATGTCCGACCCCATATCGAGCAGGAGCTTCACGGCGGCAGTGTGCCCGTTCATCGCCGCCAGCATCAGCGGCGAGATACCCAGCTTAGAGCCAGTTCTTGAGTTGATCTCTGCGCCGTGCGCGAGGAGGAGCTTGATGATGTTGGTGTACCCGCCGGAGGCGGCCAGGGAGAGGGGCGTGTAGTCAGACACGTTCCGGTGCTCCTTGTTAGCACCACGCGATAACAGGATCTCAACAACCTCATATCTCCCACCGGAGCAGGCGAGGGACAAGGGGGTGTCCTTTGTCCGCTCAGACTGGGCTTCGATGTCCGCGCCGTGGTTCAACAGGATTTCAACCACCTTATCATGGCCGGCGGTTGCAGCGAGGATGAGGGGCGTGAACCCCTTCTTGTCTCTGTGCTCGTTGTCAGCCCCCCTTGAAAGTAGGAGGGTGACGAGCTCCTCGTGACCTCCTGCGCAGGCCAAGGTCAGCGCAGTGTCGTGGTTGCTGTCCGTCTCAGAGTCTAAGTCTACGACGGGCACGCCGGCGGCCGCTGGTGGAGGGTAGCCGGCCGGGTAGGCGGCGGTGGGCGGGTAAGCAGCGGCGAATTGACCGCCGGGTACAACCCCGCCGGCGCCGTAGTTTGGGTCGAGCGGCGGCGTGGCTTGGTGTCCCAGGGCCTTCTTCTTGCCGCCAATCTTCTTCTTGTTCTGACCGGGGTTCTGCTGCTCAACCTGTCCCTGGCCGAAGGCGCATGAGAGGTTGGGTGGTAGGAACAACTCTTGTCCAAACCCTGAGATGGGCTGGTTGTGGGCGGTGCCAGCGATGATCTGGGTGGAGGAGCTGAGGACGGTGCCGGCCTGTACCATGGTACCGGCCGCCAGGCTGGGCTCCGGCCCGTTGTACATTACGCTCGAGTACTGGGCGGAGCCGGGTATTCCGAGAGTGCGTCCTCTAATGCTGTGCGTGTAAACTCCAGCGTCCTCTCCGGCTGCCACCTGGAGCTGGTGGGAGTACATATCGTGCTCCGCCCAGGCCAAAGGGGTCAGCCCACCCACCGTGAGAGGAGAGTCGAGAGGAATAGGGCAGTGCTGAACAGCCGCTGCTATCTGCGCAGGATCCATTTCGGATAAAAGTCTCGGGTCCTGGGTGAGAGGGGTCATCATTGGCGGAGAGTCGGAGTGCAATATCGGCGGCACAGCCTGAACAGCCTGGAGGGCCTGGCTGGCCTGGACCAGCTCGAAGGCGGCAGAAGTCAACAGGGACGGGTCTATGCCCGCTGGCACTCCTCCTGTGGTGATAAACTGCTCGGTGTTAATGATGTAGTTAAGGTCAGCCGTGGACACGAGCTCCACCCCCTCCTCGCTCTCCCCTCCGCCCCGCTTCTTGGAACCGGGGGGCGCGGGTGGGGGACCCGAGGGTAGGGGAGGCGGTCCCCCCAGAGTGGGCAGGGGGGCGGTGTGTTGCGTAAACGCTAACTGCTGCTCAACCTGTTGCTGAAACTGCTTGATCTGATGCTGAAGCTGCTGCTTCTGCTGCATGATCTGCTGCACTCGCTGTTGGAGCTGTTGGTGCTGCTGCTGGTGGGCGGTGGTCTGCTGCGCGAGGATGGTCTGCTCTAGCTGCTGGAGCTGCGCCACGTTCTGCTGCAGCGCCGCCAGCTGCTGCTGGTTCGCGATAGCGTTCTGCTGCAAAGCAGCTAAGGTTTGCTGATTCTGCTGTTTAAGCTGTCGCTGCTGGATGACTTGCTGTTGAAGCTGTTGGTTGAGCTGCTGAAGCTGTTGCAGCTGCGCCAGCTGTTGAGAATGCTGTTGCAGCGCGGCTTGAAGCTGCGATTTTTTTCCTCCTTTTCCATCGATCTTTCGAGATGCCTTTGCTTTTGGACGTTCACTGGGGGGTAGGGTGGCCAGACTGCGAGTCAGCTGCTGGTTGCTAATGTTCTGGATCACCTCTGTGCTGGATGCAGCCTGGTCGAAGGGTAGGGAGAAGGAAGAGGGGGGCAGGATCTCCTCCGCCCCCTCTCCACCCTCCCTCTCCTCCAGCTCCCGGCCCTCCCCCGCGTCCCGCTTGTTGCTTCGCGGCTCGTGGCTCAACATCAGCTGGGCTTGGGCCTTCTCCTGAAGTTCCTTTTCTACCCGTTGTAGTTCGGCGAGGATCTGCTCCTTTTGGATAATCTGCTCCTCCTTACTGCTCCCCTCGGTTCTTCGCAGCATGGTCTGGATGTATGATTTGGCGTCCAAACCCTTCCGCTCTAGATCTTCGAGTAGGTAGCCGGCAGATCCCTCCAGCATGTCGTACCCGACGGCCTCGGTCCCGCACAGGACCCCCTTCACCCCCACCCCCTGCAGGGGCAGAGGGGCGGGGGTGTTGGTCGCCCCCTTTCGCCCGTTGATCCGTAGGTTGGATACCTTGGCAGGTGGGGGTAGGGCCTCCGACCCTGGCGGTGGGACGCGCTCGACCTCCCCGCAGGAGGAGGGGGCGTCAAGGGAGGTGTCCAGGGCGGACCCGGAGACCAGGGAGTTGGGGTAGTCAATCAGCATCTGGACGACGGTGGTGTGGCCGCCCTTGGCCGCTTCTATCAGCATAGTTGAGTTGTCCTTGAGTTTGTGGAATGGGTCGGCCCCCTGTTGCAGGAGCACCTCCACCACGTTCAGGTGTCCGCCGGCACAGGCCAGACTTAGGGGGGTGTGGTCGTTGTTTGAGGTTTGCCGACTCACGTCCGCGCCCCTTGATATCAGGAACTGGACGGTGCACAGGTGACCGGCGCGAGCAGCCTTCATGAGGGGTGTTCGGCCCCCCTCGCTCTCGTGCTCTAGCTGAGCACCATACTGGAGGAGGACATCAGCCACGTCCGTGTGGCCGTTCTCGCACGCGTAGGTCAAAGCCGTATCGCCGGTGCCGGTGGTTGCGTTGACGTCTGCCCTGGCCTCGAGGAGGTACTTGACGAGCTCGAGGTGGCCCTCCTGGCTCGCTTCCATCAGGGGGGTCGACGCACCTAGCTCCAGGTCCGCGCCAGCCTTGATGAGGAAGTCTGCGACCTCCGTAAAGCCGCCGCAGCAGGCGAGGGTGAGAGCCGTCTCCTGCGTTTCCTCGGTCTGAGCGTTGATGTCAGCGCCTTGACTGAGAAGTAGTGCGACCATTTCCTCGTGACCCTCCCGGCTAGCCTCCATCAGCGGGGTGTAACCTTCGTCGTTCACCTCCTCGATGTTTGCGCCACGTTCAAGGAGCAACATAGCGAGGTCGACGTGACCGCCGCAGGCCGCCAGCGTCAGGGGGGACTCGAAACTGTCAGCAGGCATGTTCACCTGTGCCCCGGAGTCGAGGAGAAGTCGGGCGACCTCTACGTGTCCGTCCATCGAGGCTTCCATCAGGGCAGTGTGCATCTCGTCCGTCTTATGCTCCTGGTCCGCTCCTGCGTCCAGAAGGAACCGAACCATCTCCAGGTGGCCCTTGTAGCAGGCGAGGGTCAGAGCAGACTCCTTGAATTCGTTGCTGTGGGTGTTGATGCCAGCACCGAACTCGAGGAGGATCTTGGCGACGGGGCAGTGGCCGGCCGAGGCGGCCTCCATGAGGGGAGTGTGCCCGTTCTCGTTGTGGTCCTCCACGTTCGCGCCAGCCTCCAACAGAACTCGAACAACCTCTTCATGGCCGCCTGCGCAGGCGTACATGAGGGGGGTGTTCCCACTGCTGGACTGCGCGTTCACGTCCGCGCCGTGGGCGATCAACAGCCTAACGATATCGGTGTGGCCGGCGCTGGCGGCCTCCATGAGGGGGGTGCAGTCCCCCTTCATGCCGCGGTCCTCAACGTTGGCTCGCATGGCTAGCAAAACCTGTGCTAGTTCGTAGTACCCTGCGCTACAGGCCAAAGACAGCAAAGACTCGCCTTCTTCGGTGGTCTCGTGTACGGACACACGTCCTTCGTCTAACAGACGACGGACACGCGATATATCACCCTGTGAGCAGGCTGCAACGAGGCTGGTTCCGTCGCCCTGGGTCGGCTCAGTGCGCATGCGGGTCAGCGCGGCAGCAGCTTCGTCCAGCGCACAACTAACGGATGATGTTAGCCGTTTGAGAACGTCTGGATCGGCCAGCTGCTTGTTCTCGGCCAACTTGGAGATCCCGGCCGCCTCCAGCAAAGCCTCCAGTCGAGCCTGAGTGTCGGGATCGACGGTGTCCTCTGGGGAGAGGGGAGGGGTGCGTGGCAGCAGGTATTCTGGTTCCTCAGCCTGTGAGAGGAGGTACTCAGGTTCCCCGCCCTCACTTCCACTTCCAGACACGCCTTCAATGAGGAAGGAATCTATCTCCGAGACTTGAGACCCTTCCCCTTCACTGCTGGTCGTCGAGTTAAGAGCCATACATTCTACCAAGCGCGATATATCCTCTTTTAGTGTGTGATTAGTGTTTAAACTGACATGCTGCATTCTCTTCTTGACATTACAACCAATCACGTCGTTTGGCGTTCTTTTATTATCACTCTGTAACAAAGTTTAAAATTAGAAAACAGTCTTCTCTTCTT
>Ga0314712_10000090_pt1 | contig 8915 bp, 6 predicted proteins | sample Shad11_28May_sur_FD_206194 | JGI IMG/M metagenome (GOLD analysis project Ga0314712, IMG submission 206194) | Metatranscriptome of seawater microbial communities from Espelandsvegen Fjord, Bergen, Norway - Shad11_28May_surf (Eukaryote Community... | ecosystem: Environmental > Aquatic > Marine >... | reverse complement strand
GAAGATGGAGAGAATGGAGACGGTGAGACCAGCTCGATGCCACCCAGCACCGAAAAGTTGTTGCACGCGATCGCCAACGAAGATTTTGGCGTCTCCGCCGACCGATCCTCCACGTTGGCGTCGCCGGCAATGAAGGCCTACAACAAGTTGGCGGCTGAGGACGAGAAGGTGAAGCACGTGCGGAATACAGATCTACCACCCGGGCGAGACGTTTTAAGGGTAGCAGCCGCTATATTTTCCTGAAAACAGAAACGAGCTGGTCTGTTGTGTGAGAAACACTAGAGGTGAAACCCATTGCCCGGTGTGTCCGATCGTCGGCACGCGACCGGACCTCTGCGTGACTCTCGGTGACGTAATCTCGCTACCTTGCGTTTGGGGCCGCACCGAGAAGGATCCAACGCCGCTCAAAAAGGCCGTAGTGTGGGCGCGTTAAAGTTAAAGGGTTAGTGTCGGCATGTTGCCGTACACCGCAGCGGTGCCTCCCCCGCCTACCCTTGTAAACACACGGGTCGCCGATGCCACCGCCACACCCGCGCCCACCAGTGCTACCCCACCGACAACTATACCGATGATCGCGCCAGTACTGCGCCCGACGCCGTCTCCTTGCACTGGGGGTGGCGGTGGCGACGCCGTCGCTCCGGGTAGCAGAGGAGGGACGGTGGCTGTGGGTGAGGGTGGCGGAGGCGGCGTGGGCGGCGGCGGCGGCGAGGGCGGCGGCAGCGAGGGCGGCGATGGCGGCGAGGGTGGCGGCGAGGGTGGCGGCGAGGGTGGCGGGTATTCTAGGCGATTGGAGGGCGCACCTCCTGCGACGGCGAGCGCGACTGTCATGTTGGCGTGCTCAGTGCAGTAGTAGACGACGACGCCAGTGTAGTTAGATGGTATCTTGACGTTGATTGTGCCTTCGCTGCCGCTCATGGGTCCGCCCACCACCCACTCCGGCGTTACGCCGCGCGCGCTTCCTATCGCGAACGAATGCGTACCGCTGATGCCCTCATTCTGGAAGACGTAGGTAGTACCCGCCAGTAGCGGGGACAGAGAGGGATGGAAGTCGTAATACGGCGTCGTGGGGTTCCCACCCGAGACGTAGTGTGTTAACTCGGTGATGGCGTGCACCGTGCTCGCGACGCAGATAAGTAGCTGCCGCCTCATGGGTGAGCTTGCTCTATTTCTGTAGGTACAGACGAACTTATTCATACGCCCAGTCTCACCATAGTCGCACAGACTGCGCCCAGCACGCACACGTCGGCGCAGCCCTCGTCGCGCGTCGACGCCCGCGATGCCAGCGGTAACGAATCGTGCCGTGTGATACAGCGTCTGAACACATTCTACGTTTTGATGGCGTGCGACCACGACGACGCCGATGAGATGCCGGACATCGCCGCGGACGCGTGTTTCAGGCTGTTTGAAAGGGCACAAGCAGACCTCAGCAGTCGTCAACTCGACGTGCTTAGTGCGCTTGAGCTCACCCCTGGACTAAAGACCGTCGTGGCCGGTGCGGGTGCTGGAAAAACGCGGACGCTGTCGTTCATCGTCCAAAAAGCGCTGATGCAAGCGTCGGTTCCCGGTGTGTCACTCCTGGCGTCAACCAAGACCGCCAAATGCGAGGCGTTTGATCGAGCCAGTAAGCTTTACAACGAAGTGGGGTTTACACCCGACGTCGTGCCCTCCCTTAGCATGAGGCGTGTAAAAACAATCCATTCCGTCGCGCTGGCACATGCCAAGGAGCGCGACGTCGAGAACGGGGGCGCGGGCGTTTCGGTCGTTGGAAAGGCCATCGTCACGGACTTGATCAAGTACTTTCTGGAAGAGGAACTCGACCCTTCGCCGAAGCGCCACGGCTCCGATGACGCTTTAGAGCCATCCGACGCGGATGGTGCACCGACCGCTTCCGAAGTAGGGCTCAAAGACGTAGCGGCCAACATGTCGTCCGACGACGCAGCGAGCCTTCTCTACAACGTTCGGTCGGAGCGACTCAAAAACTGCTTGCCTGTCGTGGACGATTCGTTGGGGACGACTGCGTACAAGGTCTTGAAAAGGCTCGACGCCGAAATGCGATGCGATTCAAACAGCGGCCAAAAGCTATGCGATTTCGATCTGCTGATGTATGAACTTTCGGAAAGCGGGGTGCCGCTCGTTTCCAAAGGCGAAGTGCTCATAATCGATGAGGCACAGGATTTGTCGTTCTGTCAGGTGAACGTCGTCCTAAACACCTTGTTGGCGGACGCCTGCGTGGTTGTTCTTGGCGACGACAGTCAGGGAATCTTTCAATTCAGTGGCGCCCTTTCCAACACAATCCACGAACTGAAAAGGATGAGCCAACTACACGGTATCGACACGACGCAGTTCCGCCTGATGCAAAACCATCGATCGAACGACGCGGTTGTGCTTGCGTCGGAGGCGTTTCTTCCAGCGAACGACACCGCGCTTCGAAAGGACATCAGAGGGAACGAAACCACCAACCACCCCGTAGAAGCGGCGCGGTGTCACACCCCGAAGGTGATTACAACCAAGTTACTCGAGTTGGTCCAATCGAAAACGTGCGAGCCGGGGGACATCGTCGTGCTAAGGCACAAGAGCTTTGGCTGGGGTGACGAGCTGGTCAAGGACCTGGTCTCCGAGGCTGGAAAGCGCGGTATCACGCTGCCGATATCGATTCCGGGCCAGGATGTGGCGTCTACGATCGAAATGAAAGCCGTATGCATCCTTCAGATGGCAATCGGGCTCGAGCACTTCGTCGACAGCCCAGACGACGGGATTCATGCCGTGCGTGTGTTTATGCGTGGGTTGCGGGGGTCAAGAGGCGCGCCACCAAACGCGATCAAAGCTGTATCGGCGGTATGGGAACGTCTACGTTGCGACCCCAGCCGACTCTTTTCGCACCATGCCGAGGCACTGCTTGCCGAGTTCAAGCTCATCGAGCAGGCAGACGACGAACACCCGAAGAAGCGGGACGTGGCTGCATTGTCAAAGCGGCAAAAGACGGCGGTTCCGGGCGTAAGCGGCGAGTCGCAAAAGTGGTTCAATTTTAAAGAAACGATTCGCGTCGCGGCAGCTTCTATTAAACAAGTGCGAGAGCGCATCTGCAACATCAAAAATAATCAACTTCCTCTGCGCCCAATGGTAACGAGCGCGGGAGGACAGCAACTGCTTTCGTACGCGAATACGGGATTCAACGTTTCAAAGGACTGCCTACCGTCGGTTCAGCACCCACTCGGCGCCCTGGCTTTCATCGTGGTACGAGACCTGGTGGACCACAAATTCAGTGACTCCGATGCGCATAGTCTTCAACGACTCGTTGATTCGTATGATGTCTTGGTACCGCACGTGGACGTGGACTTCTCGATCGACGATCAAATCGTGGCGCAAACCTCGCGCCTAGTTGCGGAGCTGACGGACACCGAAACGAAGGGAAAGTTGGTCTTCTCAACGATCCACCGATTCAAAGGCAGGGAGAGACTTTGCGCGTTTGTGGTAGACATCAAGAAACCCTTCTCGAATCCAAACGCGTCCAAAAAGGCGGCACTGGCACACACACACGACGAAGGCTGCAACAACCGAGACGGAGGCGGTCGGTGCGATTGTGACGGCTACCGAGTTGGCATTGAACGAATGAAAGCAGCCGAAATCAGCGAAAAGCTTCGTCTCTACTATGTAGCCGCGTCGAGAGCGAAAGAGCGTCTTTTTCTGGCCTTCTCCGAAGATTTTGACAAGCTTAACGCGATCTGCCCTAAATGCAAACTCACCGCCGGGCAGTGGGCACCTTGCAAAACCAACCCAACTGGAATAAACTCGGATGCACAGAATACAATGTGAGAACGGCTTGCTTCATGTCGTTCTACCGCAGCGCATACCTTTGCTTGGACTGCGTGCAGACGGCGATCGTCTGCACGTTTTGCACCACATTGTGTGCCAGCTGCTGTGCCGCGGAAGCCGACGCCGCGCAGCGGCGTCGCGGGCGCGAGTCCGAGACGACCGTAATTGTTCTGAAGGACTCCAGCAATGACAAGCCTGCTGTAAACACGAATGACGCCAATTTGCCGCTACTTCCATTCTCCAAAAGGAACATGGAAATGGGTCGATTGTGAGGGTGTATGTGTGTGTGTGTAGTGAGTGCACGCGTTTTTTTCCAATAATATGTTGCAAAACGTGTCGCTATATTTTTCACCCGTACAGGACCAGAACTCGAACGGGTTCTGGCCATACAAACGCGACGGTACGAGGTGGTACTTGCCACCTCGGGGTCCAGCCAAAGTCGGTGACGCTGGCTGGCCCCACGTACCCAACACGACGCGCACCCATATTTGGATCAAGTTTTGGAGCACTTGTACATCGCAACCCCGGAGGGGGGGGGGGTGGGTGTCCGACAAATATTCACAGAACGTCCAACAGCAGAACATGTTACGTACACCCCGAAGCTGTGTCCCCGTCCTCTTGCCCACCGTACAACGCACGTTGTTTCCTGTGCGCGGCGCTGCGGGCGGCCTGCGGCCGCAGCCGGGCGAAAGACGCCGGCGACGCTTGGCTTGAGAGTCGTTACGAGGCCGCATGTACGCAGCAACTCCTGCCGTCTTCAGTAACCGTGGATGCGGTAGAGCGCGTGCCATCAAACCGGTCAGAATCTCCGTAGCTCGGAGAAAGCTACTTCTTGACTTCGCTCTTTCGTCATCGCATCGATCCGGTCTTGCACAATTTTGTCGGTCGAGCTGTCCCACCAACTGTTCAACGAATCATCGGATTGCGTGAGCTCGTTTAATATCCGCTCGACGTACGACGTCCTCAACCATGCGGGAGGCCCGTTTTCATTTGCATGGACGCCCATTGTACCCCCCACCCTCTGTCCGTAGCCCCTCAGAGTAGTGTAGAACACCCGCGACAATTCTTTAAAAAACGCCTCCTCTTTTAGAACCGTCAGATTTTGCTCCGAGAAGATTGGTTCTTGAGGATCGCTTCGTCGTAAAGTCTGTGCATATGCCTTATCCCGTGCCAGATACGCACAGAACCCACCGATCTTCCCAAGCGCTTTCATCGTACGCCACGTGGCCACGACTTCTACAAGCAGCTCAGAAAACACGCGTCTTTTACGCGTGTGCGGATAATAGGCGGAATTCAGAAGTAGAAGCCCATTGACGAAAAACACACAGTCTGAACTCGTAGTGGCATGTCCCGATGGCTTTCCAAATCGATCGATGTTAACCGAAAAGGCGCTACCGAAGTCAATCATTCGCACATCCCACCCCGTTGAATCCATACTTCGTTTCGCAATCATGTTCGGCGATTTAACATCAAGCAGAAGGACAGCGTTGTTCGAGGCGTTTCGTACACACGCAAGAATCGCGCTGCTAAGCATCTCCTCAGCAATAATAATGGGTTCCCGCAGTATCTTGGAAAGGCTCGTCCAGTTGCCCTCGCACAGATACGCAAACCCGAAGCGCCTGGTCATCTTTAGATCCGCGTATTTCGTCTCCTCACCGCCGAAGCTCTCTCGTTCAAAGACGGGAACGGCGGCGTACACGGGAGGAGTGATACGAGTCTGCGCCATGTGTAGGGTGAGAAATAGCTCGCTCGTCTCTTTAACCATATCTTCGTATACTGCGTCCGGGTCTTCATGCGGCCGCATGTACTTCGGCGCGCGTGCCGTTGCCGTTGACGGGGAGGCTGTGGTCCCCAAGGGTTGGAACTTCTTGATCACGTGTCCGGCCATCATAGATTGATGATCACGAGTTGTTTGTAAAGATGGCACTTCGCCTAACAACTCGGTGGTGCTTGGCACGTTGATATTCGGAACGACACAGTTGAAGGAACCGCACGTTTGCAAGTGTTCTTTGAAGGCGAAGGCGGTTTCAACATTTTTGACTAGATCTATTGTAGATGTTTCAAACGTCGTACTCCAGCGGGTATTCGGCTCTGCACGCAGTACTTGAATGTTGCCTTCGTTCCACTCGGGGTGGCACGAAAACATCCAAAGGTATTGTGAGCCGCAGGTTCCGGGCGGTTCATCGTTATTCATGGCACCGCGAACCTGTAGAAGGTCTGGAAACAACATGGAGAGCACGATGTGCGACTCCCATCGAAACAGGTGTACTACCGAGTTCACGAGGGTCACCTCGTCCAATGGAAACAATCCGTTGAGCTCACGCAGGCTCTCTTTTTGTGTGGTCAGCAATAGTTGCTTGTGTAGCGTGTCCGTCCCGTATGGTTCGATTGTGTTCCAGATTTTTCGACCCGTCGGATCAAATCCGATCAATTCCTTCCATTTACGTTGTATATACTCTTCCGCAAGTCTCTCGTCATGAGGCAACTGCATGAGCACCGCCCCTGGCGACGACGACCTCGACCGGTCCACGTCCCGCGGCGCCACCCGATCATAGGGGCCGACCCGCGGGCGCCGCGCCGCGCGTGCGTGCTTGGACTCTGTATCAAAACCGTTGTCTAAATCGAGGAGTGCTAGAGAGGGCAGCATGGACCTCGCCGCGCGACCGCACACTGTGTTGCACGAACCCACCGACTTATGTTAACTAACGCTGAACTATCGTTTACCTCTTACAGTACCAGAACTCGCATGGCCATACAGCTTCAATACCACCGTGTAAAAACGCCCTGCGTGTTTAGGAGTGCGTCCAGCTTTTGACCTGTAGCCAGCGACCGCTCACCCATCCCAAGACGTTGCTCTCACGGCTCTCACGGCTCTCACGGCTCTCACGGCTCGCACGGCTCCCGTGAAGAACTCGCACGGGCATACAACTTCAATACCACCGTGCATTGTTCTCACTACACAAGTGCGTTGCATTCGATAGTTACACGCAGCCAACCAACCCATTCACCCATAGCGCATGGCACCGCTTCCAGGGAGCATGGCACCGGCCACCTTTGGGCCGGTGCATGATTCGATGAGATGCACTCAAACCGCTACCGCGTACACGAGAGCGTCGTTCTTGAGGAAGGCCTTGATGTCGCCGTCGTCGCGCACCGCCGGGACAATGTCCGCAAGGTGGCGCTCGCCCTCGTCAACTGCGGTGGTCACCGTCGGAGCGTTCTTCACGTTGGCGCTGCATCCCGAGTAGATCACGTAGAACTTGGTCGTCTTGCCCTCAGGCGGCGTGAGCGAGTCAAAGTCGAACGAGCCCTCTGAAACCGCCTGGTAGTACTGCTTGGTGAGGGAGGGCGACGGGCCGATGTTGGCGGCAGGGTCGACCAGTTCGGCGTCGTCGTCGTGCTTGTGGATGAGAACGCCGCGGCCGCCGAGCATGTTGGAGTTGATCCACTCCTCCGACACCGCAATGCCCACTTTGGTGATGCCGTCAACAAGGTCGTAGCCCACGGTGGGCGTAAAGTGGCCGTCGACGGAGACGCTGTCAGCGGGGCGAGGGAAGACGTGCGCGATGGCCGTGTGGTCCATCGTGAACATCAGCTCCTTGGTGCCCATCTCGATCTTGGACGACACTACCGTCCCGAGGATCTCGGGGCCGAAGCTGCGCTTCGACATCTTCACGCTCGCGGCAACGTTTTTCGTCTTGAGAAGCGGGTTACATTGGTTTTGGATCGCTTCGATCGCCATGTCCTTGTCTCCGACGAAGAAGAGGCGGTAGTCGACTTGGATGAGGTTGCCCTTGAACGAGACGTTGGCGACAATCGCATCGCAGAACGAGGTCGGCAGCGAGGAGCGGCGCTTGGCATCGAAGAGCGCCATGCACATGCCGCCCGCAACGGCACCCGGCTTCATACCGCGCTGCACGATTGGTGCAACGTAGGGCGTCACGCAGTCCTTCTGCATGTCGCAGTCGAAGATGGCCGTGCCCTGTGCCGCGTCGGCCGGGCTGATGCCCCGAATGCGAGTGGCGTGGGTCTGTAAGGCGCTGCCGATGGTGGCAGCATCGTCGCCAGCGTACATGGCAGCGATGGAGTCGAGCTTTGCAGCGGTGTTGTTGACGACCGCCTCCCATTTATCCGTGAAGCACGTGGCCTGATCGGCGAGGGCCTTTTGGTCGTAGTTGAGCCCAAAGAAGCCGTGCATGCAAGACGACAAGAGCAGGGAGGAGGTGGCCTGGACGGCCGGCGAACACGCCTCCTCGACCAGGTTGGCGGCTGCGAGCCCTGCGGGGACAGGCGCCTGCAGCGGCTGGATCTTCTTGGCGTTCGTGTAGAGCGGGAGGCGTCCATCGCGATCGACCTTGCCGAACGTGTTGCTGATGCCCGTGACAAGAACGCGCGTGCCCGGGGTGCACGCCTCCGCCGAGGGAGCCTCGCCGGAGATGGGTCCCTTCTTGCCTGGCTTAGCGTTCTGCGGGTCGATGTAGAAGCTGGTCGAGATTATGCCCAGGTATCCAGCCTTGCTGTCCTTCTCGATGTCGATGACGAGCGGGCCCTTGGCGTTGGAATCCTTTGCAATCTCCTCGGGAGAGGCCTCGAGCTGCTTAGTGGGAAGGCCAAAGGCGAGACCGGGGACGCCGGTGGTAACGGTTGTGTTGTTGCACGTGGCAATGATCTTGCTGACAAGAACGGTGATCTGCATCTTGGGCACCGTGCCGCCCTTGCCCTGCACATTGATCTTGTTGGTGCGCACCACGATGCCCTCGGCGTTTACCGAGCCGCTACCGCCCGATGAGTGCTTGGCTTCGGGGCATGGAATGGAAGCGTCCGACAGGAACATGTTCATGGCAATTTCCTCCGCCGACTGCGGCGGCTCGGTCTCTTTGGTGCGGGGGGCCTTGGCATCGGCCTCGTCGGCGGACGACTCTTCGGGCTCTGCCTTACGCTTGCCGTTGGACGATGCTGCAGGGTCCGTTGCTGGTTCCGATTGGAGTTTTTGCAGGCGTTCGCTGAACGAGGACATTGGTTATGCGGCTATGTTACAACTTCGTGCGGCTCACAGGTCAGGAGCGTATTTGTGCCTATTTCTGTACGTGCGCGTTTCAATG
>Ga0314712_10000080_pt1 | contig 9071 bp, 1 predicted proteins | sample Shad11_28May_sur_FD_206194 | JGI IMG/M metagenome (GOLD analysis project Ga0314712, IMG submission 206194) | Metatranscriptome of seawater microbial communities from Espelandsvegen Fjord, Bergen, Norway - Shad11_28May_surf (Eukaryote Community... | ecosystem: Environmental > Aquatic > Marine >... | reverse complement strand
TTTTTTTTGCCAATCATCAAGGCGGTTTTTATTCCAACAGAAAATGATGAATGGAGGGCAAGTCTTGACCAGAAATATTTAAGTTGAGGAGGAAGACTGCGAAATGCACTAGAGAGGAGGACGGTCAATCATCATCATCACCACGTTGCCTCTAGTCCTCCAACTTCACGAGGTACGACTCCCACGTATCGTACCCAACAGACTTGTAGCCGACCGTCTCATCCACACCCTCCACCCCAAAGTTGAACTCATCAAACCCCTTGAACTTGCCACCAATGTACACATCGCCGTCGACAATGCTGACGGCGACGGGCGCAGACTCCTGGCGGGAACCCTTGCTCGTTAGCTGCGAGACGCCGGTCTTGCTCGCGTCCTTTTCCACAAGCTTGTAGTACTCGGTGCCGGCAACAGGGCAGCTCGTGATGCCAGAAAGGGCAATATTGTCAGTGCCCGATAAGGTGGCCTTGCGACAAATCAGCTTCAACTCTCCTCCATGAGCCCCGGCAGGCACGGTGTAGGCATTTGGACCTAAAACCTCTCCGACCATGATGTTGGAAAAGGGCTCCTGCGTGTCCGTCGACAGGTAGACTACATAGCCAGAGTCAAAGTATGTGGCGGAGCCTTGAATGTCATCAACATTTAGCACAATGACATCCCCATTTGACGCAAGTCCATTTGTTTCTGCCGTCCCTGCACCCCCCACCTGCTTCCATGAGCCCCCGTCGCTGTACGGCATGTTTGTCGGCGCACCATGAGCGCCCCTCGTGTACAGCGTCTGACCGATGGGCATGCCCACCGTCTTGGCCCACTCCACCCCGTTGGCCGCGCAACCGGCATTCACCGTGCCGGCGGCGCACGTCGAAAGGTGAATCTTGGGCTGGGGCTCCGTGCTGTCAAAGATTTGAAATTCAGACGTGTGGTCGGGCACGGCGGGAAGCGCAGGGACGGTAAAGTAGACGTGGTCCGCTGCAGTGCCGGCCTCGTACGCCGAGATCACGCCCTCGTACCCTGCAGCCTTGCCCCTCGTGATCCGGATCCTCTTTCCGTTCCAAGTGTTTGCCAGTCCATCCCCGGTGGATTCATGGGCATTGCCCGCGCTGTCCTTGGACAAGGTCGCCGTGTTGAGGAACACGCAGCTGCAGCCTCCGGGATACGTCGAGCACGCTTGCGAGTTGGTGTAGACGTGCATCTGGGTCTCCCCGACTCCGCCTGTGCCTCCGCTGCAGGGCGTGATGGATGACGCGCACGTCAGCGAAGTGGCGCAGGTTCCGGTGAGAGACATTTTGCCCGTGATCGAAGGGATATTCTTGCGATTCTTGTTTCCGCGGAGCGTCTCGTCGCCAATGTCATTAAACTTGACGACGAATCCGGTGGTGGTCGCAGTCGAGTCCGCGTGCGAGTAGAGGGTGCAGTCGGGCCGCCCGGTGAGGCCAAGCCTCTCCTCGTGCTGATCCGAGGGGGCAAAGCGCTGCATCGGGCACCCCACCGCGTCCACCCTGTTGGCATCCTTGAGGCCAAAGTGGTCGTCTCCGCTATTGTCAGTAATGGTCGCCTCCCGCGTGGCCACATAGGTGCTTGACCCGTCATTTCCCGTGGATGCCAGGTAGCCCTTTTCTCCCACGTTGGAGCCCTGGTACTTGCCAGTCGCAGACGCGGTGTAGGTGCCAATCACAAAGGCCGAGCCGGTGAGGTCGTGCACCGTGATGCCAGTGGCCTCCTCGTCGGTGCCAACCCCGCCCGTGCGACGCACGTGCTGCAAGTCAGGCTGCCTGCCGGCCCCATAGGGCGTCGTCAGGGACGACGTGGCCGCCCTCTCAGTGCCCAGGGCTCCATACGTGGCCATGAAAACATCCTTGGTCTGGCCAAGCGACTGGACCTTGCCGGCGCAAGCCGCATCCTGCATCTTGTTCAGGACGGCGGCGGTGCTGTCCTTGGAGCCCACCACCTTGCCGCGGCTGCATTCCAGTGGGTGCCTCGTGATGCCAAAGTCGGCATAGCCGTCTGCGGTGCTCGTCTCGACGGTGCCCGCAACATACACAAACCCGCCGCGCACCGTGGCGCTGTCGTGCCTCTCCGACCCAATGTCCTTGGCAGATGTGGCATCTGGAGGCTGCCTGCGCCCCTCGATGCTCATCCCGTCGGACATTGCCTTCCAGTGCCCAGCAAGGGGCTTGTTCCCGATGGCGGGCTGCACGCTGGCAATGGCCGTGGGCTGGATCGAGTAGGACGCCGTCACACCGCTCGCCGCCGACGGCTCGGTATAGTGGTACCACAGCAGGGATCCGGATCCGTCATAGGCCGCGACATACATGTCCTGCTCGGTGGCGCTGGCCGCAGCTCGCGTGGGCAGCTCCACATACTCTGCAGCGAGGGTGTTGAGGATGCCAAAGTCCTGCGTGGCGGCAGCAGTGGCGCCCGTCTCGGCTCTGTTTGTGCCGCTATCCGAGGCCATGAGGTCATTGACCGACTGGACCGGAAAGGCCCCAACCCCAGAAAGCGCCGTCGTCTGCATCCTGCACAGCTTCTTGAGCGTCACGACCTTTGGCTGCGAGTTTGCCGGCGGACCCTCTCCCACCGTCGCAGAGTCGAAGGAGCAGTTCTGGAGCCGCAGCTTCACGCCATTGGTTCCCCCCGTCCACTGGTTCTTGCCATAGGTGCCCGCCACGAAGACCACGTCGTCCACCGCCTCAATCGCCGTGATCAGGCCGCTGTCACTCTCCGTGGTGGCTGCATTTTGGCCGTCGTAGATGAAGCGCACCCAGTAGGCCCGGAGATTCTCATCATACTGGGCCACAAAGTTGGCCTCCTCGTCGTCCACAGTCATCTTGGCACAGACTGGGATCCCAGTGGCCGACGCAGACGTGTCGCGGTACGCATCTGGCATCTGCCCAAAGCAAGCGTACTCGTCGTCTGCATTGGTGATGCCCGCTTCCGGGTTGTAGAGATTGCCCGTCAGGTAGACGCCCCCACTGGACAGGTGCTGGCCGTGTATGTGCGACGACGGCTTGCCCGAGATGACGTAGCACGACGTCGTGTCGGGGACCATGGTGCCGCCGTCCCAGTGCGGCTGCACGTATGCCACCTGGGTGGCGGCGTCATAGTCTTGGATGGTCCTCTCCTGCCCCATTCCCTTGCCGCAAGTGATTGTAATCTTGAGCCCATTGTACCAGTTATCCATGGCCTCGGTGGCTCCTGTCGCACCAGAATTTGTCAGCGTCTGGCCGTTGGGGGGGTAGTACTTGGCGGCCGTGGCCGCCAGCGTGATGGAGCTGCGGCTCTCGGTGCCGCCCCCGAGAGTGGCGGCCGTTGCCATGCCAAAGTCGTACTCCACGTCGAGGAGGCTCGTGGAAGTCTTTACAGTCGGTGCAGGCGCGACGGAGCTTCGCACCTGGGTGTTGAGCGTGCTGCTCGTAGATGCGTGGAAGGCCCGAACCTTGAGATTCGAGACCACGAGGTTGACGGCGAGCTTTCCGCCCTTGATAGACTCCTTGGCAAGAAACTGCCCGGCCGAAGAGTACTTGAAAAGAAACCCCTCCTGGTAGGCAGTTCCAGGATCCGCAGACGCCGGAGACTGGCCATAAGTGTCGGCCGCGAGAGCGGCGATGGTGCCGGCCGCAGTGCCAGACGCCACGCGAGTCGCGGCGTCGACGCTGTAGTAGTTGAGCGTGGGGACCGTCGTGTCGTCCCAGCCCCTGTAGCCGTCTGAAAAGTGGCCGGCGAGGTAGTGGGCACCCGAGGTGGGGTCAACTGCCACCGAGGTTAGCACGAGCTCGTGCGCATTCGATGCGTCCGCCGTGTCGAGCTTGTTCAGCCACACGGGGCGGCCGTCCTTGCCAAACTTGGCGATGAATCCCGCTGAGCCCTTGTGGACCCTGTATACCTCGTTTCCGACGGCGCCAGTGCATGCGCCTCCTGCCTTGGACAGTGCCGAAAAAGTCAAGACGCCGGTGGCATCGATAGTGTTTGTGGTCGCTCTCCCCGTGCACCCCGTGACTTGATCCGTGCCTCCAGCGATAATCTCCACAATCTTCCCCGTAAATTCATTGGCGTACGTGGTCGTCTTCCAAACGGCACCATCATCGGTGGCTGTTGTGGCCGTGACGGCTTTCACAGCCGTGCTGTCAATGTAGGTGACTTTGGCGGGTGCCACCTCGAGCTCCCCACCAAAGTCCTTGGACATGTGGATGTGCTTTCCCTGCAGGTAAATGGCGCCGAGCATAGTCCCGACCACATAAGTCTCGCCCGTATTCCTGTCCACGGCAATGTCTGTGATCTTGACCTCCTTGTTCTCATCCCTCGATCTGATGTGCACGCCCCAGACGAAATCGTGCGCCCCGTACTGAAAGCCACGATTCTGCTCCGAGATGCAGCTCACGGCAGACACCGACGCGTCGACGAGGTCCGTCCTGTCCCGATTCATGCGGACACCAAAGGGGGAGTCCTTGGGCCCCGGCGACGACTCCACCGTGACCGCCAGGTCACCAGCACCCTGACCAGAGGGGCCCGGACCAGATACGCCCTCGGGAGTGACACAGATCAGCCTCTCCTGCTGGGACGGCCCGCCCTTGGACTTGGCGGTGCACGGCTTGCACGATCCCCCGCAGTTGCTGCCAGTCTCGTCGCCGTCCATGCACCCAAGAACCCTGAGCATGGCCCCAGCGCTGTGCGCGGTGGCCAGCGTCCCAGCCTGGGCCCTGAGCACGGTGAGGCTCGCCTCGTTGCCCTCGACAGTGGCGGCAAAGGTCGTGACGGCAACCACCTTCATCACCTCATCATCAATCTTGATGTAGGATGCGACGGAAGATCCCCCGCCCTGGGCAGAGATGCCAGTCTGGGCGCCGAGCGCGCTCGCTACAACAATCCCCTGGGCTGTCTGGGTCAAGGAGCCCAGGCCGTTGGCGACAATGTCCATGCCCGACGGCAAATATACCTTGTCGTCTGTCGACGACATGGCTGCCGTCACCTCGGCCATGCGTGGCAGCAGCGTCACCTTGGATCCGCGGGGGTGCGCTTGCACGGTGCTCCCGAGCTGCCCTCGGGCGACCGTGAGCCGCTCAAAGCCGTTGCCAGCGCGCGAGGTCCCGTCTGCCCCAGAATTTGCGTCGGCCACGGCCGTGATGAGCATCGTCTCGCCTCCCATCTGGATGTATCTGTTGGGCGCAAACTCGGCAATGTCTGAGCCTGCCGAGTCGAGAACACCGGCGGCGTCGAATGTAGTGTAGTAGTTAAAGTTCCCTCGCGACGCGTACGAGTCGGCGGTGCTGGCTGCAGGCGCGGACCCCGAAAGGACGGATACCACGGATCCCGCAACGCATGTCGTCCCCACAATGTCCGCGGCGGCGACCGTTATCTCGTTCGAGAGGAGGGAGGCAGCCGAGACAGTGATCAAAGCATCCCCGCCGCACGATATGGTGCGCGTCGCCAACGTGTCAAACACAAAGGTTGCGCCAAAGAGCGACGCCGCAGACGCAACGCTCAGGGTCGTTCCCGTATTAGAAAGAGTCGTGGTGGCGGTGCTTCGGCCAGCGGAAACGCGCCTGACAATGTCGCCATTGCTGACCCTGTTGAGAATCTCGTCTCTAGTGGGCGATGAGCTCCTGCTCACCACCAGGGTGCAGTAGTTCTTGCTGTCGCACTCGGCATTGTGGTATGAAACCGCCTGGAACACGTCCTTGGCAATGGGCGCAATGGTGTACTTGGATGTAGAGTCCCCAGCGGTCCAGGCCTCACTGACCGTCGCGACACGGGTCGCCCCCACGTAGGCGGTGATGATCCTCTCGGAGCCGAGGCCAGCCCCTGCCGTGATCTTGATCCTCATGCCATTGTAGAAATTATCGGAGGCGCTCGACCCCCAGGCAAGGGTGATGGTTGACAAATCGCCTGCAAAGGCCGCAGCGTAGCCCTGGTACTGGGTGGTGATGTAGTATGTGTCCGTTGCCAAAGGAGCACCACCAGCCCATGCCGCATCAACGGTGGCGGTTTGAGTTGTTCCGTCGTAGTTGATGATGCGACGTACATCGGCCGTAGTGGCGGGGGTCGTCCATGTCGAACCGCCAGCCACTGCCGCCGCAGCAATCACGTACATGCCCACATAGTAGCCATCAACAGTAGATGAGGAAGCAGCAAGCTGTACAGTTGTGGTGGAACCGCCCTGCGCGGTGCCAGGGCCGTCGGGAATCACAGTGGATGGATAGGATGCCTCGACATCCTGCTGGCCCGTCGCTGGAGTGACGGACAGGACGGCGCCGCGACATACCGACACTCCGTAGACCAGCGCATCATTTACATGTTTCGTTATCGGGGTGCCAAAGGCTCCGCGCTGTGCAATCGTCAGCGTGGTCGCGGATGGAACAGCTGACACCTTGATGATTTCCTTTTCGATCATGACATAGCCATACCCAAACCCAGTGCCCTGGTTGAGGGCGTTTGCATCTCTCCAGCCAGCACCATTGCCTGCGGCTTTTTGGCCAAAGTATGCGCCGTTGGCGGCCACGCCCGTATCCACGGTAATGGTAGTCGTCTCCGATGCAGACAGCTCTCCGTCGAGGCGCAACTGGGCGCCAGCAGCGCCGAGGTTTCCATCCACCTCTATGCCGCACAGAGCTACAGCGTCCTCCACCTCGATGGTCAGAGCCTTGGTGGGCAGCCCCGCAGAGGTGGCTGTCGACGTGTCCGCCTTGAGAGGATTCACGCGCGTCACGCGCGTCACGCCCTCTACCATCTTGTGGCTGGCATCCAGAGACGAGTAGAGCCCTTCGACGCCCCAGATTCCACGCTGCAGGGCCGCGCGGAGGGGCCCGGTCGTCGCCTCGCTGTACATGTCCTTCAGAGTCGTCGAGTACTCGGCGTCGTCGGGGCAAAAGGAGGGATACTTTACATAGGGAAACCGGGAGCTGCATGCCGACGTGATTCCCGTTGCAGTCAGGGCGCGCCCACTGCAGTCGCCACTCTCAAACGCCGTGATCTGGTTGCGCGAGCTGCATCGCCCGCGAAGGTCGGGCGAGCCGATGCTGTAGGTTGCGGCCCCGGACCCGGCACAGGTTCCAAGCGCAGCAAAAGTCAAGGCCCCTAAGCTGTGGCCCGTGATTTCTCTGCTCTGTCCTACGCAGGCTCCTCCGGTGATGGTGACGACCAGTCCTTTGTAGGTATCGTCGGCGACATCGTCTGCCTTTTCAGACCCAGACGTCTGGAGGTCAAATGTGGTACCCGTCGCTGCCAAGGTGGTACCTGACAACCCCGTCGTGGGGTGGTCCAGAAAGGGACTGATCTTGTAGGTGCATGTATTGGCGAGGCCCGTGATGGCAGCAGCCAAGGTTGCCACCTGAGTGGACCCTACGTAGCCCGTGATGATGCGCGTTGCCACGGTTCCGCCGCAATCGCTTGTTAGGGCCATCCCCTTGTAGTAGTCATTGGCCTTGCTGGCATCGGAGGCCAGCTGCGGTGTGGAGGTTGTCCCCGCCGCCGCCACCGTCCCGGCTACGACCTGGGAAAAGATTCCGGAACCCAGATTCCAATCCGACCCCGCAAGCTGTCCGCTCACCCTGGTGGGCACGGGGCAGCTGGAGCAGTGGAGTGGAAAGCATGGCCCCCCTGCGTCGATGCCTTGCTCGCCCTGGTTGATGTACTTGGGTGCAGTCGCCGTCCCATAGTTGTACCCCCTGTCCGTCCCGTCGTCCTGCATCCCGTTCCAGCAGTGCTCCGGGTACCTCTGCTTCATGCCGTCTGTCGCCGTGCTATAGGCATTCACCAGGGCGTTGCCGGCGGGGTTGCTCGGGTGCACCAGGGCCGCCCCCGTGCCCGCAAGGAGGTGCGTATTGGTGTTTGCCCCCGTCTCCAGGCTTCCATAGTCGTTTCTCACCACAGACGGCGGGAAAAACGTCTTTTGGCACGCCCTGCCGTTGATGCGCACAATCGGGCTGCTCCCCGCGAGGCCAAAGTTTTCTCCGACCACGGTGATTGTGGCCCCGCCCGTCCGCCTGCTGAACCGCGGCAGCACGCGCAGGACCCGCACCGGCCTGTAGAGGTGCCCCTCGCAGTAGTACTGCAGGTTGGGAGGATTGTAGTACGACGACGGCTGCTTCTGGCAAATGTCCACGGTCCCGTCAATCGTGCAGCAAGGGTGCCACAACTTGCCAGAGGTGAGCGAGATGCCCGACAGGCGGGTCGCCTCTGCGCCGCTGTAGAAGCCGCCGCGGATCTTGACGGCAGACAGGTGCGAGAGCACACCCAGAAAGTCCATCACCCCAGGAGGGCGCCTCGTCCGTGAGTCGATCCACCCGGCATCCTCATTCAGCATCGCTGACAGGCTCCCTCCCTTCTCGGCGACGCCGTGCAGCAGGAGAGAGTGCCCGCACGCGGCCTGGAGAATGACGTCGGGGGCCTTGGTCGCCTTTCCAGAAGAGGGAGTCTCCGAGTGCGTCAGGGTAAACGACAGCCTCCCATTGTAGGCCGCCGACAGATCGCCAGAGAAGCGGTCTCCCGGCGCCAGGAAGTACCATTCCTCCGACCCCGTGTCCGAGCCCGACACCCCCGCCGCAGCATCGGACACGACCAAGGTTGAGGAGGGCGCGCCATCCTGCCTGACCCCGATCCACCCGTCTGTGGAGCCTGCGGGGCTCGATCGGGCAATCACTGCGCCGGCCGCAGACAGACCGGCCTTGGCCTCGGAGCGCGAATGCGGGTTGAGGGACTGGGCGGGATCTTTGAAGCCCCTCGTCCCTGGGTCGCCGACATTGCCAGAGGCTGCAGACATTCCAATGTCCCTGGTGTGGGACTTGTACCGCGTCGAATCCTTGTGCGTGGTCTGCGCCGTGGCGGCGGTGGAGCACAATGCGAGAATGACGAATGCGGCAGCCAACATCACCCACGACGGCACAGAGCCCCGGCCAACTGCTTTCGCGGCCTGACGGGCTGCGCAGCGCCCCAGCGCCTGTGTCGCCAGGGGCAACATCTTTCGCGAGGTTGCCATCCTCTCTTCGCTGTTCCTCCCTCTTCAGTCCTCCTTTCCCTCCTGTTACCGCCCTCTTTTTCACCTGCTTTCGGCTACCCAGCGTGTGTTTGTTTTGTTGGTG
>Ga0314712_10000078_pt1 | contig 9079 bp, 1 predicted proteins | sample Shad11_28May_sur_FD_206194 | JGI IMG/M metagenome (GOLD analysis project Ga0314712, IMG submission 206194) | Metatranscriptome of seawater microbial communities from Espelandsvegen Fjord, Bergen, Norway - Shad11_28May_surf (Eukaryote Community... | ecosystem: Environmental > Aquatic > Marine >... | reverse complement strand
TTTTTTTTTCATGAATCGCACACGAGTTACAAGATTTGCTTTGTGCATGCACTAACAATTGCATTATTAGGTAATTATAAGGGGCCACCCCACTGTTTCACCAAATCGTTTAGGCCATGATGAGTTTGTATCTGGAAATGATCTGGTGCTGTGTGCTTCTTGATCTGTAAGCTGCCTGTATCCTTGCTGGCAGGTGGAGTTGTTGAGTGCGAGACCATTTACCCACACTAAACAAATTGGCTTGGGCTGCCTGGAGCAGCTGCAGCTGGGACGCTTGGGCTGCCTGGAGCAGCTGCAGCTGGGACGCTTGGGCTGCCTGGAGCAGCTGCAGCTGAGACGCTTGGGCTGCCTGGAGCAGCTGCAGCTGGGACGCTTGGGCTGCCTGGAGCAGCTGCAGCTGGAACGCTTGGGCTGCCTGGAGCAGCTGCAGCTGGGCTGGGGGGGCTGCCTGGAGCAGCTGCAGCTGGGACGCTTGGGCTGCCTGGGGCAGCTGCAGCTGGGCTGGGGGGGCTGCCTGGAGCAGCTGCAGCTGGGACGCTTGGGCTGCCTGGAGCAGCTGCAGCTGGGCTGGGGGGGCTGCCTGGAGCATCTGGTACAGCTGAACTGGTAGGTGTGGCCTCCTCCTGTGAAGCTTCAACTGCAGTCGCGAGGGGCAGCAGCTCAACTTCTGGCCCTTCGATTTCCTTTGTTGACAGGTTGACGGCACTTGGCGACACTGGCACAACCACTGGCTGCTCATCAGGCACAAGAGGCTCCAAAACCTCCGGTTGCACATCATGGGCCTCCGTTTCCAAGGAATTATTGTGCACTTCTAGTGGCGGATCGGCCCATTCACCCATGAAGAACTCTGGGACTGGCGTGAAACAATTGAGGAGCATAATTGCGCAGGTGCACCCTGCCGAAATCAATGGGAGGTATGCACACACATTCAAGCCCCATTCGAATTCAGCATAGGTCTCCAGCACGCCCGCCTGGCCGGTGATTGCTTGAATGGCAACGTACTCCAGGACACCGTCGGAGAATTTGTCCGAGCAGCCCTGGATCCACCAGATTTCGACGATCACCGAGAGGATTGTTACGAGGCACGCAAGTGGAATTGTCCAGAATTTGGCACACCGCGAGTCCGCGAATGGGTTGACACGTAGGAATGCCAGGTAGACCAGGGGCAACTGGAAGGCGAAGGTGATGCACATGACGGTGTAAGCAAAGACCCCCGCGTCATAGCAGTTGACACAGAGATCAATCATCTTGGGTTCAACGGTGCAGTCCATGTATATGTCGGATGCCCGCTCTTCGCATTGGTCGAACGCGATCACACAGGCCTTCTCGGCAACCTCGTACCCCTGGCTAGGGACATTTGGTGGATTGAACAGGAAAGCTCCGTTACCAACATCTGGGCAAGTGAGTTGGATGTAGCTTCCACCCGCTGTAGTGAACGTGTAAGGGTTGTTGATGGCCCAGATGACACCCTCTGTTAACGGGACATTCGCCTTACTTGAGTTGATGATCTCTGTTGCTAGGATGGGCGACGCGCACGACTTGGTAGTATGGATCTGCTCGTGAACTTGGAAGGTGTGGTTATTCACTGCTAGAGCACTGACTTGGTTCTTATCGCCGGCCTCGGGCGGCGGCCCCCAACCAACGCACTTGTACGAGATGCAATGCGAAGCACCCTGCAGCAGCAGGCCCTGCCCATTGGATTGCCAGAATCTGCCATAGTTTGCCCCGGCGCTGGAAGTCACTTGGACACGTGGGATAGCAGAGTTCTGCCAAATGTCCCAAGCATTTGTTGCTGATGCTGGGTAACGCATCGTGTGGTTCCCGGTTTCACAGCTCAGCTTGAGGGCTTGCACCTGACCGCCTGCAAATTGGATAGCGGTGCAGCCTGTGCTGGAGGCAGTGAGTGTTTGGGTAACTGTAGTGCAGCCGGAATTACGGTAGACGTTGAGCACTGGGGTTGCACTGTTCTGGCAGTCGACTTTTGCATAGGTCGCACCGCCAGGAGTGAGAAGACCAGGGATCGCTTGGCAAGTCTGTGTGAAGGTGGTTTCTGGATCTTGAGCTGCGACGGGCATGTTTTCCAGGAAGAAGTGCTGGCTCAGAGCCGTGAGGTTGCTGATCTGGCAAGACTGCAAGGACGGGTACTGCATCAGCTCCGCTACTTGTTTCATCCGCCAGGAGGTTCGATGCGGCATCTCACCGCCTCCGAGATTGGCCATGGTCATGAGACCCAGGTTGAACTCGTATGGCGTGGTGATTTTGGTTTTGAGCTGACCACTGTTCCACAGCAAGTCCTGCCGTGCTTGGTCAAAGACGGTGATGTGGCCAGTACCCCAAGCAAAATGTGCAATCGTGTCCCAGTCCATGCTGCTTCCGACCACCAGGACCAGAAGAGAGATGGCACATGCAGTGAGTGCGAGCGCCAACACTGTACAATTGGTAAACTTGTGAAATTTGCGGAATTTCTTGGACCCAAACTTTGCCACCACCCCACACATGGTAGAATCTTGAATGTGTTCAGCTCTTTTGGTGTACCGATTGTTCGCAAGTTTTGCTACCTCAGTATCCAAGTCGTCAAAGTCGAGGTAACTGTGACTTTCCAGACCCAGAATTTTCCTGAGTGCCCCCAACATGCGGGCATCCGAGGAGGCACCCCGATGGTCACATCCCGGCAACTCGTAGATCTCGACCTCGCACTGATTCCTCCATGTGCCGGCCCAGCGCAGGGACTGGTAGTTGACCGTGCCATCCCCACTCAAGTAGACCTCCTCCCCACTGTCTGGCCGTTTCTGCAGCAGATCGTGGGTTTCAAAGCCGACCCCTCCGATGACCTTGAGGCCCTCGAAGTCAGCGTCATCATCGAGGGTGATGGGGGGCTTGAGACCGTCCTGCATACCCCCAGTGATGTACATGTCATGGTGCTTCACAAAGACGCAGCGTGGCGTCAGTTGATTGACGCCGTATATAGCAGTCACTTTATCCACTGGTGGGGCAACAGTGTCGTCCACGAGGCCGTTTGGACTAGGAACTTGCCATTCTGATGCATCATACTCGTGGAGCTCCTCAAAGTTTTGGAGCGCGAGGGAATGGGCTGGTTTCCATGTATATGCCTCGAAATGATTCCAGCAGCCCGGTGTTGTGTGAACCTCTCTGCCACCTGTGTGGCGTTTCATGGGGTGGCCCGATGTGTCGTCTGCAGCAGAGGCCTTGGCCAAGGCATCACTTGGCTGGACTTCCACTCTGAGGACGATTGCTGCTGCGCTGCCTTTAAGCACCTCAGCCGCTTGCTCGCGTTGCTTGCGTGGACTGTGAGAATGAAAATTGACATCGCTGTCAGGCATTGCCTTGGCCTTTTGTGGGGTCTTGGCCTGGGTATCATTGACTCCGATTTGAAGCAGGCAGTCCACTGACAGGGCGTCGTCAACGGAGGCCAACTCCAGCGACAGGTAGCCATTCAAAACGTCACCCCCGTATGCCAGGCATTGTGTACCGGGAGACGCCTTGGGGACAAGCGACACTCGGAAGGTGACATTATTGGTACCGGCTCTGAGCGCATGAGTGATGCTCTCGTCGAATGGATTCTCACGATGGAAATCGAAGGACTGCTTGCACGTGGCTGCCTTCTGATGCCTTTTGGCTTTGCCTGAAAACACCTCGTCTGGGCGGCGGTGACGCGTTTCTTGGGCAACGACTTGGAGTTCATAGTTCTCTTCATTGTAGCCGGAGCCCAATGCCAGCTGGCCAATCCTCACCTTCACGTAAGTCTCATGACGCACGAACACAAACGGGAGGTCCAGGCCGTCGTGCCAATCGCCTGTAGGCTGCAAGTACCGGCCGACCGGCACAGAGCGCATGATCGTGAGCATCTGGGACGTGCTGAACATCATGTCGAGTGGCGGGAAGGCTCCGTCGACCTGCATAGCCCTGAGGAGCTGCACAGATCCTAGAAAGGGGCCGCCGAGGGGGATGAAGTGCGCAATGTTGCGCTTCATCCACTCCGGATCGTTCCTATCGTGGCATACCTTGTGGCAAAAGTGCAGAAAGTACTTAGCGATCTTGCAGCCCAAGCTGAAGCCAATGATGTGTGCAGGTCGATGCTCTGGATCTGCCTGGACCATTTCCTCAGTCTCGTTCATCATCCTCGTGAAGAATTGGTCCCGCTTTTCCATCTGGGAAGGCATGATCCTCCAGTCGTAGCTTGCTCCGATCATGCTGCCCGACTGTTGGTCCTCCTCATCCCATGCCTTCCCTCTGAACTCCCTATAGCCATGTTTGGTCAGCATGTTTGTGATGACGCCCATGATGACAGTCCCACTTTTTGCAACGCCCTTAGCAAGGAACTCACAGCCTTCCAAGCCGTTCTTGGGACGCACTTTGATACCGTCAAAGTCCTGTCCGCCTTCGCTTGATCCATTGACGTCTCTTACACTGAGCATCATGTGCTGCACGAAAGGGTTCGTTTCCATATGGTAACTTGTCGCTGTGTCTTGGATCTTGGTTCCCTCGCCCTTGTTGCCCCATCCAGCGATATCCAGCGCTCCCAGATCCATCCAGACTCTTTGTCTCTCTTTGGCCCCCTTCTTCTGCCATGTGGGCAGCGTGCTTTCCTCGCATTCCAACACGGTGCCAGCGAGAGACGGGAACAGGACCACTGGAGGGCCTTTGCTGACACCCACACCTTTGCTTGATGCACGCGCCTGTGCCCATATTTTCTCGTCTTTCTCATGCTGGAACTTCAGCGGCTCCTTCAAGATGATCGAGCCGAAGTCATCAATGATGCCTTCCTCTTCATTATCCCCTCTGGGGTTGATGACGATGGTGTCGCCCTTCATCAATCCGTCATGCCCGTTGATCTTTAAAATCTTTGTCCCCGCAGGGGCAACCTCAGTCAGCATGTAGTGTACCTTGGGTGCAGTTTCAGTTTCCGCTTGGTCGGCAAGGCCATCACCTCTTTCTGCTGCATGGAGTTTCAGCAGAAGCTCTTCGGACGCATCCTCCGGTGCCTCCACATGCCCGGGCTTCTTCTTCAAGAAGACAAAATAGACCACAACGGCGAGGATGATGACAGCCAGGCCCACGAGGCCCACTGAGATGGTGATGATGGCATTGTCGCTCCAAGCGTACCAATCGCCCTTGTCTTCATAACCGCCGTCGTCCACGAAGTCAGGCGGGTTGAGGTAGGCGACAGAGGGTGATGCGAGATTTCTGTTGGCAGCAGCTGCTTGAGAGACAAGGTACGCCTGTAGCTGAGCCGGACTGAGGGCCTGGGCTCTCTGTTTGGCTGTGTTCCAGAAAGCAGCTGTTACGGTGGCAAAGTAGGTCGCCTGCAGAGTGCCACTGCGTCCCCCTCGGGCCTCCCCAAAGGACGTTACCGAACAGCCTGGCGAGAAGCCATCTGTGAAAGTCCAGATATTCAGCGCTTCTCCATAGGCCTGTTCGTATTCAGCCTTCCCCTTCTGCCAGGTAGCAGACGTCATGCCGCCCAGATTTGCTATCTGTTTGATTTCTTGAGGGGCCGTCGTCAATGGGGCCCCAGCGCCGAGATCCACTACCACCGGCGCTGCGACTGCGGCAACCACTGGGATCGTGATAGCATCGAAACCCGCAGCCACTTTTGCTTTATCCACTGCTGCAATGTTGCCTTGCAGGGTGGTCGCGTCGAGACTTACAGCAGCTGTCTTGGCAGCTTCCAGAAGGGCTTGAACAACCTGGGCTGAGAACTGGACAGAGAGTGTCCCTACCACCCCGATGGTACCAAGACGGCGAGCCTCTGCTTGCTGCTGTCGCCACTCCCTCCAGAAGGCACGACGTTGCGCCGCCGAGGCTGTTGAGGTCACACTGCAGCCAGGAAAGAATTGCAGGCTGGTGGTATTGAAGATATTGACTGAGGTGCCATAGCCTTGCTCGTATGTCTGTTGACCTGCGGTGAATTGCTCTGGAGTCAGGCCCTCAAAAGTCGTCGTTTGAACCACAAGAGCGGCAGCTTGGGGAGGCGACGTTGTGGCAGTGGACAACTCGATGGGTGTTTCTGGTACAATAGTTATTCCAGTCATCGCCACACGTCGCTCCTCTGTGTTTTTCTCCTGGGGTACCGAAGACGACTGCATGTCTGCACTGTTGGTCGTGGTGACGGTGCATTCGGTGCCTGCGGCTATCTCGTAGCCTTGGCATGTGAGCAAGGCCGCCACGGCCGCGGTGGGGATAGGATATGTCGGGTAGTTGGATTGGGTTAGCCGACGTCCTCCTGCCGTGCCCGGGGCGGACAGGCTGGAAAAGGCCGAGGAGTCCAGTTGCCATTCCACAGTTGATGAAGCTGCATTGTGTCTCTGTGTGAGCGGAAATGTCTGAGGGGATGGGGATGAGCCGCTGGAGGACTGGGAGGTGCAGCTCAACTGTGCGATCGCAGGCGAGGCGCCCAACGTCCAGCCCGGAAGGATGAGCTGCATTGTATCACAGCTTGTGATCTTCGCGTTACACCGAAACGTGAACGCGATAGTCGTGGGGTCTCCAGCCTGGGGACTGTTGACCACCAGGCTGGTACCAGATTGAAAGGTCGAGTACTGCTGGCTGGAGACGGGTGCAGTATATGCAATGGCTGCAGTAGTCTCATCAACAATGATGCTTGGGGGCGTGGTGAGGCTAACTGGGCCATATTCCAGATGGGATACCACTTCTTCGGAACCGTATTGTATTGGCCAAGTTACTGTAGCACTGATCACGCCATACTGGAGATTTGAAGCCCCAGATGGGTCCACAGATGGGTTGACCAGAACAGACGATGGCAACTTCAATTCACAATCAACTGCACCTTGAACCAACTGTCCACTACTGAAATTTCCGACGGTACCCCTTCCAATCATGAACGATACTCGTGCACTCGCTTCGCCTGAATTCTGCGCCATAAAAACTGCTGAATTTTCCGTCCCCTCAAGACAGTTCCCGCGGCCAGTAACCACTCTTCTCGGATCGGACATTGGCGCAGCCCCTGAAATCTCGCAGATATGAACATCGTTGCCATTTTGGGTGAAGCTGCCACCTTGGGCAGTGCATTTTTGCTCGGCACATTGCTGTCCACATGCATGACTGCGTGGCCCGGTTGCATCATGGAAGCAGCGGAGATCAGACCCGGAGCTCTGCGAGCATGCGCTAGGCTTGGAGCCGCTGTCGCTGCTGCAGATGGCTTCGGCCGGTGCGAAGCCATCTGGACATCCTTTCAGATTCGAGTCAAACGTCCAGTAAGGCAACCCGAAATAAATCTGGTCCAACAATCCAAGCTGTACTGCGACTTTAAATTTGAACGTAGGTTTGGCAGCCTCAGCAACCAATATCCCATTGCTATAGGTAATGGGGGGGTCCAGTTCAATAGTCGTATTGTCAACACCGAGAATACAGAGCTCTTCACCGGCTTGTAAACCATAGTCTATCACTTCTTCAATTTTGGCGAAAGTTAGACCTAACGTTGTACCTAACGAGCTAAATGGAGCTATCACTTTCAGTCCGGAAGAAGTACCGTCGCACTCGTAGAGTGGGCACTGGCCAATACCGCTCTGGCATTGGCTGTATACTGGATTATTAGCGTAGCCTCGGGCAGCATCGCAGGTTGGTTGGCATTTGAACGGGTCACTTGGCGTACCATACACCGCGGTTGAGCCTGATGGACACTGAAACTCTCCCAAGAAAGGGCTCGCATCGCTTGCAGCGATTGAATTCGGAGCTTCCCAACCGGAGAAACCAGGAGGAGAAGGAGGAGGAGTCCAGGGAGGATCGCAGCTACTACTCGGGTTGCTCTGGATCACCGTATACCCGGTTTGATCGGTCAACAATCCTGAATCCGAGGAGGTCACGGTATTGAATTTCACTTCTCCAGGAGATGCACTGTTAGCTGCAAGGTTGCTACAAGAGATCCAAAGGAACGCCCCTGCCTCAACGGCAGTCCCCAAAACAATTGTCAAAACATTAGGAAGCTGAACACCCACACTGGCACCGCTCACGGTCACTGAATCTCGACGAGGGTACACTACCATTTTCTGTACAGTGCAGCTCGGGCTGCTGACCCCGAAAAAAGAAGAATCATCTGAACACGAGGAATTGCAAAACTTTGCTCCGATCACCACAGTTCCCCCAACAGGAAGCGCGGTCGTTGGCTTGAGGATGATCCATAGGTCACCTCCATTTTCCCCAGTTGCGAGGCTTGCGGTTCGATGAGCACCGAACCATTTCACAGAGGTGGATGGAGGCGTTGGGCTTGGCGAGGGTGTCACCTGGTAACAACCTGTATTGGGACATACACCCGCTGCGATGTCGTAATCACTGCTGGTCGCGAGCGAGAATGCATACTCTGCAGGGTTACTTGGGTTATTTCCGCCGTTGGCCATGCCCTGATAGGTACACGTAAGGGTAGCTTCACTGGAGCCTACGAGTGTGTCGGATAAGAGTGAGTTGGCGTCCCACTCGAGAAGGACTGCTTGAGTGACATTAGCAAGGTAGGAGATATCCCCCAAGTTGGCGAGTGAGCTAGCATAGCTGGCGAGTTGGCTAGCATAGCTTCCGCTGTCGGTTGGGGTAAGGAAGGCCCCTGAAGTAGCAGGTACAGCATTCGACCAGCCCGTCTGTTGTAATGAGCAACTCGGTGGGCTCCCTGAAGTCTCCCACAGCAGTTCTGTTGGGGGGTTTACTGTTGCATAGAACAAAATTTGATTATCACTGGGGTTACCACTACCACCGAATTGGGATCCACCACTCGACGGGGTAAATTTGATTGTCAAATCGCCACCAGGTTGACTCGTTGTCATGCTGCTTTCTCTCCTGGCTAAGCCCAACGTCACTGTCGACGCCGATGCCGATGCGAGCAGGAACATAGCACCGCCGAGTGCCTGTAAGCACCTTCTTGCCATTGGTCGCACCATTCCCCGCTGAGTGTTTTTTTCCCTGAATTAACGGGAAGTCTAACGCAAACGCGGCGGGAAGACACCGGGGAAACGAAAGCAGTGAGGGGCAACGGCAGTGAGCGGCTGGCAACCGGGGCTCGAGTTTTGAGTTTTGACAGACGACAGTCGAGTCGGACAGACGAAGAAAAAAC
>Ga0314712_10000071_pt1 | contig 9334 bp, 1 predicted proteins | sample Shad11_28May_sur_FD_206194 | JGI IMG/M metagenome (GOLD analysis project Ga0314712, IMG submission 206194) | Metatranscriptome of seawater microbial communities from Espelandsvegen Fjord, Bergen, Norway - Shad11_28May_surf (Eukaryote Community... | ecosystem: Environmental > Aquatic > Marine >... | reverse complement strand
TAGAGCAATAGCAAAAAAAAAAAAAAAGTGCGAAAAGACCGGGAAAAGACAGCGGGGCAAAAAGAAAGGAAATCTAGTTGTCGTTGAGCGTCAGGCAGACACCCTGCAGCGTCCAGTGGCTGATATGCTCAGGCGTGGCCAGGTCGGCTTCAAACACAAGACCCACGCCCATAGCATTACGCCTGGCGGACGTGGTGTACACGGGCGTTCGGAACGTGTTCTGCAGCTTGAGCTTGTGCGCCTCAATGGGGATGACGCGCAGGATTGGCAAGGGTTGGACCAGCTGCTTCGGGATCGGTGGCGCCAGGCTGCGCTGCTCCAGGTCCCAGCTAGCGCCTTCCAGGAAGAGGCCATGGACGTAGCAGCCGTTAGACGGCCGGTCTCTGATGTCCTCAGGGCTAGCGTACTCAGTGACCGACGAGTACAGTGTCGATCGGTCCAGGGCCCACCCTTTCTGGCGGCACGTGGCTTGCACCAAGGCCGTCAGGTACGACTCCGGAATGTGAAGCCCAGACAGCCACATCACTGTGGGCTCAGCTTCACACCATGCGACATATTGCGCATACCGGTTCTCAAAGTGGCCGATCCAGCCAGAGAGCGACTTCAGCGTGGCCGGAGCAAGCTTGCTCCAGAGCGGCGGGATGGTCCCGTTGAACAGGGCCCGTGCTAGCTGGTCGAGCACATTGCTCATGCCCACCTCGCCCTTCAGCGCACGTTTCAGCTCTTTGAGCGAAGATTTCATCGCCACGATAAGCTTGTTGAAACGCTCCAGCTCCTGCAGCAGCACGACCTGTGTCGGCGACGGCACCGCCCAGTCACGGCGTACAAAGTCGATGTCGAACGTGTCGCCCAGCTTGCTAGCAATGCCCTCAGCAATGTTTGCGATGTGCTCCTCGCGCGAAATACCAGCGCCGCCGCTCGCTGACGCCGGCTGCAGCTCCACGAGCTGAGACCAGAGGTCGCGCGCCGTCTTCGTGTTGGAACCAATCTCGGCGTTTGGATGCAAGCCAAAGACGGTGGGTGCGTTGGCGAGGGGGAGGACGTCGATGTAGTCGAGGAACGCATCCTTGTCCTTGCACTTCGGGATCTTGTAGTCGACGCTCGCATCGTTGTAAAAGTGGAACTCTTGGAACGTGTCGAAGATGAAGTCGCCCATGTATTCGTTCATGTACGTCCGCAACACACGACGGTCAAAGTCGTCGATGGCGCGGCCGCCGTACATGACCTCGCCAATCAGGTACTTGAGCGAACCCCACGGAATCTTCTCGTCGCCGTTCTCAAACGACTTGCTCAGGTACGTCTTGAGGATCAGCAAGCATGCGCCAAAGTCACTCTCGTTGAAATCGTACGAAACGTTCCAGCCGATGCGCCCGTACTTACGGCGTTCCTGCACCACGGCGTGGAAGAACGCCAGCGTGTACACGAGCGGGCGGTAGCAAGGGTGCGGACATTCCTCGTCCGAAACAGCCTGGTCCGAAAGCTTGCTGAACGTGGAGCGCAGGTTCAGCTTGAGCCCGTTGGGTGGTTCGCTGACGACCTTGATCGACTTTTGCAAAATGCCGATCGGGAACTTGTCGCTCGGATCCGTCGTCAGCCACAGGCGGAACTCTGGGTGCGGCGTCTTCAGTTGATCGAGCGCCTTCTCGAGATCGTGCAGCCACTTGACCAACAAGTGGCAGTTCTGCAGCATGAGCCAGTGTCCGCGCTGCGCAGCTGTGTCCAGCATGTCCAGAGCGATCTTTCCTTGGCCTTGGCCGAGGGACAGCACTTTCAGGCGGTTGGCGATGCCCATCTTATGCGCGAGCTTGGTGAGGTCGCTCCCGGGGTCGGAGCCCGGGCTAAGAATGAACACAACGGGGTTGATGCTCGTCGATTGCTCAAACAAGTTCTCAAAGTGCAGCACGGGCGGCTGAACGAAGGCGTCGCCCATTTCAGCAGCAACGTACGTTGTAACCGCGCGGTTCACACGGTCAACGCGGAAGCAGCGCAGCAAGCACAAGAGTTGGAACTTGTTTTCCAGCTTGTCCGAGTACCCCAGCGGCAGAGGAGCGTCTTCGGGTGATTCCAGGTCGAACCAAGCCTGCCAGATGCTGCCCTTTTTGGTAATGTCGTCCGCAAGGCTGCTGAACACAGTCGGGCAGGTCTCGGTCAACTGCATGATGTCTTCCCAGCCTTGGTTGGAGATCCACGAGTGCGGTTTGGCACGAGCCGATTTCTCCAGAGAGAGGTTGCCCTTGATAAAGAAGCTCAGCTCGGGTTGACTCATGGTGCCAGCAGCCTCTTGCAGCTTGCACGTCATCTGGAAAGAGAAGAGCAGCTTGTGCCGCTCAAACAGACCAGTGGTGGCATAGTTGTAGACGTTGAGTGTCAGGGTGTTGATGATGTTGTTCAGACGTTTCTCCAAAAACGAGTCTGGAATACTCTTGGCGAGCGACTTCTGGAACACCTCCAAGTACGAGTTGAGCGAGTACTGGTACATGACGTTAATGGCCGACATTTCCGCCAGCACGAAGAAGAGCACAGCGCCACGCTTGGCAGCGCGGCGGTAGCCGTCACGGATGTGGTTGATGTCAATTGCAGTCTTCTAGGCCAAGACCAGCTTCTCGCCCACTTCAGTGGCCTTGACCTTGGTGTTGTCCAGCGTGGCCAGGAGCTCGTCGTTGTCAAGCATGTTACCAGTCGAGTTGGTAAGTTCGCGGAGCAACGTGTCTTCCAGGTCCTTGAGCAGGCCTTTGTTCTCACTTGTTTCGCGGATCAATGCCTCGCGCTGTTCCTCCAGTTCTTTGCGCTCGTACCCAACAATCACGCTGAGCAGCTGATCCTCCAAACCTTGCAGAGTGACGGTGTAGTTGATGATTTTGGCCTGCCCGAACACCGACGGCGAGTACTGTGGGTTGGCAAGCTTGGTGTTTAAGTACAAGCGGAAGTTATCGTCGTAGTCCACTTCTTTGTCACCAAGAACAACAAATCGACGGTTGCCACTGCCTTGGATGTTTTTGCTGAGCACATTGTCAATGACGGGGTCGATGTATTCGTCAACGTCGCGGAACAAAAATGGAAAGCCGTACTTGATGGCGAGTTCCAGGTGCTTGATAAAATCTGGGTCGTTGAACGTGCAGACCTTCAACCCGTTGGAGGCTTCGCGTTCGAGAACCCAGTTGAGCGCCTGCTGCTGCGGATCAATACACAGAGGGAAGTTGCTGGCCTGTGTGGTAAGCACACCGTTCTGCACAGACAGCTCGTCTGGCGGAAGGCCTTCAGAGCTCCATCTGCTAATTTCGACCTCGTCCGTGAGTAGTTCTTGCAGGTTGAATGGCGATGTTGCCGGGACATTGCGCGTAGTGATGTCGACAAACCAGTCTTCCTGCACCATGCGGTGGCGGAATTCGAACGTGAACGCCCCGGAGTAGCTAAGGAAGGCCGACCCCAACAGGCAATCGCCGACAAGACGGACACGGGACGCCTTGAGCTCAGTAAGCTCCACCTTCCAGCGCTTCAGTTCGCCGCCGAGGCCACCAATCAGTTTGTCGGCCGCGGCTAAGCGTTTCTGCATCAAATTAGCTTCATCGGAAAGCTTCTTTTTCTGCGCCATAGCTTCTTCATACTTGTCAGCCAGGCCCTTGAGGAGGTCTTCGAGCAGGCCGAGTTCCTTTTTGATCTTCTCCAACTCGCGCTTCCCCATGGCAAAATTCTTTTCAAGCTTGGCGACCAGGTCGCGCTTTGGTTTGATTTCAGCAGCGACTTCGCAGTATCCCATCACGGCGGTGACGAAGGTGAGCAGGCCAAACCCGGCGGCGGAAATGTTTTTCATCTTTTCTACGGAGATCTTCGCCTTGGCAAGGTGGCGGTTGACCTGGTTCTGCTGTGAAAGCTTGATGGCATCGACGTCCATGTTCATAAGAGAGCTAAGGAAGTTGCCTTGCGACATCATGCCCTTTGCGGCTTTCCAGCTGATATCCTTGATGTTCTTCATCATCAGAATTGCCTCGCAGACCGTCTGCACAGCTGGGGGCGGTGTGCTGAAGGAGCGCACTTCAGTGACGTCTTCTTTCTTCAAGTTTTTCAGCGCTTCGCGGGCCGCTTCCAGGGCTGGCAGCGCGACAGCGAGACCGTCTTCGGCTTCTTTCTTTTGAATTTGAATCTGAACACTTTGGGTTTCCATCTCAGTTCCCTTGGCCTCAGCCGTCTTTTGGCTCTCCGTCGCTTCAGTCGTCTTCTCAGAAATCTCAGCCAGCAGAATGGCGCAAGCCTCGGTGCTTTCAGCAAGGGTCACCTTTTGGACCTCGAGCTGCGCGTTCAAGATGTCGAGTGCGATGGAAGCCTCTTCGATTTTTTTGACGCCGCCGTCAAGGCGGTCGCATTGCGCCAGCACGAACTTGTCTTTCTTGTCCAAGAGCACAAGATAGTTTTTCAGGAAGTCGAGGTAGTTCTTCGGTGTGACAAAGTTGGTACGGCGAAGTTTTTCCAGGAACTCTAAGCTGTAGCCGCGCACAGATTGGTGCACATGGACCACGTGGGAAACGATTGGCATGTAGTGCTCCTTCGGAATCTGTGTACCTTCTGAGTCCTCGGTGCTCAAAAATTTGGTTGCCACGGCGGTCAGGGCTTGCTCGGGCCACGGCATGAACCAGTCGATCACGGTGTTGTTGACAAGACCGGGGAAATTGCGGCATCGCGTACGCAACGTGTCGCCGGAAGGCGACATGGCCAGCACGACATGCAAGTTGTCGCTGCAGACGTTGACGAAATAGTTCCAGCAGTTTTCCTTGGAACCACTCTTGCCAGTTTTGGTAACGTCGTCGCGTACCTGATTGATGATGGCGTCCTTTTCGTCATCTGGGTAAAGTGCTGGCACCATGCCGGACGTCAGAATGTTATTGACAAGCTCGAGGAACCCTTCTTCTGCTACATGTGCGTCTGTGAACAGGAAAACTGTCGTTTTCTTCTCGATGCCGACCAGCTGATAAAGTTGCTTGAGGTCTTCGCGGAACTCTTCTTCTCCGTAGCCACGACTGAGCGTGATCTCAAACACTTCGTCGCAGCCGGCCGTGAAGGCCGCCAGCCGTGTCAGACTCTGTTTGCCACTGCCACCGACACCAACGAGCAGGGCATGCCCACGTCCCATGCGGATGATGCGGTGCACACGGCACACGTGCTCAAGGGCGTCTTCGAAAAGCACCAGGTCCATGGGGGGGTGGTCCTCATTGTAGCTTTCGAGGATTTTGTCGAAGATGGCCTTGCACTCGTCATATGTCTGCATGCTTTCATACAGCCGCGGCTTTTCAGGTTCGAGCGCGTTCCTGAAGTCGCCGAACAGGATGGGATCTGCCATAACAGCGCCGTGCGTGGCCGGCCAGCTGGACTTGACAATCTTGCCAACGAGCTCGTTGACGTATTTCTTGTCTTCCTCGCAGGTAAGACGATCGTGGAAGATACGCAACGATTCGTGGCGCCACAGGCGGACAAGGACAGTGATGTCGGTTACAATGTCTGGAGTCGCCAACAACATGCCTTCGTAAATGCGGCTCAGGTCACGCAGGTTGAAGATGTAGTGGAACTTTGCAGGCGTTGGTGGCAGATTCTCAACAATGCTGCTGTAGAGTTCCATGGTGGCGTTAGTGAAGGAGTCCGCAACGCCTTTGATTTCATCGCCAAAGCCCGCAAGGTGGCCTGACAAGATGCTTGAGTAAATCTTTACCAGCGATGTCTGCGCAGGGAACGTGACGTTGCACACGCTGAAGAGCGAGGTAAAGCGGGGGTCGACATGATTCCTGCCGCCGCCAGGTTTGCCCATGGCGGCCAAGTAACCCAGGTCCTTGACATGTTTCCAGTTCAGATCCTTCCCGCGATCGTAAAACCCGCCGTGTGAAACGAGCAGCTTAAGAAGCGCGATCGGCTGCTGCGTACCATACGTGTCAACCTGGGGCATATTCATGTCGTCGATAAACACCAAAAGTTTTTTCCCAGGCGGCGGGCCAAAAATGTCTTTGGTTCTCTTCTCTAGGTTGGCTTCAAGGTTGCGCTGAACGTCCATCGAGGTTGTTCGGCTAGAAAAGTTCATCGGCAGGGTCATCATTGCGTCCCCATCCAGCTGGTGCAAAAAGCTGGTCGTCGTCGCCGTTTTCGACGTGCCGGTCTCACCGACCAGCAAGATGGGCTGGGCAATCATCACGGACAGGTTCAGCACCCACGAAGTGCGAACCGTGTCAACGGTCGGCACAAGAATTTCGTGGAAGGGCTGCCCAGGAGTGTGGACGTAGTCAGGGACGATGCTGTTCCATGACACCCATTTTTCTTTCTCTACGTCGTAGTAGTACTCAAACAGCGTTGGTTGGCCGATAGGAATGGTGCCAGCCCCCGCCCCGCCATCATCTGGGGTTGTTGGCAGGCCCGAGAGCTTCTTGAGAAGCTTGTCAAAGATGATGCGGTCATCCTCGAGCAGACTAGCACCGAGAGACCACGTGATGGCGCACAGGAAGACAGATTGGAGCTTTGACTCGTCTTCCTCCTCGGGGGTAGGCATCAAGAGTGCGGTGAGGGTGTCCGCCAACTGCCGGACCATGTTCAGGTTAGTGCGATGAATGATCATGTTCAGGCGGCCGACCAACTGCCCGTCAACACAGCCATCCAGAATTCTTTCGATCAGAGTTGGGACATACTTTTCAAACAATGTTAAGAGCAGTTCCTGATGAGCTTCGTTCCCGCGGGCTTTGACCCACCGCGTCCAGAAAGGCATGTAGCCCAAGTTCTTGGGATCGACGTATACCATGCCGCACCGACTCACAGTCGCGGGGGAGGCGTATTGAAGATCGGCCACTTCCACCAACAGTGCGCAGTGCGATGGCAAACGAATGCGCTCGCCGTTTGGCAGCGTCAGGATTTTGTTGTCATCCATCACAGAGTTCATGTTTTCGACCCACAGAGCATCCACATCCCCGTCAAACAGGACGATGCGCTTCTCATTTTTTTCCGTTGGCTTGCAGATCTCTCGGAAAATCTTGGACAGAAGACCGTCTTGCCAGTCACGGGTATCGGGGTCCAGAACACCGTACAGCTCGTTGACTGTGCACGCTTTGGGGTTCATCGTGTGTACCTTGGTGATGAGACCGAGCTTGTTCTGCGCGGATGTGAGCGCGTTAATGACCACGGATTTGCCGCCGCCGGTGTTGCCGACAACCATCGTCGTGTGCCGCGTGAGCATCGTCTCGTACAGCTGGATGACTTTGTCAATCTGGGTCTTCATGCCATCTTCTTCGAGAATGATGTAGTCCTTCTCCAAAAGAGACTCTTCGACGGCTGCATTGACAGTTGGGTAGCCAACGCGCGGGCAATCTAGGCCCGGGAACAAGTCCGCAATAAGGCCCTTGAAGAGCGGCACGTCTTCGAATACAAACTTTGGCAGGTTCATATCGCGAAGGGCGCGCATCAGCACAACGTCTTCTGAAATATCTGAATCGCCACGCTTGAGTTCACCCGCCATGACCAGCACCGATTTCAAGGCGCGCAGCCCGAAGTCGTAGTGATACTGCTTCGACAGCTGCCCTTTTGCGAGCGAGTACAGGATGGTCATCTTCTTCGCAAGAACACCGGCCATCACAAAACCCTCGGAGAAAAGCATGATTTGGCAGATTTGCCTGAGATCCGGGACGATGACGACGACGGGGCGGAACAGTGCTTTGACACTCTCGGGAAGTTCGGTGCGTCCGGCATAGCCGGGATTCATGGTAATGAACATCCCCACGCGTGCGTCCAGACTGATTTCAAGGCCTTCGAACTGGAACCGCTTGAGGCCCATGATGAGGGCTTCGCGGATGGTTCGCAGCTGCGTCGAAATGACAGAAAGAACGGAGACGTCGATGCGGTTGAACTCATCAAAGCAACCCCACGCACCACACTGCGCCAGACCCGAAAAGATCTTGCCGCACGCCAGGTAGTCCATACCTTCGCCGCAGTTTGTTACCATGCACAACAAACCGAGTGCTTTGGCCAAATCCTTGACTGATTCAGTCTTGCCCGTCCCGGCTGGACCGGCAGGGGCACCGCCAAGGAACATGGACAGGGCTTGAGTGAGCGTCAGGTACACACGGTCCGTCAGCGGGGTGATGACAAGGCGCCCGTTGAGGCCCATGTACTCGTAACCGTAGCCGAAAACACCTGTGCACTGCCTGACGATCAGGTTGTCGTCCTCTTTGTCCCAGTAGAATCGCAGCTGGCTTTCCCATTCGAATTCTTTGATGTTGAGGATGCTGTCGCGCACGAAACTGTCGACAATGTCGCGAGCATGGACGTCGATGATAAGCATCGTGTTGAGCTTCTTGCGCTCGTTCTTCGACAGGTCGGACCGCACCTTGACGACCATCTCGTCGAGCTGGCGGTGCAGCATTTCGCTGTACGTCTTCATCGCTTTTTTGTCGCCAGCCACCACTTTGCTGAACACGTCTTCAACTTCCCATGTCCACCATGTTTGTGAGCCTGCCAGCGCAACCATGCCCTGGTAGCCTTCAATCCAGTCGTTACGAACCATGCCGTCCATGTATGTGAAGATGGCCTCTTTGGTGATCTTGCGTTCGGTATTTCGCATCTCCTCCAGAATACTCGTCATCCACTCCTCCACCTTGCCCTCGCACGTGACGGGTTGCTTCAGCTGCATCACCTCGCCTTCGCCCGAAGTGACGCCGTTGGCGACGTTGGCATTGGTTCCGGCACCAAAGTTCAGGGCCTTGACATTGTCAAACATTTTGATGATGTGTTCCTGCACGCACGTGCACTCGGCGCTACCTAGGATCGACAAAAGCTCATCGTCTGAGATGAAAAAGAATCGCGGGAAAGCATTCCGTTTGGCGTCGAGGTAGTCGTTCAAGCCCTTTTGGCAACTATCAAGATTTTCTTGCAGGCTGACCAGGATTTTCAAGCGGCCTTCAACGTTGCACGTCGTCACGACGTTCTTCTTTTGAGTGGCATCGCCCATGATCTTGCCAAACTCTTTGTCAATCGTGTCAAACCGCTTGGCTTCTGCGGGAAGTTGTTGGCGGATGTCACCAGCCAAGAAGATGCCTTCAAGGTACATCCATTTTTGCTGCACCAGCACCCAAACGTCAATGACTTCGCCTACCACGGAGAGCTTCTTCTCCCAGCCTTGCACTTGATCCATGAAAGGGCCAGCGTACTTGGATGCAGACATACTTTGCAGACTCATCGCAAACTCGTCGAGTGCCAGCGTGATCTCTTCGGTTGGGCCCAAAACAAAACCACGCGAAGTCTCACCACGTTTGTGCTCAAAGAAATCAAACTCGGTCTTCTTCCAGTGGTCCTTGACTTCAGAAATGCCTTGCTC
>Ga0314712_10000067_pt1 | contig 9628 bp, 1 predicted proteins | sample Shad11_28May_sur_FD_206194 | JGI IMG/M metagenome (GOLD analysis project Ga0314712, IMG submission 206194) | Metatranscriptome of seawater microbial communities from Espelandsvegen Fjord, Bergen, Norway - Shad11_28May_surf (Eukaryote Community... | ecosystem: Environmental > Aquatic > Marine >... | reverse complement strand
TTTTTTTTTTTTTCATCGTCGTAAAAAGATAATAATCCACGCAAATGCAAAACGCACGGGCCACCTCTCAAACACGGGACGCATCCGCATGACATCTCGCACAAGCCCACAAGCACAAAACTCATCATGCTGGCATCGTATACGACGGCTCCCGGGCTGCGGCACCACTACGGCAGGGCGGGGCGACTACGCACGCGGATGGGCATGGGAACCCATGGAACTCACACAGAAGGGACAAACGTCTACTCCTCACAGCGCATGCACCTCAACGTGTCCTTCATTCCTCCTCCTCCTCCTCCTCCGGCTCCGGCTCATCAGCCGGCGGCGGCGGCGGCGGCGCCTCTGCTGGCTTGCCGCCTGTGCACGCGCTGACCACGTCCTCCTCGTCGCCCTCGCCGAGCAGGTTGTCGATGAATGCCTGCACCTTGGCGCCCGAGCCCATCGGCGCCACCTTCCTATACTTGTCGTGTCCGACGCGCGCGAGGCAGCCCGGCAGCTCCTCGGGCGTGAGGCCGCTCGTCGGCGTGGCGGCCGACGCATAGAAGGCGGCCTTGGCCTGCGGCTCGGTGAGGCGCACGACGTGGCCGTCGATGTTGAGGTCGGAGAAGAGCAGCTTGCCCTCGAGCATCGAGATCCACTGCTCGATGTCGAGGAAGTCGCGGCCGGCCGACACCATCTCGTAGAGCTCCTTGATGGCGTCCTTTTGGCTCGAGAGCACCTCCTGCACCTCGGGCAGCGGCAGCGTCTTCTCGGTGAAGCGTGTGTGGTAAGTCTCGTCGCGAGCGTTGGGCAGCACCTGGTCGGAGAGCAGCGAAGCGAGGCAGCCCGGCAGCGGCACCTCCTCAAACTTCTCGGCGTTCTTCTGGTCCTGCCCCTTGCGCATGCCGTACTGCGGGTTGGCACGGAAGAAGGAGATGCGCACGAGCATCGTGAGGAACTCGTGCAGCTCGAGCACGCTGTCGTTCGAGCCCGCATTGGCCTTGGTGAACTGGCCCGACATGGTGTCGAAGCCGTAGGCGTCAGTGACGAGCTGCGCCTCGATGACGAAATCGTGGAACTCGTCCATGTCCATGTCGGTGGCCGAGCCGACCAGGGAGGAGGCCGAGTAGGCGCGGAAGATGGAGCCGAGGGCCTCGCGCTTGTCCTGCAGCAGGTCGTGCACGGCCTTCTCCCACAGCGGGAAGCCGGGCAGCGTCGAGAGGTTGAGCTTCGTCCACAGCGTCATCCACTCCGCGTCCGAGCCCGACGGCTTGAAGCGCTCCGCGTGGATGTAAGTCGCCTTCGTGATCACCTGCTCCTCGTTAAGGTCGCCGAGGATGTTGGCGACCATCGCCGCCACCTTGCCGCCGGTGGTGATCTGCTCGACGGCGCGGTACTTGTCGACGCCGCAGCGCGCGATGCACTCGAGCAGCTCGTCGAAGTCGAGCGAGACGTCTTCGAGGGCGCCGCCCGTCTCCTTCTGTGCGTTGGCAAAGGCCGCCTTCGCCTGCGGCACGGAGAGGCGGCACTTGAACTCGGTGCCCACGCGGTCGTCGCCCACGATGTCGGAGCCCTGCGTGCACGTGAACGTGCCGATGACGTTGAGGCCCTGCAGCGCGTTGATCCACTGCGTGACGCCGACCTTCTGGTTGTCGTCGAGCGGGATGGTCGAGTACCACGCCTGCAGTCTCGCGCGGGGCTCGGCGAGCGCCTGAGTCACCTCGGGCTGCTGCATCGCCTTCGCGCGGAACTCGGCGGCGTCGTCGCGGTGCGCCTTCGGCAGGATGGCCTCGCGGAGCGTCTGCTCGAGGCACTGCGGCACGGGCAGCAGCGAGTCCTGGTGCTCCATCGTCAGCTCGCCAAACTCGGGGTTGAGCCGATGGAAGGAGACGCGCGTGATGACGTTGAGGAACTCGTAGAGCACGAGCTCCGAGTTGGCCGCGGGGCCCGCCATGCCCTTGCCCGACTTGTCGGCCTTGGTGAACTGCTCCTTCATCTGCTCAAACGTGTACGGCTGCCCGTTGTCCGTCTCGAGGCCCACGTCAATGACGAAGTCGTGGAACTCTTCGAGGTCCATCGTCTTGGCCGAGTCGTCGCTCGATCCCTCGCCGAGCGACTTGCAGTAGCCGCGGAAGATGGACGCGAGCTCGCGGAAGTTGGCGTGCAGCAGGTCGTGTACCTCGGCCTCCCACAGCGGGAAGCCGTAGAGGCCCATCAGGTCGAGCTGCTTGAACTCGGCGAGGAAGGCCGCGTGCTCCTCGGGCGACTCGTCCTTGAGCGGCACGGAGTCGCCGAGGTCGTAGCGTATGGCGCGGATGTACGTCGCCTCGCGCAGGCAGTCCTCCTCCGACTTCTCGCCGAAGAAGTTTTGGAGGAAGGCCTTGATCTTGCCGGCGGCGTCGAGCTGCTTGACGGCCGAATACTTGGCGACGCCGATGCGCGCGAGGCACTCGAGCCACTCGTCGAAGTCGAGCAAGGCCTGCTCGGAGTTGGCGTCCGCCTGGCCGACGCCGAGCTGCTCGGCGTTCTGCGAGTCCATAAAGGCGGCCTTGCACGTCGGGATCGAGAGGCGGCACTTGACGACGCCCTTGGTCGACTCGTCTCCCGTGATCTCCGACATCTGCTCGACCTCCCACTCGCCGACGATGTCCTGCCGGTCGATGACGCGCAGCCACTCGTCGAAGCCAAGCTTGTCGGAGATGCCCGTCATGCCCTTGTTGTCCGAGTCGTCGGCCACCTTCTTGTCGTACCATTCCTTGAGCTTGGGCTTGTAGCCGTCGAGGCACGCCGTCACCTTCGGGTCCTGCATCTCCTTGGAGCGGAAGGCCGCCGAGTTCTCGCGCTTCGCGCGCGGCAGGATCACCTCATTGAGCATGTTCGAGAGCGCGTATGCCACCGGCACAAAGTCCTCCTTGTCCTTCTTGCCGTCCTTATCCTTGTCCACCCAGTTGCCAAACGTCGGGTTGGCGCGCCAGAAGGCGATGCGCACGAGCATGTTGAGGAACTCGTAGAGCACGAGCTCGGCGTCCTTCTTGGCCTCCTTGCCGTCCGAAGTGCCCGCCACCTTGGCAACGGGCTTCTTCTTCCAGTCCGGCACGTCGTTGCCGCGCGACTGCGCGTCGCGCTTCTCCTCCTGCCGCTGCGCGCGCACCTGCGCCGTGTTGGTCGCATTCGCCTTGATGAACTGGTTGCACATGACGTCGAACTTGTACTTCTTGGTCTCGAGGCCGACGTCGATGACAAAGTCGTGGAACTCGTCCATCGACATCTCCATCGCGTCCTCGGCCGAGTCCTCCGAGATGGAGCGCGTGTAGGCGAGGAAGATGAGCTGCAGCTCCTTGAAGAGGGCGTGCATGATGTCGTGCACCTCCTTCTCCCACACAGGCCACATGTGCACGTCCATGATCTCCATGCGCTCCCAGCACGCGAGCCACTTCTCGAGGTCCTTCTGCGACTCGCCCTTGAGCGGCTTCGTCTCGCGCTGCGCGTCGTACCGATCGGCGTGGATGTACGTCGCCTCGATGACGACCTCGTCGGCGCTCTTCTCGTTGAGCAGGTTTTGGATGAAGCCCTTGACGGCCTGCGCGGGTGGCACCTCCTTGACCGCGCGGTACTTGTCGATGCCAAGGCGCGCGCAGCACTCGAGGAACTCGTCGAAGTCGAGCACGGCCATCGCGTCGGCGCCCGACGACTGGCCGACGCCGAGCGAGTCGGGCGGCTGCGAGTCCATGAAGGCCATCTTGACTTGCGCCATCGAGAGCCGCCACTTGTAGAGCGTCTTGCACTCGGGGTCGCCCGTGATGTCCGACTCGCGGTAGCACTCCCAGATGCCGACGAGGTCCTGCTCGCAGTGCGGCCCCGGGTCGGCGCAGATCGAGAGCCACTGCGCCATCTGCAGCTTGTCGGAGACGTCGTTGACCTCTGCGTTCATCGCGGTCGTCTGCTTGGTGTCGTCGGCGGTCGTCTTCTTGTACCACTCGTCGAGCTTTGGCCGGTAGTCGTCGAGCACCTTGAGCACCGACATCTCGGCCATCACCGTCTCGCGGAAGACGGAGGACGTGTCCTTGCGCGCGCGCGGGATGATCTCGTCCTCGAGCATTGTGCGCAGGCAGCCGGGCAGGTGCTTGATGGCCTTCTGGTCGCCAAAGTTGCCAAACGTCGGGTTGGCGCGCTGGAAGGCGATGCGCACGAGCATGTTCATGAACTCGTAGAGCACGAGCTCTTGGTCCTTCTTGGCCTCGGCGCCCTCGGACGTGCCCTTCGTCTTGGCGACGACCTTTGTGGTGCGCCCCGTCGCGAGCGTGTCGCCCTTGCCCGAGAGGTGGTCCATCTTGGTCTCGGCGGAGCGGCGCGACTCGGCGTGCGCGTCGCGCACCTGCGCCGAGTTGGTCGCGTTCGCCTTGATGAACATGTTCGTCATCAGGTCGAAGTTGACCTGCTTCGTCTCGAGGCCGCACTCGACGACAAAGTCCTGGAACTCGGACATCTCCATCTCCATGGCGTCCTCGGCCGTGTCCGAGCCGAGCAGCGAGCGACAGTAGGCGAGGAAGATGAGCGAGAGCTCGTTGAAGTGCTTCTGCAGCAGGTCGTGCACGCCCTTCTCCCACAGCGGGAAGTAGTACAGGTCCGAGATCTCGAGGCGCTTCCACACCTCGAGCCACTTCTTGTGCTCCTTGAGCGACTGGCCCGCGAGCGGCTGCGAGTAGCGCTTCCACTGGTAGCGCTCGGCCTTGATGAGCGTCGCCGTGTTGAGGCACTCCTCCGTGTTCTCCTCGCCGAGCAGATTCTTGATGAAGTTGGCGATCATCACCGCGCTCGACATCTGCTTGATCGGCGCATACTTTTCGAGCGCGCAGCGCGCGACGCACTCCTTGAACTCGTCGAACTCGAGCGTCGTCGCCGCCGAGTCGGCCGTCATCTGGCCCACACCGAGCTGGTCGGCGTTCTGCGAGTCGATGAAGGCAAACTTGGCCTGCGGCAGCGAGAGCGACACCTTGAAGATGTTGCGGCAGCGCTCGTCGCCCGTGATCTCCGAGTCCTGGTAGATCTGCCACGAGCCCACCTGCTTCGGGCCGGTGAAGCCCGGCGAGGGCGTGTTGTTCGACTGCATGACGCCCCACCCCTTCTTGAGGAGGTCCTGCCACTGCTGGAACTGGAGCTTGCGCCCCTTGCCCTGCAGGAACATGGACTGCGTGTGCACGTCGAACCACGTGCGCAGCTTGGCGTCATACGTCTCGAGCGCACCGAGCATAGCCTGGTCGTTGGCGAGGCGCTCCTTGAAGAGCGCCGAGTCGTCGCGCTTGGCGTTGGGCAGGATGACCTCGTGGAGCATCTGGTGCAGGCAGTCGGGCAGCGGCACCAGCTGCGTCGCGAGCTTGTGGATGCCGTGGTACGGGTTGGCGCGCCAGAAGGAGATGCGGATGAGCACCTCGACGAACTCGTAGAGCACGAGCTCCATGTCCATCTCCGTGTCCTTCTGCGACTGCGCCGAGCCCGTCTTCTGGCGCAGCGTGAGCGCCTTGGTGGTCGAACCCGCGCCCTCCTCCTTGGCGGCCGACGTGCCCTGCGACGCCTTGCGCTGGAAGTGCGCCTCGTTCGAGTTGGTCGCGTTCGCCTTCTTGAACATGTTCATCATCACGTCGAAGCGCAGGTCCTTGGTCTCGAGGCCGACGTCCTTGACCATGTCCTTAAACTCGGACATGGTCATCTCGACGGCGTCCTCGGCGGTCGTCGAGCCGCCAATCGACTTGGAGTAGTGCGCGAAGATGTTGGTCAGGTCGGAGAAGACGGCCTGCAGGCACTCAAAGACCGCCTGCTCCCACAGCGGGAAGTAGTGCAGGTCGGCGATCTCGATGTTCTGCCAGCAGTCGAGCCACTTGCGGTGCGCCGCGAGCGACTGCGAGGGCAGCGGCTTCGAGAGCTTCCAGTCGTAGCGCGAGGCGTGGATGTACGTCGCGTCGCGGATGACCGCCTCGTCCGACTTCTCGCCGAGGATGTTCTGGAAGACGCCGCGCACGCCGTCGGCGAGCGACATGAGCTTGATCTCGCCGTACTTGTCGCGCGCGCAGCGCGCGAGGCACTCGATGAACTCGTCAAAGTCGAGCGTCGCCATCGCGTCGTCGTCGGTCGCGTCGCCGGCCGACATCTGCTCGAGCGACTGCGAGTTGAGGAAGGCGTACTTGGCCTCGAGCGTCGAGAGACGGCACGAGAACTTCTCCTTGCAGCGCTCGTCGCCGGTGATGTCCGACTCGCGCGAGACGGAGCAGTCGCCGACGAAGGCGCCCTCGCCGAGGCCACCCGCGCCGTCGCCGCCGGACGTCTTCGACTTCTCCATGTGCTTCATGCCCTTGCGCTTCGCAAAGTGCAGGTAGCCGCGGCAGATGTCCATCCACGTCTCCATCGAGAGCTTGTTGTCCGACTTGCCCTTGAGCGCTGTGAGCTGGTTGACCTCGTTGTAGTAGTAGGTGAGCCGCTCGCGGTACTCGGCGATCGCCGTCTGCACCTCGGCGTTAGAGGCGACCTCCTCGCGGAAGAGGGACGAGACGTCCTGCTTGGCGTTGGGGATGACGACCTCCTCGAGCATCTTCTTGAGGCAGCCCGGCAGCTCGACGAGCTTCGCCGTGTTGTCGTACTGGCCGTGCTTCGGGTTGGCGCGCAAGAAGGAGATGCGCACGAGGCAGCACAGGAACTCGACGAGCGTGAGGCGGTTGTCGGGCTTGGCCGCCTTCGCCTTCTTGGCCGCCTCCTCCTTCTTCTTGTCCGCCTTGGAGCGCTTCGTCTTGCCGCCCTCCTTCTCGGTGAGCGGCGCGTCGGGGAAGGCGCCCTTCTTGGGCGAGATCGGCCGGTTGACCGCCTTCTTGTCCGCCTTCTCCTCGAGCTCGCCCTGCACGACGGAGTTGCGCCGCTCGCGCATGCGCATCTCGAAGGCCTCGGCGGTGTTGGTCGCGTTGGCCTTCGCAAAGATGACCGTCATCGTCGTGAAGTTGATCATGCGCGTCTCGAGCTTCGCGTCCTTGACGAAGTCGTGGAACTCCTCGAGCTCCATCTCGAGGGCGTCGGCGGCCGAGTCCATGCCCGAGATGCCCTTCGAGTAGTGCGAGAAGATGCGCATGAGCGCGGGGAAGTGCGCCTGCAGCGTGTCGTGCACGCCCTTCTCCCACAGCGGGAAGTGGTGCACATCCATCAGCACGGCCTGGCTCCAGCAGTTGAGCCAGAGCTTGTGCTGCGCCGGCGAAAAGCTCGGCAGCATCTTGGTCATCTTCTGCCAGTCGTAGCGCGTCGCCGAGATGACGGTCGCCTCCCACATGCACATCTCGGGCGTCTTCTCGGAGAGCAGATTGCGCAAAAAGGCGCGCGTCGCGTCGGCCATCGTCATGGCCTTGCGATCGTGCGAGGGCAAGAAGGTCTTCATCAGGTGCTCGTACATGTTGACCGCGCAGCGCGCGATGCACTCGCCGAGCTCAGTGAAGTCGAGCGTCGCCGCCGCCGACTTTTCGGAGTCGACGTCGCCCGCCTCCACCTGCTCGATGGTCTGCGAGCGCAGAAAGTTCCAGCGGCACTGCGGGATCGAGAGCGCCGCCTTGAAGGTGATCTGGTTCTTGCGCGACGTGCGCTCGTCGCCCGTGATCTGCGACTCCTGCCGCACCATCCACTCACCCACCATCTTGGGGCACGGCGGCTTTTTGCCAGACTCCTTGTGGTCCGGGTCGGGGCCGTCCATGAGGCCCACCCACATCGCGTACGACATCTGCGGGTTGGGGTTCTGGATTGTGCGCTCCTTGCGCAGGATCGGGCGCAGCCAGTTCTGCAGCTTCTCGCGGTACTCGCCAAGGACGGCCTGCGTGGCCACGTCGCTCGCAAGCACCTTCTTGAACTCGCCCGACGTGTCGCGCTTGGCCTTGGGCAGGATGCACTCCTCGAGCAGGATCTGCGTCGACTCGGGCACCGGCGTGAGGTCCTTCTTGTTGTACTTGGAGCCCCACTGAGGGTTGGCGCGCCAGAAGGCTGTGCGCACGAGCAGGTTGATGAACTCGAAGAGGTTGAGCTGCATGTCGGCGGTCGCCTCCTTCTGCGCCTTGCGCGAGGTGGGCGCGGCCGCCTTGGGCGTCGCCGGCTTCATCTTGTTGCGGTCGGACGAGCCCGAGTTGGCGATGGCCGTCTGCGCGTTCGCCGTCGTAAAGTGACGCGTGAGCTCATCGACCTTGAACTCTTTGGTGCACAGGTCCGTGTCCTTGGCGATCGTGAGCATCTCCATCAGGCCGATCTTGGTGGCCGAGCCAATCGACTCGGAGCCCGCGATCGAAGAGCCGCAGTAGTGCAGGAAGATGGACTGGAGCTCGGGGAAGGCGGCCTGCAGCACGTCGTGCAGCTGAGTCTCCCACAGCGGGAAGCCGTGTAGGTCCTTGAAGGTCATGTTCTTCCAGCACACGAGCCAGTTCTTGCGCTGCGCCTCCTTGACCTTCTCGTCAAAGTCGGCGGCGCCATCGGAGGATTCGGAGGCGACGGCCTCGGTGATCACCTCCATCTCAGTCGCCTGACCGAGCACGTTCTGCAGCATCGAGCGCACACGCGCGGCGAAGGACATCTGCAGGATCGTCGAGTACTTCTTGTCGCCACAGCGCGCGAGGGCCTCGAGCATCGCGTTGAGATCGTAGCTAGGCAGCCCGACGGCGAGGAGCTCCGGGTCCTGCGTGGAGAGGAAGGCGTGCCGCGCGTTGAGCACCGTGAGCTCCGACTTGTGCGTCACCTGCAGCCCCGACGCCTCCGTCACCTCGATCGACTTGGTGCCGAGGCAACCCTTCTCGTCGAGAAAGTTGGTGAACTGCGAGTACACGTCCGTCTTGGTCGCCTTCGCCTTCTCCTGCAGCTTGTCGAGCCACTCCTTGATCTTCTCAGAATAGCTCTCGATGACGCCCGTCGCCTCCGTGTCCGCTTTGAGCACTGCGCGGAACTCGGCGTTGTTGCCCTTGTCCATGCGCGGAAGGAACTCGTTCATCATCATCTGAACGCACTGGATGACGGGGACAGTCTCCTCCTTCTTGCCCGACGACTCCTTGGCGAAGACGTACCGCGGGTTGTCGCGGCAGAAGGCCAGCGCCACAAGCAGCGTCAGGAAGTTCTCCATGCCGAGGTCGACCGTCTCCGGGTTGGGAATGGCTTTGCCGCCGCCGACGCCGCCGCCGCCCTTGGCGGAGCACTGCGCGAAGAGGCGCGCCATCGCGTCGAAGTCGAACACCTTGAGCTCGAGGTTGGCGTCCTTGACCAGCTTGCGGAAGCCGGCGAGCTTCAGCCGGGTGGCGGCAGCGACGGTGGTGCACTCACCACCGAGCTTACAATACTGGACGAAGATGGCGACAAGCGCCTCGTACCGCTCCTTGAGCGAATCGATGATCTGTTCGGTCGGGCAGTGCGGAAGCCCGTCCAGATTGACCTGCGCGAGCACCTCGTCGCGGTTGGTCGGAGCCGCTGCATTGCTCACCGCCGCCGGCGCATCATCGCCGCCACCGGCCGCTTCCTCCGCTACGTTCTTGGAGGTGGCCTCCTTCTTGGGTGGGCCCGGCTTGCCCTTGGGCGTTGGGCTGCCCTTTGGAGCCATCTAGTACAGCTCTCGGAGGCCAGCTAGTCTGCACTCCGACACAGTCGAGTCGAT
>Ga0314712_10000063_pt1 | contig 9688 bp, 3 predicted proteins | sample Shad11_28May_sur_FD_206194 | JGI IMG/M metagenome (GOLD analysis project Ga0314712, IMG submission 206194) | Metatranscriptome of seawater microbial communities from Espelandsvegen Fjord, Bergen, Norway - Shad11_28May_surf (Eukaryote Community... | ecosystem: Environmental > Aquatic > Marine >... | reverse complement strand
GGCATCTTCTGACTCAATCGACGTTTCAATGGACAGCGATGAGCCGGGCCATAAGAAACAGCGAGTTCGAGAACAGTACACACGTGTGAAGCGCGACACGTTTGTTGAGGCAATGCTCGTCAGCATATCCACGACTCTAGCAAGCGACTCTGAATACGGGTACAACTCGGCCAACAGGATTCGCCAGCGTGTAGAGGATATCACTTCCCACATGGACGACAAAAGCGGAGATCCCAACAAATCGTCGTCCAGGGCCGTTCTCGAGTCGAGGTTTGCTCTTGGCTCGGACGATTCTCAATACCTGGCACAGGCCGTTTCACTCCTGTGGGCCGGAGACGGTGGTGAGAAGCTGCGCATTTCGCCGCTCGCGTCCATGCCAGAGATCATGCGTGTTGCCTCTGCAAAAGGCATGCTTGGTGCGATGAAAGATGTAGTGAAAGAACGCAAGGCCACGTCTTCTGTATTTATCCAAAGAGCTTTAGATCTTGCTTGTTGGGTGCTTCAAATCAAAGACGTGCGTGATGCGGTATTGACAATCCTTAAAGAGGGCAAAATGGCAAGTTATGCCATTGACGTTGCAAAAGATTTGGAAACGGCGTTTTCCGATTCGACTGCACGCGGAATAGATGCAGTTAGAACGCTGCATACCTCTGGGCGCAACTCTCAAGCAAAGGCGGTATGTACTGCGCTTTTAATGCTAGTAAGCCCAGATTCGCCTGCGGGGGTCGTAGTAGATGAGTTAACCCAAGCAATGTGCGAGGTGGTGCAAAACACTAAGCGCGACAGCGCAAAAGTCTTCAACGCAGTGCTTTCACTGGAAGGGACACAGGGTCGCGTGATAGGCAGCAATGATACTTCAGCGGCTCGGTATACCTCAAACAATCCCGACGAAAATCCAGCTTTCGATACGAATCTTGACCAATGTGTAGACTTTGACCCAGCTACCGGAAATCCAATCAAAGATCAAAGCAACTACAGAGAGCCATCGTTTGTTGAGTTTGCCACGTCGTTGGCTGAGGCAGCCCGCCGCATTTCAAACAACCACACGAGCTACGACGCCAACACATCAAATGTTTGCATTGGTGGGCAACAAGTCTGTGGTGCGTTGAAGCATTGGCGGCTAGAACAAATATTGTCACCTCTATGGAAAAGCAACCAATCAAAACAATGGCGCGATTTCCTTAAATTGGACGATGATAGCTCACGAGTTTCGACTGCAGAGGCCTCCGCCGCATCTCCGCCAGTAGGTTCGCCAGCTTCCAGCAACCAAGATGTGTCTGATTCGCTTCGGGATCTCATACAAGAGCAGAACCGACAGCGTGTCGAATACAATGAAACAATCAACTCATTCTCGGCCACAACTCTGGACGGCAGAGTGGATATTGATGACATGTTCGTGCCGTTCTGCATGATCCGTGGACTTTGTGGTTATCAGGGAGCTCACCAAGGTGAACCCTCTGAAGACAACAAATTTCTCCCATACGACTACCCGTCGTATGAAGTTCCCGAGTACAAAATGGGGGATTATCAAAAGGAGGAGGGGCACAATATTGACCCTGCATTAGACAAGTTGATCACGGCAACTGAAAATGTTCTGTACGATATAAAAGGAATACAGTTGGACACCGACTTCTTTGGAAATGCCACAAAAGAAAATGCCGGAGAACGACTTTTGTACACAGGTGTCGAGGCCTATGGATTCGAGCCAGCTCGCCGTGCTCTTTGGATGCCAGTAAAAAACCGTTTCAGTAAAGACAAAGAGAGGATAAGCGTTGATACGTTCAGCCAAAACATATGCGAGGCATCTGTATACGAGTTTATGGCCAAGTCTCTCAAATCTCCAAGCTGCACGTCAAGCACAAAATCCAACAACTTGATGCACGCATCTGCTGCAGTTGCAAAGCTTCGGCAATTGCGTCCGATGTCATATGTCAAGTTTACATCTCCGGATACAAGCAGCATGTACGATCCCAGCGTGATGGCAGATCATGTGTACATTACCCGTCCTTGCAGAACGTACCCCACAACCGACAGTCCGATGTCACACAAAGGCCTTGACGTACCGATTGACGCCGGCATAGCCGACTTTGCGCCAGTCGTGGATAACCCACCCAGTCTCCGGATCGACAATCTAAATGATGATGAATTTGAGAAGCGCTTCACGCACCCTATGTACGCTTCAAAGCAGGCCAACTATGTTGGAGTTGCACACACGTTGCTAAATGAGTCACTTCAGTACGGTATGCGATTTGGGTGGACTGCACCTTTAACAAGCAGTGCGCCTGTGGAGCTCACCCCCACAGGGAAGCGCTTTACACTATTCGTCGATGCCGCTGCAGATGCAGAGCCAGTACGAAATATCTCAAACAGTACCTCATACACAAAGCACGCACGTAAAAAGAAAATGCTCCCTAATGACGTCGACATGGAAAGCATGTTCAATGTCTTGGTAAAGGGTATCAAAGACATCGACTCCCTGGAACAATTGGACTGTGAGGAAAAATACGTCGAGCGCATATCACAAGAGGACAGCCCCGAGATGAACGAAGTGTTTGGTCTGTATCGCAACATAGAAGACGCATCCAGGGACAGGAGAGCAGACATTTGGACGGACGCTATTCGTGAGGTTGCCATCTCCGGCGATCGTCTGTTCAGGTTTGTGACCACGCTGACCGGTGCCATCGGTGAAGCAGCCGACTCGGCAATCTCGTGGGAAGACGAAGATCTAAAGGCGATGTCAAAGGAAGCTGCGGTGCGTCAGAAGTCAATGGCAGAGCGTGTGTCTCGGTTCCAGACAAAGCTTGTCGAGTCGGTTGTGTCTTCCACACTCAGGGCGTCCAAGCTGCAGCTGGACGTTCGTGAGCGCGCAAATGCAGGAAATGAGCTGGTGGTCTTGAACTCCGATGTCAAAGACAGTATACGACAAATCACGTCAGGGGAGGCTGGACATGGTTTTTTTGAAGCGTCGGTGGAGCTCAACAACCTTATTGGTAACGCATCCCGACCCATAACTATCAAAGATCTGGTTGGTCGACTGAAGATGGTGAGCGAAGAGTTCCAAGAGCAGATCCAACACTCTATGGCGATCACAACCCCCGCTTCGTACTCAAGGATCGCAGAGCCTCGCAACTCGTTCATGATGCACTTAAAGCCAGACACCTCCACTGCAATCCAAAAAGCATTTGACTTGATCACAAGCGAGCTTGGCATGTGCCCCGGATACCACCGCCATCTACACCTTTGGGAGTTCATCGAAGGAAAAGACTGGGTTCTGACGACACGCTTTGCCGAACTGGTTGGCTTGATGCTACAGAACACTCGAATGCGATCGGGAAGCTTTGCTGCGTACGTTGGGACATCGCAAATTATAACCAACACACACAACGTGCGAATGCAGATACAGAGGCTGAAAGCACAGGCCTGTCACTACCTTGCTAGTGTGGTGGACCCTCCCATGTTTCTATCAGAGTTCGGCCGCACAATCTACTTTGGAGGCACGGTAGACCCTACGGAGCAAGACAAAGGGCGGAAAGACATGCGAAACCAACGTATAACAGCGGCCCCATCATTTGGGGGAGACGGCGGTTCCGGCTACACAGACAACTGGGCTCAATACAAGGGCAAAAAGCCCTTCTTTAGACGAGAGGGCCTCTTGCGGCGTACCAAGGAACTGGCTTTGGGTATAAATACGGGGAAATTTTCCAGTGACAGGGTTGAACTGTCTGACCTCCAGCGCCGACAGGTGTTTACGGACCCTTCGAAGCAACACCCAACCTTACCAGGCAATTACGGAGAAGTTGCAGTTACAATCATTGAAGGTGGGATGAGGAAGCTAAATAGCATAACCAATCCTAACGACCGCATTTGGTTAGTTGATCATCTTTGCCACGTGCTTCACCAGAACTATATTAGGGGTGAAGCGGTAAGCAAGAGGGCTGGAGAGTGTGCTAAAACATTTGACACCAAGGCGCTTTATGGTTGGCTTTATCTTGGGTGCACACAGATACAAGCAGTTGGTGTACACAACCAATTGCCGTCTGTTTTTTTTGAATTGCCAACCTCAAAGCGATTGGAAACCAATCAACAACGAAATCATTTATACTATCATGTCCAATTCGAACTCACGGATGCGATGCTCGCGCCGCTTCCCTTTTATAGTGGAGATGCAGCTGGCGCCATCCATAATCGCGACGTGCAGAAGCTTGTCAGCCAGGTGTTGCACACATTATTCGACATCATCCCTAACAACACCCGAGAATTCGAACCACACCCCGGCTGGAAAAATGGAATTAACAAATACCGACACGTATGGATATTGCGCCAAGACAGGAATCAAGAAGCCAAAGACAGGCAAGCGAAGGATACCCTTAGGGGATTGTTAAGCACGACGAACGTCGCTATGGGGTATATTCCAACCAAAAAAGCTGCAGCTACCGCGTTATTTGCAATGCTGTCGTCATTGCTTATGTATGATGGCATGACCGGGACGAATGCCATTAGCGCCGTCACAAACGCGGCAATTGAATCTAGCGCCGGCCGGATGCTCACCACTGGACCGTCAGCTTGTAGGTTTAGGGCAGCCATGACGCACGGATATAACACCTTGACCGATCCAGATATTGAAATTCCGACCTGGAGTCAAAATTATAAGATTACTAATGTGATGGGGCAAATCTGTGAAGCAAATGCTAAGCTTGACCAAGTCCGAGCAACCATAAGCAAAGATGACTTGATGATAACAAGCGCACAAAGAGATGGGTTGCAAAGAGAAGAGGCGTTCTTATCCAGGTTAACCAAAGAGCTACCGAATTACTTGGAACACATTCAAAATGGAAATACTGAAGAGGTGAAACTATTCGAAGCAACGCCTGATTTCCAGACACTAACAGCGTATTCCGATGTAGCCCGGGCTTCTCAGGCAGCACGTGACGGTGTAGAACTTGATGACTTTGACCACGTGTCACAAACGCTTAATCAAGCTTGTGAAGGTGCAGCTGTTGGTGCAACGTGCTTTGGAAATCTCACTCTTTCAAAACAGGCTGAAATTATCGGCACCACAAAATACATGACCAGCCTAGTGAATCGGTTCCCATACGGTTACAGAGTCCAGGCTACAAAAGAGTTCAGCAATATTGAACAATCGGGAGACAAAGCGATTGAGGACACTGCCTTTGACACAAGACAAGAGAGCATGATTCCATTCGGAAGCGTTACCGGGATTTCAACTCGCAGTGATAGCAGGCACATACGTGATGAACCTGAAGCGATCGTATCACAGATGAAGAAAATCATTCAAAAGGAGGAAAATTTTCACGGGACAAAACCCAATGGGGACTTGGCAACGGCATCGGCTACACAGAGAATGCAAGTGTATACTTTCATGTTACGCGTGCTGAATGCACGCCTGGTAAAATTGGTTCCAGACAGAAATGCGCTGGATGCACATTATGTGCAACTTGGGTTTGATCAGAACTCTTTAAGTACACGATTGTTAAATAACTGGGGCATCCCAGCTGGCAGCGTCGATTGGAACCAACCATTTGATTCAGACGACGACATATCTGAAACAAGTGTTGCGTTCTGGGCGCTTACTACTGCAAACAAACAAAAGTTCTCGAAAGTAATAATGCCTACCATGTACGGATTAATGAGAATCAAAGCGGATAAGCAGCTCGCCTTTAGCACATATCTGCAAGACGCAAACAACTTTAACCAATTATCCGAATATGTACAAACAGTACTGATGTTATACCCATCGTCGACCGGCGAAAGCACGGAATTTGCGGATGGTGCCATTAACATTCTCAAGGAAGCGAAGGAAGATGGCAAAGGAGAGGCGTTTCTTCGTTTCTTCATGCACGTCTTTAAACACATAAACAGATCTGCGGCCAAGGAGTGGCAGCAAAGAGAAGCAGAGGCACCTCCGCCACTTTTTGGTGATCAAAAAGAGCCGGAGCCGGAGCCGGAGCCGAGTTAGGTGTACGGCCGGCGCCAGACCGTTGTGCCCCAAAATAAAATGAGATAAGTTGAGCTTGACACTAATGACACACACAAATCCAAACACAAGGTGCGAGTCTGTTACACCTGCCCAAACTAGCGTTCAAACACACTTCAAGACCCAGGCCCTTCCGGCGCCAGAGGTCATTTAACGAAACGGTGCTTGCTGCTCGCCTGCCAACGGCAGTTCACACGCACGTAACCACCAAACAACTGACAGAGTATGACAAACACTGCGAGTCTTATCGGCCCAGAGCACACGGATCAGCCTCCGCCTCCGCCGCCGCCTTCGAACACTCCCCATGTAGAAGAGGCCCCTGTGCAGGACGAGGCGGAGGGAGCGGCCGATGCTGCGCGAGGCGCGGACAACTCGAACCGCACCGCGATGGATATGCTTCACGATTACGACGGCACCACCACCATGGTCTCGGCCGCAGCGCACAAGGTAGCGGTCAACGAGTGCTTCAGCAGGATTGACGACAACTTCCTCATGATGAGCACCTGTCTCCTCTGCAGCGAAGTCAAACCCATAAGCGACTTTGTGCAGATCTGCATGCGTCCCGATGACCAGGCGCGCACCATCGAGGATGCAAAGGTTCCCGGCTGCATGGCCTGCTCAAAATGTGGCAACGCACGGAAGAACCAGGGCAAGATGGACGGAGCGGGCAATTATCTATGCAAGTGCTGCCCCAAAACCGTTCTCCAATTTGTGGATATATTCAAACGCCGTGGACAAGCGATGCCACCACGCCTTGCCAGGCGCACAAACGTCGTTGTGCCTCGCGTGTCCCAGCCGGGCAACATTCACGTCATCGAGGCCCTGCAGCAGCAGATGAAGACACTCAAGAGTGACGTCGACTCGGAGCGCCAGCAGATGGACCGCAATATGCGCAAGCTTGCCCATCGCAACAGCACTCTTAAGCACCAGATGAATGGTGGCAAGCCCATGACTTACGACGAGCAGCTGGAGGGCATGCGCCAGGAGCGCCTGGCTGTCGGCATTGACGTCGAGGCAGCTGCGCACAACGAGGAACAGGAAGAGACCCCGGCTGTCGAGAAAGGTGCCGATGTCGAGGAGACATCGGCGGTGGAGAAAGGTGCCGATGTCGAGAAAAAAGAGGAAGACATCGACATGGAGAAAGAGCTCGCCGCTGGCATGGAAGTGGCGCCTGTCGCCGTCGATGAGACATCGGCGGTTGAGAAAGGTGCCGATGTCGAGAAAGAAGAGGAAGACATCGACATGGAGAAAGAGCTCGCCGCTGGCATGGAAGTGGCGCCTGCCGCCGTCGAGGAGACATCGGCGGTTGAGAAAGGTGCCGATGTCGAGAAAGAAGAGGAAGACATCGACATGCAGGAAGAGCTCGCCGCTGGCATGGAAGTGGTGCCTGCCGCCGTCTCTGCCGCCGCCTCGCACACTAGTTCGGTGGTTGGCAACTCCGACGACCATGATCGCACTTATGAGCTCGCGGTTGGCTGCGAGTCGGGAGAAGCTGCGGATGCTGTTGTCGATGAGTTGGTGCTCTCACCCGGAGCTTACAGCCGAATCAACGGACTGCTCAACCCTATCAAGAAGCGCCGCGTAGAAAACGAAGGCTCGTCCGGCGGCGGCGGCGCAACTGGTCGCGCTTCGGACGCTATGCTTGCGCTGCCACAGCATGCATCCGATGTTGCTGTCTTGCGCCCAGAGCGCAAGAAGCGAAAGTCGGCGAAGCAGAGGGCTGCAGATGCTGCAGAGGCGCGCGCTGTGCTTGCCGCCGAAGATGCTCGTCGCGAAGTGGCAGAGAAAAGGCGCACCGACGCCGCCGACGTTGCCGACGCAGCCGACGTCGCCGACGCCGCCGACGTTGCCGACGTTGCCGACGTTGCCGACGCCGCCGGTCCGCATGACGACACGGAACGCATGGCGCAAGCGATCAAGATCCCCAGGAGCCGCCAGGGTGAGTATAGCGCCTTTATCCTTGCGGGCAATACCCGCATTGACTGGATGGCAAAGATAGAGATCGAAAAGGCTGCCTCTGCTGAGCTCAGAGCAAAGAGAAAGGAGAATGCAAAGAACTACGACCAGGTGGCCAAAGAGCTGGCTATGCTCAAGCAGTCCTCTGCAGATGAGCGCCGCAAACATAAAGAAGAAATCAATGCGATTGCCAAGAAGCTTCGCGAGTATTACAATACCATTAACCAGATGGCAAAATTCCTCCAGCACCGTGGAGTGAACACCGCCGATGCGGAGTCCATTGCAAATGGCGACACAACTGCCGACGAAATGGAGAAGAAGTACACTTGTTTGAGCAATTGAGACCCTTTGCATACTCTCTGCATAAACCGACTAAGTGTATGAAATGCATGCAGCGCAGTGAATGCGTTGTGGCTATGCAGCGTGCTGCCGCTGTCTTGGAGAATGTGGGTCGTGGGTCGAGGTGGATGAGGAGATGGGGAAAGCACACAGGGTTTGCGGCGTTGCACACAACGAGACTGCACGATTCCGCTCAATCGGTGCAAGAACGCATGCGAGAAGTGACAGACTGTGCGAGTGCGCGAATGGCGCGTGCTTGGTGGTGCGCAGTGCGCAAGGAGTGCGCACAGAAGGGTCAGAGCCACGCGCAACCTCGCACTTGGCGCAATTGGGGTGTGTGGGCGGACACATTTCCGGCGCCACGACGTCAGTGGCGGCCTTGACCTTTGAATACCCCGTATTCGTGCTCTAAGTGGTTTATAGGGGGCTTGATTGGGGACCGGCATAGATAAACAACACGAGGCGGATGGCCAGCATTGACCGTCGTAACTTTGACTCTGCGCAGAGCGCATTCGAAGCTCTCAACGCGGACACTGTGCCATTCGCTCTTTTGGCCCGGCAGAAGCTTCTACACATAGGAACTGCGGTGAGCACTCGTGACTTCGGGACGCGCCCCTCTGTTCATAATCTGATGTTCTACCTTCTTCTTAATGGTGACGTGGCTAAGCTGTCTTCGAAGACATGGAAATGCGTAAAGATTAAGGACTCCGAGGACGTGTGCTTCTACTCTGATTCTTATCACCTTAATATTGATAATGCTAACAAGCTGGAACCGCTTTGCCGCGGTGTTGGACTGGACGTGCGCATTTTCGAATGGGACTACCCGGGTTGTGAGTACGATCAAAACGACCGTTATCCCTCTAACACCGCGAAGATTATCGGGGGCGGATACAAGCAACTCTACCGCGGCAAGCTTGTTGGGTTCGTCGTCGGCGCGTACAACAATCCATTTGAGGCGCTAAAGAAGAAGAGGAAGCGAGCGTAATGGAAGCCGCATTTGTCACAAGGATGGAGAATGTTTACGTTCTGAAGCAGCTCTCCAGATCCAATTGGGTCTTTGAAATAGATCATTGCAAGGACCAGGTCCTCCTCGGCGTCGGCCACTTGCCACGGCTTGCACCGACGCGCCTCGTCCTGGTACTGCCTGGTACGCGTGTCCTTTTGTCTTTGGAGTAGCGTGTACCGAACCACCGGCTTGTTGTTGGCATCGTCCCTGTCAACGGCGACAACGAGCTCGCGCTTGCCAGGGTCGATGCCCACCACGTGCAGTTCCTCCATCTTGGACACTCGCTTGAGCTCGTCGATGGCGTGAATGCCGCGCGACGGCATGGCAGTAGGCTTTGACGCCTTTGCTCTTCCGCCTGGCTGCTCCATGTTGAGGTGCAGGCTGACGCCGTC
>Ga0314712_10000062_pt1 | contig 9750 bp, 9 predicted proteins | sample Shad11_28May_sur_FD_206194 | JGI IMG/M metagenome (GOLD analysis project Ga0314712, IMG submission 206194) | Metatranscriptome of seawater microbial communities from Espelandsvegen Fjord, Bergen, Norway - Shad11_28May_surf (Eukaryote Community... | ecosystem: Environmental > Aquatic > Marine >... | reverse complement strand
TTTTTTTTTTTTTTGGATTGTAAAAATTGTTTATTGTAGTGTATTAAAGAATTACGTTGAAGTTGTGTGGGTAGAGCCTGGTGCGCAGTCTGGTCCGAGCGATCACCTCCTGCAGATCCAAACCCCTTTGTGTGCGCGCCGACGGCTTACGCAGGGGGGGAGTGTCAAAAGCGGATACGGAGAGAGGAGACCGTCACGGTAGCTGGCCCGGTTGCCCATTCACAAAGACCGTTTCTCAATCGCTGTAATTGTTAGTGTGTCTGTTACCACACACTGGTGGGTGGTGCTCAGTATCTGAGCGCGAGGAAGAGAGCCACACCAGCTCTCACCCAGTCGTCGTGGGCCTTGTTGCTAGGCAGCTCAATCATCAGACAGTAGTTGGTGGAGTGACCAGTCGTCGACAGGGTACCCGATCTTGACAGTACCTTGTAGATGGGGCAGTTGTAAATGCCACTAGTGGGGGCGACTCTGTTGCGCTTAGGCACGAACCAAATTAAGGGCATCTCTGTGTAGAGCTGCTTGGGCTGCGAGTCATCCAAAATGTGGGTTGTGCTGTTCCATCTGGCGCCCTCCATGAACAAGCCGTGGGTGTAGACACCATCATCTGGCTTCTCAGTAATCTCGGCCAGCGTGTACTCGTCAATGATCTTGAAGTCGAACTGAAGCTCATCAATAGCGATGATGTGCTTTCTGGCGAAGTTCTGAAGCGCTGCAGTGAAGAAAGCCTGTGGGAAGAAGAAACCAGAGATCCAGAAGGCCACAGGGGAGCCATTCTCCACCCACTTGTTCAAGAAGTCGGTTCTTTCGTTCAAGTCTGCTTACCAAGAGGCGAGAGGCTTCAAGGAAAGGAAACCCTTGGGTGCACCCCAGTCCTTAGGCACTTGATTATCGAAGAGTGAAGTACCAATGGCCTCGAGATCCTCAGACATGACGACCTCACCGACGAGGGCTCTCTGGATCTGCACGAGCTGTACGTTCATGATCATGAGCATGCGGTTGTACTTGAGGCACTCCTGGGAGAGCACGGTGTTCATCGACTCGTTGTAGTCAGTGGGGTACTTCTGTGAAATCTCGTCTAAGTCGAAAACTGGGGGCACTTTACTCTGCACAAGCTTAGCGATGTCACCAATAACCTCTTCGCGGGATTTCTCACCAGCGTTGGAGGTACGAGGCTGAATCGACAAAACAAGCTCCAAAATGGTTCTGGTCTCGTTCTGGTTAGTGATGATCTCAGCGTTCTCGTGGAGACCGAACGCCTCGGGCTTGGGGTTCAGAGGCAAAGTCTTGATGTAGGTGATGTAGTCTTCCTTGGAGCCAGATGGGATCGTCTTGTAGAGACCGGAATCGGAGAACTTGAAACCGACTTCAACAACGTCCTCACAAACGAAGCGCTACAGAATGGCCTTGATGAGACGCACGTCCTTGTCGTCAGTGACACGGCCACCATAGTTGACGTCAGCGCCAAGAATGACCAGCACTTCGTATGGAATCGTGTCGTACAGATCTGTGAAGATCTTGAGCTGACGTCTGCACACATCGAAATCTTCGAAGGTGAAGGCGTAGGGGATGTTCCAGCCGATCGCACCGAACTTACGTCTGTCTTGCACGATAGCGTGGAAGAAGGAGAATGCGAAGAGGATCTTCTTGAACTGATCGGGCTTGCGCGAGTCATTAAGAGTTGAGTTCTCAAAGTTCTCGTAGGTCTGCAGGATGTTGGCTTTCAGACCTGATGGGGGCTCCATAGTCATCTTGACTGAGTTCTGGAGCACGGAGACTGGGAAGGCAGGCGTGGGCATGGATGTCATCCAGATGCGGTAGTCGATGTGGTTAGTCTCGGCGAGCTGCTCAACGATGGCTTCCAGCTTAGGCAACCAAGAGACACACAAGTGACAGTTTTGGAGGAGGATCCACCAGCCCTTGTTTCTTCCGTTCTCGAGCTTAGCCTCGGCCTTCTTAGCCTGACCTTGACCGAGCGAGATAGTATCGAATCTATTCATCATGTCGTTGTCTTGGCACAGCTTCATGAATGAGGCGACTGGATCGGAACCAGATGACAGCACGAAAATCAGTGGTGTCACATTGGTGGAGTCCTTGAAGCAAGCGCCGAGCTTGAACGGTGGTGGCTCAATGTACTGTTTGCCAATCTGCTCCATAATGTAGTTCTGGAGAGCAGCCACGACCTTGTCAGGACGGATTGACTTCAGAACCAACATCTTTTGCAAGCTGTTAAGCTTTGTGTTCCACTCACCTGGGAGCGGCTCAGTGTGGGCATCTTGAGCATCGAAAATCTTCTTGAACTTCTTGTGGAAGTTGATGAAGTACTCCAAGATACCAGCAAAAGCGGGCAATTAAGTGTCCATGATGTACAGCTGCTTGTGAACCTGAGTCCACTCCAAATCATCGAGCCAGTCAGTTGGGTTAGCGATGCTCTCGATTTCGCCTGAGGCGCCGGTTAGGAAGAATCTCCACTCCTTGGCATCGATCTTGTTGTCACCGAAGAGGATCTTCATGCACAGCAACAGCGAGAAGAGCAGCTTATGACGCTCGAAGAGTGAACGACAAACGTTCTAGTAAAGTGCAAGCGTCTAGTACTCATTCAGGATGGCAATACGCTCGGTCACGTCCTCGCTGGCCTGCGAGTCGCGGACGGACGATCCGAACAGACGCTGGAACCACTGCAGCGAGTACTGGTACATGGGATCGATGATGTTCAAGTCAACGATACAGAAGAAGAGCAGGGATGCACGGTAAGCGACCGAACGGAACGACTCACGGGTCACATCGATCTCCTTCTCAGTGACCTCGGACTCGGCACGGCGCACGTTAATCTCGTCTCCAGTTTGCTTCGAGTCAGCGAGGATGTCAATGAGGTTATCGGTTTCGAGCAGCTCCATGACCTCCTTGGCTTCGGACAGCGTCGCGAGAATCTTGTCTTCGAGTTCGTACATGATTTGTGCAGACTTGGCGTTGTCAGCGACGATCATGTTCTTCTTCTCCTGGAGGTCGGGCATCTCCAACATGACGAAGAGGTTGAGCATCTGCTCCTCTAGACCGGCGGGCGTAATGGCGAAGTTAAGGATAGTCACCTTCACAGAGGTCTCCGGCGAGTAGTGAGGGTTGGGCAGAGTCGTGGTCATGAAGAACTTGAAGTTGGCGTTGTAAGGCACATTCTTGTCACCGACCTTAATGGTGTAGGAGGAACCAGTCTTGATCAGTTGCATGAGCAGGATGGGCTCGAGCGCGGGGTCGAGAGTCTCACCGATGTTCTCGAGGAGGACCCACTTACCGAACTGAATCGCGAACTCGAGATCTCTGATCAGCGATGGGTGGGAGAGCTTGAAGACTTCGAGGCCTTCAGCGTGGTTCTTACCCATGTTCTTGACGAACTTGTTGGCTTGAGTCTGTGGGTCGATCATGAGAGGCCATCTGCGGGATCCGAACATGATGATACCGTTCTCGACGGACAAGTTATCGGAGGGAAGACCAGCAACGCCCCACTGTCTGATTTCAACATCGTTACCAAGGACTTTCTTCATGGTGACGCCTTGAGTGACCTTAATGCCGAACTTCTTGATGTTAGTGCGCCACATAGTCTCAAGCTGCTCACGGTAGTCAGCAGTGAAGGGACCGGCGTAGGAGACCATGCCTGCAGCGACGAGACAATCACCGATCAACATCTCCTTCTGCTTGCTAAGGTCAGCAACAGTATCAGTCCATCTAACCTTCTCGCCTTCAAGACCACCAATCATCTTCTCAGCTCTGACGAGCTTCTTGTTACAGTCCTCAATTTCGTCATTGAGAGCCTTGGCCTTAGCTACGAGTGCAGCGCCATTCGCGTTAAGCTCATCGAGTTCAGCGTTAATTTCGCGGACCATCTTTTGCTTCTCTGCAAGTGCAGTCATGACAACGTCAAGTTTTTCCTTCATGACGCGGGCAGTCTCTCTCATCGGGTTGACAATCTTGAGCACCTCGTAGTACTTGATCATAGCCTTGACCCAGACTCTGACGGGCAGCAAATCTTGGGAGGCACCCTTGATTCTATGTTCAGTCATGACTTCCTGCTCAACAAGGGGAACAACCTTCTTGATAAGAGCATCGGGAATATTATCTCTATCGTAGTTCACCAACATCTTAAGGAAATCCTTTGGTGCACTCAAGAATTTTTGCAATGACAGAGCCCAGTAACCTTCAGGGTCGGACTCAGCCTTATCACCCTTTTGCTTGGGAGGCTTATCGTTAGGAAGCAAGAACATGCAGCAAATCTTGAACACAGCGACCACGGATGGCGAAGGCTTCTGAATAGCCTTCAGCGAATAGAACGCACCAGGATCAATGGCCTCGACCTTCTTCACGGCGATTTCGAGTTCTGGCAAGGCAGCGTTAAGCTCTTTATCAGCATTGTCCTTGATTTCCTTGACCTCAGCAGCCTGTTTTGAGGCTTCCTCTTCCTCAACGACGACAACAGATTTGACAGCTTCGGCCTTGGTGGTCTTCTCAGCGATGACCTTCTTGGTTTCTTCGACAGTAATCTAAGTCTTGGCGAGCTCGGGGGCTGACGCTTCCAACTGAGTGGAAAGCTTATCGACCTCAACGGCAGCAGTCTTAAGCACCTCAAGACCACGGCCGAGACGGTTGATGCCCTTCTCGACCTTAGTTCTTTGCGATTTGAGCAGCTTCTTGTACATGCTGAGCAACTCCAAGTAGGAGGTTGGTGTCACATAGTTGATTCTGCGCATTGACTGCTTGAACTCCTCAGACTTCTCCTCAACAGACTGATGGATAATCTTGAACATCTCAACGCACGAGTCCTAGTCCTGCTCAAGTCTCATGTCAGCATCGGGGTCTTCCACTGAACCTTTGGCGACGTTGACGAGCGCCTCCGCGGGCCAGTTAGAGAACCAATCGAGCGTGGAACAGTTTACGAGCGATGGGAAGAATCTAAGACGGGCCATGAATCTGTAATCCAGGGGCGACATGCAGATAACCATGTGAATATTGGCCTTGACTCTGTTCAAGTAGCACTGGAACATATTCATCTTGCTGACGGCGATGCCTTTGCGCTGGCACTCCTGACGACCAACAGTCATGATAGGCTCTTCGTCCTCAGTCTTGTACAGGCCGGGCACATCACCCGAGTTCAACACGGTGTTAATGTCCTCGAGCATGTTCTCGTTGATGATCTGAGTGTCAACGAAGATGAACGAGGTCTGCTGCTGTTTGATACCGCCCTGCAGGAGCACAGTCTTCAAGTTCTCGCGCCAATCCTTCATTGAGTAGCCCTTGATGACCTCAATGGAGTAAGCTTTGTAGTTGGAAATGAAAGTTGCGAGTCTCGAGAGTGACTGACGGCCGGAACCACCGACACCGAGCAAGAATGCGTTACCGAGAGGCTGTCTCAAGACGCGGGCAATACGTGCAACGTGGTCACACGCATCCAAGAAGAGAATGAGCTTCATCTGCGACTTGTGCTGCGAATTGTAGTCCTCGAGGTACTCCTCGATCTTCTTAACCATGGCGGTCAAGTCTTGCACGTATTGGTAGGGGCGGCCCTCGCCGTCCATCGAGAATGCGAAGTCCGAAAAGATAATCCTGTCATTATCAGCGAAGATCTGCTCCTTGGTCAGCTCGAATTTGCGCTCAGCTTGATCGAGCAGCAAGTCTAAGAGCACCTGCTTGTCTTCATTGTTGATCATACGGTCACCGAAGACGCGCTGGTTCTCGTGGACCCAGAGGCGCACGATGTCGACCTTGGTGAGGACCAACTTGGGAGAAGCACTGCAAATACCTTGGAAGATCTTGGACATGTCTCTCAAGTTAAATGTGTAGTGAGACTTCACTGGGATGGGCTTCAGTTTCTCTTCCACGCCATTGTACACGATTTGCGTGCCGTCGACGATGGCCTTCACGTGGCACTTAACATCATCTTGGAAGTTGCCAAGGTAGCGCCCGAGAATCTTGTTGAAGATCATCTCGATTGAGGTGGAGTCGAGCGTCGAGTACGTAATAATGTTGAAGTGGCGCTGAATACGCTGAGTCAGCGAGGAGCGACCACCGCCGGGTGGGCCCATAGCAGTGATGAAGATGATGTCTTGCAGCTGCATGAACTCCTTGGTGACTCTGCTGTACCAGCCCTGATGGTCGAGCCACTGACGGATCAGCTCAATTGGGGGCTGAGCGTCGTACTCTTCCTTCTTGGGCATGTTCAAGTCGTCGACGAAGAGGACCATGCTCTTGCCGACGGGGGGCCCGTAGATACCCTTTCTGCGCTTGTCAAGCTTGCCGTCAATGGCGTCTTGAGTCTGGTTGGCAGAGGTCTGCGCGGAGAAAGTGAGAGGCACGGACATAAAGTCCTCAGTCAACTCCAAGTTGATTAAGTTAGAAATGTTGACGGTCTTGCCGGTACCGGTGGGGCCGGGAGACAAAACGTGCTTCTTGTTTTTGATCAAAGTTCCCTTAATGAACTTCATACGGATGGAGTCGAAGGTTGGCACAATAATTTCGTTGTACGAGGCCTTGGGGTCAATAGCGAACTCGTTAATAGTCTCAGTCCAGTAGATCCACTCCTTCTTCTCAATGTCGAACTTGTAGTCGTAGCAAGAGCCAGCAGATGGGAACTTGAACTTGTTGTCCTTGCCCATGATGTCCTTGATCTTGATGTTGAACTTGGCGCGGCCGTCCAGATTAGTGGTAGCGCCGACAGTCCAGCAAGCAACGAAGACGAAGATACCCTCGAGGTATGACTCCAGCTCCTCAACCTCCTCAGGGGTCACCTTCTTGAGCTCCGTGTCGTGGTAGGGCATCATGTAGCAGTCCATGAGGCGGAAGAATGATCCAGCCAAGTTGTTATCAACGGTGAAAACTGGCTCGGGGCAGTTCTTTCTAACGTAGCTGATAAGAGGCTCAAGGTACTTCTCGAACAGCTTCTCAACAATGGGCAGAGACTGCTTTCTTAGCTTCATCGATGAGGGCATTCTCTCGATCCACGACTTGATAAGGGGCTGAAGGCCGATACCAGCAGGCTCCATGTAGATCATACCGCAGCGGGAGACGGTGGCGGGGGAAGCGTGAACCAAGTCCTCGACCTCGAACATCATCGTCATTCTTGAGGTCAAGTTGATAATAGCTCCAGAGTTGAGGCAGAGCTTCTTGTTGTCGTCCAAGACAGTGTTCATGGACTCGATCCAGAGAGCGTCGACGGGGCCATCGAACATGATCCAGTGCTTGTCGGGGGACATGTCCTTGGCAGACTCAGCAACGAGCAGGGCAGCGATACCATCGTCCCACTCATTGGTGGCGGGGTCAAGACCACCGTACAACTGCTCCATAGTGATTGACTTAGGATTCAAAATGTGGTAGTGAGTCTTCTGGAAATCGCCTTTGCCGACGAGGGAAGACATAGCTGCAGCAAGCATCTTGTAGTTTTAGGTCTTACCACCGCCGGTGGGTCCTACCAACATGAGACCGTGACGCACAGAGCAGGTATCGTACAGCTGGATGATCTTGTCAATGAAGGAATCGATGGGCTGGAGCTTGTGCTCGTGGCACTTCTCCTTGAGCTTGACGAGCAGAGCACCGAGATCGATCGTAGGCTTGTTAATGCCTGGGAAAAGATCGGAGATAATGTTCTCGAATAGAGGTAAATCGTCCTTCAAGAACTTGGGCACGTTCACATCACGGAGCGCACAGAGAAGAATCTGATCCTCAGTGGCAGTCTCGTAAAGGGGGTTCGACTTCAGCAGACCAGCAGCGTTAATGACGGAAGCGACAGCGCGCATTCCGTAGTCATAATGGTCCTGGCTGGAAAGCTGCTCAGAGCAAAGCTTGAAGGTGGTGACCATCTTGTTAGCGAGGAGCTTAGCCTTCGTGAAACCGAAGGAGTAAAGTCTAATCTCACCGATAAGCGCGTAATCAGGCACCATCATAGCGACGGGTCTGAAGAGGGCCTTAAGGTTATCAGGGAGCTCAGTACGACCAGCGTAACCAGGGTTCATAGTAATGTAGACGTTGAAGGTTGGCTTCATTCCGATATGTGAGTCTTCGAAGATACACTCCTTGGAGCCCTTGCCCTTCTCACCGAACAGGTGGAGCAGCTGCTGGGCAATGACGGACAACACCTCAATGTTGATTCTGTTGAACTCGTCGAAGCAAATCCAGGAGCCGGAAGATGCGAGACCCTTGAAGAAGTTGGTAATCATCATGATCTCCATGGTAGGTGAGCAGTTGAACACGACACACTGCTTGGCCAAAGCCTTAGCCAAATCCTTGGTCGACTCAGTCTTACCGGTACCGGCGGGACCAGCGGGAGCACCACCAAGATCGAGCTTAAGAGCACCCATAAGGGTCATGTAACACTTATCAGTCAATGGGGTAATGACCAGACGTGGGGAGTTACCCAAGTACTCATAACCGTAAGGGAAGAAAGTCTGAATGCAACCGACGAAGCAGTCATCTCTATCGGAGGGCCAGTAGTAGCGGAGCTGCGAGATCCACAAGAAATGGCTCTTGTCAGTGACTTTGTTCTAAACGAGTTTAGCGACGACGTCCTGCGCGTGCACATCAATAACGATCAAAGCGTTAAGAGTCAAACTCTGCAGCTTGGTGAGCTTTCTGCGCACAAGAGACACAGTCTCGAGCTTCTATTTCTCAAGGAAGTCGAAGTACTCCTAAGTGCCCTTGACACCGTCCTTCTCAAGCTTGGCTTCGAGGTCGACAGTCCAGTGCACCTGGGAGCCGTTGAGGACACACTGGCCGGGGTGGTTGAGAATCCAGTCGTTACGGTCACGGGTCGTGTAGTCGTCAATGGAGTGCTTGAGTACCCAGCGGATAGTGTCGTACATGAGCTGTTCGACCTCACCCATCCAGTCTTCGACTTTCTTCTCCTTGGGGTCGAGGATAGAAATCGTCTTGATGTACTCCTTCTCGCCGGAATACATACCAGCGATGGTCTTGTCGGGCATGAACTCGAGTTCGACCATGTTTTCGAACACCTTGCGCAAGTGCGACTGCACCTTCTCGACGTCCTTGGTTTGAGACAGAATTTCAAGCAACTCATCGTTTGACAAGAAGTAGAAACGGGCGAACACGGAACGCTTAGCCTCAAGATAGTCCTTAAGACCCTTCTGGACACGGTCAAGATCCAAGTTCATTTGCTCAATAGTCTGGAAGAGAGTCTTCTCATTACGCAGGCAGGTAGTCAGAGTGTTGGGGTCTTCCTTGGTGCCCTTGATAATCTCGCGCCAGTGCTTATCGACTGACTTGAAGCGCTTAGCCTCACCAGGCAACTGCTTCATGATATCAGGCGAGTCAAAAATAGGCTGCAAGTACTGCCACTGCTTCTGGCACTTGATCCACTCTTCGATGGTGTTGGAAACGTAGAGAAGTGAGTCATTCCATTCTTGGATCTCCTCCTCGAAGGGCTTCTTGTAGGGTGAGAAGAGCAGAGTCTGCGACAGAGTCATGTGCTCATCCAAGTAGTTGATAGCTTCGTCAAAGCCGAGCACTGTGCACGTGTTCGAGGCGCGGAAAGGCTTCAGAGAGAGGAAGACGTTGACCCAGTCACTCTTCATCTTGGCCATTGAGGTCTCGATGTTGTATTCCTTGCCGGCACGCTCACCGATTTCGCAAATCTCATCGGTGAATTTGAACAAGTTCATGTCAAGGATGTTCTGGAAGGTGAAGCCTTCATAGGGCTTGACCTCAAAGCCAACGGCAGCGCTGATCTGCTCCCAATGGCGGTCCTTTAGACCCTCA
>Ga0314712_10000060_pt1 | contig 9883 bp, 7 predicted proteins | sample Shad11_28May_sur_FD_206194 | JGI IMG/M metagenome (GOLD analysis project Ga0314712, IMG submission 206194) | Metatranscriptome of seawater microbial communities from Espelandsvegen Fjord, Bergen, Norway - Shad11_28May_surf (Eukaryote Community... | ecosystem: Environmental > Aquatic > Marine >... | reverse complement strand
TAGAAAAGAGAGATCAAGTCTTATTCTGCTTACCTTAAATAAAAAAGCGCCTTCCGGTGCTTTTACTGTGTTACGACTTTTCTCATAGAATGAGAGTGACGGGCGATATGTGCACTACTTAGGGCCAATTCAAAGAGAAGTTATAAGCCTCTTTTACTTCCCAATCCTCTTTAGATCCTTCTATCACTTACAGTCCTCTGGTAACCTAATTGTGACCCACCTTACCTCCGATACGCGCTGCACCTTGACCTGTCATTATTATTGCTCGGGTCAGCAGACCCAACGGGGGCTGCTTTGACGGCGGTATACAAGCCTTAGGGGGGTAAGATCTAGCGCGTAGTGACGATTACAAGGCAGGTCTCTCGGGTAGGATAAGTAGCCGCCAAATTCTTTGGGTTTTTTATTATACTAAATACTACCCTCGGTGGTATTTATTCTAGTATACCAGGGTATCTAATCCTGTTTTAGGTCTAGAGTTTTATAGTTACTGCTTCCAGATCTAAGGTGTGAATTTCACCTCTCCCTTATGTCTGGTAGTTATTATCCGTTGAGGCCTAGGTTTTGGCTTTAGGTATAACCGCGACTGCTGGCACCTGTTCTGTCAGCCGGGTACTAGGTCTAAAATAATTAAATCCCTAAATATATCTACTGTAGTCTTATGCCCGGCTATACAAATAAGTCATGAAGAATACCCTGGGGTAACCTGCTTAGCCAGAATTAAACTAATCCAGAGCAGACGCAGGTCAATCAAACCCTTAACAAAGGTACACCTCTAATTTGGTTTTACTCTGAGTTGGCAGACCTAATGCGCCAGATTTAGAAGCTGGTTATACCTTTGGTACTCAGATATATTACTTACCAGAGCACTTAAGTTTTTGATTTTAGTTTTGTGCACTCTACTTAATGTAGCCTTTTTTACCCTTATTGAGCGTAAGATTCTGGGCTATATCCAGGTACGCAAAGGCCCTAATAAGGCAGGGTTTAAGGGGGTTTTGCAGCCTTTCAGGGATGCTGTGAAACTTTTCACAAAGGAGCTGAACCGGCCTAGCGTGAGTAATCACTTTCTGTTCTTGATAAGCCCTGTTATATCTCTAAGAGTTATACTATTCTTGTGACTTAGACTACCAACTTTATGGGGGGTGTTTGAGATCTCTTTAAGAAGGGTGTTCCTGCTGTGCTGTATAAGATTAAGTGTCTACCCTGTGTTTATATCCGGCTGAGCCTCCAACTCCAAGTACTCCTTACTAGGGGGCTTGCGAGCTATTGCCCAGACTATCTCTTATGAAGTAAGGCTATCATTTATTCTTCTAAGATTTATAATTATGGTGGGGGGTCTATCCTTGGCACTATTCTTTTCCACCAGAGGGGGGCTGCTTATCCTAGTCTCCCCTATTCTAGGTCTTATATGAACTCTTACCTGTCTGGCAGAGACCGGCCGATCTCCTTTTGACTTGCCGGAGGGGGAGTCAGAATTAGTATCCGGGTTTAATACTGAGTATAGGAGAGGTTCCTTTGCTCTCTTTTTCCTGGGGGAGTACGGTAGTATACTTTTTTTAAGGTTTATCACGTGTCGCCTAATTCTGTCTAGTAATTACCCCACAGTTACAGAGCCTATAAGATGCCTACTAGTGATTTTTATATTTGTGTGAGCTCGAGGTACTCTCCCGCGCTATCGCTATGATAGGCTAATAAGTCTTACCTGGAAGGTATTTCTCCCCGTATCTTTAGTCTTATTTACATTCTTTTTAGCTCTCACTGTTTAATTCTGACACCTATAATTAAATTAGATATACTTCTCTTGATTGCAAATCAAGTATTTTTAATAAACTATAATTCAACTCCTCTCAGTCTAGGGCACCCTCCTTCCACTCGTATAAAGTACCCCAGAGTAAGACAAGCATAAAGGCTAAACCTCTAATTATAACCCTTCAAATAGACCTATCCCACACAGAGATAAGCGGCAGAAGATATCTAACCTCCACATCAAATACTAAAAACACAATTCTTACTAGGTAGAACCGCAGAGAGAAGGGAACACGCCCTCTGCCTTTGGGGTCAAACCCGCACTCAAAAGCAGAAGTGGCTCTTTGTTTTACGCCCGGCTTAGGGCTAAACATGAGAGCAGCTGCTAGTAGCACCGCCCTCAATACCCCTAATAGTAGTATGGAGTATAGGATCAAATTCACAACCTCTCCTCGCAGATCTTCTGGGTCGAAACCATATATATTAACTTATACTAAAGAGGTACTCGCGCCAAATGTCCTTTTGATTGGAAGTCAAATATACTAACTATACTACGAGAGTTAACTCCCCCACCAGTACAAGAAAGTGTACAAGAAAAGTCATACTACATCTACAAAATGTCAATATCACGCAGCAGCCTCGAACCCAAAATGGTGCCCGGGGTTAAAATGTCCTGCCCTTATACGGGATAGGCTCACTACCAAGAAAATAGTACCAATAATGACATGAAGGCCATGAAATCCGGTTATTACGAAAAAGGTACTGCCGTATACTGAGTCAGCCATGGTAAAGCTAGCCTCTGCATACTCTCCTAGCTGCGCAATGCTAAATAAGGCCCCTAAAAGCACGGTTACCAGCAAAGAGATCTTGGCCTCAGATAGGTTTCCCTCCAAAAGGCTATGGTGAGTTCAGGTACAGAAACCCCCCGAAGATAATAAAATTAGTGTGCCCAGCAGAGGGATCTCAAAAGGGTCACAGGGGTGAACACCTGCCGGGGGTCACACAAGCCCTAATTCTCACCCGGGGCTTAACCTGTGGTGGAAAAAGGATCAGAAAAAAGAAAAAAAGAATATTACTTCGGAGATAATAAATAATAGTATCCCCCATTTTATCCTTGCTTGAACTGCAAGAGTGTGAAGACCCTGTATTGTACTCTCTCGCGTCACATCTCGTCATCACTGTAGCCTAGAGAGTACAAGCCTTAATAAACCAACCGATAATAGCCCAAGTCTGCCCCTCTTAAACCAGACTAGTAGTCCTGTGGCTACTATAAAAGCCCTGCTAGCTCCTATTAAAGGCCAGGGGCTTATATTTACCATATGAAACGGGTGTTTAAAAGTAGTCATTATACTTCTACTATATATAAAGTCACTAGAGTGGCAAATACATAAGCTTGAATCACGGACACCGCAAACTCTAAAACCACCAGCATCCTAGTTCCTAGCCCGATTCCTACTATCCTGGCCCCCGACCCTACTCTCGCAGCTCCTCTGAGAAGAGCTAGAAGCAGGTGGCCCGCGATTATATTGGCCCCTAGCCGCACAGCTAAAGTAATAGGGCGGATTATCGTCCTGATAGTTTCAATAATTACTATAAACACTATAAGGTACCCCGGGGTCCCCTGTGGTACTAGATGTGCTAGTAAGTCTTTTAAATGATAGCGAACCCTGAATATCATTAACCCCGCTCAAACAGGTAGGGCCATTCTTATTGTAACAGAGAAGTGCCTAGTGGCAGAGAAGACATAAGGTAGCAGCCCTATTAAGTTGCTAAACAGCGCCAAACAAAACAAGGACAGAGGCACAATTACAAAACACCAGGACCTTTTTTTGAAAAGGTACTTTATATCTACGGCAATAGCACCCATAATGCCTGTAAGGCCTTCGGACAGACGGCTTATTGTAAATCAATAGGCCTGAAACAGTACTAAAGAGGCTGCCCCCACTCTTAACCAGGCGACTCAAGTAGTTTGATGGGCTGGGTGTCTAATAGAGGGATCAAAAATAGTAAATAGATTAGTTAGCATAACTTTCTTTTATTGTCGCCGGGTATAAGTTCTCGATCGGGGTGGATTAGGAATAAAGCAACCAAGATCATATAAATCAAGAGCACCAGGTTTAGCAGTAAAAACAAATTAAGTCAACACGTAGGGGCTATCTGGGGAATAGAAGCCTGACTTACAATTTTAAAATGACAATTTAACGTTATAAACTTTAACTAAAGCTTCGTCAGAGAAACACTTCCTGAAAGGCGTAAAAAGCCTTCACTTATAACTCAGCCACCTGACAGCTAAGAGGGTATAAACCTGCAGTTGGAAACCTGACTAAATAGGTGTTTTACTCAGTCGGAGTAACCCACAGCTTCCACCACAATAGGCATAAATCTGTGGTTGGCTCCGCAGATCTCTGAGCACTGCCCATAAAAAACACCGGGGGTGTTAATAGTAAACCACAGCTGGTTTATGCGTCCAGGGACAGCATCCGCCTTCACTCCTAGAGAGGGCACTGTTCAAGAATGGAGAACATCTGCAGCAGTAATCAGAGCTCGTACTCGTAGATCAACAGGAAGAACCATACGGGTGTCCACCTCTAGTAACCGAAACCCCCCGGACGGCAACAAATCGTCCCTTAGCAAGTAGGACTCAGCTCTTAACACAAACCCCTTCAATCTTGTTCTATAAGTTCAGTACCACTGGTGACCTACTACACTTATAGTTACATCTGCAGATCTGGCCTCTTCCAGTGAGTATAGTAGCTTTAAAGAGGGGAAGGCAATAAATATTAACACCCCGACAGGAAGAACTGTCCAAACCAGCTCCAGTCTCTGGCTTTCAGCCCTTAACCGAGTTGTAGTTCTCCTTATGCAGGTACAACATATTAGGTAAGCAACCACCACTATAACCACGGTCAAAGTAATGGTAATATAGTCGTGCATAAAAATTAACTCCTCCTGCCTCAAAGTAGCAGCATTCTGAAGACCTAGCTGTATTCACTCTATCACTCCCCAAAGGTAAACCATCTTAGAAGCTTAAATTCTACGCATTAACTCTGCCATAAAGGGTAAATTCTTAGAAACGGGGTCTCACTATAACTGTGATCTGCTGGCGGTGTTCTGTGGAACCACTCTAAAGAGGAAGGTTCCTGGATAGTGCTCTCAACATTACGAGAGCTCACTAGTGCTTCTCACAGGATAAAAACGAACATGAAAACAGCTACCACAGAGATAACAGAACCCACAGAGGAAACTATATTTCAAGTTCTAAAAGCATCCGGATAGTCCGCATAACGGCGAGGTATGCCAGCTAACCCTAAAAAATGCTGGGGGAAAAAAGTTATATTCACCCCTACAAATATTACAGCAAACTGTATCTTTAAATAACTCTCTTTTATCACAAGCCCTAGAAATAAAGGGGATCAGTGCACAAACCCCGCAAAAATAGCAAAAACTGCCCCTATTGAAAGGACATAATGAAAATGCGCCACCACATAATAAGTATCGTGTATGATAATATCAATAGAGGAGTTAGCCAGGATAATCCCAGTTATTCCTCCTATGGTAAACAGGAAGATAAATCCCAAGGCTCATATTATAGAAGATCTGAAGTTTAGGTCGGCTCCATACAGAGTCCCTAACCACCTAAATACTTTAACCCCAGTGGGGACTGCAATAATTATAGTGGCCGATGTAAAGTAAGCCCGGGTGTCAACATCCATCCCTACTGTAAATATATGGTGTGCTCATACAATAAACCCTAAGACCCCAATGGCACTTATAGCGTAAACCATGCCTAAATAACCAAAAGACTCCTTTTTAGAGGACCCTTGTCTTACAACATGTGAGATAATACCGAACCCTGGTAAGATTAAGATATAAACCTCTGGGTGTCCAAAAAATCAGAATAAGTGTTGGTATAAAACAGGGTCCCCGCCTCCGGCCGGGTTAAAAAATCTTGTGTTAAAGTTACGGTCGGTTAACAACATAGTAATAGCTCCTGCTAACACTGGGAGAGCTAAAAGCAGAAGCACAGCCGTGATAAAGACTGATCACACAAATAGAGGGATACGGTCTATAGTTATTCCCTCTGTTCGTATATTTAAAGTAGTAGAAATAAAGTTAATAGCCCCTAAGATAGAAGAGGCTCCGGCTAAATGAAGAGAGAAAATAGCCATATCTACCGCAACCCCTCCGTGTCTAGCCCTGAGGGAGAGAGGGGGGTAGACAGTTCACCCAGTTCCAACCCCTCCTTCGATTAATCCTCTTACTAACAAGAGCAGTAGAGATGGAGGCAAAAGCCAAAATCTTATATTATTTATGCGAGGGTATGATATATCGGGAGCCCCTAGCATAAGAGGGACTAACCAATTACCAAAGCCTCCGATCAATATAGGCATAACCATAAAAAAAATTATCACAAAAGCATGAGCAGTTACAATAACATTGTATAGATGGTTATTTTCAAGATAACAACCAGCTGTTCCTAGCTCAATACGAATAAGCAGACTTAAGGAAGTACCTACTACCCCTGCTCACACGCCAAAGATAAAGTACAAAGTCCCAATATCCTTATGATTAGTAGAGTATAATCAACGTCTCATAACCAAGCAAGGTGGCCGAATTAGGTGATAGGTTGTAAACCTTTTTATGATACTTTCTCTTGCTGATCTCTAACCAGTAATCTGCAAAATTACCTACAGCAATATTAATTGCAGAGATCTAAAAGTAACCCCTACAGCCAGTAAGCCTCCTATAAACACCCTCACAAGTAAACTTAACCTTCTTATAATCTCCTTGCGAGACAAAAGCTTTGGGATATCTTCGGCCCACGATAAGCACCCCAAAGTAATACGAAGGTAAAACCTAAGTAAGATCACCCTTCTAACTAAGAGAATGCCTATAAGGCCTCTTAGCTCGTGTTCTAGGGACTGCTCCAAGGCCAACCATTTGGGGAAGAACCCTGTCAGAGGGGGTACACCTGCCAGAGATAAAAGGGTCAGGCATAATGTAAACCGCTCTCATCAAGAACCCTTAATAGATATATCATTAATGTGCTCTATCCCCACCACAGCTAGTATTCCTATCAAACTCATCCTTAACAAACCATAAAATAAAAAGTACGTGTGCCACGCCCAACTACCCACCATACCGCATGCTACTATTCACCCCGAATGGTTAATAGAGGAGAACCCCAACAGCTTACGTAAATTCAGTTCATTTCACCCCCCCAGACCTCCTGCCAAGCACCTAGCAACCCTTACAAATCAATAAAACTTTGATAGGAGGGGGTTGTATACACTTCTTAAAACGCTAAGAGGGATAACCTTTTGTAGAATTAATAAAATAACATTTACCTTTCAGGGTACGCCTCCAGCAACTATAGGGACCCAGAAGTGAAAAGGTGCTCCGCCTAGCTTAACTACCATAATAATAAAAATAGCGGCCAGGCAGGTTGCGCTCTGCCTATTAAAAAGAGATATAAATATGTACAAGAAAGACGAGCAAGATTGCACCAGAAAATATTTTATACCCGCATCATACCTAGCCCCGTCCTCCACTCTTAAGAAACCCAAAAAAGACAAGGTGTTTAGCTCTAGAGCCACTCAAATCCCTATTCAAGATCTTCTACTAACTCCTACAAATAACCTGAACAAGATCAAAAATAATATCCTTGTTATAAATCACCTCTTAAACAATTAAAAGAGAGAGTACTCATGGCTGGGGTATGAACCCAGAAGCTTTACTTAGCTTATCTTTTAGTACCGAGAGGTCCTTGCTTATAGCTAGACTTGGATTTGTGGTGGTTGCAAGATCTGTGATTGCTCCTCCTTTGTTAAATCTAATAGAAGCCGGGTCCGGCTATCTAAAGAACTATAACAGAATCAGGGCCCTTTTTATAAAAAATGACCAAACCTATAATAAACCCCGTCTTTCTCACCAGTGTTAGGCACGTAAAGTTTTGAGCTTTAAGGAGATACGTCGGAGACATAGCACCCCAAATGTGTCACTATAACCGCTTAGACCTGTTTAAACATCGCCTAGCAAGAGTCATCGTAGTATCTTGTCTTTTAAGTAATTTATATTTAACCTCTTGAAGGAGGTGCACATCGTGCAGACGCAAACCAGCTCAGCCCTGTGAGCAGGTCGCTCCCCTCCTCTTTAAACTGTAGTCGATAAGTAACCCCCAACTGCATATCTACTGAACGGTCAGAGGGAGAAGCAACACTGCGCTTTACTTACAACAAAGAGATGACATATAGTCCTCCCTCAGGATTTATAACAAATCTTTCTTAGTATAATTTAATAAACTTAGTTTAAGTATAAAAATAAACCACCAAAGTACCGTAAGGGAGCCCAACCCCGCCTAAAAGAAAACAACTACCTTTTGTATCAGGGATAGTCTAAATAATTCTAAAAGCACCTCCCGAAGTAGAGAGAGCTAACCGGTTATGCTATTAGTGTAACAGGACTATAGTTAAGACCCGGCTAGAAGAGATATTCTACCCGATCTCTATATATCTGGTTAAGATTTAATCTGATTTAATCAGAAGTTTTATTTTACTTAATAATTTCTACAATAAGTCTAAGATTATTAGGCCTATCTAAGAGGGGTTAATCCCCTGCTTATTCAGAGAAATAATAGTTCTCACCACAGCCCCCATGCCCCCTAGTTTGAAAATCTTATATATAAATAAACCTTAAATAGTATCATGACTCTACTAGTAAATAACTAAATGCCTGCCTTACCAAGTGAATTCTATCATAAGGAAACTCTAGACATAACTCGGCAAATACACTCTCCGCCTGTTTAACAAAAACATGTCCTGGGATACCCCAGGTCTGGTCTGCCCGGTGAATATTTAACGGCTGCAGTATCCTAACTGTACTAAGGTAGCATAATCACTTGTTTATTAATTGTAAAATGGAATGAAGGATCGGACGAGAGAGTAACTACCCTAGGAGTAAGATGAAATTAATATCTATGTAAAAAAGCTTAGATGCGCTAGAGGGACGACAAGACCCTATAAAACTATATCACCTCTGCCGACACCACATCAAGAACTGTATTTGGCAAAAAGTGATTTTGCTGGGGCGGCAAATTCTTATTACTTACAGAACTTAAAATAACTCAGTGCTAGAATTTCTCCTACTCCGGAAGGAAGTTAAATACAAGTTACTTTAGGGATAACAGCGTAATTCTCCCTTAGAGATCTTATCGGAGGGAGAGATTGCGACCTCGATGTTGAATTGAGTCTCCCAGTAGTGGCATCCTGCTACCAGGGAAGTCTGTTCGACTTTTAAACACTCACATGATTTGAGTTAAGACCGGCGCAAGCCAGGTTGGCTTCTATCTTCTAGGATTAAGATTTGTAAATTGTACGAAAGGTCTCAAACCCAGCTGTGTTTTCCTGAGAGGAAATAAAAATCCAAATATTCCAGATATATACAGTGCCTCATTCTGGGATATCTCTGAAGCAGAAGACATTGACTCCTCTGCTTCATTATCAGATCTAGGAGTAAACAGCAGCTTTGCAAAACATCCTCTGCTTGCCGTACCTGACATCAGGTCATCTACATATCTAACCTTCCCACACACATACAGAGCTGCCGTAGATTTAGATCTCTTGTCTGAAGCAGGATACTTCTATGAGGGTGATGCTGACTCAGTCACTTGTTTCTACTGTGGATGTAAGTCAGCAAAGTGGAGAACTGGGGAGGATGTATGGAAGAGACATGCTAGAACATCTCCCAGCTGTCAACATGTGCTCTCAACTAAAGGTGCCGAATTTGTTCCTGAAACGTTACAAGAACTGGGAGAATACCAACCACCAAGAGTCGAAAATCTCATACAAAATGTGACAACGAGAATGATCCGACCCAGATGGGATGCGCCAGCTATAAGAAAAGCTATAGAAATGGGAATAGATAGGACTCACCTCAAAACAGTTCTTATCAACAGAATAAAAAAAGGACACAGGGACTTTAGATACCTAGCAGAAGTGATTCAGGCTGTCAACGATCTGAGGGTTTCACCCTCACATATGAATGATAAAGAAACGTGCATAAAGCTTCCTGAAGTAGTACAGCTCTCTCACAGATGTGGGTCAGACAGCGAAGAGGATGCTGGCAGCACAGACGAGGTAGG
>Ga0314712_10000044_pt1 | contig 10732 bp, 8 predicted proteins | sample Shad11_28May_sur_FD_206194 | JGI IMG/M metagenome (GOLD analysis project Ga0314712, IMG submission 206194) | Metatranscriptome of seawater microbial communities from Espelandsvegen Fjord, Bergen, Norway - Shad11_28May_surf (Eukaryote Community... | ecosystem: Environmental > Aquatic > Marine >... | reverse complement strand
GGCGCACGCCATGAGTGCTTCTTGGTATGGAAACGGTACAACACTGCGAGGATCGGCAATGGGAAACACATTGCTCGAAAATTTCAAGCACATGGATATAGGAGTGCAAAAGCGCAAAAGCCAGCCGAGTAAAACAATTGTTGATAGAACAGATCCTACAGCGCCTGAGCAAGAAGGTGGTGACCGCGGTGAGGTTACTGTGTTGGGTAAGATACAGAAGACGAATAATGCACAGACAAGCGGTATACAGGATCCATCACCTCAACAACCTGCACCACCTCCACCACCTGATCAGGACGAGGCAGAGCTCACAAATACGCTCGAAATCCAAAAGACAAAGCTCGTGAACCAACGCAGGCTAGTGCTCTTAAATGCAAGAGAGACGTTCGACGCTGCCGCTTTCAGTGACCCGGACATCTACTACGCATTGTTAGTCCAAGGCGAACATGCCATTAACATATCCACGCGTGAGCGCATGGAAGTCACAAATAGAGAAACAGGAGCAGTTATCAAATCCAAAGTGGTCCCACCAAACGAACCAGTGTACGCCGCCGATGGTAGTATCAAATTGGATAGAAAGGGCAATCCGGAATACGTGCCCCCTGAGGCGAAGAGAGACATTGAAATGTCATTACCCTTAAACCGCTGCATGGCACTGAGGATGCTGTACCCCATGGAGCCCGTGGCAGTTCAGCAGCTTAGTGAAGGCGCAACCGATTCGTTGCTGCAAAAGCACGGCAATGTGAAGCTCAACTTCGTTGTATTTTCTGATGAGAAAAAGACACTGACTGCCAGGAGAGACATTAAGTTTCTATTCGGAGAAGGCAGTGTGGACATTCCGAGTGAAACGCGGACTGATGCCGTCGCACTTCGTGACCTCCGCCGAGCAAACCTTTTTAGGTACGGTAGTGGAGGAGGCGATTTCTCTGCACGCTCGGGGCTTTCTAGCAGTAATCTGTACGAGGGTGCATACATGGAGCTGTCTTCCAAAGCATTGCACAAGCAAGATAGAGAGCTGGGATACCCATTGTTCCCGGGGTCTGCTTTCATCCACAATACAAAGTACGATGCCCTCGACGGTCGGAAATTAGATCGGGACCATTTTGGACTAGCTGTCAATGACCCCGAGAACATGAAGCGCTTCCACCGAGCCAACCGTTATCGATTTGAAGTGATGCGCCTGTGGTGGAAACTGTTTTCAAATCAACAGGACCAAGTGCGGTACGCAATCCTTAAGGAAGGTGGAATTGCACTCGACGAAAGGCGTTTCGGCGAAGCGTACCCGGAAGGATGGGCAGATCTTTACGATGATACACGCCCACGAATGGTGCTGGCCGTAATTGAAAAAGGGCTTTTGGGCGCACTCCACCCGGGGTCGATCTATCCCAAATATATAGAGGAAACCGATCCGAATGGCAACACGCTGTTCAAGCTCGATGTGGTGAAGGACACCGACTTTACGCAGATCAAAGGAGTCGAGAAAGATATTGTTCAACCTGTACAGCGAGTCGAGTGCCACTTATGGCCCTTGATCACTCCTGCTAAAACAAGTGCTTGGCTTTCATGGACCAGCGAAGCACAAGATGTAGATGGCAATTTCACATCCGGGATCATCACAAAAAACAAACAGACATTTACTCTACTGAGCGAGCTATTTGGAGAGAAATGTGAGAAGATCACTGTCGACTACGACCAACTGTGGGAATCACCGACTAGAGAGCTGTTAAATGTGGTGGACGATAAGATGTACATATTTGAGGCGTTGATGCAGATCGCAGATGACATGATTCAATCGATGCCATTCTGGGCACACGCCTATCTGTGTAATGATCTGGTTGAAAAGGACTCGGTGGCCGCAGCAAATGATACGCAGACACAATTAACAACACAAATTCAAAATCTCAGAGATGTTATTAATTTGCAGACGAGAATATTTGAACACGGTGCATCCGGTTTGAAGTGGCAAAATGTTGGCACCGAAAAGCCAGACGAAAGCGGAGGCACTGAGCTTACAAACCCATTGTTGAAATCGGCTCTAACTCAAAAGGCTAGCTTTACACAAGAGGAGTGGCACAGGTTTGGAATCCAAGGCTTGTTAATGCAAGATTTCATTAAGGTTGAAACGTCATACTTCAAACCAAATGAGCGTAAATCACTCAGCATCGAAACGATCCAGACGAGCGAGGCCGAGATCTACCTTAAAGAGGTGGAGTTGGCCGAGAGAATAGACAGTTTGAAACACATCGTTGACGACGCTGCAACAGCCAGTGTGACGTGGGCGCCATATGCCAGTAACATTACTTCGAAGCGAACGAGTGCCGACGCATCGGCACCCATTGCGTTGACGTGGGCTCAAGAGCAACTCCAGCGCTGCACCATAAGCGTGTATAATGCAGGTGAAAGGATCTACACATCCGAGATCGTAAAGCAGGTTGCGCCCCTCAATATCGAGGGAGATCAGTTTGAGGAGGGCAGTGCATTTGCCGCAGACTGGTTTCGACAGTGGTTTTACGAGGTCTACAAAGGCCTTAATGAAAACGGAATCGGGTTGGTCAATCAGCTTGTTGTGATGACAAACTTGATAGATAATGGAAATGCCGTGATCAAAGAGTCTCCCGGTACAGTTCAACTCCAAGGGCACGTTGCACGCATCCTGTCCAAGCGGCCCAATGGAGACGAACAGGTGGATCGCTACATTTACTCACTGCAAACCAACTTTCAAGATGCGGTGACTGGATCAACCCCCGTCATTGTGTATCTGAGTGGCGCCCACATTTGGCCACTCAGTTACACTTCTAGATGGCGCTATGGAGACATCGTTACTTACAAGCTTTTGGAGGCGAATGACAAAGTCGCGGTGCAAACGGCAGCCCATAACAACAAGACATGGCGTGGCACCGGTCGTGATCCCTTGCAGTGGGTGCTTGTAGAGCGACCTTACTATGCACCACCACGGGACTTTTCCAGTAAGGGCTGGGGAGAGTACACGACTAATGCAACGCCGTTTAAAACGGCACCGATGGAACTTCAAGCAAAGCTTCAGACTGTGGGGAAGCTAGTTGTGGCGCAACACACTACTGACGCGCAGCTTGGAGAAGACAACTACATGCGATTTCCACTGACCACCAACTCACAAGGACACGGTATTATCCAGCCCCTAAAGACTGCAGTCCCAATTCCAGGTCCACTAAGAACTATGACAACTTTCAGGTACAGCAGAGGATCGGCAAAATATGTAAAGCAAGCGCACCATGAGGGACGCTTGACCCTTATCAGCAACAAGTCAAAGGAGACGTTCGACGAGGAAGAGCGTGAAACAGAGAAGCACACACAGATGCGGCAACAGGCTGTGTTACCAAAACCTCTGGTCACGGTAAGTGATGCCGAGACTACTCCAGCCGCCATGCAAAAGGCTTTACAAGATTTGAGTCCTTAACATGACACAGTGGAGCAACAACACTCTCAGCATACAAGTCTGCTGACTAAATGAGTTTCAAAGCCAACATGTTTTTGTACCTTAGCTTTTGTTTGACCAGAACTCGTCCCACGTCATCTCCGCTAGACTTGTCTAGTTTTGTCCTGTAGTGCGTGGTGTGTGTAAGCGGGTCTGTCACGTTGTTCTGTCACGAGCGGAGATCATGGACTCGTAAACTCCATGCGCGCGTACTTTGCCCAGAAAGCGGCGCCGTACGATGTGAGCACCTCTTCCCCTTTATTGATATCCTTGCAAGCGACCACCGCAAGCACGACACCTGAGAGTGAGACGAAATAGCAGTTGCAGGTGGCAGTGGACTCTTCCATGTACTTGACCACGTCTTCGGGTTCAAAGTCGTCTTTCAGAAGAGATGAGCCGTCGTTTATGATGTGCCCACAAGCCGCATTGGTGTGCTTGTCGGGGTCTCCACAGATTGACACACCCGTAAGCCCAACGGTTGCGCTGTAGGCCGACAGGAGAGCGGCCTCGGTGTACAACATGGCGTCGCCGTTTGCCTTGGCGTGTAGGTCACCATTGCCCGGAATGTTCAATATGAAGCCATCGCACGGGTACATCGTGATTATATCGCCTTTCTTAATTTTGCGACGCGCAAACACACCATTGCCGTGGATTGGAGACGACTTGACACAAGCATTGTTAAGGCCTTGTGGCACTATGTTCTTGATCAGTATGCTGATCATGATCATCTCTGTTTTGGTTGCATATGGAAGGATCTGCTTTAGCCCACGGACGTCCTCGAATGGTTTCAAGAGAGCTCCATGTGCCAAAGTAAGCAGCAGCGCGCCATCATCTCTCAGCTGATTGAGCACACTGTTTGCAAAATCTTTCATCATTTTGCCCATGGAATGCACATCGAATTGTCTCTGCACGTCAATGCATCCACCCCCAAGGCCATGCTTCAATAGTAAGTTCTCTACGGCTGCGGGAATAATGACGACAGGTGATGAATCTTCCGACTCATCAAGCTTGTACTTCAACAAGATGTCAAATGCCCATTTATCATCCGGGTTTTCAAACTTGGCGTTTCCAGACTTGCAGATCTCGAGGGATAGCATGTGTAGCTCCTTCGCCAGTGCAAACCCCGACAAGCCCTCAACTCTATCAAGCGCCGCGTCGGCTATCTTGAGCTTTTCTACCGACTTTGACAAGTCCTTGGCGGACGTGGGGGTGGGCTGAGCAACCGGCGCCTTGTGTTTATTTCTTTTGCGTCCCATCGCGTTCTTTCTAAAGAAAACACTGCCAGACGCGCCCCCCCCCCCTGGTAGACTTTACCCAACACACTCTCGGCGCCGGTGACAAGAGTCCACAACACTCACCGACGGACCCAGAGTCGTACCTTAGCTTTTGTATGACTAGAGCTCGTTTGAGTTCCAGTCCTCACACGCGCCTGATTGTCATTTCGGCCTTATCATCACCATCTGTATCGATCGTATACACGTAGTTATGTTTATCGCCTTCGAGTTTAAATGATGTGTCTTGTGGCACGCCGGCAATAGCTTGGCCCAGCTCGTAGAAGTTGTTCACATAGTCTGTGCTTTCTTCTTTTGGTATAAACCCGATCGCGTAGAAGCTGTCTGCTGGATTGCCGCAAACGTATGAATCATTCTCGATGGGGGTTGTATAAAAAAAATCATTGATTTTTTTGGATACTTCTTCGATGATATGTTTGGCAATCGATTTACGATCACTTCTACGATTCAAGAAGCCGATCTTGAAGCGCAGGTACATACCAGATTCGGGCCGGTTCGGAAGCATAATGGTGTCCTTTTTGACATCACCGAAATACATTTCCACAAAGAACGTGTTTCGCTCGTCTATGAGAGTAACACCCACTGCAGTTTGCTGAGCGAATCTACTATTGAAATCGACAGGAGCGGAGTGGATAGACCCAAACTGAGGCTTCTCCGCGTTCTTCGGTTTGCGTGGTCGCATTGACATTACGTTAGCCGCTACCCTGTATCTTACATGAATGTATTTCTGTGTTCTATTTATTGTGCAATGCTTGCTTTGCCACCCTTCATAATGGTTAGCACCTTTCAATGTATAGCGCGGAGCTGCTTGCGAGTTCTGTGGATGGAAGAAGCGACGAGCAAGCGGCTGTGCAACTCCCTACAGCACCCTCAAACTCCCGCAGTCGCCGTACGACGGACACCCAATCCGTCACGTCTATCCATCGGTCCGAAAGTATATTGAGCGCATCGAACACGTTGCCAAATGCGTGCGACACCTGCGTTACTTTCCCGAGGGTTATACGCCTGTCGGACGCAAACAGCAATGGTCCTGTGATCACATACGGAAGAATCACAACAAATTGCTCGTAAGCCCCCAGCCACAAAGAGAACACTGCAAAGCTGTAGTACAGACGCCTGTAGTTAAAGATGATTGAAGAAATCACGGATGAAAATGTGTGACTGAGGTCCACACGTGTTCCTTGCTGCTTCTCCAACACATCGACCACGTCAAGTGCTTCGGCGTCCACGTACACTGTCGATGTTTCTGCTGTCGCTGCGTGTTGCACAGGCACTCCTATTAAAGCGCGCTCCTCGTTCAACACGAGCTTCTTTCTAAGGTCGGCTTCCACGTTCTGGTTCTTAACTTCAAGCGCAATCAGAGACCACCCGAGCACTACCGATACCCACAAGCCCACAAAAGCTACGGCAATGCAAGTGAGCAACATCCAAGAGCCTGGCAACGGCAATGGCTGCACCTGGGATCCTAGTTTGATCAGTATGGGAGAGAACACACCAACTGTCAATATCGAATCCAGCAGAACCACGCAGCACGTATGTATGCCTCGCGCAAACCTCTGCGTATCCTCGTGTATGCGCTGAGCTACGTTCTCTACGTTTGCATGCGTTTGATTCCATCTGGACAGGTACGATCGAATAAGTGCAATTCTCCACGATAGCACCCACCTGTTTGTAAGCCACCGGAACAATGGGTGTATCAGCACACTAGGCAAGCAGAGAAATGAAAATTCGACCAAAAGACCCATTATACGCTGTGATCCTTCTTGTAGCTCACTTTCGTCACCCGAGCCTACTTCACCCGCGCTCCCCCCGACGTCGTAGAAGCGACCCATCCAATCGTTCATCAAGTACTTTATCCACGCTCTCATCAGAGCGTGTGCTATGATTGCAACCAGACCCCCTACAGCACACCACCGCTGTCTCATATTCCCGTCCACAAAGAATTCGCGCAGCATCTGTTTGGATATCGATATGCGCAATTTGCTTCCACTCGCTGGGTGTGCGTACGCATTCTGGTGCGTTGCTGACCGCACTTAGCGACGACGCATCTTTGCCAGGCACTCCATGCCACCCTCCTCCTCTTCTACGGCAACCTCCACGGAGAGCTCCCATCCTGGTAGAGGAATGCCGACCACTTTAGTGGTCATACCGTCCTCGGTTATAAGCTCTCCGGTAAACTTGTTCTTTGCTTTGAGCCTGACCGAGTCAATGCGGTAAACGCGTCCAATAAGCTTGTCGGCCTGCAGCAGAGGAAGCATGGCCGTTCGGTATCTGTGCCTCAGATTGGTGGCACTGCGGTTGCTCCTGCCTGTGATGCCGGTGCATTCCTCTATAATGATCGTGTTGATATGAAGCATGCAGAGCTCCGCAATGTTCTTGACCGACTTGGTGGAAACGGTGTCGCAGTGCTTAACGTCAAAACGTGGAACTCCGTGAATGAACACCGCGACATTGATTTCGTCGTGCAACACACAAAGATTGCAATTCATATGCTCCGGTCCCCTGATCAGGTCGTGTTTCACCAAGAATCTCTTATCGAGCCGATCGTACGCTGATCTGGCTTCAGCACAAAAGTCTAGCAGTGGTACCCATGACTCATTACACTGCATGCCCCGTAAGCAAACCTGCAAGGGGACCACGTCCTGTGCGCTGCCTGTAGTCAGTCTATCACGCATGCCTTGGTGAATTCCGTGTACTCCTGTATCATCAATGCCGGTGCAATCTGCATTCAGAAAATGCATCATTGGCAAGCGCTTTGTGATCATGCAATGGTAGTACAATCCAGAAACTGACCGATTACCTGCCATGTGAAGTTCAGTGAGGTGTGGGAACAGGTTCACGACTACCTTTATACCCTTGTCCGTAAGCTTGTTGTCAGAAAGCACGAGCTTGCGCACGCCCTTGGCAGGGTGTTCGACCAGGCGACCATTGGGGTGCTGCTTGCGTTGCATATGCGCCACTGCGACAATCTTGCGGTCATATGGGTCTTGGATGCATGTGGACAGCTTTGTAAGAAGTTCGTCTGTAATCTCGAGTCCTTTCAAGATAACTTCCGACCCAAGCGGCATCTCAACATTGCTAGAATGGGTATGCTTCGAAGGCATTGTTGTGTACTCAGTGCAGTGTCCTTGCATGTGCGGAAGATTGAGCACAGTGTAGAGCAGTGCGATGATGCGGGGTTCAGACAGTTCGGACTGCTGAACACGGATGGAACACAGGTGCTCCATCCTCGCAATGGAAGCCACCACTGCATTGAACGACACGTCGTCCATCAAATCAAAACGAACAAATCTGATGTTCAGTTTGCGAATGTGCTCTTTTGTTGCATTGACTGTGTGCTGCAAATGAACGCTGATCTCCTTCGCCTGCTGAGCATCGATGGGTGTGGACCTTGAATAGTCCAGCTCATTGACGAAGACATCAGGCAGGACAAATGAGTGGAACATGTAGTCCATGCTGAAAAACATTCTACACTGCTGTGCGATTACTTGGCGTTGCGTTTGAGAAAGTCTTACCGGCGCCAGTATCTCAGGTGACAAAACGTCTATCCGTACGTGTCTTCTACGTGCTCAAACAAAGTCAATTACCCGAACGAGCAAAGGCAGTTGGCTGCACAATATTATAATCGCATCGTTCTGGCGCCGGAAACAGTCATCCTAGGACATGCGAGTGTCTGAGTACGGTTTACAAATACTCTTTAAACTCTACGTATTCTTCACGTGTCGGTTTGTGCCCAAGAAGTACAACGAGTCGGTTGTACACTTCTGCATCCGCCCACTCAGGAACCGTACGTAGGTCTACAGGACGTGGAAGTTCGTGTCGAATCAGAGAGTGAACCAGATTCTTTCCAGTAAGCTTTGCGCACAATTCTATGGTATCGATGGTGTCGTTTACTGAATGCCAACTGAGCATGTCCACGTATGGTTCAGATTGTACCATACCAAGGATCGTGTCTATGTTTGAGTCAGTGCGTTGTGCCACCATTCCAAAATCCATCAAATTGATGCTAAGGCCGCCGTTGAAATCGACGCCTAGCGTGATTTCGATGTCGTACGGTATCAGGTCCGCGTCAAATACGACCCACATGTATAGCAAACGCATCACAGATTCGATTTCTTCGACTGTAACATTGTATGGGACAAGAAGTTGGAAGACCTCGTCTTTGCTTGCGTAGTAGCCCCTGGGTGGGTTAGAAACAGAAACCGGTTTGTCCATTCCTGACCCAACCAATCCCCTTGCAATACCATTGAAAGCAACGTGAACTTGTAATCGATCCTGGGCAACACCATCAATGATGGCCCGCGGGTGAGAACTGACATGCGCAATTTCATCAGTAGGAACGCCAGGAACATATTCCATGACGAAAAAACACTTGAACGCTTCACCCTGTATGATCATAGGAGAGTTGTAAGAGAATAATGGCTCGCTCACGCGAAGTAAGCGGCGAACGTGGTTGACAATGGAAGATTCCGCTTTGTTCAGTGCATTGGTGTTCAGCGCTTTGAGCTTTTCAAACGACTGAAAGATTGTACGCTGTATGTTGAGCTCATGTGCTGCGGATTCGCATTCGTGTGATCTCAAGTTGCTGTCGTAAAGTGCCTTGACTACAAACTTTTGGCCTGGGTCTAAAAATATGACACCGTAGCTGCCTTTTCCAATTACTTCAAAGTGCTCTAAATCCGACGTGTTGATCGTCATAAACGAAAGGTTCGGGTACGCCATATGGTATTTACTATGATACTTTATGCAACCAAATTGTTTATCTACTCGCGAGGTGGCGAATTCGCACATTCACCGCAAAAATTAACACGGTACATGGCCTAGGGCCTTGTATGGTATTTCAGCGCTGGCGCCGGAAGCAGCCAATTAAATTCCTCATCCGGGGGGCGTGCAATGGCCAAGGCCGTTTGAATGGAAGGCTTGCACGCTTTGCCAAATCCTCTTATCAATTCCTTTGTTTCTTTCAACGATTGATGTAATGTCCCCGAAATAAAAATGGAATTGAGTGGGTCGCTGCAGACAGCGGAGACGTCGAGCACACCAAGCGTTCCCGCTGAAACAAATGCACCAACCGTGAGTCTTGTCGTCGTTGCATCACCTTGCATCAATAGCACATATTGTGCAACGGTTATAATGCCCATGATGTAAACTGTGCCACGTATTGCAGGCGGTGTGCCATTTTTACGCAAATTGTCCAGAGTGTTGTACTTGCTGGCGATCTTGCTGAGAGCTTGGTAGAAGATCCCCACAATAGGTGGCTCTAGAAATCCTTGAATCTTGGCGTTTGTGACGCCGTTGAAACCATCAAGTAAAATATAATGAATGGAGTTCCCTGTCATCAACGACTTGCCATCTGTTAATACAGCGTCTATGACAGAGACGGCGATAGTTTCCAATTTGGCAGATTGCTTAACACAACGGTCGACTTTTGTTGAAGTAAAGAGAGAGTGAGATAGGCACGCCAACTCTATGCATGCCCCTTCGATGTCGCTTATGGTGGTCGTCACGGCCAACGCAGTGTTTATGTTGTTTGCTACCAAGAAGCTAACCAGAAGTGAAAGTGCGCCGTGTGTGAAAGAGACAAGCGTTTCGTTTATCGAGTCGGCAGATATCTCGCCATCAAGTAAGATGAACGTGTACGACACTGCCACGCCAATCAGCATCCACAACACAAGACCCCTGAAGAAGCCCTCCACAGCTGCTAAAGCCAATCTAACGAGTCCATTCATCGCAGTACAGCAGTATGACAGCAGTATGTGACATGTTAACACTTATGGAATTACGTTGAATACAACACCGTCGCCGTAGAGTTCCTCGCCAAGTCGGACGAGCGGCGCTCCCGCTTTTCTAAACTACACACATCTAGACAAAACTGTACAGAATTGTCATCCTCGATAGGTCGTCTTGTTTGTGTCAGAAATGACAAAGGAAGTCAGCGTAACTCCCGTGTGTGCGAGCGCGGTTTCATGCGCTCGTCGAGTCTGGG
>Ga0314712_10000041_pt1 | contig 11021 bp, 9 predicted proteins | sample Shad11_28May_sur_FD_206194 | JGI IMG/M metagenome (GOLD analysis project Ga0314712, IMG submission 206194) | Metatranscriptome of seawater microbial communities from Espelandsvegen Fjord, Bergen, Norway - Shad11_28May_surf (Eukaryote Community... | ecosystem: Environmental > Aquatic > Marine >... | reverse complement strand
TTTTTTTTTTTTTTTTTTTGAGCATGTGACTACGAAATAGTTAGCGTGCGTTTCTGTGTCGCACGCCGAGTTACTCCTATTGTTACCGCGGTGCATGCGTCGGTTGGTGCCGCCAAGTTTGAACAAGTTTAAACGAGCAATTTAGTTCCGAAAAGGAATCTAGGGGGGTCGATCCCCTGCAAGGGCCCAAGGCGTGCGGCTGGTCCGGAAAAGGTCCGGTTCGGCCCGAACCGATCGACTGGACGGACGGACGGACGGATGCGGGGCGGGAGGTGGACAAGTGTCGCCTCGCTTTACGCCGGTTGTGTACTGCCACACCGTCGCTTCTTTGCGATCTCTATGTGAAAAAGCCTGGCGTGTACACGCTGGAACACTTCTACAGAGTCCCAGGATCTGAGTAAGAAGTCAAGTCCTTGATGCTGTAAGTAGAGATATGACATATTTGGCACGTCATAATTCGGCATGCTATTTAGTGAGGGTCGGCGAGTACGGTCTTGCACAACACAACAAGGCAGCGCGGTGCTTATGAACGGCTTGGCAACTCCTACACCCGGTTCGACACGCCTTCCCAGATGTGGCCGGGAAGGCACCGGCCTGTGGCCCCGGGCCCTAGAGCCGACGGCGCGCCGTCGGCAAGCTCTCGCAGCAGCGGCGCGTCATCCGGGTGCGCGGAGAGAAGCCGCTGCAGCAACCCGTGTGGCACGCTCGCGTATCGCACGCCGGCCTGGTGGAGCCGCACGATCATGCGCACGCTCAGCGACTGGATTGCGACGCACGACAGCTTCTGCGTCGACGCCGCGTCGCAGGCCAAGATGGAGGGGCCGTCCATGTCAAGCAGCCGGTGCGCAAGCTGCAGCTGCGATGTGCGGATGCACGAGGCCAGCGTGTGCAGCAGCGCGTACGACTTGGGGCCAAAGAAGACGGAGCGCAGAGCGGGCGCGCCGTGCGTGTGTCGTAGCCGGATGTAGACGGCCGCGACGGAGCTTGTGGACACCTCGAGCGCTCGCAACACGACGCCCACGGTCGTTGACGCGTGTGGCCACCCGTTCCGCACCGTGCTCGACACGATGTCCAGCAGCACCTCCTGCAGCAGCCGCATTGATGCCACGGGCAGCAGGGCGCTCCGAAAGTACGAGCTCACACGGGTCGACGCGCGCGTGAGCGCGTTGCACGCACAGTCGAAGGCGACATTGAACAGCAAGGCGGCGTCGCCCTCTTGCGATGTCCACGCGTGCATCCAGCCGCCGCCCGCCATGGCAGTCTTTAGGAAGACGTACGTGTCTAGCCGCTGCGGACGCCAGCACACACCGTGCCTCAGCGTGGCGCGATTGCTCCCCCCTGCTGCGGCGTAGTATGCCCGCTCGGATTCGTGCAGGATCGCAACGTCCGCCAGCGACGCCGCTTGCTGGCTACACCACTCCAGGCACGGCCCGGACGTGCCGCGTTCAATCGCATTGGTAAGAACGCGGACGGCGCGCCGGCGCACGTCTGCCGGTGCGAGTCGCTGTCCCCCAAACGCCGCGTCCTGCTTCTGATGCGACGCAACCATCGCGTCGACTACGAGCTCGAGCATCTTCGAGTCTGCGCGCTTTCCCGCCGCAATCAGCATTGCGTCGGCGTACGTGCCGTCAACCGTGTGTCGGTGCACCTTGCAGCGCAGCATCCGGCACCAGATCGTGCATGCCGACCGGTATAGTCCCGATGTTTGGCTGATGCGGGCAAACGCCCTGTGGCTACCGCCGCGCACAACGGGCAGCACGATTTGTTCCAGCGCGGTGCGGGCGCGGTTGCCGAGTCGCCAGCACCCGATTGTGCCGTGTGGAAGGTCCGCCGCGATCGTGTGCGCAAGCCGTGCAAGGTGCGTGTGAACCGCGTGGTGCGCCGGATGCCTCTCCAAATCAATGATCTCCTCGAGCACGCGGTCGTTGCCGCTCTCGGCCGCGAAAGCAAAGAGCTTTAGTTCTTCGAAGCCTCCCGGCACACCAAAGCAGTCGGCGGACATGGCGCCCAGGACGTGGGCAGCAATGTCCGCGTGCCCATGCGCAACCGCGAGCGCGGTGCAGTGCTTGTCGCCCCGAATCGTATGCAAGCTGTTTACAATACACTCGTCAACAGCCCACGCATGCCGACTCCAACTCGCGAATACCGAATACGCCGGCACACAACGCAGCGCGTCGCCGCTCGCAGCGCGCACGCGCAAGTCCGCCCACAGCAGTCGTTTGCACACGAGTGCGACGTAGCCGAGGTCTTGCGCCGCAAAGTGCAAGACGTGATCAATCGCGTCATCCGTAAGCTGCAGCATGTCCCGCGGCACTCGCCTCGCGCAGGATGCCCGTGCAGCACACTCGTGCCGCTGCCGGCGCCGCTGTCGGCCGGGCGTCAGGCCCAGCGCGGGTCGGGCTGGCCGTACGACCAACACAGCTGCGTGCCCTTCCTGATCGTGCGCCGCGCAACGAACACGATGCATCTGCATGGCAGTCCCTTGTGCGCGTTCATGACGCACGGCTTGCAGTTCGCGCGGTGCTCGTCGGCGTGGTTCATGTGGTACCACGCGGCGACGTTGGCTTTGCCGAACGTGGAACAATAGGCGCTGCCCTTGACCTCGATGAAGGAGTCATGCGGCAGCCTGTTGCGTTTAACGTGCTGCATCGCGTCGGCAACGCACACATTCAACGTTGGGCCCATGCCGACGACGACCTCGCCGGGCTGAAACGAGCAACGCGCAAACAGGCCCTTGCCCATGTGTCCTGCCGCCTTCACCTCGACGCCATACAGGACTCGATCGACGTCGATCTGTCCGCCGCGTGCCTTGGATGGCGCGTGTCGCTTTGCGCGGTGCGCTACGCGCCGGCTGCTTGGGCGCACAGCAGTAGGCGGCATGCCGCGAAGGCGAAGCGAGCGGCGGGGCGGCAACGGCATCGCGTGCGGTCGGTTGGGCAAGGCAGCAGAGCGGGATCGTGCCTGCAAGCAGCTGCGGCGCCGCAGACCAAAACCTGCGGCGCCGCAGCTCTTGGCCTGCGGCAACGACGCGACGCGACCACGTCGCAGCATGGTTCGCCATAAGCAACCACTACCGAAGCGCATATGCACATCCTACTGGAACCTCACGCTGCAGTCGCAACGCATCAGTTCTCGGCGTGTGTATCGGATGTACGCGCGCAGCAACCCGCTCGAGGCGGCGCAAGTCTTGTTCTGGCTCGAGGAGCTCGACAAGTACCACCCTTACTTTTTGCACAATCCCATATGCATTCCACCTGGCTGGGAAGAGGTACTTCATAGCAGGACTGATTGTGACACGCGCTGTGGCTGCAACATGCCACACTACGACGCGTGCTATGCACGCAAGGCCGAAGGCCGCGAGCCTGATCCCTGTGCAGCAGCGCACGACACACAGGTTCCGCCGTGGACTTTTGACGGCGAAATTGTTGCGGACACGATGCCGCAAGCCTGGCTGGCGTACGCGAGCGACGCGATGGCCACGTCACTCTTTGACCTGGCGGCGCAGAGCCTACCGGAGGCAGAAGTGGCACATCTGCGTGCCACCGTGGACGAGAGCGTGGCGCATCGAGTCATGGCAGTGCGTTCGGCCCATGCCCAACGGCCTTGGGTTGCTTTCGCGGCGGCGCTCGGCGATGCCAGTGCCGACACTGAGTACGACTCAGACTAAGAGAGGAGCGAGTCGCTGCGCCGCGTGCGGGGCGGGAGGCGGACGAGTTCCGGAACAGGCACCATGGCGCTGCTGGCGAGCGGTGGGGAGCGGTGGGGAGACGAGGCCATGTGCATTTGCGATGCGCCGCTAAGCTTGTCGTCCCGTGCACACCGCCGTCCTGCATATTAACTCGCGGGGGGCACGGGACACGGTGCGCGATGCGCGGTGCAAATGCAGAGCACAGCAGCCGCACGAAATGTCGCGATGATGCAAGTAGTTCGCGATTGCAATTGGAAGACATCTCATTCGGACTGGACAGTAGGCCGGCTTGACATTATAAGTAAGAGCTGCTTTATTCCGCCCCAAACCGCGGGGGTGCCCGACGGCCTTGCGGCGTTCCGGCTGTCAACCTCGGGAGGCAAGTATGGCAACGGTGAAACCATTCGCGAATCGCATGTTGTCTACGCGCTGCCGCGCGACAGCAAAGAGAAGGTGTATCCAAGTGTTGTAGCCCACGTGAAATTGCTTCGCGGCAAGACAGTGTGGATCGTGTTCAACGTGTGGATCAACGGAAAGCCACCGAGCACCAACTACATTGGCAAGGCAACCGTTGACGCTGCATACAACGGAGAAAGCTCAGTGACACTGCACTACGAGCCGGAGCAGCTCGTGGTGCAGCAGACGTCCATTCCGGTTCCGGTTCCGGTTCCGGTTCCGGTTCCGGTTCCGGTTCCGGTTCCGGTTCCGGTGGTACCGGTCGGCGTGCCCGTGCAAGACGCGGAGAGCAAGATCAACAAGCGTGCACGCGAGGATGCAGACCGCGAGTACGCCGTGGTAACCAAAGCGGTGGAAAAGGCGACGAAACGATTGCGGACAAAGACAGCACAGGCCTTGCAGGATCTGGAGCGTAAGGAGGGTGAGCTCATAGCCAACGACGCCGCGCGTGTCAAGGACCTCGAGATGGCCGAGGCTTGCAAAGCACGGGTTCTTGCTTCCGAGAAGCAGCTGGATGCGCTCAAGGCGCAGATGCAGACTATCAGCAAAGACAAAGAAGCAGCCGAGACGGAGCTGGCCACCCTGGAGACGCGGCTGAATACACAAGCGACGAATCGTGAGCGCGGACAGGCAGACCTTCGCGATCTGCACGATGCGTACAAATGCGCCGAGCTGGCAGACAAAAGGTTTTGCGAATACGTGCAAGTTGCAAAGCGCGCCGTGTGTGCGGTCAAAGAAGACTGAGTACCGTATCTAAAAATTGTGAACGCACCGTTGTTGCATGGACAATAATTGACAGCAGCTCAGCCGCCGGCTGCTCGTAACCCTCTTCGGAGTCTCCTCTGGGAAACATCCTGCCTGCAAACGCAATAGGAATAATGTTGTGTCTGATAAAAGCTTCATACTTTGGCAGCACGGCCGACTCTTCAATGAGGGGGGTGGCTTTCGGATTGTCGGCAAATGTGTCTTCGTTGAAGTCAAACGGGACGACGTCACACCATTCATCAACGGCACCACTCATGGCGTCGCCTTTCCAACCCACCGGGAACAGTGAATCTATTTCGGTCTGCAGAGTCTGCACAATCCAAAACCGCCACCTGAGAGTGAGAGTTCGCCGTTCCAGTATAAGCCAGCGACCAGCAGGCAAGCAGCTTGTGTCAAGTGGCAACGGAAGGTGCTAACAATAAGCGCAGCGCGTGTAAGGTAGGAATGAACAATGCGATCTTAATGTCAACGCGTCGCACGCACCCCGTATCCCTTGAGCCACCCAGCCGCATCAAAACCGCAGTCGGCGTCGGGCATGCGCTCCAGGCACTCCCGGTACTGCAGTGTCCAAATCAATTCAAGGTAACGCGGCATGCGTTGCAACAAGCGCCCGTTGGAGCTACAATCCTATTTAACGATGAAAAGAAATATGTACGTGCAAGGTCAGAGTGGAACGAAATAACTGAACTTGTCAAACTCGAAAACGGAGCGATAGTTCTCAACGAGCATGCCACCGATTCGCAACATTACTTTCAAGTACGGGACGTGGTAAGACATATGCTACCACTCAACTTACACTTTTGTATTGATGGCATTGGTACCGTTGGAGCATACAAGGCATACGATAATGGCACAAATGTGTTTACCGGTGCTTACCCGAAGGGTGCAATAGGTATGCAATTGCACATTGCAGTGGATGTGCACAAGCCGAGCACACACAGCGTTGAAACAAAATCATTTGACCAGGCGCAGCTAGAACAGCTTTGGGGCATGTGGGATATCTTACTAAAATCCAAAGACGAACAAGCAAAACAGTGGATACGATATCTGAAATGCGCTGAAGCTGTCATAGTAGAGAACGATCAAATTGTTTGCACTGATCTACCAGAGGAAGATTCTAAGTTCTTCTTTCTATACACGTCTTGTTTGATTACTGCAGGGACTGAAAGGAAAGAAGAGCTACGGTATCACGTTCTGTCGAAGCACGCTGATGCACAAGGCATCAGCATCACGAAGTATGAGTACGAGAAGGAAGATGAGAATGATCGGTGGGTCAGAACTTACACCGATCTTGATTTCGACCAACTCAATGGACTGCAAAGATATGCAGAATATTGGAAGCTTCTGGGCCACTTTAACCGGGGCAAACAACAAACAGCTGGATATTCAAAGGCTCTGCTGCGCGATAAAACGCTGCTGGACAGTGAACAGCTCAAATCCTTGATGCAGCGAATTGCAGAAATGGGTGAGAATCTGAAGGGTAAAGGCATCAGCAGCCCGTTTGTGAACGCATTCGACTATATAGAACTCAATTACACATGGAGAGACCGCGCTTCGCGACTTTTGGGCAAGCTATTCGCAGCATAAACAACTCCGCACACACCTACTTAAAAAAGTACCACGTCACCGGTGGAAAAGGCGACGAAACGATTGCGGACAAAGACAGCACAGGCCTTGCAGGATCTGGAGCGTAAGGAGGGTGAGCTCATAGCCAACGACGCCGCGCGTGTCAAGGACCTCGAGATGGCCAAGGCGTGCAAAGCACGGGTTCTTGCTTCCGAGAAGCAGCTGCATGCGCTCAAGGCGCAGATGCAGACTATCAGCAAAGACAAAGAAGCAGCCGAGACGGAGCTGGCCACCCTGGAGACGCGGCTTAATACACAAGCGACGAATCGTGAGCGCGGACAGGCAGACCTTCGCGATCTGCACAATGCGTACAAATGCGCCGAGCTGGCAGACAAAAAGTTTTGCGAATACGTGCAAGTTGCAAAGCGCGCCGTGTGTGCGGTCAAAGAAGATCGAGTACTTCTTTTAGTAATTGCGAACGCGCCGTTGTTTCGTGGACAATAATTGACAGCAGCTTAGCCGCCGGCTGCTCGTAACCCTTTTTGGAGTCTCCTTACTCAAGTCGTAAAAGAGTCTTGCTGCAGGATGAACTTGCTGCTGCTTACTTTTGGCACACAATGGCCAGCGAGACGCACAAAGCAATGGCGGCAGTGTGCCGCACGCCACGTTACAACGACTGCCAGAAAGCACTCATCATTTGGTTCTATAGCTTGGGAAAGCTGCATGCATTTGCCCGTACGTTTTCTACTACTGTCTATTCTTACAGTCTTCCTGCACTAAGTCCGGAAGTAGGAGGCATGGAGGATTGCATGAGGTCTGCGAGTTCAACCAGGAGGCATGTCGTGTGAATGCTTACGATGGCTCAAAGTCTCTCATTCGCAGCTTTCCAAGCAAAGTTGGGGTATGCCGCTTTGAACGCGCGCGTAACAGATTAGTCGTGACGTCTCGGGGCTCGGTGGTACGGGTAAGACACCCCCAATGTAGCACTCTCTACTTTGCGGCGCATGGACACCGAGTTTGATATTTCTACGGCGCAAACAATACGGACGATTCATGGTGCGCGAGGCTGTTCCGCTTTTTCATTCCATGGTTTTGAGAACAAAGCAATCACTTGCTTACACACGCTTTGCCGTCTTGTGTGCTGTGCGCTTGTGTGTGCTGTGCAGGGTGCCGCGTGATGGCCTTCAAAAGCTTACGGTTTGATTCAAAACAGAAGATCGAGTACTTCTTTTAGTGATTGCGAACGCGCCGTTGTTTCGTGGACAATAATTGACAGCAGCTTAGCCGCCGGCTGCTCGTAACCCTTTTTGGAGTCTCCTCTGGGAAACACCCTGCCTGCAAACGCAATAGGAATAATGTTGTGTCTGATAAAAGCTTCATACTTTGGCAGCACGGCCGACTCTTCAATGAGTGGGGTGCCTTCCGGATTGTCGGCAAATGTGTCTTCGTTGAAGTCAAACGGGACGACGTAACACCATTCATTAACGGCACCACTCATGGCGTCGCCTTTCCAACCCACCGGGAACAGTGAATTTATTTCGTTCTGCAGAGTATGCACGTCCCATATACCGCCACCTGAGGGTTCGCCGTTCCAGTACGTGCCAGCGACCAGCCGGCAAGCAGCTTGTGTCAAGTGGCAACGGAACTCAAGCACCCATCTCGTCGAGACTCTGCCTTCAAGTTCGTCAGCTATGCGGAGGAGTAGAAAGGCGCAGAGGACGTCGCGAGCAAGGCCATGCTCGCGGGTTGCAAGCAGCTCGCCGTACAACAAATCGGATGCCGCGGCTGCTATCATGACATCGGGGTCGGTCTTCACGCTTTCGCCTGCATCGTAATATGCCAGCGCACACCTGCTTACGGCAGTCAGCACCACATCGCGATTGCTCATCAACCGTTCCGACGCAAATCGCAAAGCCATGCCATCTTGGCGCACCGCAGCTAGCACCGTTTCCATATCGTTCTTAAGCGACGATGCTGCAAACTGTAGCAGCGCGCCCCGTCTTTGGACTAGCTCAAGTACAAGCAATTTATCCTGTGTCTGTGGCTCCCTTGCATACTGGAATGCCACATTACAGTGTCTGAATACATACGTGGCAAAAGAGGGGTCGTTAATAGCATACAGTGTATCAACGGCAGGATAATCCGCCCAGCTCGTACTGTTCATCTCGTCTAGCCGTTGCAGCACGCGCATGTAGGGCACAGCTCTGCGACACAAATCGGAGATGCTTACACGAAGCTCCTTTGCAATAGCTGCTGGGTCTAGACTTTGGCCTTGAGGCGCAACCTCCGCACGCTCATGGCGTTGACAATGTTTGCGAGCTTTTTGAATGGCACCACAAATTGTGGCAAGGTCAAACTTGTCGCTCATCCTTCGCATCTGACTAGCTGCTTCGATTGCAACGCTGAGCAGAAGCTCGACATCGTTGAACGTTTCTTTTGCGACGTTGCCGATTGCTCGGATCCACTTGCACACATCTATGACGGAGGCTGACCTCCTCAAGATCATCACTTGCAACACATCAGCAGGCAAGTTGCCAAATTCTGTCTTGGGCGTGCCACAGCCTACAGCCTGCAGCTGCAGCTGTGCCAGACTTGGCAATTCCCAAGGCATGCTGCGCTGTCACGCTTAGAGCGTTCGCGCTGCTTGTTATTTGCAGTACGTGTGACTGCAAGATCTTGTGCGCATGCGTGAAGGTTGCAAAGCGCGCTCCGTGTGCGGTGGAGCGCACGGCTGCGTAAGAAGAGCCAGTGCTGCGGCTACAGCGAATAACCTCACCCCTAAACGGAAACTCACGCCAGCTCTTTTCGGGTCACGTGCACAAGTCTAAATTAAAGAGCTTGTTCCGAAACGGTCGCCGGGGAAATCAATCCCCCGCAGGGGCCAAGGCCTGTAGCCGGTCCGGAAAAAGGGCCGGTTCGGGCCGACGCGATCGGCTGTCCGACTGGACGGACGGATGCGGGGCGGGAGGTGGACAAGTTCCAGAACGCCACAACAACGATGTGGTGCGCTTGGGCGGAAACGCAGCGCGGCGCAGCAGCGATGCGCTCTCGCCTATGACGCAACCGACAGATCAAGCGTCGCCGCCGTCTCGTGCTTCGTCACGAACTCAATGGTTTCGACCTCTTCCGTGCCGTGCTTGAGCGTGACCAGAATTGACACAAACGGGCGGTTGCAGTGGAACTGCTCCGGAAGACCGGAAAGCGACCTGTACACCTCCACGGTGGCAACGGTCACCGCCTCAGCTTTTGCCCCTTCGCGGTCGGCCTTGATGCTCGCGCCGTGCTGGACATCGCCCACAAACGCTGTGCCTCCGATCACGCCGCCGGGAAGCGTGCCCTCCATGCACGCGTACTCTCGCTTAAATATCTCGGGCACAAACTCCGCCACGACCGACTTGATGCTGGCCGGACGCTTGCTCGCATTGAACGCCGGGAACGAGAAGTTGTGCTCGCTGGCAGCCCCAAAAGCAAACCCGTGCTCTTTGACGTGGCCTGCAAGCGCCTCAAGGCACTTGTCTAGGTTAAAGTCGTCCTCTCCGTGTGGGAGCACAAACAGCATGGCGCGCTGCTTCTTGGTCTCCTCGTTCGGCTCGCACAACAGCAGGACCGCCTTGCCGCCTGGAAAGCACACGCTCGGCATCTCGCGCGTAGCCAAGTCAACGCAGAAGGTTGCCTTTACCTGCGAACCGCTCGACGTCGTGAAGTACCCCTGCTCGTACTCGCGAAGCGACTCGTCCCACTTCACGCTGATGCTTTCCACGGACACGAGTGCGGCGACCAACTCGGTCTCGCGACCTTCCGGGACGACCTGGTTCGGCGCAAAGAGGTCGTATTTTATGTCCCACATCTCCTTCAACATCTCGTTGAGTTGGTCCTCAACCTTGGGCTGCAGCTTGACAAGCCGTGCATTGAGTGCGTCCCATAGCTCATACGACAGGTACCCATCACGCGACATCACCAAAGCGTCAATGGCAGCCGGCGCGAGAAGCACAGAAAGTGCGCGTTCCGGGTCCTTGAGCAAAAGTAGCTGCTCAAGGTTCTGAAAGCCCAGAAAGGAGAGGAGCTTGCGCTTGACGTCTGGGTTGCTGATGAGGGCAGCGACCAGCGCAAGGCACGACGCAATGCTGGCCATGCCGACAGGCTCGTCGGCCTGGAACCTGTTGGCAAAGCGCAGGGTCTGTGCCAGTCTGCCATCCGGCGAACCATCGAGTCCTTCGACTGCAAAGATGTCATCGAGCTCGCTCGTTGTAGACAGTGCGCGCTTCATTGCTGCAGGAACGCTCCGGCCCTGATTCTGCGCTTCTCCGCTTGGCTGCTCGGCAGGCCACGTCGCAGTCACGTCGCCGCGGCGCCGCAGCTTTTTTGCAGCGGCGCCGCAGCTCTGTGCAGCGGCGACGTAGCCACAACGCCTGCTGCTGCAGCTCATGCTGCACGAAGGTAAGGCCGCGCGACTGCGCTTTCCCGAGAAGACGGGCGTCAAGGCGGCCGGCAGGGGCGACAGCAAAGTGCTGTTCTTGGCGCTCGAGTGTTACACCAAAGGGCTGCC
>Ga0314712_10000038_pt1 | contig 11548 bp, 4 predicted proteins | sample Shad11_28May_sur_FD_206194 | JGI IMG/M metagenome (GOLD analysis project Ga0314712, IMG submission 206194) | Metatranscriptome of seawater microbial communities from Espelandsvegen Fjord, Bergen, Norway - Shad11_28May_surf (Eukaryote Community... | ecosystem: Environmental > Aquatic > Marine >... | reverse complement strand
GTGTGGGATGCACGAGGAGAAGCAGCGCAGCGCCGAAGATGACGACGACGCTGGCGACGCGCGCGGCTCGGGCAAGAACAAGAAGCACAAGGCCGAACGCGTGTTTCGATACACGTTCATGGACCCAGACGACAACCGGCTGTCGAAGCCCATGTTTGTGATCGCGTACGAAGAGCTATACAACAGCAGTCTCACCGAGGTCACGGCGATTCGGATTTGGAAGTTTGTCTTTGATAGCACGCACTCCGATTCGCACCTGTGGAGGGTTGTGATGGACGAGAGCAACAAGACCGAGCACCAGGGAGGCCTTGCGCACCAGAAGAACAGCAGCCGTCACAGAGGCGCGCTGGATGACCAAAAGCTGCATCGCATTATGAGTCGGCCGGGTGCGGGCCGCGGGGGCCAGATCGGCGGCAATGGGTTGGAGGACTTTGCCGGCACGCAGTATCCGCGGATAACTACCGAGTGCCGGCTTGCTACCGCACTTAGGAGCGCGGCCGGCAAGAGCATCCACAACGACGGCATGCCAGGCTGCAGATGGCAGGACCTGCCAGCCGGATGCATGAACCAACGGATTGAGTGCGACAATACGGGCCTTGGTGGTCTGCACCCGTTCGGTCCGGAGTACCAGTTCAACGCGCAACGACGGGATGCGCTGGCGGCATGGTTGTGCGACTTTGACCAACAGCCGTTGGATGTGCATGCGGATTTCACGGACCCGTCCAAATATTTTGCGCCTGTCGACACGAGCGTGATGCACCGCCGCAGCTTCCGTCCGTGCCCCGCGTCGGTGCAGCAGCGCGGCTTCTTCTTCTGCATTGACCCGTCGCGCACCAACATATTCCAGCTTCGCATTCCGCGCCCCCTGTTTGGCAGCATCATGCCTGGCCAGCACCTTCTTGACCTGTTCAGCGCCGAGCGATGCAACCGCGACGTCGCGCCTTGCGCGTCGGTCGCAAGCGTCGCCGACCAGTTTGTCAACTTTATGACCGCTCGGGACGCCGAGCAGATGAGCATGGAGCGGTCCGCGCTCGAGTGCTTCACCTTTGACGCAATCGGGCTGACGGAGGAGCAGCGGTCAAGCCTCCGCCATTACGGCGACGGAGCGGGCCCGCGCGACGCGTTTGTGGTTGAGCCTCCCAACCGGATGAGGGAATTGCAGCAGCAGACGCGCCGAGTCGTGAGCGAGCTGATCGAACCGTGGTGCGCCCGGCGGACACGCATGCTCGCGAACGCGCGGACCGACGACGAGGCGGACGCGGTACTCGCCGAGACGCGGGGGATGCACCACCGGGTGATGCGCGACCTCATAAGCCTACACCTGAACCGCATCGAGGTCGCATTCCAAAGCAAGGCGCAACGCGAGACGATACCCAAGGGCTACTGCGCCATGTACGATTACCTGCACGAGACGAGCAGCAAGCTGGGCACGGCGAGCATGGCATGGGCGTTCAACAACGAGCTGACCGCCGACGACATCTCGCCCTTTGCGGAGATGGTACTGCATCAGGGCGACTTCTTCGAGACGTCGTGCTTCATCGACGGAAGGGACCGGCGCATCATGGACGACCTCTTCCTGCACTTCTTCGAGCAGTACGCCGACACCACGTTTTTGCTTCTGCTGTGTGGCTCAAAGGGCAACGGAAAGTCACTCCGGACCGAACGCATTGCCGCCGTGTTCCCTCCCAACTGGGTCACCATGGGAGGGCCGGCATCGAGTAAGGCGGGCATGAACGGCGACTTTGGCCCAACGAACGGCAAGAACGTCATATACGACGAGATGATGGCTGAATTGTGCGACTCGGACGGGACCGACCGCCTCGAGTACTGGAAGCAAATCTCGACGAAGCGGGAGTACACGTACGACCGTACGATGTCGGTGACTGCGGCCGACGGCACCGAGTCCTTCAGGACGGTCCGGCTGCGGACGCCGCACTACGAGACGCACTGCATATGCACCAACTACGGCATGGCCTTCACCAAAGACGGCAACCCGAGCGACACAAAGTTCGCCATGATTGACCGATCCATTGCACACTTGGTGCGATCGGTGGGCAAGACGGCGCGTGACGACAACGAGTTCCACCGGAACCTTTCGACGCCGGCTGTGCAGCAGGAGCTGCTCAAACTCCGAATGTTTATCTCGCTGGTCGGTGCGACGAAGCTCGTGACAATGGGCGTGCCCGCCTTCCAGCCGAATCTTGCTTATGCCAACAAGGTGTTTGACCACCTCGACGAGACCGTTATTGTTGGGGAGTACAACCTGCCGGCCCGATCGCCGCGCAAGTGTTTGAAGCGCGCTGAGAACTTGCGCACCATGTGTGCGATGCGCGCGGTGGGCGAGGTCTTCATGTACAAGCAGACGTGCGTCTCCTGGAGCTGCGGCGCGTTGGACGCGGACGGAAATGCGCAGCCCTTTAAGTTCGCCTTGCTCTACGACGTCGTGCGGCAGCTGCATCCGACACCGGAGCAGATATTTATGGCGTGGAGCCAGGCGCTGGACTACAACATCGGCACCTCCGCGCACTCCTTTGCTGCAATGACGGCAGTCACCGAGGCGTTCAGGGTGCCACCGTGGGAGACCATGAAGAAGACGCCGACCGGACTCGCCAATCCACCACACAATGCCAACATCGGCCCGCCCGAAGCCTCCGATCAAGACTACACCAATACCCAGGCTAATATACGCGACTGGGAGCAAAGCGAGTCAGGCTGCCTGAACATTCTGCCCGAGCCTACGTTTTCGTTTACCAACACGGTTCGGACCGAGAGCGAGAGGGAGCTCAAGTCGTACGAGCGGCGCAGGCGAGCGACTTCGAAGTACCGCCACATGTGCGCCGAGGGACGCAACTCCGAGCGCATCATGAGTAACCCGGTCAAGACGATCGACGCCATAATGCACGGCGCAGGCATGCCACTCGATGTAGACGACGCGACACCCGGCGGAGAGGATGCGATGCGCGACGACGAAGACGATGCGAATTACATGCCGCTCTACTCGAGCCTCATCATGGCCACCGCCGTGCAGAATCTGAGCCTGTACCATGACAAGGCGTTGGAAGCGTGGCTTAAGGGCGAGGTTGCGCAGGTGCCTCCCGGCTCGGGGTCCACAGGCACGAAGCAAGGCGTGCAGTTTCGCAAGAAGACGAAGTTCACGGACGGGACGACGGAGTGGGACCTGGCGTGGATGAGCTACGACAAGCCGTGCCAGAGACTGTCGCAGTTCGTGACAAAGATGCTCGTCAGCAACGATACGGCTCGAATGTTTGACATCCCTGCCAACGCCATGCGCGACCTGGTGTTCCTGCTGACGACCAAGGACAACAGCCGTCGCATCACGGAGGAACCGAAGCTGCCTCTTAGCATGCGCGCCGTCAACGTGTTTGAGACGCAGGCCGGCGAGAGGCCGGCAGACAGCTGCGAGGCGGTCAAGCCAAAACGACCTCAGTCGAGATCTGTCGCAAAGCAGTTCGACGACCGCATGCAGCGCCACCCATACAGCCTCATTGTGCACAACGAGGAGCAGCGCATGATCGACGACATGGTCAACGAGGGGAGGCTGCCGGCCATGATGCCGCACATGTCGAACAACACGACGACCGCCTCGCCGGTGCGCCTCGTCGACGACTTGGACGCCGACAAGGGAGCCGAGATGAAGCGACTGGAGCTCAACTCGGCCGCCGCATTTGAGCACGGTGCCATGGTATACGAGTCGGTCTTTCGGTGCCAGCTGCAGCCCGGCATGGCAAACGTGCAGGAGAAGTTTTGCGACAACATGCAGGGGCCCGCCCCGTTTAAGCAGCTGGTCAAGCATCCGGAGACCGGCGTGGAAGAGGAAATCCAGCTGCCCTACGCGTACGACTGCGTGTCCATATCAATCGCACTTGACGTGATGCGACGCTTCTACGACCCGTTCCGAGCAGACTACTTATCGAGCTTCAAGGAGAACCTCAAGACGGACCATGGCTTGACCATGCGCATTCAGCAAGACCAGCTGCCGCACATGTGTCTCCGGTTTGTGGGAACGCAAGAAAAGGACAAAAACCGTCGCCTGCTCTCGATGCTGCCGCCCAGCGAACGCCATCCGGCCTTTGAGGACGTTGAGGCGGGCGATCACTTCAACGTTGGCTGCGTTCGACACGATACGCGCGCCACCGTCTCTCTTGGGCTCGGCCACATTGCTTGCGACGCCGAGGTTGCCGCGTTTCAGAAGAGCAGGGCCGGGACGCGCTGCATGTCCGGCGTTTCGGGTCCGCTCATGTCGGCGGTCACGTGGCTGCAGCACGCGGCCACCACGCTCATGGAGCGTGGCATGGCGTACGGGCTGGACGACCAGGTCTGCGTTGCGGCTGCCGACGCGCAGTACGGGCTTCGTCTCCGACAGGCGGAGCTGGTGTCCATGCAGATCGACAAGGCCTTGGAGATCACCAAGAAGCGGCTGGTCGACAGCGTGGGCGAGATTCAGCAAGACGCGAACAGCTACGTTGATCACTTGCGCGTGATAAAGCAGCGGCACGATCTGATCGAGGCAAACAAGGACAACTTGCCTAGTGGCATCTCGGAAGAGCACATGCGCAAGTATGGCGTGCTCGGAATTACCCAAGAACGAATTAAGCTGACGTACCACAACTACGACGACACCGCGGACGAGACAACAGACTCGGGACAGCAAGGCCGCGCGAACGGCCGCGGCGTGGCCGACATGAGTGCACTCCTCGGCGCGGCGTCCGGCGCGGGCAGGAGGGGTGCGGCGAGGGGCCGCAGCTGAACAGAAGCGCGCTGTCCGGGCGGGAGCGCGTCGGTCACATGCGTAGAACAAGAGAGGGCATGGCACTTCCTACAGCTCCTGTGTTGGGCTGGGACTTTAGGCTCCAGTTGACATAGTGCTCCAGATCTCCGGATTTTGTATCTTGCCACTTGATGGCCGTCAGCGTCTTTCTGTACGGTTCTTGACGTGTAGCAGTATGAATTGTATACTCCCGCGTCAACATGTTCGGCCGTTGCACTTCCAGTTTCCATCCGTATTCACTCTCGTCGGATGTTAATGTGTACATGCACATATTTGGTCCTGAGATGCCCCTAGTTATGCCGTTTATGCTATGATGTGTCACAATAATTGAGTCTTTTGGTCGTAATTTGTACTCTTTTGAACTTTTAGTAGAGTACATTACCGCCCATTCCTTTACAAGGTCTTCAGGAGTAATTGGCTGGTTACTCGAGTCCTTCGGCTTTGACGATTCACCACCCATACCTTTAACCCGTCCCTCACGACGCGTCGCAATCGCCAGCGCCTCCCGACTGTCGCACTATCAAACCGCGCGGTCCCCGCGCTTATCGCGCGGGCAGCAGCATGTGTGGGTTGTGTATCTTGTCCCGGCAAATGGAACGCGGCGCCGCGTGCAAATGGAACGCGGCGCCGCTTCCCTGTCCGACTTCGCAAAGACGCAGCCTTTTGCGCTGTGATTGACGACTCGCAGCGACCAATGCCCACTACGCTTTCAGCCTTGGACTCAGCCAGTCGGCTGCGTGTCAGCGCACGCATGGCAGATATTGCCATGCACATTTTGATGAAGTCGCCTGCAAAATTGACGTTTTACGAAGAAGGAAATCCAGTGGTATACTTGGATGATGCTGAAACAGCAAGGTGCATTGAGGAAGCGTGGCATTCCGAACACGTTGTGTGTCGTCCGTCAACGCCGTATCCGCGACATGCTCTTGTCGATGGACTTTCTACTATTGATGACATATGGAAGTCGCTCAAGATGTGTTTGGCTATGCGCGGAGGGCAGTCGTGCGAATTGGCCCCAGGAAACGTCTGGCTGACGAGCGCCGACTGCATGGCAGTCCTGCATGGTCGATTTGTCCGCCTGTTCGGCGAGGATGCGTTTGGTGTCTTGCGTTTGCAAGAAGCGCAATTTCTTGAGAAGATCGGCGGTGATTGCGAAGAGGCGCAGGAAAAGGGGGCTAAGCGCGCTCGCCGCCAGGACGGTCCATCGTTAGGGTAGAGCACATGCGCAAGGATGGCGTGCTCGGCATCACCGAAGAAAGAATCAAGCTGACGTACCGCGACTGCGACGACACCGCGGCCGAGACAACAGAGTCGGGACACCAGGGCCGCCCGAATGGTCGCGCGAATGGCCGCGGCGGGAGCGCGTCGGTCACGTGCGCAGAACAAGGGCGGGCATGGCACTTGCTGCAGCTCCTATCCGGATACGCTGGGTTATGAGTTTAGACTCCAGCTTACATAGTAATCCCGATTGTTCGGATTTCCCCACCTGCTTGCCGTCAGTTTCCTTTGGGGCGACGTGTGTTCGGTTGCCATTGGTTTTGACTGGCATCGTCGGGTACTATCTCGTACTCTCAACGCGTTACGCATCATGTCCGAAGAGCGCATGCAAGCCAAATACTCGTACTGTTAAAATTCAAGTAAGGAGGTTTCCCGACTGCCACACTATCAAACCGCGCGGTTCCCGTGCTTATTGCACCGGCAGCAGCATGTGTGGGTTGTGTATCTTGTCCCGGCAAAAGGGGCACTCGTGCAGCGTGTTCAGCCGCAGCATGTGCGACGCGCAGCCGAGGCACATCCAGTGCGCACACTTCATGTGCGTCAGCTCGTTCGCCTCGCAGTCCTCCCAGCAAACTCCGCAGTTCCAAACCCTCGGGGCCGCCGCGGCCGCCGCAGCCTCCGTCGTTGCCTCCGTCGTTGCCTCCGTGGCTGCCTCCGCGGCGGCCGCCACTTTAAGCGCAGCCGCCGCCTCGGCCAACGCCGCCTGGCACTCCTGGCAGGTGCGCTGCGGCTTCCTCCACTGCGTCGCCGTGTATGCCTCTCGTGGCAAGCTATTTTGGCACTCGCGGCACCTGCGCGGCGCATCCGCCAACGCCTTCTGCTCGCGCACGCGGCGCTCCTTGCGCACGCCCTTCAGCCACGCCTTGAGCCTCAGGGACATGCGTCCAATGGCTTGGGCGCGTCGGCACATGGCGTCTGCGTGCTCGCTCCTGCAGCGTCGCTTGCGCACCAGTGCCAGCCACGCCTTCAGCTTGAGCGACAGGCGTCCGACCGCACAAAGTGTGCTTCTCACGTACCAACGCCGACACGCGCGTCTGAACCGCGCGTCGTACTCGACAGGCGTCACGTCAGCCGCGCGCATCACCTGCTCGTCTGCCTTGGCCCCTTCAGACTCAACTTCAAAGTGCACCACGCCGCCGCCTGGTAACGTGTTCTTCACAACTTTCTCGTGGCCCATTTCACCTTTGAGGTGTGTCACGGTACCGTCCGCAAGGGTCTGCTGTACCACTCTCTCCCTGCCGCGTTCTCCTGCAAAGTATTGCACGGCACCGCACGCAAACACCTGCTTTCTCTTGGCCTCGTGCCCCATTTCACCGTCAAGGTATAGCACCGAACCGCACGGAAACGTCTGCCGTACCGCTCTCTCTCTGTCTCGCTCTCCAACAAAGTAAAGCACAGAGCCGCACGGGAACGTCTGCTTTACCATTCGCTCGATGCCGCGTGCTCCTTCAAAGTGCTGCACCTCACCGTTCGGAAACACCTGCTTCAGCACTGCTTCGCTGCCACGTTGTCCAAAATAGAGCACCACCGTATCGTCCACAAATGTCTGCTTTGCCATTCTCTCCATGCCACGTGCCCCTTGAAAGTGCTGCACAGTTCCACACGGCAACGTCGCCCTTACCGTACGCTCGTTGTCGCGTTCGCCCTCAAAGTGTCGGATTCTGCCATCTGGAAACGTCTGCCTTACCATGCGTTCGTTGTCGCGTTCGCCCTCAAAGTACGTCACCTTACCGCTCGGGTACGCCTGCCTCACGAGTCTTATTTGGCCGCGTTCGCCTTCAAAGTATGTGATACGGCCATCCAGAAGCTTCTGCCTTGCCACACGCTCTTTGCCGCGTTCGCCCTCAAAGTATACGATGCGGCCGTCCGGAAGCTTCTGCCTTACCGCACGCTCGTTGCCGCGTTCGCCCTCATAGTATATCACCCTACCACTCTCATACGTAGACTTCACCAGTCTTTCGCTGCCGCGGTCTCGCTCAAAGTATGCGGTACGGCCGCTCGGAAACGTCTTCTTGACCAGTATCTTCTCGCCGCTTTTCGTTTCGTAGGTCTCGATCGGTCGTTCCCTTCCATTCTCTGCTTCGTTGACCAACACTGAAGCGCTGCGATAAGTATGACTCACAGTGGCGTCGTCGCCGCATTCGTCCCGAACGGGCATCACAGTCGCGTCCGCCATGCGCGTCGTTACTGCCTGCCGCAAGCCTGGTGTAGTGTCTCGTCTGCTGCCACGCGGCGCCGCACTAATAGCGGCGCCGCTATTCAGAAGCGTGCCGTGTTGATGTCGCCGGAAGCATATGTTGCCGCCTGCGTCGTGCTTGCACTGGCCGGCGTGACGCTGCTGTTTGTTAGTGTAGTGGGCTGCCTGGTCCTCCGCCTGCACCAACAAGCGGCAAGCACGCGCGCGTCGTCGTTGCAACCTGTGGCCTCCGCGTACGCCATTGAGTCCGAAAGCTGAGTTCATGCCCAAGCGCACTCGGCAGACGTCCCTGTTTGCTCACTACAACACCGGCGTGGGGCTGTCGCCAAACACGCCGTGCGTCGACCTCTGCTGCGGCATAGGCGGCTTCTCGGAAGGCGCGCGCAGTGCCGGCCACAGGGTTGTGCTCGCCGTCGACTGCGACGAGGACCTGTTGCGGACCCACGCCGCAAACCACAGCGGCTGCCGGCACATCTGCGCGACGCTGCCCTGCGACGACCTGCCGCTGCCCATCGACGGCGCGTGGCACCTCCACTGCAGCCCGCCTTGCACCAAGCTGTCGATCATGCAGCCGCTACAGGATGCCGCCGAGCGCCGCGATGCGGTCGACCTGGTGCTGTGGTACTTTGCCCTTGTGCTGCGTGAGAGGCCAACGAGCTGGAGCTTTGAGCAGGTCAACTACGTTGCGATACGCGACAAGCTCGCGGAGCTGAAGCGCACACACCCAATGCTGGTCGACTGGGATGTGGTCGACGCCGTCGACTACGGCGTGCCACAGAATCGGAGGCGCATCATTGCCGGCTCTCCGTTTCTGATCGACAACCTCCGTCACGCACGCGGCGGGCGGCACGGCGCGCGCTGCGTTCGAGACGTGATCCCAAACCCGCCGCGGCCATTCATCCGCAACAACCTGTACTCGCGGCCCGATAGGCGCACGGGCGAGTCGATGGCGGTTCCGTTTCGTGATCAGATGCGCAGCGTGGACGAGCCGTCGTACACCATTCTTGCCACCGGCCACAAGCGATGGGCCGATGCAGACGGCAACGTGCTGCGCCACCTGACCGGCAAGGAGGGCGCGCTTCTGCAGTCGTTCCCGCCGGACTACACGCTGCCTGCGCGGCCGTTTGCCTGTCTTGTCGGTGTTGGCAACGCGTTGCCCCCGTTGCTCACCAGGGCGCTCATGCGTCCGACGCGACCGCGAGTCTCGCTATAGACGCAGCTGATATACACCAGGCATGCACGATAAGTGTGTGTATGCCTGGTGTGTGTCACGCAGCCGGGCGGCACGCTTGGGTATGACGGACGATGGCCGCGCTGCAACCACCGAAACGACTGGTGCGAAGCCTGATGACGCCGATGATGTTGTGGACCTTGTTGTTACGGCTGCCAGTAAGACTGTACGCGTACCAGCCACAATATGTTCGGGAGGCATTGTCGCCACGTTGGTAGTGTTCTCCATCACCGTTTCGCTCGTGGCACTCTTTCTGATCTATAGCGTCACAATCTGGCTCTCGCAAGATCCGGAGCGTGCCTTCCTGCGCTCGGCCCACGCGCTGCACATCTTCTCAAAGTCGTGGGACTTCGGGTCCGAGATTGGCAACGTCGGGATCGACGCGCTGCGGGTCGTGATCCCACCCTTCAACGGGATTGTGCACTACGCGGTGACGCCGTTGGTCTACGCGATCCTGGCGATCTTCAGCGTGAGCTTCGCGGGAAGGCCGTACAACGGACTCATAAGCGATCGCGACCTCGAGTACTCAGGCCACGTCTGTCCCGACGAGGACGCCGGCGCGCTTCCGGCTGCGCGGTGGTGCGGTCTCGTCTCGGCATACAAGAACCACGAGCAGTACTTCGCGGCCGACGACCGGCTCAACGCGACGGCGATTCGGCTGACCCCAGAGACGGCGCGACGCCTTTCGGTTGAAGCCGGCGAGCCGCTCTTCCCCACGGTCTTTGTCGACGACCTGCTCAACGCGGCCGAAGGCCTGATGTCGGCATTGCTGGTCGTGATTGCGCCGGTGGCGGACATTGTGATTGGCGCGATCTACGAGGTCTGCGTCGCCATTCTGAGCACCATCATACGCATATTTCAGCAGCTGACCAAGGCCGTCGTGGCCGTGGTGCAACAAATGCTCGACTCGGGCATTCTGAAGACGATACTGCACTACGGACTCGACCTGATGATGGGGCTGCTGATGTACATACTACTGCCCCTGTTCATGAGCTTCGTGGACGCGCTGATGTGCATCCTGCACATGTTCAACTACCGCGACTGGCAGGCCGAGCTGCAGTGCATCAACAAGAAGTGCTGGCAGTCGCAGAGCGACGCCTTCATGGACGGCTTCCAGCTGTTCAGCTCGATCCCGGCGGCGACGGAGCAGATCATGAAGCTGGTGCACTCGCTGGTCAACACGTTTACCGGCGTGCGCAGGGTGTCTGGCGAATCGACCAGCGCCGGCCTCCCGTTCTCCGGCGAGTGGCCCGAATCAAAGGGTCTCGAAGAGTGCAGGCGATGCTTCGTGTGCCGCCAAGCCGAGTTGCGCGCCATCTGGACGCTGGTGGCGGTGCTCGTCGGCTGCATCGAAGACGGAGTGCACATCCAGAACCGCGTCGAAGCCAACTGCATGCTAAACGGACCCTTCTACTACAGGCTGTGCGGCCGCGAGGCGTCCGACTTCCTGTCGGACGCCCAGTGGGCAGCGGCGCACCCGCTGCAGCGCGAGATCGACTTCAAGGTTGCCGCCAGATACGCCGCCGTCGCGGAGGAGATCGCGGAGCACCGCAGCAAGACCGACCCTGAGGGGGGGCTTGCCTACCTTGCGGCCACCGCGTTTTACCACCGCAAAGCGGCTGGGCTGCCCACGGACGACGCGCTTGCGCCGCTGGTGCGCCAGGCGTGTCGCATCGCGCGTTCCTACTCCGACGACTTTGTGGGCACCGGCTACGCCGACGAGTACGCCGGCGGCACGCTGCCCTACGAGACCTTTGGCTTCCTGTACACGAGCTGCAAGTACACGGTGGGCATGCCCACCTGCATCCAGGCCACCGCTCAATTCTCGCTGTCGGTCAGCGTCGAGATCGAGGCGTGTCTGCAGAACACGGCGGCGTGCCGCCGCGACCGCGACCTGTGCCGCGGACGCTGCTCTGGCCTCGACACGGGTGCCGACCTGTCGAGCGACGTGCCAACGCGCGTGCTCAAGACGCAGCTGCTCAAGCTCGATCCGACGGGGGCGCGCTCGGCCATCAACGGCACGCGCCAAAATCTGACGATGGCCGTACACCTG
>Ga0314712_10000033_pt1 | contig 11997 bp, 6 predicted proteins | sample Shad11_28May_sur_FD_206194 | JGI IMG/M metagenome (GOLD analysis project Ga0314712, IMG submission 206194) | Metatranscriptome of seawater microbial communities from Espelandsvegen Fjord, Bergen, Norway - Shad11_28May_surf (Eukaryote Community... | ecosystem: Environmental > Aquatic > Marine >... | reverse complement strand
CGCCCGCGGCGCCCGCGGCGCCCGCGGCGCCTTGATGAAGTGTCGGTGGCAATACAAGGTGTGTAAATGGTTTGAATCGGGTTGGGGTACAGAGGGGAGGGGTCGGGATAACCAAACGTTGTATAACATTGGGCGTGTGCCGACCGCTAACGAAATGCGTATGGTAGTGGTACGGGAAGCGACGAAGATGCGTGGTTGTGTCAGGTTCACGTGTACCCATGAACGACGCGTCTGATGACGAATGCAATCAGGACACCAAACACAAGGGTGTGCTAAGACATCGCCCCGATTTCGTACCCGATATTTTCCCAGCAAACAAACCACCTGAAAAAAAGCAACGCGTGTTGGTAAGAGGACGTAAACACGCTGATGCCTCGTCGTATTCCGTACAAAGTAATGGTGGTCGTGGCAGTTCGTCCGCATCGGCTGCATCGGCACACACCGCAGAAGTAGATGAGGTTACGTCGTCTGCGCGAGCAAAATCCAAACGTGTAGAACGTAGTAGCTACGAAAAGCCAGCTGAACTTCTCGACTCTAGGGACGTTCCTGATGCAGACGAGCTATACACCGAAAACGAACGGGCATTGTCTCAATTCATCAGGCTCCATCCCATGCTCAGGTCGCACGATTTGCACACATACCGCGTTCCGCATTTTGCAAGTGTCTCCAGCGTATCCTTGGTTGGATTGCATCGCGATATTGTCCGGTGCGCTTTTAATATTTACCCAGTTGTCTTACCGTGCGTACCACGCATCCCTTTGTTCGCAGCCTCGAATCTACATCCGAAAGGACACTCTCGACCGCAGCATCGTTGGTGGACTCTTACGCACTTCCGACACGCGAGCTAGAGGTGGTTTCAAAGACACACGACGATCTCTTTTTACGCCGTGCAAACTTGGACGCCGGAGAAAGACCATGCATCAATGGAGACAAGTGTGTCTGTAGATGGTTGGCAATCTTTCGTTATGGTGAAGAGACGGATGCTGCGTTCGTGTGTCGTGAATTCCTACTTCCTTCTCAGTTGAAAGAATTTCAGAATTCGGGGCGCGTGCCCAAAACTCAAGGCAAATGCTTGATGTGCGCGCGATACTTTACCGCATACACGTACACGTTGGCCAGAAATTCGCCAGACTTTTGTCCAAAGTCGTGTATTTCAATACAGGCATTTGGCAATTTGATTGAATCAACCTCACCAGAAGACGATGTTTTGGGACACTCAAATTCAATAGGAGGAGACGATGGTTACAATGCAGACGCGATGCTCTATGTCGACGAAAAATGGACAGACACTGCCGCATCTCGTGGTCCTCTTGGTACACTTTTGTGGCGCCCGGTTGTGCGTTTCAAAACGAGCGACTATGTGTTTTTAAAGAATGCCTCCGATGGTCTTTACACTGTCATCCAAACTAACATAGGCGCGAACCGTAGTGATCTGGATTTTGGCCAGCCTCCATCCTCGATGACCAAGCGGGTGGAGGCGTAAGATTATCAAGTACGGTCAACCGATTGCTTACTCCAACAATACACAACGACTTTCGCAACAGTGGGTGTGTAGCTTCATTGAACAGACTTCAACATGACCTACAGAACAAACTTCCACACGATTTTAGGAAAATTGTGGTATCTGTTCCGAATTGGGTCACACACGACTGCTTCAACACTGTTTGTGGAGTCGTTTCGGTTAGAGATGCTACAGAGTACAAGCGGCGATTCGAACGGATGGCGGCTTACTTGACAACCGGGAAGTTCCGCGAAGACCATTCCATTACAACGTGGATGGTCACGTGTGAAGGTGACCCATTCGACGGGATACTCATACAAGACATCGTATCGCAGTGTCGGATGGCGTACGGCGTGATGCTAGAGGCATTTGCGCGTCAAACGGCACTAGATACAACCCCGATAGGATACATGCCCTCAAGTTCACAATCAACTGCCAAGTTTGCTCGGATATGCTCGGATGCGTACATGGCAGCCCTGTGGACAGATGCTCATGCTCAATACTCGTTCAACCTAATGGAGTCAAATAATGCTGTCAAGCCGGCAAACGTCCATTCTAGTTTTGGGGTTCCATGTGTACGTCTCACCGCTTCAATTTCATCACTTCCGTTGATTTCTACACAACTGGAAAACTACGTCGAGGGGAAAACGTACACGTCTGCTACTACCAAGGAATTGCTTTCGGTTATTTCGCGCTGCACCCAAAGTGGTTCTCGTGGTTGGGAACCCGCTCTGAAAGCTGGCCTTTCAAATGATGTCGTTAAACGCGTTTGCAGTGCTGCGTTAGTGGCTTGCTGTATTGGAATGCATCCGCAACTACACCCAGCATGCAGACCAACATGGGAAGACAGGTTTATTTCACAAACTGTGATCGAGTTGGCAATGGGTGGACACGTGGAAGACGTACTTTGTCAATGCAACGTCGCTGTAAAGGAAAGCATTCGGATATACATGTGCAGTCTTCTCAACGACACCCCAGCTTCGAGGGCTGCTCGTTTCGATAGTGGCAACGGCATTGGTTTATTGACAAGTTGTCCATTGCAACTCACACACCCAGCGCTGCAGGCGGCTTCCCAGAATATAGTAAAGGCCGGAATCAATGCAACAAAGGCTATCGGAGAGCTGGAACCAACCGCTGACAAATGTTCAAAAGTTAAAACGCTCGTTGGAGAAATATTGAACTGCATTGGTATGGAAACTCGTTGTCGTAAAAGGCAAGCGTATAGCATCGTTTGCAATTCGTCCAGATTCGATTCCGGTACCACCAACACGGCGTCCATTGTTGGTTCCAAGAACAGCGTCGACCCTGTTCAAATCGCATACGTGCCCTCTTGGATAAACAGGGCTCATAGCGTGCGCCCAATTCCGCAAAAAATCCGAGCAATATCCGTGGCGAACGAAATGATGTCAAGGTGCTTTCGTGCGAATTTTGTACCTATTTGGGTACATGCACACGGCAATGGAATACGCGCGTCTCGGTTTGCTCCATCTCAACAACAGCACGTGCACGAAACCTCTCCAACTCATTTGATTACACGCGGATTGGATGAGCAATCGATCTTGAAACTTTACAGGCAAGTCGCAAGAGACCATTTGTCTTACTACAAGAGCGTCTCTTCTCTAGCGAGTTTAGTCGGCGTAGATGAGCAGATCGTGTCAAATATGAGTAATTGTAGTTCAATTGAGACGGCGATCGAGCTTGTCTCGTCGCTCAGTGCACGTCATGGAGCACTGTTTCTTACATACTGTAAGATAGCGTCGCTGAAGGAAAAGATTCTGTGCTACGACTTAGGGTCGGTCACCAAGGAGAAGCAACTACGTGCACTGAGACTGCGGTTTGATCTACATGAGTCCGAAGACGTAGAATCCGACCTCCCCCAGCACGCCCGTTTTCTCTATTGGTGCCTCCAGTGTGGTAGAGTGCCTAATGCATGTGTGGAGGCATCGAGCCGCGCAGTTCCCCACAACGAAGTTGGGTTGGCTCAGACTATGCTGCGTGTAGGGCCTTTGGGAGGCGGTTCGGACGTACGATGTGCTCGCCGGTCGTCTGCTGCTCTCAGAACGGCGTTGCAAAAGGAAGAAGATGCAAAGAAGTGTCGCATAGACAAGATAGACGTAACAGAAAGTGCAATTGCAAAGGCACTGAAAGACAACGGCGACGTCAGCCATGCAGCAAGATTACGACGAGACGTCAAATCTTGTTCCGAGCAACATCCACGCGCACTTGCATGTGGAGATGAGTGTATGGTCAAAATTCCTCTCGTCGGTCACTGCGTACGCGTTCATTCTAAATGGTATTCTATCTGTTGCTACTGTGCGAGTGTGATGCACATTGAACAATCCATGCGATTTGGACAAGATTTGTGTTGTGGACGATGCGACCCATCTATGCTAGAATCTGCACCCAAAGAGGCGTCTTCTGCTGCCCAATGTGCGGAAGACACGCGTGCAGCCGGTGCACGCGTAGACACCCCTTTTGGCGTGGTTCCAGACGCAATGCTCTCTTGTAGATTTTGTGGAAAGCCGCCACCGACGTCAGGATCGGCGAAGAAATTCAAAATTGTGCGGTCACCAAGAGACTCGTCTGGACGAAATTGTCGTTTGCCGCCGCCTCTCCGCACCGTTGCCTATTGCTCCACTCACTACAGAAGCTGGGTTGAACACGCTCACCAACACATGGACGTGCGTGTCATTTTGGCACACATAAGTGAAAAGGCCTCTCCGGTATTTGGTGCAGACACCGGAAAACGGGGTGGCGATTTGCTTCGCATCACCGACAAATCATCTGCTAAACCCACGTCAAAGGTAACAAGTTCTATAGCGAAACGCATGCGAGCCAACGGTCGCTCTATGAAAGCACGTAGTGGACGCTAGATGTTTGGTGAATAACGTGGTTGCGCGTCAATACTAATTGGAAGAAGCTACCACCCAAATGGATTTTCCGTTATGGGCCACTTTGACATCGGTCGCTTCGAGTGTGTTTGCGCTTGTATGCATGGTTACATGCTTTGTGGTGCGTTTCTTTAGACCAACTAACTCCGAGGGGGTCAATTTGGTACAAAACAAGGAGGGAACGGAGAAACTGGTAAAAAGCTGAGGCGGTGGTTGTGGCGCCGTGTTGGAAAACCGGTGCAACCTGTAGCCATTCCAGTGGCCACGGTTGCTCCAGCATTAACATGTTACAGGCGGTCACTGTGGTGTAGAGACTACCGACACAGAGACATGGCCGTTTAAGGGTGTGTGGATTCTTGTGCATAGAACCGCCTGATCACGATTTTCAAGCGCCTCTTCGGTTAGACGGTCAATCGTTGGTAATAAGAACATGTTTTTGTTTACTCTCCCGTGCGTTCCTATGCATGTTGTAGATTTTAACGCGCGTCGCAAGTCGTCCTCAAAGTCGAAGCATGCCGAGTGTTCTTGTACGTTCGTACACGAAACGAATGTTCGTGCAAATAACGCCAGGCAATTCCTTGGGCAGCTGCTGTTTTCTGAGACCCACGCCACAAGCAAAACCCGCTGCGTTGGGTATGAACAAACCCTGAAGCGAAACGCTTCGCGTATTGCGGCTATTGTCTTACGCCGAAAGGCCACCGAGAGGTCTGCAATGTGAGTCGCGTCGTCCCACGTAGGCATGAAACTAAGTGGGCCTTCCATGGCACCTAGAACTTGCTCCAGCTCTACGTTTAAGCCAGTTACCAGTTCCACTGTCGAGTCGTTGGTGACCAGGTTGCTGTCTATTGCCACAAACCTTCTTAGAGAGCGGACCTTGGCTTTGGATTCGCACGTCGCGTCCGGCCGGTAACAACAAAATGAGTTTCCAACAATTCGTAAAAGTTCTTCTGCGGAGCCTCCTGATGGCAGTTCCATCAACCCAGATGGCGATTCTGAATACATGTCTAGACACGTAATAAAGAACGTGTGCATGCCATTAGTGTGTTCCAGTGCAGAGCACGCAGCTTCCACCATTGAAGTATTTGACAAAATAAACTGAAATCCGCGTTGTATCCTTGATGACACTGCAATGAGCACCAGTCTGCGTAACGATGCCTCAACACAACGAGTGTCTGCTGTCGAATTTCTTATAATTTCGACTGTCTTTTCTGCAATTGCCCCGACAGACTCTTCACTCATAGCATGGAAGCAAGCGCACGTCGCAATCCAAGCAAACGAAGCGGCACTGCTCGGAGGCTCAAACGCGCGTGCATATTTTAAATTGTTGACAAGTGATATGAACGAATTGCAACTTACAATAGAGCCATTGCAAAGAGATGCTAATGCAAACGCATCAACGTGGTCGGAGACACCAAGCTGCAACCGTGCAATTCGCGAAATGGACACGTGAACTGCATCCAAATACACATCATAGCCAGGTGTTTTTATGGTACGATTTCCGCATGGAACGAGACTGTCTACTAAATTGCATGTAGAAGCGCAAAGCAACTCCCTAATACTCGACACGAACAAGTTTGATACAGACGAGCGCGATATGACGTTATGGAACGGGGCGGTGGACTCGTCAATGCGTGCTTGGCCATGCCTCATGTAGTCACACTCGAATGGATGCAATCCAGCAGGACAAATGTCGCACGAACACATATCAATGCGACTTGATATCATCCAAAAGAGCAATAATGCCTTCAACACTCCATCGGAGGAAGAATCGTCATATTTAGAGCACGAGACCAGCATTCCAAACACTGCTCTTGCAGCCGCGTTGCTAATATTAGAGCTCCCCATGCTTGAAAATGGTGTTCGTCCAGATATCAAACGAGCTACCCTCGACATGGTTTCTGTGTCACGGATAAACACCAACAAAGCTTCTTTGCTGGTGTCAGCCCAATTGCGAAGCCTCAGACAAAGACTTGACATTGCCCGTGGGAACACACGTTGCTTTCCTAGCTTGTAGTATGGCAATTGTTTGGATAGCATGAATTTGAAAGGTGCACTCCCGGCGCAGTAACTGTACGCTGAAACGCACTTTGTATCCAACAGCTCGTCTGATAGTTCGATGAGCGTATCATTCAAAGCGGTTTCGAGCTTTAGCACTACAACAGGGATCATAGAACAGATGGCTGACAATAATGTTCCCACCACGCGCATGCCCCAACGACTTAGCGTACACACAACCGCTAAATACATGTACGAATGCCTATCGTGTACGTTGAGAACACTCGAAACTACATTCATGGATAACATATTACAGGTATACGAAGCTGGTTCTAAGACTTGGGGCGGTGTGTACTTCGTTACAGCGTGGGTATGCATGTGGGTATGCACACGGGCAATTTCATACTGCATTCACCACCAGCGCACCCATTTACGAAACTCATACGAGGACGAGTTCCGCAGAGGAGGTAGACTTACAAATCAGTTGCTTCTTCCCAGTATACGGACGTGATCGACGTCTAATCCACCGTATGGTAGTAGTACAAACCAGTGTTTACATTGGTGGGGGGGGCGGAGCGGGATACTCCAGAAGATACGTCAACCCCGGAGGCTCCTGACTTATTTTCAGAATGTTCCAAATACGCATAAACTGGATTGAAGCCCATAAGACAGCGACCAAAACTATCAAAGCGCATATCGACTGCAGCGCCCATTTCAGCGCAAAGTACTGCATGTACCTCGTAATTCGGCCCGGCGTATTGTAGCGGTTCGATGGTCCGTTCGGAGATTCTTTAGAGACCAATGCATCCTCCATCAACATTTATAACGCAATGAAGTGCAAATAAAACGTTGTGTGTATTCCTGTCCGTGTTTTAGCGAGACAACCATATCAGCAGGTTCACGCGCTAAGGATTGAGCGACAAAGTGTCATAGTGTTCCGCATAGTGGCCTCCCAAGCAAATGCCACTTTCCTTTACGGACGCACTCCAACGCGCATCTACCATACCAAACAGGTTTGGTCTGTTCTCAAGAGCAATACGCCTCGTCTATGAAGTGTCGAACTTTATATTGAGAACTGGTGGGGTAATTTTGCTCGTCTTTATCCTACATCAACTATTCTTTTGGCTATCACAAGACCCCGAGCAGGCGTTCAATACTGCCACACTTGTCATAGAAGTTCTAGAAATCGCGTGGGACTTGTTTAGACTGATTTACAACCCGTTGGCAGACGTGGCAAACGCCCTTGCAATACCCTTGTGGAACTCCATTTCGTTCTACGTCGTAGAACCAGCCGTGTTTCTTTTCCTCGAGGTGTTCTCGTTGGTTTTCTTGCGCCACAAGTACGAGGGTGTGATCAAAGAAGACGACTTTCCGTATGGAGGATTTGTTTGCGACCCATCCGAAATATCAGAGGCTTGGTGTGGTCGTTTTGGGGCGTACAACGCTCGCTTGATTCGTTCGTCGTCCGAGTCTGGTGAAGAAAGCAGCGTGTTTGGCGCAAGAGCCGCTGCGGCCGCAGGCCGACAACTCTCGCCAATAACAATTACATTCGGAATCGCCACAGCTCGCAGATTGTCCGAAATTTCGGGCGACTCCAACTTTGACGTCCCTTCGTTCGACACAACCGAGCTCATTGGGGCACTTGACGGTCTGAGCACGCAGGCGATTGTGATGGGCGGCAGCCTCGCCGATCTCTTTTTTGGAGTGCTTTACAACGTCATGTCAACATCGGCGGTGGTAATTTTTGATGCATGTTTCATAATTCTCAAGACGTTGTTTGACATATTCAAAATGCTTATCAAAAGCGGCATGCTTGAGTTCATCATTGGGATCGGTATCGACTTCTTTTTCATCATCTTTATCGAGATTTACCTTCCATTCTTTTTGGCCCAGATTGATGCTTTAGTCTGTGCACTACAATTCTTGATGTGGAAAACGTGGGACGAACAACTTCAATGCGCCGAACAGAAGTGTTTCCAAGGCCCTGATGCGTCGGCAGACTGGTGGATGTTTACGTCCGTACCGCAGGTCGTCCAACGATTTGGAAGCATTCTTGCGGCGGTTCGCAACTCGCGCACGGGGCGTTCAATGCTTGGATCGGAGTTCAATATCGACGTCGGCGTGTCCAATTTCGAGAACGTGTTTCCCAGTGTCGCTGCGGAAGGATGCACGGCTTGCTTTACGTGCAAGTTCCCCGAACTCAGGTTTCTGTGGTTTTTGACGGCCGTCACCGTTCAGTTACTTAATCCAGACAATTTTGAGGTGATGTATGGAAACATTACCCAGAAATGCATGACGAACGGTTCGTTCTATGAAGAGGTGCTTTGCGGCCCACGTGGAAGCGAATCTCTCTCGTATCCGGTTTGGAAGGCGCGTTACCCTCACGGGTACGCACTCTTTGACATCGACATAGTCCAATCGTACGCGTCCGAGATGCTGGTTCGTGGAGAACAACTCGGTGGTGCTGGCGGTGGCGAGAAGGGAGAACTTGCGACTGAGACTGCTAACGCGTGGTTTTACCGCGATCCTACCCTTCCAGAAGAGGAGCAGGCCTCCAGGTTCACGTATTTGATGTGCAAGATGTGGAGAGAGTCGGATGCGGGCATGCCAGCCGACGAGTCGCCCCAAAAGTATTCCGATTTTGCTGCTGGATCTATTGCGCACATCACGTCGGCATGGGCATTCGAAAGTTGCAAACGGTGTGCGGATAAAGCTTCCCGTGCGAAGCTCTAACCACCGATTCTCCAATTACAAGTCGGACGCTCTGTCCTCTACTCTAACGGGGCGTTCTTACGTTTTCGCAGGTTCAAGTTTGAAGTATTTGGGGACATCTCTCGCGCCATCCACAACTTTGGACTGGAGGTCGCGATGTGCGCGGAAGACCAGGTTCAATGCAAAAAAGATTTCGAACATTGCGTCGGCGGCTGCGCAGGCGACGATACATCAAATTTACTCTACGACTTCAGCACGACCATCGCCATCGCCGATCTCAACACAGACGTCGTCGGGGAAGGCGGCTTCGCTTCGGCCCATGCCAACTGCTCCGTCAAGACAGACGTGATCGAAGTTGACTTGTTCGAGGGAGGAGACTCTTTTGTAACATTTGCGGTTCGGATGCAGACGCGTTCCGGAATGACTGCCATTGACAACACATTTTGCGAGAACAACCCGCTCTCATGTGGCGTGATTCAGAGAGCTCTCGAAAAATCTCCAGGTCTGGCGTTCGTTCCTGGGATTGGGTGGCGTCATCGGTACGATATGGTCCCTCCTCGACCGCCACCGCCGCCGACACCGCCGCCAGCATCTCTCGCGTACGGTCCAAAGCCGCCATACCGGAGTCCACCGCCGTCGCAACCACCCCCGTACTATACCAGTAAGTTCAAACGCATTCGAGCCATCTTATAACCCTGTTGCATGCTCCTTCTACCATTCTCCATTGCACTGCCGCCTGTTCGCAGATGCGGAACCGTGCACCCCCATCCCCACTGCGTCGTTCTTCGGTGTGGACACTCGTCGCGAAAACGCCGACGCATCGCACGTCGAGTACCGTTCGGCGTGCGCCTTTACGAAACGTATCACCGAGAGGCGCAAGAAGGCCAAATCGTGCTTTGCGGGCGTCATCTCTCCGTCCCCGCCCCCTCCTCCTCCGAACGAGCTTGTTTCCGCTCAGCAAACACTCGACGCGGCTCGCACTCGTCGAATCGACGGCGAGGCATCGGCATACGCCGGAAGACCGCTGACCGAGGCGGAAGAGTACGCCAAGGAGATTGATGCGACCATTGCCACAACAAACGCGATGATCAGCCAGCTAGGTCAGAACAACCCAATACTGCGCTCGATTATGGCAAACGCAGTGAACCAAATGCGCGACTCGGTGTTTGCGGCCCAAGACTCGCCCGCCTCGCAGCCCACGACCACGGACGACGGCACCGAATCAACGTACGGTCGTCGGCTGATGCAGCGAAAATTCGAATATCCGCCGATGCTTAGCGACGCCCTAGTGGATCACCCCTTGCAGAAGGCCCTCAAAGAGGGAATCCCCGGTGTTGACATTTCCGCGTGTGAGGCGCTTTGCGAGGCCATCAACGTGGATACAACTATTTCGGATTTCCGCAACTGTCGCGCATTCGCCCACAAACGGACAGACCCATTTTCGCTTCGTGACTTCTCAGGGCGCTGTTTTCTGTTGCGGTCGGCGGGCGCTTGTAAGCCCGAGGATTTTGGCGCCGGGATGTACACGAGGCAACTCGAGTCTGAGGACATTTGTCACGACCCCCAACCTGGATTCGCCGACGAATTGTGCATCCAATTACCGACAACAAGAACAGATTGTCGTGTCCTTACCCATGCCGACGCTGCAGCCATCGCAGCGCAGACACCGCGCTACGCCGCTCCTGGGTCGGGGGGGCTACCGCATCCACGCACTGCGCTGGAATCGGGCTTCCTGGTCGCGCTTGCTCGAAAAGAAGGAATCTACTCATTTTGGGCGGCCTCTCCGGACACAACCGACGGAGATGTCAATATGCACTGGTTTACCGAAGGAAATCAGCCGCTGGTCTACCGCCAGGGCGAGTTCCGATGCATTCTCGTATCGTCTGCGACAAGTAGCACTTCGACCAAGATGTATGCACATCTTGTCACGTGCGATGCCAAGATGGCCGACGGCGTCGTGACGATTGCGGCAAGCGCCGCGCCGCCGCCCCCTCCAGGGGAAACGGGACGCAACTTCTTTGATCCCCAACTGGCTCCTCCACCGCCTCCGTCCGTCAAGCAGCACGCACTCGAAATTTACAAACGAGAAAAAGTAGCAACGCTCACGAAAGGCGTCTGTTCAGGAGTGGTTGGAGAAGGCCGCGCTCATCGCGAACTCTGCCTCGCCTTCTTGGACGAGATCGGTAAATTCCAATTCGTATACGGTGTCGGCACCATTGCGCCGTTGTGCATGTCGGTTTGCTGGCACGTGTGCGACGGATCGCACGTGGGCGGCACCCAAGACGATTCTTTCGCCGAGTGCCAGAAACCGGAGTGCGCTGCGTCGTCGTGTTTTGACTTCCTCCTTGCGGAGTGTCCTCCGATTTTGCATCATGAGATAAATAAGAAATATAAGAAGACATGCGAAATTGTGCCGCCGTTGCCACCAAATCCACCGGGTCTGCCACCAAGCCCTCCGTCCCCGCCCTACGCCCCAGTGCCGTTACCGCCACCACCCGTTCTTCAGTATGTCGAGCGGTTCAAAGACCAAGAGCTCGACTCCGATGCCGACTGCGAGCTTGTGAGCTACGCCATGTGCCAGGAGGTCATTCGCCAGTACGCTTCCACTCGTGGACCGTCTTACAGCAACCGGATGCGTGTGACAACATCGCAATGCGAAGAAACCGACGTCGAGACAGACTGCTTCGTCGGATGCGCGTACGGGTCGACGTCTGGTGGAACGTACCGATTCCTCGTTGACGGCATGAGCAGCAACCCGTTCACTAGGCCGCGGTGCAAGATGTCCATTCACCCGCGGTGCGCCTGCGCCAACCACGCCGCACCTCCGCCGTTTTTGTTCCCTCCCCCGCCGCCTACTCAATTCACCGAAGAGTGGAAGATCACGAACATCCCGCAATT
>Ga0314712_10000026_pt1 | contig 12495 bp, 1 predicted proteins | sample Shad11_28May_sur_FD_206194 | JGI IMG/M metagenome (GOLD analysis project Ga0314712, IMG submission 206194) | Metatranscriptome of seawater microbial communities from Espelandsvegen Fjord, Bergen, Norway - Shad11_28May_surf (Eukaryote Community... | ecosystem: Environmental > Aquatic > Marine >... | reverse complement strand
TTTTCAAATAATTTAGTTTATTACACAAAGAAAAACCGAGAGAAAACACGAGGAAAGCTTCATAAATAATGCGCGCCATGCGCGCGGGCTCTTGGCGCTCACGAGCTGAGACCGCAGATGAGGGCGGCGCCCCTGTTGATCCAGTGGTTCTTCTCCAAATCGGACGGCAAGATGACCACCATGACGAAATTACTCGAGTGGCCGGTCGTGGCCAAGATGCCTTTCCGCTCGGTTGTTTTGTACACTGGCGCGGCGTAGTGGGGCGGCTGCACAAGGTCGTCCCTTTTGAGCGGGGTCAGCAGCATCACTGGCAGCTCGTCGTACAGCTGCTTGGGGTTCGATTCGCCAACCAGCATCCGCTCGCGGTCCCACCGCATGCCCTCCATGAACAGCCCGTACACGTACACGCCGACGGGAGGGGGCGCCTTGATCGACCCGTGATCCTTGTTTTCGATCTTGGTGACTGTAAAGCTAAACACCAGGAGGTCAATGGCGAGCTCGTTGCGGCGAGCGTAGTTCTGCCGCACGCCTGTGAGGAAGGCCTGCGTGAAGAAGAAACCCGACAGCCAGTACGATGCCGGCTTGCCGTTGTCGATCCAATCCTGCAGGAAGGTCAAGCGCGTGACGAGGTCCTCGATGTAGGAGCCCAGTGGCTTCAGCGATGGGTACGATGATTTCGCCCACATTCCCGGGATCTGGCCGTTAATCATCGCGTTGAAGATACTTTCGAGCTCCTCCGACATGACCACCAAGCCGACGATGGCCTTCCGGATGTTCGCCAGGGTAGTGCGCACCACCTTGACCAAGCGGTTGAAACGCACGCACTCCTGCGCCAGAACCGTGTTCATCGACTCGTCGTACAGGACGGGGTATTTTTTGCCCACGCCCTCCACGTCAAACATCTCCGGCACAGAGGCGAGGATGGACTCGCAGAGCTCGTCGACGATCTCATTGGGCGACTTGCCCGCGCCCGACGCAGACCGTGGCAAGGTGAGGAGGATGCTGCTGAAGAGCTCGTTCGTCTCCTTCTGGTCTTTCGAGATGTCAGCGTTGGCATGCATGCCAAAAATCTCTGGGTGCGGAATCGCGTCCAAAGTCGCGACGTAGTCCAGGAAGCTCTGGTGGTCCCCTTCTGGTGGAGCGCAGTACTTGCCCGAGGGGGAGAACTTGTAGTCGTCGTTTTCGACGAGCGCTTTGCTAAAGTAGATCGCCAGGATGCTGTTCAGGCATGTGCGATCATTGTCGTCAGTGACGCGACCGCCATAGTTGCACTGCCCGACGCAGTACGTGAGCGCCTCCAGGGGCAGTTCCTCGTAGTCGTTGACAAACATGAGGACCTGCTTAGCGCTAATGCGGAGGTCCGAGTCGTCAAAGCCGTACGGAATGTTGAACCCAAGAGGCCCGAACGCACGGCGCTCCTGGACGAGGCCGTGGAAGAAGCACAGGGCAAACAGCAGCTTTTTGAACCGGGCGGGTTTGGTCGAGCCCTCGAAGAACGTTGGGTCCGCTGCGGGGTCGTTGAGGAGCGACCGCTTCAGGTTGGCGCGCAGCCCTTTTGGCGGCTCGTTAGTCATCTTGACGCCGTTTTGCAGGATCGAAACGGGAAAGTCCGGCGACGGGTATGACGTCATCCACAGCCGGAAGTCTGGGTGCGTGTTCGCCTCGATAATGATTTCCTCGCACAGGTACTCGAGCCGTGGCATCCAGGCGGTACTCAAGTGGCAGTTCTGCAGCACCACCCAGGTGCCATCTTTCATCGCGACGTCAATCATTTTCTCGGCGATCGGGCCTTGGCCCTGCCCGAGCGAAATGCTCTTGGTGCGGTCGCCGCCCTGACCTTTGTCGTCGGCGAATTTTTGAAGCGCCGCCATCGGGTCGGAGCCGGGCGACAGCACAAAAATGAGGCCATCGCAGCAGTTGGAGTCGGCCCACGAGCCGGGCAGGTCGAACGGCGGAGGCTGGACAAAGCGCTCGCCGAATTTCACCGTCACAAACTCGACCACCTTCGGGGTCATTTTGTCGGGGCGGAACAGACGCAGGGCAATCAAGGTCTGCATCGCGTCGAGCTTCTCGTGCCACTCGCCAGGCAGCGGCATGGCGTAGGGCTCGGCGCTGTCGTAGTAGTCCTTCCACGCGCCAACGTTCTCGGTGACAGACGCAGCAAACCCGCTGTATGACGACAGGAGACGATCGGCTTTGGTGATCTCAGCCCACTGCCCGCTGGGCAGCCAGTCCGGAGCGGGGTTCGGCGCGTCAGAACCAACCCCGACCCCGCCGGTGAGCAGGAAGCGCCACTCCCCGTCGTCGATTTCGTTGCGGCCTTTCATCAGGCTGACACACAGCACAAACGAAAAGAGCAGCTTGTCCTTTTCAAACAGGGACCGGCACACGTTCAAGTAGATGGCGTACGTGAAGTGGTCGTTGATGAGCGTGATCCGTTTGTCCAGATCGTCGTTCTTGTCACTGTCGCCGATCGATTTGACGTATAGATTGGTAAACCAGCCGAGCGAATACTGGTACATCGGTTCGATATTGGCCAGGTCGGCAATGCTGAAGAAAAGGATCGAGCCGTGGATGGCCACAGGCATGTAGCCTGCGCGCACTTCGTCGATTTCTTTTGACGTTTGGTCGGCAATGATTTGCTTCTCGGCGATCTCACCGGAAAGCACCTTGGAGGACGACAGAATCTTGATGGCGGACTCGTCCTCAAGGATGTTGCCAGAGGAGGACGACAGAACGTGCAAAATTTTGTCTTCAATCTCTTTGAGCTGGCGCTTGTTGGACGCCGACTCAAGCACCAGCTTGTTCTTCGTCTCTTCCAACTCGGGGCGTTCTTTGGCCGCGACGATGCCAAGCAGCTGGTCTTGCAGCCCTTCGGGGGTGATCATGAAGTTGACCAACGTAACCTTGACGGCCACCTCCGGGAGGTAGTGCGGGTTACGCAGCCTCGTGGTGATGTAGAAACGGAAGTCGGGGCTGTATTCGACCACGTTTTCGCCAATCTTCATGTACTCCACGCCGCCCTGTTTGAAGACCTGCTTGAGGAGCAGCGGCTCCAGCAATGGGTCCAGCTCCTCGCCAACATTTTCGAGGAGCACGGGCAACCCAAACTGAACGCTGTTTTCGATCGTACGTGCCATGGTAGAGTCGGAGAGCTTGGTGACGTTCAGCTTGTTGTCTTTCTCCATGTTTCTGATCCACTTGTTTGCCTGGCCCTGCGGGTCGATCGCGAGGGGCCAGCGCCGTGATCGGTCAACGATGATGCCGTTGTCGGTCGAGTAGTCATCGACCGGCAGACCGGCAATGTGCCAGTCACGGATCTTGACCGGCTCGCCAAGAGTAGCGGACAGGCTGAAAGTCTCGGAGCACGGGATTTTGCGGTCCACGCACTGCTGCGTCCAGTCCTCGAGTACTTGGTTGCGAAACGCCAGCGTAAAAGCCCCAAGGTATGCAACGAGGCCAGAAGACACCAGCACGTCCCCAGTGATCTTGATGTACAGCTTGCCCAGGTCGGCCGCGGTGGCCAACCACCGATCTTTTTCGCCGCCAAGCCCGCCAATCAGCTGCTCAGCACGGGTGAGCTTTTTGCCGCACATTTCAATGTTGGCAGCAAGCTCCTCTTTCTTGCGCACCATTGCGGCCAATTCGTCGTTCAGCGCCTGCAACTTGTCCAGCACAACTTTCAACTCGGCCTGCTTTGCTTGCAGCTTTTCGGTCTGGATTGCGAGCTCAGCCATAGCTCCAGCCAGCTTCAATTTCTTTGGCCCAACAACCTTTGCAACACGCTCGTAAACCTCCATGGCGCAGATCCACGCGCAAATGCCACTACACGCACTCGACGACTTCTTCACGATTTCAGGCTTGAATTCCGGCAGCGCCGTGAACTTCTTCCGGATGACACCGATGACCTTCTCTGGGATGTTGTCCTTGTCGTAGTCTTTCAGGGACTGCAGGAATTTCATGTCTGACAAGAGTTTCTTCGATGGGCCCCAGAAGTCGTTGATCGTGTTGCCTTCCTTGTCTTTGATACGCTCCGATTTCACGCCCTTCATCACGCACACGGCCTCCATCACCATCTTGACGGCCGCGGGCGGGTTCGACATGGCTTTGACTTCGCCGATGTCCGATGGCTTGAGCGTATTCAGGGCCGAGATAGCGCTGTTCAACGCTGGCATGGCCACCGCAAGCTCCGCCTCGCAGTCGACCTTGATATCGTTGGCGGCCTTGGCAGCGGCGGCAGCCACTGCTTCGTCGCCAGCCACAATAGCCTTCTTCGCATCCACCTCGACTGTGTCTTTCTCAATGTCAATCATCTTGGCGGCCACCTCTTTCGAGGTAATCACGAGCTGCGGCTGCAGCGCCACCAGCTCTTTGGACATGACGGCCACCTGCCCGGAGGCAAACTCAAGTTTCTCGAGCCCGCCTTCGTAGCGGGCCTTCAAGTTAAGAATTTCGTCACGCTTCAGGGCCAAAAGGGATTTAAATGTCTGGATGAGTTCCAAGTAAGACGTTGGTGTGATGTAGTAGTGGCGGCGCAGCACGTCCAGAAACTCTTCAGCCGTCGTGCGGACGCTCTCGTGGAAGTGTTGACACATTGAAACGATTTGCGTGCGGACATCGTCCTCCAGCTCAACCGTTGACAAAAATTTGTTTGCCACCATTTCAAGAGCGTCTGCAGGCCACGGCTGGAACCAGTCGATTGTACAGCAGCTGACGAGGGACGGGAACTGACGCAGGCGTGTTCGGAAGGCATCGCCAATGTAGCTCATGGTCAAGCAAATGTGCATGTTCTTGCGGACACGGTTGATAAACATGTTGTACATGGCATTCGGGCTATTGTCGCCTTCCAGCCGCTGCTCCTTCATAACGTTCATCATCCTCTCGACAATCTCGGCCTTGTCTTCAGCTGCGTAAAGGTTGGGCACATCGCCCGTGTTTAGGAGCATGTTAATGTCTTCCAAGAACGATTCTTCCTTGATCTGCGAATCACTGAAGAGAAACACCGTCGGCTTGCCGTCGTATCCAGCGAGCCTGTGGACCTTGCGGATGTCATCGTACCAGTCCGCTTTGGAGTACGTCTTGGTCAGCTCGATGCGGAACAGCTCGTACTCACCCATTGCTGCGGCGAGTTTAGTGGCACTTTGGCGGCCACTACCACCCATGCCAACCAGCAGACAATGCCCGTTGTTTTGCTTGATGACGCGTGCGACGCGGCTGATGTGCTCGATGGCGAAACGGAACATGACCAGGCTCATTGGAGTTTTGCTGATTTGGTTGTAGTCGGACAAGTACTCTTCCATTACTTCCCGCAACTTTTCCATGTCCTGCACCTCGTCGTACTTGCGTGGGTCGGCGCCGGAAATCATGTAGTCGCCAAAGAAAAGGCTCCGCAGATTGTCATCTGTAAGGTCTTCGGCACCCTCGTCCTTGAGGTGGCCGAGCAGCTTGTTTGGGTTGACTTTGAGCGTGTCATTGAGCACGTCACCCATGATGCCAAAGAACAGGCTACGGTCGCCGTCGTCGGTCAGACGATCGTAGAAAACACGATACGACTCGTGCACCCACAAACGCAGGCACTTGTTGCTGTCCGTCAGGCAATCGGCCGGGGTCATCATGACGCCTTGCATGACGCGGGCAAAGTCACGAAGATTGAAAAGATAGTGCGACTTGGCAGGCGTGGGCAGCAGCTTGTCGCATGCCTTCTTGTAGATCTCAGCGGTGGCAGTGACGAGCTTGTTGCCGAGCACTGTAAATGAGCCCTCGTAGCCTCGGGAGAAGTGCCACGTCATGATGCTCCCGAAGATTTTACCCATGGTTGCTTCGTCGAATGAGTCAATGCCAATAATGTTGAACCAGCGCACGAAGCGAGCTGTGATGTGGTTACGGCCGCCGCCTGGGGGGCCCATCGCCGCCACCATGTCGATGTCGATGAGATCGATTCGGCTCGTGTCTTTCTGGTCGTACCAGAAGGAGTGGTCGTTGAGCTGACGGAGAATTTCGACGGGCGGTTGCGCGCCGTATTCTTCTTTTTGGGGCATGTTTAGGTCATCGACAAACGCAATGCACCGCTTTCCGATCTGGGGGCCGAGCACGCCTTTGCGGCGGCGGTCCAGTTTGGACAGAATAATGTCCTGCGTCAGCCGCGCGGTGGTTTGGGCCGAAAAGTTGACATTGATGGGAGTGTACTTTTCTTTCGGCAGCGAGATGAGCTCGTCGTTGATGATGGCCGATTTGCCAGTACCTGTCGGCCCAACGAATAGAACCGGCTTTTGGTTCCGCAGGAACGTGTGCAGAAAGTACTTTTGGCGGAACGTCTCCTGCGTTTCGATGATGATGGTTTCTGGCTTGGCGTCCAGGGGAATGTCCACTATTTTGATGAGGTCCGACCATGCGTCCCACGAGCCCATCTTCGAGTTGAATGTGAAATCCCACAGCATTGCGCGGTCTGGCGGCATTTGTGCCTTGGAAAACTTGAGGGCCTTTGGCTTCGGGAAGTCCTCGTTGTTGCCGTCATACAGGTCGCGCATGAAGACTTCAAGCTTCTCGCGCTGACTCTTCGGCATGTTGGAGCCACAACTCCAGCACATACAGAACACGAACAAGCTTTCGAGCATGGGGTTGGTGGCCGCTGGGTTCGGCATTGTGTCCCCAGCTTCTTTCCAGGAGTCGATGACGCAGTCAAACAAGTCGACCATCTGCTTCATTTGGTGCACAACAGACGTTGGCACAAACTCGTTGAGCTCGAGGCGGACATAGTCGACGATCGGGTCGACCGCCCACTCAAAGATCAAGTCGAGGTGCTCCAAGACCTGTTCCGTTTTAAGTGCCTCCGGCAGCGTGTTTTTCCACGCACGGTAGAACGGACGCCAGCCAAGACGAGCAGGTTCCATGTAGATCATGCCACACCGGGAAACCGTGGCTGGGGAAGCGACCAGCAAATCTTCGGGTTCGAACATGACACTCATCTCATTGCTCATGGCCATAATCTCGCCGGACATGAGGCACAGCTTCTTGTTGTCATCGAGCACAGTGTTCATATTTTCGATCCAAATGGCGTCGACTGGGCCATCAAAAAGCAGCCACTTGCGATCTGTTGTCGTCGACGTGGCGTGGGCACGATACGAATTGGCTAGCACACCATTAGACCATTCGTGAGACACCGGGTCAAAGCTGCCGTACAACTCGTCCATTGTCATTGATTTGGGGTTAATCACTGTGATCCAGACTTTCTGGAACTCTTCTTGCAGGCCACGCTCTTCCAGGTCTCCCATGGCCTCAGCGAGCAACTTCCACGCAGAACTCTTGCCGGAGCAGGCATCGCCAACAACCATGAAGCCGTGGCGTACACACATCATTTCGTAGACCTGGAAGATTTTGTCCATGACATATTCCGTGGGGATGAGGTTGTTTTTCTCAAACGCACGGAGGAGGCCGCCGCGCAAGTTATCGTAGTCCGGTGGCGGGAGCACGACGCCGGGGAAAAGATCCGACGTGATGCCCCTGAACAGCGGGACATCGTGCGCGAGGAACTTGGCAAGGTTGACGTCGGTAATCGCGCGGAGCATGAGAATGGCCTCGTCTGCCTCCGGGTATTTGAGCTTCAAGTTACCGGCAGCAACGAGCACAGAGATGACGGCGCGCATACCATAGTCGTAGTGCGACTGCGAAGACAGCTGTTCCGAGCACAGACGGTACACTGACACAATCTTGTTGGCCAGGACTTTGGCGTTGATAAATCCCTTTGAGTACAAGAGAATTTCGCCGATCATGCCGTAGTCGGGGACCATCATGGCCACGGTCCTGAAGAGGACCTTGAGGTTGTCTGGGAGGTCCGAGCGGCCGGCGTAACCCGGGTTCATGGTGATGAAGATCATGTTGGTGCGATCGTAGTCCAGCATGGTGCCGTCGAAGTGAAACTTTTTCAAATTGCGCATCTTGGCCATCGTAATGGCATGCACCTGCTGAGCAACCACCGACAGCACGTCAAGGTTGATGCGGTTGAACTCGTCGAAGCAAGCCCAAGCCCCTGCCTGTGCCAGACCTTTAAAGAACTTAGCCATGGCCTTGTAGTCAAGACCGTCGGAGCAGTTGAAGACGACGCACTGCTTGGCAACAGCCTTGCCCAGATCCTTGGACGTCTCCGTCTTCCCAGTGCCGGCGGGGCCTTCGGGGGCGCCACCGAGCTCCAGCTGCATCGCTCCCATTAGCGTGCGGTAGCAGCGATCGGTAAGCGGCGTGATCACAAGGCGCCCCGAGTTCCCGAGGTACTCATAGCCGTACCACACCGTCGACGTGATCATTTTCACCGCGACATCGCAACGCTCGGGGTGGTCGCCGTCCTGGTTTGGTTCCCAGTAGTAGCGAAGCTGGGCGATCCACTGAAATTCGTCAACGGCTTTGATTTTGATGTCAGTCAGCATCTGTGCCACGTCGCGAGCGTGGACATCGATCACAATAAGCCCGGACAGCGTTTTGCGTGTGGACTTTTCCAGTTTGCCACGCACCATGGCAACAATCTCGTTAATTTGTCCCGTACATTCGTCGGCATACTTTTGCATGGTGCCAGCTCGAATATGGTCTTCGATGTCATTCGTCCAGTATTTCGAGCTTGCACTAATCACGACCATGCCAGGGTGTTGCTTGACCCACTCGGATCGCTTTGTCTTTGGGTAGGTCTCAATGCCAATGGCAGTTCTGCTCCGTACACTGGCAAGCATTTGTTGCAAGACCTGGTTGAGCCATTTTTCCACCATCCCGTTCGCGTCAGCTGGAATCAGGACTTCGTCGAGGGTAATCTCTTCGTTTTCAGCACTAATCATCGCGTGGATGTGTTGCTTCTCGTCAAACTTGAGCTTGGCGATGCCTTCGAAGCATTTCCTCAAGTGAGGCTGCACGCGGGTAGGATCTTTTGTCTCAGACAGAATTTCCAGCAGTTCGTCGTTACTGAGGAAGAAGAAACGAGGGAAGAACAGGCGCTTGACTTCGAGGTACTCGTTCAGGCCCTTCAGAATCGCCTCGAGGAACACGTTGGCTTCCTTCAGCGTTTGAGCCATGTTCGGCTGATCAGTGCAGATGAGCGCGTGGTTGTCTTCAACCGATTTGGACATGATGGCGCGCCAATCTTCGTCGACCTTCTCGAACTTGCGAGCTTCCGTAGGCATCTGGGCTTTGATGTCTTCTGAACTGAAGATGGGCTCCAAGTACATCCACGTCGCCTGTACCTTGAGCCATTCGTCGAGGATCTCCATCATGCTCGACAGCTTCGCCTCCCACACATCAATCTCTTCCCTGAAGGGTTTGATGAAAGGCGAGCCTTTCATGGTCTGCGCTTTGACAATGTGATCGTCCAGCAACACCTGGATGTCCTCGACCTCTTTGAGGACGTAGGTGCCCGTGTCCCTGTACTCCGAAAAATTGAAGAGCTGCTCGGACCACGCCGATTTCATCTCTTTCATTGCCGAGGCCAGCGAGAATTCTTTGCTGGCTGAGGCGCCAATCTCTTCCATCTTTTCCATGTGGCGGTTCAGGTTGAGGCTCAGCAGCTGCGCAAGCGTCGTCTCTTCGTCGGGCTTGATTTCGTAGCCTGTGAGCTCGCTAACTTGGTCCCAATGACGCTCCATCATACCAGGGTTGCACAGCGTGAGCACCACAGGGATATCAGTGCGGAACCCTTCAACGCGCTTGAGCAAGCTGCTCGCCGTTTTGTATGGACCGCGTTTGTCAGCGAGCTGCTTGCTCAGCTTGAAGGTAGTGCGGAACATCTGGTTGACCTCGTCGGAAATCTCTTCGCCGTTGAGTTCCGGGAAGGGGCCATTGAGCCACTTGTGATGCGAGTCAAACCAGAGCTTGGCTGTTCGCCACAGGGTGAGGTACGGCCCCATGGTTGAAGTGACCAAGGCGATTTGAGGCGTAAACATTGTCGGATCAAACTCGAGGAACTTTTCCTCGCGTGCGATTTCAGCAGCTTCTTCGTGGGCAGCGTCAATGTTCTTGACCATCTGCTCGAGCTGGTTGACATTGTTGGTGATCGTGTCCTGGCGCAGCAGGTCCGATTTTTCCGTGAACACGTCAACCTCGGCCAAGTATTTGTCAAGCAACGTTTCGAAGTCTTTGAGGCGCTTGGTGAGCTCCTTCACGCCCGCGCCACGGTTCTCTTCCACACGGCCTTCGGCGATTTCAAAGCTCGGCTCAAGTCGATCCGGCCAGCGAATGGCCGTCGTGTTAAGGCGCACGTCCTCCGAGGTGAGCAACGCAAATTTCATGAGGAAGCGAATGTTGTCCTTTGCCACAACAATCTTCTTATCCATTTCGAACACGGTTTCGTTGCGCGTCGTGTTGAGATAAGCCTCAAGCTTAACCATCTCTTCGCTGTTGGTTGGCTTGGTCCTCAGCGTCTTCTCGATGGTGGTGAAACGTTCGCAGATCAGGTTGTTGTGATCCCGACTGGTCGTGGTGATGTTGGCGATGAGGCTGTCGACCAGGCGCTGCGTCTCGTTTTCAAGCCTCTCGTGAAGCTCGTTAGAATCGAGGCGAAACAAGTTGAGGGGAACATTGCTTCGGAGGCTGATGATCTCGTTCTTGATTTTGCTCAGCTTCTCGATGTAGGCTTCGAAGGCGGGCAGCTCTTGCGGCTCCGACAGAAATTTGTCGAGCTCGGCCTGCGCAGCACTTGGCGCCTCTTTGCTCTTGATGAGGTATTTGTACGAGTCGTACGTTTTCAGGTAGGCGAGGGCGCCAACTTTGTTCTGTGAGATGACATGCAACAGCTGTGTTTTGGCTTTGTCGTTGCTCTCGTCGCTTACTTCGCCCGTCCGCAGGGTCAGCTGGTCGTGTGCGATCCGGCCGTCGTCCGCGAAGATGTTGCTCTCGACGCGAGGCAGGCCGTACGCGCCGCGCATGACTCGGTCGCAGGCGAGTGTGAAATTGGCGTCCACTTCTTCCAGCGTCGGTCGGTGAACCACGTTCCCCTCCGCGTCCGTGTCGAGAAACAGCGTGATGACTTGCGGTTGAGTGTAGTCAAGCTCCGTGTACGCCGCTCCAAAGTCGTTGCCATCGTCGTACGGCTTCAAGAAGTTGCACAGGTCGGTGAGGGACGCCACCGCTGCCTCGCGCAAGTGGTTCGTCATCATCGTCGCCACGCACTGGAACAGGTGCTCCAAGTGCGCATAGCCGGCAATGGTGCTTTCCGCCGCCTCTACATACTGGAACCACTCGTCTTTGTTGGTCATGATCACGTTGACCACGGCGGGGACCCACTCGGTTTCAAAGTAGGCGCGCGTGACGGTGCACGAGTTCTGGACGTTCTTTTCAAACGTGTTGAGGACCATGCCCGGTGCACCTCGCAGTTCAGGGATGTTTACAAACCGCTTTGAGCTGCACTGCAGCTGCCACAATTCGAGCAGCTGCAGCATGATTGGGTTGGTAATGAACAGCTCCGATTCGAGGTACGTGGAAGCTGCACCAGCACTCTGGTGCCACGGCACCGGTGCACGGATAGTGCGGCGCGGGAATGGGCGTGCAACCTGCTTGATCTTCAGCCTCTTCCGCTCGCTGGGATCGCTGAGGACGTAGTTCAGAATGGCCAGTTTCTGGCTCTGCGTGTACCCATCCGTAACTTCCTGGGTAAGCCCCTGGACCAAAGGGCGCATGCTCGGGTCCGACACCAGCTCGTCTGGCAGCTTGGAGCGGACGTTGACGTAGACTTTGCGGGCATCAACATCCCCCGTCTCTTTGTCGTGCTCTAGCATTGCATCACTAATTTCTGGCAGCTCGGCCTCGACGATGCCATTTTCGTAGTAGTGCAGGAAGCGCTTCACGTCGCCTTCGGACGGCGTGGTGTCAGGGAGATCTGAGGCCGACATTTCAACCCACTGTGCGTTTGGTGAAGCTGGGCGGCTGGACCTGTCGGCGTATTTGTTTGCAAGCGCGGCCTCGCCCGCGGAGTCAGCCGAAGCGCCGACATCCTGGCCTTTGCTCACGGCCTTGCGCATCGACTTCAACGGCGACGCGCCCAGCGCCGGTAGCTTCCCACTGGATGCGTGGCGGCCCAGGCCCTTTTTCTTGGGGCTGACGGCACTGACGCTGTTGCCGAGCTTGAGATCCGCCGCGGTGGGGCTGAACACATTGCCAATTGACTCGCTAGGCGACCGGAAATGGTGCTGCTCTTTGTACGGCGCACATCGCGTCCAGGCGTCCGAGTGCTTGAGCAGCGGGCTGTACTCATTGTTTTGTACGATAGACTTGAACAGCTGGGAATGGTCATCGTCCGGGAGCACGCCGCCGGCGCGCACCGGTGGTACCACGGAGAGGGAGTTTGGCGACGTGAAGCGTGCCGTTTGCTTCAGGGGGGACAAGCGCCCCGTCTTCAAGTCCGCCATCGCGGCGCGGCACCGCTCTCACAGGGTCGCCGTCATGGAGCGTGCAACTGCTTGGGATGTCGATGGGTCCCGGTGTGTGCGGCTCCCGGTGCTCTCTTGGTGTGCCGCCAAGGTCAAC
>Ga0314712_10000023_pt1 | contig 13154 bp, 1 predicted proteins | sample Shad11_28May_sur_FD_206194 | JGI IMG/M metagenome (GOLD analysis project Ga0314712, IMG submission 206194) | Metatranscriptome of seawater microbial communities from Espelandsvegen Fjord, Bergen, Norway - Shad11_28May_surf (Eukaryote Community... | ecosystem: Environmental > Aquatic > Marine >... | reverse complement strand
TTTTTTTTTAATGATGGTTATTCTTATGGAGAAGGCAACCCTAGCGCGCTACCTTAACGTAAAGCGGATGACGCAACTTTAGGCGAGAGTCATTCATCACACAAGACACATCTCACTCACGGCAAGAGACTCTCCAAAGCCACGCCACGCGCGACACGATCGCTCTCAGGCGCGGAGGCGCACCACACACAGCCGCGCCGCGCCGACCGAAGAGCACATGCAAAGAAACATCCCGCGCCACCACTTGTCTCCGCGCGACGAGCAGCCTCATGCTCGAGCCGCCATCGATCGCACACCTCCGCGCCGCACCCCAGCGCGATAAGACCTCAACGCCCTCTCCGCCGGATGCCACCACCTCCGGTGGCGAGCCTCTGCCTCCGCCTCTGCGGGGGCACCTGCGACGGGCACGCATGTGCATGCCATCCTTCCATGCGGTTGCAACCATATTCTTGTGCGTGTGGCGCGCGCGCCTCGACGACGCGCACCCGCCCCGTGCAAAGCCCGCGGCGCCAGCAGAGGCGCGCCGAGGGGAAATGCCAAAAAAGGGGTGGGAGAGGCCAAGGGTGAGAGAAGCCAAAGGCGAGCGGGCGCGGCCCAAGCACGGCCGTGCAGAGAGTTGGCCGGCCTCGCCTAGAAGTTGAGCATCGAGAGGCCGGCGGTGCCGCGCTTGATCCAGTGGTCCTGCGGCTTGTCGGAGGGGATCTCGATGGCCATCACGAAGTTGGTCGAGTGGCCCGTCGTCGAGAGCACTCCGAAGCGCGCCATCGTCTTGTAGACGGGGCAGTGGTAGAAGCCGGTCGTGGGCGCCTTGCGGTTGGCGACGGGCAGCAGGTGGACGATGGGCAGCTCCGTGAAGAGCTCCTTGGGGCGCGACTCGGCGAGCACGTGCGCCTTCTCGTCCCACCGAGCGCCCTCGATGAAGAGGCCGTAGATGAAGGCGCCGTCGTCGGGCGCGCCGTTGACGACGACATCCTCAACCGTCTCGTCGCGCATGTCGTAGCCGTACGAGACCGTGTCGATGGGCAGCTGGTACTTGCGCGCGTGGTTCTGCATGACGCCGGTGATGAAGGCCTGCGGGAAGTAGAAGCCCGATATCCAAAAGGACGGCGGCTTGCCGACATCGTACCAGCTCTGGATGAAGGCGAGGCGCTTGAGCAGGTCGGGAACCCAGCTCGCGAGCGGCTTGAGCGACGGGTAGGCGACCTTGGCCCACATCTCGGGCACCTGGTTGTTGAAGAGGCTCGTGCCCATCAACTCGAGCTCCGCCGTCATGACCACCTCGCCCTTGAGGCCCTTGCGCACGTCGCGCAGCGAGCTGCTCACCTTGTTGATTACCTTGTTGTACCGGATGCATTCCTGCTGCAGCACGGTGTTCATCGACTCGGTGTATGTCGTCGGGTACTTGTCAGCGACCTGCTCGAGGTTGTATGCGCCGGGCATCTGCGCGAGGATGTCCTGCGCCGTCTCATCGAGGATCTCGTCGCGCGACTTGCCGCCGCCGCTCGAGGCGCGCGGCTGCAGCGAGAGCACCGTCGAGAACATCAGGTTGGTCTCGTTGACGGCGCACGTGATCTCGGCGTTGTCGTGCAGGCCGAAGATCTCGGGCGGCGCATTGACGGGCAGCGCGTCGAGGTACGCCATGTAGTCCTCCTTGGTCTCGCCCGCGATGGACTTGTACATGCCCTTGGGCGAGAACTTGTAGTCGACGTTGATGACGTCGGGGTTGCAAAAGGGGATGAGCAGCGAGTTGTTCGTGCGCCGGTCCCACGTGTCGGTCACGCGACCGCCGTAGTTTACTTCCGTCGTGAGCGCCGTGATCACCTTGAAGGGGATCTCGGGGTAGTCATTGACGAGCATGCGCGACTGCTTGATCACCATGTCGCGGTCGCCGTCGGTGAACTGGTAGGGAATGTTCCAGCCGAGCGGGCCAAACTTGCGCCGCTCGAGGATGACGCCGTTGAAGAGGTAGAGGCCGAACATGATCTTGCGCCAGTCGGCGGGCCGCTTGGTCTCCTCAAACTCCTCCTCGGGGAAGGTGGCGAAGGTGGCGCGCAGGTTGGCGCGCAGCCCCTTGGGCGGCTCGTTGGTCATCTTGACGCCGTTTTGCAGCACCGAGACGGGGAAGCGCGCCGACGGCATCGAGGTGAGCCACAGGCGGAAGTTGGGGTCGGTCTTGTTGGCGTCGATGCCCTCGACCTCGCGCTCGAGCTGCGGCATCCACGACGTGAAGAGGTGGCAGTTCATGAGCAGCACCCAACGGCCGCCGTCCTTGCCGCCCTTGATGAGCGCCTCGGCCTTGGGCCCCTGGCCCTGGCCGAGCGAGATGTAGTCGAGCTTCTCGCCCATGCCCTGCGACTCGGCGTAGGTGATGAGGCCCTTGACGGGGTCGGCGCCCGAGACGAGGATGAAGATGAGCGGCAGCGAGACCGTCGAGTCTCCAAAGGCGGCGCCGAGGTCAAAGGGCGGCGGCTCAATGAAGCGACGGCCGAGCATGGCCTCGACGTACAGCTGGATGCCGGGCACGCACTTGTCGGGGCGCAGGCAGCGCAGCACGAGCATGCGGCCCATCTTGTCGCACTTGGTCTGCCACGGCGCAGGGAGGTCGTCATTCTCGGGCGAGAGCGAGTCGTACAGCAGCTTCCACTTGTCGAGGTTGCCCGCGACGTGGTCGTCGATGCCGCGGAAGTTGGGCAGCTGCGCGAGGTTGATGAACTCGAGCCACACGCCGGGCGTGAGCCACTCGCACTCGGGCTTCTTGGAGAGGTCGTTGAGCTTGCCGCCCGAGAGGAGGAAGCGCCACTCCGATAGGTCGATCTTGTTGTAGCCCATCTGGATCTTGACGGCGAGCAGGAAGGAGAACATGAGCTTGTGCGTCTCGAAGATCGAGCGGCAGATGTTCGTGTACAGCAGGTACGTGATGAAGTCGTTGAGGGAGATGATGCGCGTGTCGAGGTCGTCCGAGGGCGGCGTCTTGCGGATGCCGTCGACGAAGAGCTGCTTGAACCAGTTGAGCGAGTACTGATACATCGGGTCGACCATCGCGAGGTCGGCGATGCAGAAGAAGAGGATGGCGCCGCGCGCCGCGACGGGGATGTACTTGGCGCGAGTCTCATCAATCTCCTTCTCGGCGATCTCGGCCTCGGCGACGGCGAGGTTGATCTCCTCCGACGTGACCTTCGAGACGCCGAGCGTGTCAATGAGCACCGTGTCGTCGAGGATGTCGCCCTGCGAGTTAGCGAGCAGGTAGAGGATCTCGTCCTGCAGCTCCTGCAGCTTGGCCTTGTTGGCGGCGGACTGCACGACGAGCTCAGCCTTCTTCTCGGCCAGGTCGGGGCGCTCGGTCTCGACGGTCGAGACGAGCAGCTGGTCCTCAAGGCCGCCCTGCGTGATCGCAAAGTTTAGCAGCGCCACCTTGACCGAGACCTCGGGCGCGTAGTGCGGGTTGGGGATGACCGTCGTGAGCGCGAACTTGAAGTCGGTGTGGTACGGGATGACGTTCTCGCCGAGCTTGATGACGAGCGAGCCCGACGAGTCCTTGTACGTCTGGTTGGCGAGCACGGGGTCGAGGAAGGGGTCAAGCGTCTCGACGACGTTCTCGAGCAGCACGGGCTGGCCGAGGCGGATGCCCATCTCGAGCGTCTGCACGATCTTCTTGGTCGCGTCCGAGGCCTTGACCGCCTTCATCTGCAGCTTGGCCTGCGAGAGCTTGAGGAAGCGGTTGGCCTGGCCTTGCGGGTCGATCATGAGCGGCCAGCGCTTCGTAATCGACATGATGATGCCATTCTCGACGGAGAAGGAGTCGGCGGGCAAGCCGTCGATGTTCCACTGCCGCACCTTAACCGGGTCGGCGAGGATCGAGTTAAGCGAGCAGTTGTTGGTGTAGTTGATGCCGAGCTTCTTGAGCTGCGTGCACCAGTCGACGGTGAGCGCGGCGCGGTAGGGCGCCGTGAAGGGGCCGAGGTACGAGATGGCGCCCGCGCAGACGAGCACGTCGCCCATGACGTTCTTGACGTGCTCCTTGAGCACGACGACCGTCTCCTCCCAGTTCTTGGCCTCGCCGCCGAGGCCGGCGATGAGCTTGTCGGCGTTCGAAAGCTGGATCGTGCACTTCTCGACCTCCGCCTCGAGGCTCGCCATCTTGTCGACGGCCGCCTGCAGCTGCGCCTCGAGCGACGCGACCTTCTCGGTGACGGCCTTGAGCTTGGCCTCGGCCGCCTCCTTGGACGCCGTCGCCTCGCCGAGCTCAATCTCCGCCGCCGCGAGCTGCCGCCGCTTGGGCTCCACCTCGAGGGCCACGTAGTAGTACTTGCGCATCGCGTGGCACCACAGGCACATTGCCTCGCACGCGACCGACACCTTGACGATCGCCTCGGGCGTGAACTCCTCGAGCGAGCAGACGGGGTCGATCTTCTTGATCACCGACTCGGGGATGTTGTCCTTGTCAAAGTCGATGAGCTGCTGCTTGAACTTGTCGGGGCCGAGGTCGTTGAGCATCTTGGAGGCGGGGCCCCAGTAGTCCTCGATCTTCTGCTGCGGGTTGTCGGGGTCGGGGATCTTGACCGACTTGATCTCGAACATGATGGCGACCGCCTTGAGGGTGAGGCGCACGCCAGCGGGAGGCTTCTTGAGCGCCTTGACTTCGACGATCTGCGACTTGTCGAGCTTCGCCAGGCACTTGACGGCCGCGTCGAGGGCGGGGAGCGCCTCGGCGAGGCCCGCCTCCGCCGAGGCCTTGATCTCCGCGCACTCGCCCGACTTTTTGATCGCGGCGGCCGTCGACTCGGCCGCCTCGGCGGCGACGATCTCGGCCGCCTCCTTGTCGGCGGCGATCTGCACCTGCTGCTCGCCGACCTCGATCTTCGTGCGCTCGAGCACGGGCTGGTTGGCGGCGAGCTTGCCCTTGAGGTCGGCGATGATGTCCTTGGTCGCCTTGAGCTTGTCGAGGCCGACGGTGAGGCCCTTGAGCTTCATGTTGAGCGTGTCGGCGCGCAGCACGAGCACGAGCTTGATGACGTTGATGAGCTCGAGGTAAGACGTCGACGTCACGTAGTTGTGCCGGCGCATCTCCTCGAGGAAGGCCACCGACTTGTCGCGCACCGAGTTGTGCATGAACGTGCACATGTCGACGATGCCGTCGAAGACCTTCGGGTCGTAGTTCTGCGCCTCCGTTGCCATGAGCGTGCGCGCGACGGCCTGCAGCGCCTCGGCGGGCCACGGCGAGAACCAGTCGATCGTGCAGCAGTTGATTAGCGAGGGGAACTGCCGGATGCGGTTCGAGTAGTCGTCGCCGAGCGGCGACATCGCGAGCACGATCTTGAGGTACTTTTTGCACATCTTGATGAACATCGAGTAGAGGTTGGTCTTGGACGCCGAGAGGCCCGCCTGCAGGCAGAGCGGCGTCATCTTGTCGAAGACGGGTCCGAGGTCGGCGTCCTCGAAGAGGTTGGGCACCTCGCCCGCGCTCAGGATGTTATTGATGTTCTCGAGGAAAATCTCGTCGGTGATCTGCGTGTCGACGAAGAGGAAGACGACAGGGCGGAGCTCGAGGCCCGCCATGCGCAGCACCGTCTTCAGGTCCTCGCGCCACTCGAGCTGACGGTAGTTCTTGGTGATCTCGATCTGGAAGCACTTGAAGTCGGCGAGGTGGCACGCGAGGCGCGTGAGCGACTGGCGGCCCGAGCCGCCCACGCCGAGGAGCAGCGCGTTGCCCGAGGGCTGGCGCAGCACGCGCGAGATGCGGCAGACGTGCGCCATCGCGTCGGCGAAGAGCACGAGGTTCATCGCGACGTTCATCTCGTTGTACTCGCCGAGCGACTCGTTCATGATCGTCGAGAGCTTGTCGATGTCGGCGACCTCCTCGTAGATCGTCGGGTCGGCCGACGTGATGAAGTCGCAGTACATGAGCTTGCCGTCCTCGGCCGTGACGACCGAGGAGTAGCCCTTCTTGAAGGCGCTCTGCGTCTGGTCCTTGACCTGGTCGAGGAACCACTTGCGGTCGTCATCGTTGATGAGGCGGTCGGAGAAGACGCGCGAGCACTCGTGCACCCAGAGCCGGATGATGTCGGCGGGTGTCATACCGTCCTTCTTGGCGCGCTTGTCGGCCATGAGCACGCCCTGGATGACCTTCGAGACGTCGCGCAGGTTGAACGTGTAGTGCGGCTTCGCGGGCGTCGGCCGCAGGTTGTCGAGCGACGCCGTGTAGATGGCGATCGTCGCCTGCACGATCTGCGGCGCGAGCGCCGAGAGCTCGTCGCCGAAGTTGTACTTCAAGAAAGAGCCGCCGATCTTGTTGAAGATGGCCGTGATCTCCTCGGTCGAGAGGTCGGTGAAGGTGAGCATGTGCAGGTGGCGGATCATGCGGTTGGACATGACCTGGCGGCCGCCGCCCGGAGGGCCCATCGCAGTGACGAGCGTGCAGTCGACGATCTGGCGCATGCGGTAGATCTTGCGGTCGTACCAGCCGCCCTCGACGAGCTGACGCGCGACCTCGACGGGCGGCTGCGCGCCGTACGTCTCGCGCTTCGGCATGTTGAAGTCGTCGATGAAAATGGCAAAGTGCTTGCCGAGCATCGGGCCCCACATCGTGAACGCGAGGCCCGTGTCCTTGTCGACGCCCTGTCGCCGCTTGTCAAACTTGGCGTCGAGGATGTCCTGCGTCTGGTTGGCCGACGTCTGCGCCGAGAAGGCCATCAGGATGGGCTCGAAGCCCGGGCACGGCCCCGAGCCGAGGTACTTGGCGTCGAGGCCACGCGTGAGCTTCTGCGAGATGACGACCGACTTGGCCGTGCCGGTGGCGCCCACGATAAGCGTGTGCTTCTTGCCCTTGAGCAGCGTGTCGAGCAGGAACGTGTAGCACACCGACGCCGAGGTGGGCACGATGAGCGCGGGGAACTCCTGCTGGAAGTCGGTCTTCGCCGGAATCTCATACGGATCGATGATCGACGTCCACGCCGACCACGTGTTGGTCGCCGTCACGTACGTGTAGTCGTACACGGAGCCCGTCGGCGGCAGGCCCACCTTGGTGCCCTTCTCCTTGATGAGCTCGCGCAGCACCTTGTCGAACTTGGCGCGCCCAGCCTCGTCGGTGGTGCCGCCGACGGCCCAGATGAGGGCCATGAAGAAGAGCGGCTCGATGAGCTTGGGCAGCGCCTCGATCTTGGCCTTGTCCGCCTCCGGGTCGGGCTCGGCGTTCGGGTCGATCATGTACGGTAGCAGCAGGCAGTCGACGAGGCGCGTGAGGCCGACGACGGTGCCGGGCATCACCGAGGCGATCGGCTGCTTCATCTCGAGGCGCAGCAGCTCGGTGAGCGGCACGACGTACTCGTTGCAAAGCTTGCCCAGCAGCTCGGCATGCTTGTCGACGGGGTTCTTGAGGCCCTGCAGCCAAGACTTGATGAGCGGCGTCGCCGTCGTCTCCGTCGGCTTCGTCCGGTCGGGCAGCAAGTAGGCGGGTTCGACGTAGATCATGCCGCAGCGCGAGACGGTCGCGGGCGAGGCGACCGAGAGGTCCTCGACCTCGAAGATGATGCGATTCGTCTCGGAGAGCGGGATGATCTCGCCCGAGTTGAGGCAGAGCTTCTTGTTGTCGTCGAGCACGGTGTTCATGTTCTCGATCCAGATGGCGTCGACGGGGCCGTCGAAGAGCATCCACTTGATGTTATCCTGCGTGACGCCCGTCTCCTCGGTGTCGGGCTGCGAGATGTGGCGGATGAGCACGGCGCCGATGCCGTCCGTCCACTCGCCCGTCTGAAGGTCGAAGGAGCCGTAGAGCTGATTCATCGTGATCGACTTCGGGTTCATCTTGTACACGCGCACCTTCTCGAAGCCGGGCACCCAGCTGCCGTCGTCCTCCTTGCAGCGCGACATGGCCGCCTGCAGCACGCGCAGCACCTTGGTCTTGCCGCCGCCCGTCGGGCCGACGGTCATCATGCCGTGGCGCACGGTCGTCATCTCGTAGAGCTGGATGCACTTGACCTTGAAGTCGGCGGGGCACTGCAGCCCGAACTCGGACGCGACGAGGTCGAGCTCCGACTCGAGCTTCGCGTACGTGGCGACGGGCTCGACGACGCCGGGGAAGAGGTCCTTGATGATCGCGCGGAAGAGGAGGATGTCGTCGCGCAGAAACTTTGGCAGGTTGGAGTCGCGCATCGCGCGCAGCATCTGCAGGTCCTCCTCCATGTCAGGGTAGTTGGCCTTGAGGTTGCCCGCCGCCTGGATGACCGTGTTCACGGCGCGCATGCCGAAGTCGTAGTGGTCCTGCGAGGAGAGCTGCTCGGAGGAGAGTCGGAAGGTCGAGACGAGCTTCTGCGCGAGGGGCTTCGACTTGTCGAAGCCGAAGGAGAAGAGGCGGATCTCGGCGATGAGCGCATAGTCGGGCACCATCATCGCCATCGGCCGGAAGAGCGCCTTAAGGTTGTCGGGCAGCTCGGTGCGGCCGGCGTAGCCCGGGTTCATCGTGATGAACGCCGAGGTGGTCGAGTCGAGCTTGACGTTGGTGCCCTCGAAGTCGAACCACTCCTTCTCCTGGATGCACGCGTTCACGATCGTAAGCATTTGCTGCGCGACGACCGAGAGCACCTCGATGTCGATGCGGTTGAACTCGTCGAAGCACGCCCACGCGCCCGCCGTCGAGAGACCCTTGAAGAACTTGCCCATCGCCTTGTAGTCGAGGCCGTCGGAGCAGTTGAAGACGACGCACTGCTTGGCGAGGGCCTTGGCGAGGTCCTTGACGCTTTCCGTCTTGCCGGTGCCGGCGGGGCCGGCGGGCGCGCCGCCGAGCTTGATGTGCATGGCTCCCATGAGCGTCATGTAGCAGCGGTCGGTGAGCGGCGTGACGACGAGGCGCGCCGAGGCGCCGAGGTACTCGTAGCCGTAGGGGTAGTTGCACTGGACCATGCGCACGATCATGTTGGTCTCGCCGAGCTGGCGACGGCCGCCCCAGTCCTTCATCGCCGGCGAGTTGGGCGTCTCCTCCCAGTAGTAGCGCAGCTGTGAGACCCACTCGAAGTCGCCCGTCGACGACGTCTTCGCCTCGATGAGGCGCTCGACGACGTCGCGCGCGTGCACCTCGATGACGATCAGCGCGGACATGACCTTGGACTGGAGCTTGGTGAGCTTCGTGCGCACGAGCAGCGAGAGCTCGCGCAGCTGGCCGAGCATCTCGTTATAATAGTCCACGACGCCCTGCGCGCCCTTTGCGTTCATGTACTCCTCGATGTACTTGGTCCAGTAGAACTGGGAGACGGCGATGGCCGCCTGCGACGAGTGCGAGAGCATGAAGTCGCCACGCACCTGGTCCTTGTAGTCGTTCAGGCCGTCCTCGACGGTCTTGCGCACGGAGAGGCGCATCATCTCCTCGATGACGCCCATCCATACCTCGACGGAGCCGCGCGGGTAGATTGGCTCGACGAACTGCACGACCTCCTTCTCGGGCGAGGTCATCGCGCTCATCTCGTTCTCCTTGCCTTTCATCGCGATCGAGTGCACCGCCTCGAAGCACTTGCGCAGGTGCGGCTGCACCGCGTTCGGGTCCTTGGTCTGCGAGAGGATCGAGATGAGCTCGTCGTTCGAGAGGAAGTAGAAGCGCGCAAAGGCCGCGCGCTTCGTCTCGAGGTAGTCGGAGAGGTTCTTCTGCACGCGCTCGAGCTCGTTGTTCGACTTGATCCACTGCTCAAGCAGCTCGTCATCGTTGCAGAACTGGATGATCGCGGGCGCCTTGGCGACGCGGTCGAGCGTCTTGCGCCAGAGCCGGTCGACGCCCGAGAAGCGCTTGGCCTCCGCGGGCAGCTGGCGCTGGATGTCCTCCGAGTCGAAGATGGGCTGCAGGTACATCCAGTTGCGCTGGCAGCCGAGCCACTCGGACGTGACCTCCTGCACGAGCTTGAGGCGGCGCTCCCAGTCGGCGATGCGCTCCTCGAAAGGCCCCTTGTACGGCGAGAAGGAGAACTGCTGCGTGAGCACGATGTTGTCGTCGAGCAGCGTGTTCACCTCCTCCGAGAGCTTGATCACGCTCGTGCCCGTGTTGCGGTAGGCCATCACCTCAAAGTCCTGGCGCGGCTTGTCGGCGCCGTCGCCCTCCCACGCGGCGAGCATGTCGTCGAGCGCCTTCTCGATCGCGTACTCCTTGAGCCCGCGCTCGCACACCTTCTGCACGCGCTCGAGCGTCTTGGGTTCGTGCAGCTTCTGCACCTCGGTGGCGTGGCGCAGCGTGTACGCGCCGTCCATCTCGAGCTTCATGCCGAGGTCGGCCGTGAGCGCCTCCCAGTGCCGGTCGCGCATGCCCGGGTTGCGCAGCGCCGTGATGACGGGCAGGAAGGGGCGGAAGTCGTCCATCTCCTGCTTGATCTGCTTGGCGATGCCGCCGACGGGGATGTCCTTGAAGACCTTGGTCGCCTTGGCCATCACGCGCGAGGCCGACGTGTAGTCCTTCTCAACCTGATCGGGGTCGAGGTCCTTCATCGGCCCGTCGAGCCAGTCGCGGCTCCACTGCTGCCACTCGGCCGCGTTGAGCCACATGTCGCGGTACGGCTCAAATTCCTTGCCGATCTGCTGCAGCTGCGAGTACTCGGTCGCGTCGCCGCCAAAGAGCGACTCGCGCTTGTTGAAGGTGGCCGCGCGCTCCTCGTAGTCTTTGAGCGCCTTCTCGATGTCCTTGACCATCGCGACGACCTTGGTGATGCGGCCGAGGTCGGTGTGCTTGTGGAAGTCGGCGACCCGCTCGGCGAGCTCCTCGACGGCTCGGTCGAACTGCTGCTGCTGCGTCTCCATCTCCTTTTGGAAGAGGGCGCGGTCATCCTCGAGCATCTTGTAGCACTCCTCCTGCTTGAGCTTGAGGCGCAGCGGCCAGTGGAAGGTCTCCCACCGGCCCGTGAAGTCCTCTTGCGGGCACTCGAACTGGAGCTCCTCGAGCACCTCGTAGTGCTCCGTCATCTTGTCGATCTCCTCCTGCAGCTCCTCCGCCTGCTCCTTGACGGTCTCGATGAACTCCGAGATCTCCGTGAGCTTCTCGATGTCCTTGGGCTGCTCCTGCAGCTGGTCGAACATCTCGGAAAACTTCTTGGCCGCCTCCGTCGACGCCTCGCGGCCGCGCTCGCAGATGAGCTGCATGAGCAGCTCGCACGTCTTGTCGAACTTTTCGAGGAGCGGCGTCTTGAGCGATTCGATCGAGACCACGAAGGTGCCGATGAGCACCGTCGACGGCAACGACGAGTCGAGCGCCGCCTTGGCCGCGCGCTGCTCGGCGACCTTGTCTTTGATCTGCATGAGCGTGGGCGGCTCCTTGGACGCCTCGACGAAGGCCTGCACGTACGCGGCCTCGTCGCGCGCGAGCAGCTGCTCGTGCGATCGGAGCGAGTTGAGGTACTCGCCGAGCGGCTCGATGGCGGCCTCGACCGACTCGGCGAGCTTGGCGCGCAGCGAGACGACTTCTTCCTCCTCGGGGGAGAGCGTCGAGAGCGGGTGCAGCGTGAGCGGCACCGTCACGCTCTTGTCGAAGAGATCGATCTCGTGGACGTCTCCGACGGCAGTGATCGCATCGTCGAGGAGCTGCAGCGCGACCGTGCCGAAGAGCGAGGGCGTGTCTGAGAAGTCGAGCGTGCCACCGTCGACGGAGATGTCGAGCGCGAAGAGCGGCACGTACGGCATGTGGTCGGGGTCGGAGAGGAAGTCGCGCCGCGCAAAGTGCTCCTCGAGAAAGGCGCAGTACGCACGCATCGAGTCCTGTGCCATGTACCGGATCGTGTCGGCCATGCGCAGGTTGACCTGGCGCATGAGGCGGAAGGGGCGCGTGTCCGGCCGCGGCGCCTCCACGTACGACGACGCGTCCACCGCGCCCGCCGCGATGAGCGACTGAGCGAGCAGATCGTCCGCGGCCGACGCTGAGTGCGCTTTCGAGCCGCCCGGCGACATCGGCGCGTCATCGTCGTCCTCCTCGTCGGCATAGGCCGAGGGCGGCGGCGGCGGCGCGTCCCAGCGCTCGGGGTCGACGTCGGCGAGGCTCTTGCCCACCACCTTCTTGATCGCCGACTGCCACGAGTCGGTTAGAAACTGAGTGGTGCGCACCGTGTGCTGCGTCTGGAGCTGCTCAAAGTCGTCGAGGCGGACGGTGTGCGTGAGGCCGAGGTTGAAGAGCGAGAGGCGCTCGAGCTGCAGGCACTCGGAGCGCGTCGCCTGCAGCCCGAGCACCACCTGCGGCATCACCAGCGACGAGATCGCCAGGAAGGAGGGCTTCGAGCCGCCGACGAGGTTGTCGGGGATGGCGATGGTGCCAAGCTCGGGCACAGGCGGCGGCGGCGGCGGGAGCAGGTGCGCGGCGAAGGGCTTCTCGGAGAGGGGCGGCCGCTGCAGCCCCTCGCGCAGCAGCATCCCGTTGATCGAGTGCGCGTAGTCCAGCTTCACCTCGTCCACCAGCGGGTTGGGATCGACGTCGGACGCGCGCAGTCGCGTCGTCGTCAGCGCGCGCTCGAGCAGCCGCGCGACCTGCGACTCGTTGAGCGTGCGCACGTCCTGCGTGGGCATGTTCTTGACGTAGAAGGAGAGCAGCAGCGCAGCCTCGCACTCGTCGCGCGACTTGTACGCGTCGGCCACGCGCTGTGCGAAGATGTCGACCTTCTCGAGGAGGAACATGACCGAGAGCCGCGGCAGCTCCACGCGCTGATCCTCGAGGATGCGGCCGTCGACGCCCGACGGGTACGCGGTGAAGAGGGCCGTACTCACGTCGTACGAGCTCACGCGGCCGGGCATCCACTGCGAGTGCCCGGGATCGTCTCCGATTGGCACGAGCAGCACGGCGTTCGCCCGCTTGCCATAGGCACGGCGGCTCTTCTTGCACCACTCCTCAGGCGCGGCCGCCTCGTGGCCGAGGTTGTCAAAGTAGCCGAGCGGCAGCCGGCCCTTGGAGCCGGAGAGGCCCGGCTGTGGCACCAGCACGTCGATGCCATGCTTGAGCAGCGCTGTGTGGAGGCCATTGGCGACCGCCTGCAGCGCCTCGGCTGCCGCCCGCTTCTCGGACAAGATCGCCTCGACCGACTTCCCGGTGGGTGAGGTGGGCGACGGAGGACCGTCCCCCGACGCGCCGTTGCTGGCGCGCGCTGGTGACGACGGCATCACCCTGGCGACCGCCGCTCAGAGAAACAACGAGCAAACTTTTGCCTGAG
>Ga0314712_10000022_pt1 | contig 13195 bp, 1 predicted proteins | sample Shad11_28May_sur_FD_206194 | JGI IMG/M metagenome (GOLD analysis project Ga0314712, IMG submission 206194) | Metatranscriptome of seawater microbial communities from Espelandsvegen Fjord, Bergen, Norway - Shad11_28May_surf (Eukaryote Community... | ecosystem: Environmental > Aquatic > Marine >... | reverse complement strand
GGTCAATGTTGGAAGCACGTGCTGTACGGTCGGAAGGAACCCGTCATTGCGAGGTCGTCGGCATATCATCTGACGCAGATGATATGTCAGATGATATGCTTCGCATCAGAGATCCCCTCCCCCTCCCTATCTCCAGCTGGATCGTCCCACCTCCGCCAGCTGATCGTGCGAGCCGCTCCACCCCGGTTCATTTTTGCCTCAAAGTGCGCCCACCCCGCTCAAGAAGAGCGCTGCACCGGCCTGCAGCCACGAGGCCTCCGCGGCAGAGCATGGAATGCGCAGCTCGCCAAGCTGTACCTCACGGGCGGGGTCTAGGTACAGCGGCATGCGAGCCGAGCGATCGAGCGCATAGGGCTCAGGTGTCTCTTCGGGCACCCACGCAAGGTGCAGCGGCGGCATGACGCACAGCGTCGGTGCGTCGGCAGCAAGCGGGTGCAGGCCCTGCGGCGGTGCGCACTCGGCGCCCTGCAGGAGCAGCCCATTGATTTGCACGCGCAGTGTCACTGCTCCCAGCAGCGAGGCTTCGAGCGCACACGAGAGGCGCAGTGAGTCCATTGGCACCTTGGCCTGCCGCGCCGTCTGCTGGCGCAGAGCAGTCAAGAAGAAGCTGGGAGAAAGCAAGTCGTTGAGGTTCAGCGGGTCACAAAGCAGCGCGCCCGCAAGCGACTGCTGCTGCCAGTTGGCGAGCGCGATTACCTTGGCGACAGCCTGCTTCATCCATGCCACGGGCACCTCAGGACCATCCCACACATCAGACCACGCTGACGGCACCGTGCCCTGCACAAGCGCGTTCCCCTGCGCCTTGGTGGTGGCGTTGAGCAGCTCAGTGCCACGCACCACCCGACCGATTGCGCCGGTCGACTCATCGACGAGCTTGAGCAACTGCTTGGCCTTATTGACCTCGAGGGCGATGATCGTGTCCACGGGTTGACCGTTCGAGGCGTCCGGCCGGCCTGGCGGAGCTTGGCGGATTGGCTCGCACTGTGAAGAAAGTTGCTGCCACAGGGTCAGGATTGGCGTTAGCTGCGCCGCCCACTTTTCGCGGTCGAACGTAGTCGACGCATTCGGGTCGGTGCCGAGCTGGCGCAGATTCTGTTGCACGTAGACAGCAGAGCGCTGCTGCACGGCCACGTCCGCGTTGGCGGGCAGCCCAAAGAGGCTTGGCGCATCCTGCGTTGGCAGCTGCTGGATGAGCTGCACGTAGTCAGCATGCGAAGACGACGAGGGTAGCGATACCCCGGGCGCAAGGCGGATGGAGCCACGCGAGCCTGGTGAGAGCATCGCCGACGAGAAGTACTGCTGCAGGTACGTGTGAAGCAACCTTTCATCCATGATCTGGTCGACGCGGCCGCCGTACACGGCCGAACCGAGGAGTCCATGAATGGTCACCCAGTCGGGATTACCTTGCGCGAGGCTGATGGCCGAGTCACAAATGTCAGCGGCGCTCCTCAGATCGGACGGAGAGAACTCGTAAAACTTGGTCCAGCCTTGTGGTATATAGGTGCGGCGCTCTTGAATCACGGCATGGAACCACGAGAGTACAAAGAGGAGCTGCGCGCGGGCGGGCGGGCCCTTCTCCACGAAATCGCGGTGCATGAGAGATTCGTACGTCCGCTGAAGATTCTTCTGGATGCCAGGCGGCGCCTCGCAAGTGATCTTGAGCGACTGTTGCAGCAAAATGGTCGGGAAGTGTGCGTGCTGTTCGGTGGTCAGCCACAGCCGGAAAGTGGAATTGGCCAACACCGAAAGAGAAGACAGCTCTTTTTCGAGTTGTGGTACCCAATGCACGACGAGGTGGAGGTTCTTGAGACAGAGCCATGCGCCGATCTTTGCGGCCTCCTGGAGCATTGTGATGGCCGTCGCACACTGCTGGCCGCCCATGGCGAGCTGCTTGTAACGGCCGGGCATCTCTCGGGTTGCGCTATCCTCGAGCTCCTGCGTCGGGTCCGCACCTGCGGTCGTAATCATCAGAATGGGTGCATTCGCATGCGAGTCGTGCTTGGCGATCTCGAGGAGTGCCGAGGACGACGGCGACAAGTTGGGGATGGAGAGCGTCGACGTCACAAAGGTAACGAGCGCGCTCTGCAGGCGCTCGGGGCGGAGTGCCTGGATGAGGAGGATGCGCTGGAATGCGCTGGTGGCAGGCGGCAGACTTGGGGGGAAGTCGGCCTCGCAGCGGTCGGACGAGGCCCACTTGGCCCAGCTTGGGTCGGCAAAGGGCAGCTGGCCTAACGCTGGCATGGCCTGGGCGAGCGCGGCGAAACCTGGCGCACGCTCCGCATGCGCCCACGTGGGAAGCTGCGCCCCCCCAGCAGCCACGAGGACCTGTCCTGTAAAGAGTGCCCACTCGCCCTCCCCGAAGAGATGCGGGTGAAGCAGGTGGATCAGGTGCATCGCGTACGTCAGACGATCGGCCTTGAAGAGCGAGCGCGCGACCGCACCGAAGACGAGCTGCTGCAAAACGGGCGAGAGCAGCCGCGTGCGTTCGGCGGGCGGCGCATGGCCGAGCTGGCGCGAGTCGAGCGCCTGCCGGAACAGCCCCAGGAACATGGGCAAAGAGTACTTGTACATCGTGTTGATACGCTGCAGGTCGAGCAACGTAAAGAAGAGAAGTGATCCCGTCCTCGCGATTGGTCGGAAGACGTCGCGCTGCTGGTCGAGCGAGATCTGCAGCTGTGAAGACTCGCCCAGCTTCTCTTGTATGGCGAGGGACGCAGACTTGAGCGTGTTAAGAGAGTCGATGAGCGCCTTGTTCTCAAGAAGGTTGCCCTCTGAAGCTGCGAGCTCAAGCAGCAGCTTCTGTTCCATGCCCTCGAGCTCGATCTTCAGCTTGTCCTCAGCGGCGAGCAGTGCCATCTTCTGCTGTTCAAGCTCAGGCTGCTCGTGTTGGATTGTGACACCGAGTAGCTGCTCTTCTAGGCCTGCAAGCGTTACCGAGAAGTTTACCAGCGATATCAGCGATGCCACGTCGGGCGGTAGATCGGGTGTCGGGTTCCGCGTGGCGAGGAACATGCGGAAGCCCTCTGTGTAGTCGACCGCCTTATCGCCGACTTGCACGACATACCGAGGCCCCTGACGTGTGAGGTCCTTACGCAACAGCGGAACGAGGATTGGCTCGATCTGGTCAACCTCTTGTACCACGAGCGTCTTGCCGAAGCGCACACCCAACTCAAGCGCGTTGGCGAACCGGTGCTCGTGCGGCACAAGAATCTCGGTGTTGCTGCCCGCAGCCTGCAAGTTGGACGTTAGCCACTCGGTCGCCTGTGACGACGGGTCGATGATGAGCGGTGTGTAGTGGGCGTTCAGGATGACAATCGCATTCTCTGACGAGAGCTTATCCGTCGGCAGGCCTTGTCCCTTCCAGCGCAGCAGCTCGCCCTCGGTCGATAGGAATGTTTGCATCGAAAATCCCCCAGGTTGACCCACCTTAGCGCCCTTCCCAGTTAGCAGTCCACCCTGCACGAACGCCCCTTGCCACTCCTCCAGAATGTCCTTGCGCACCTGCTCCGACTCGTCGGCCAGATAGACGAGGAAGCCCGCTGACATCAGCGCCGAACCCGCCATTGCGCCGACCTGTCCGTTGAGCTCTGCCATCATCGTGTCCCAACGGGTTCGCTCGCCTGCTAGCTTGCCGAGCATTTCCTGTGCTGCTCCAAGAACCTCCTCAGCTTTGATGAGCGAAGCCTTCAGAGTCTCCGCTTCGGCGGTGCGCTTGGCGAAGTCATTCTTGAGCTCGAGCACCTTTGCGTCGAGGTGCTTGAGTGCGGCTTGGCACTTGTTCAGCCGATCCTTCGACGATTCGAGCTCTGCCTGCAGGTGGTCGTTGGCCTCCTGCAAAGGCTGGATACGAATGAGTACCGCAGAGTACTCGAGGTTGGCTTTGACCCATGCGGCGAGTGGCGATGCCGCAACGGAGACGCGATGGATGACTGCATGCTCGAATGAATTGCCGCGCTTGTTGAGTAACTCCTGTACGGCATTGCGGATTTCCGGCGTGATCTTGCGCGAATCGAAGTTGACAATGTCCTCTTTGACGGACGACGAGCCGAGGAAGCGCTTCATGGAGACCCACGTCGTGTCAAAATTTCCCATGATCTTGAGGACCCCCTCGAGAACATCGCGGATAGCTTCGGGCGGCATCTTGAGCGAGCGAATCTCGTTCAGATTGTCCTTCTTGATGCCACCGACGGCCTGCCGAGCTGCGTCCAGAACTGGCTGGATTCCGCGGAGCTCTTCCTCAACCTGGCCCTTCTTCTTGGTCATCTCGACCTCCTCGGTACCAAGCTTTGCCTGCAGGTGCTCAACCTCGCGCCGCTTCTCAACGGTGCCCTCCATCGAGCGCTGGATCTGCTCCATCGCTTGGTCGGCCTCCTCCTGCTTTTGAGTGAGGAGCGCGCGCTGATCGTTTGCCGTCTTGGACATCCGAGCTACCTCCTGCTCAGCCTCCGCGAGCTTTGCTAGGCCACCGCTCAAGTGCTCGACGCGGTCCGATATCTTTTGACGTTGACTGGCATAGATCATGCGCCACACCTTGGTCAGGGCAACGTACATTCTCGGAGTGGCGTCAGCGTGGTGACCCTGCGTGGAAGACGCCTCAAGCCGCTGGTGCAACGCCACCATCTGCTTGAGCACCAGCGGCGTCTGCGCGACCGGCAGGAGGATCTCGCCCTCGAGCGAACCGATGGCCGTGTTGGCAACTGCCTCCATCGATGGCTGTGACCAAGATCCCATCCAAAGCATCGAGCACCGCGTGTAAAGCGCGGGGTTGGATTCGCAGCGCATCAAAAAGGCCTTGTTGGTCGGGTCCATGACAAGCGCCACATGCAGGTACTGCTGCACGCGATGCACGAAGAGGTCATACAGGGTGCGATGCTTGTAGCCCGATTTGGACATCTCCTCCTTCAGAGGAGCGAGCAGCGGTTCGAGCTCCTGTGGCTCAAATAACCCCGGCACCTCTCCCGAGGATAGCAACGAGTTGACGCACTCTATGAGCGGTTCGTCGCGCAGCTGGTGGTCCTCGAGCAACAACACACCCGCCGTGCCACTGACGCCTACCTTCGGCAGGATCGCCTTCAATTCGGCCTTGAAGCTCTTGAGAGAGTATTCACGGCCTGTCGTCGGCGTAAAAAGCTCTAAACCGTGCATATGGCAGACGAGCGAGAGCGCTGAGCGTCGGCCTACACCCGAAGCGCCTACAAGTAGCAGATTCCCTCCTGGAAGCGAGAGCACGCGATCCATGCGCGCGACGGCCGCGAGAGCTTCGGGGAAAAGCACGAGGCCGAGCTCTTTCATCTCGCGCTCGTACTGCTTGAGGCCCTGCGCTACGATCTTCTCGAAGTCTCCAATCGGCGCCTTGCGTAGAGTGAGCGCCTTGTCAGGAATCGTGCCAGCACGATCAGATGGACCACCGAGCAGCGACGAGAAGACATGCTTACCAGCCTCTTCCGCCACAAAATCAAAATGCGTGCGTAGCGCTGAAGCGACGATCGCGTCGAATCGCGCAGCGTCGCGCGTATTGACGAGGCCATCACGAAGAGTGCGCGCACCCTCGAATGCCCACGTGTCGAGAAGCGGCTGCGACGCCTCCGCGAGATCGTAGCGCAGCAGCCCGCGCACCCACTGTGTGAGGTCGCGCGGGGTGAAGAGGTAATGGCGCTGCTCGTCGACGGAGAATTTGCGCCGCACTTGCTCGAAAATATCAATCATACATGTCGCGAGCTTCTCGGCAGCCTTGAGTGAATCCCAAGTGGCTGAGCCCGCGCACGACCTGGCGAGGACGACGCGGTTAAGCGAGGTGTAGATCGAGTAGAGACTTTCCTTTTCAGGATACGACACGTATGCGAGGCGCACGTTTGCGGTGAAGCGCGTCGAGAGCGGGTAGCGGCCGACCGTCGTTGATGGGTTCATCGATGCGACGATATGCACGTTTTGCAGGCCGACGAAGTCAAGGTTCTTGTCGTAAAACCCGCGGTATGTTACGATCTGCTGCAGGAAGGCAACGAGCTCGGCGGTCTCGTACTTGTCGGGTTTGGGCAGATTTATGTCTTTCAGGTAGAGCACAACCCTGGCCGCGTCTTTAGGACGGTATACGCGACCATTTTGCGTCTGCGACATTTGACAGACAGAAGAAAGCTTGTGGATCACGTGTGCGGCGAGTGTCTGCGCGGAGCAATGGACGACAGCGACCTGGGTGCCACGCTGTGCCATGAATAGCTTGGAGAGTAGCATGTGCTTGCCGCAGCCTTCGGGGCCCACAAGGATGAGGGGCTCCATGCGATCCATCCAAGGCTGGAGCATGTGCTCGTCCCGCTGCACGGAGGAAGTGCGGACCATCGCCCCCCCTTCGGATTCGAACTCCTCAAAGGTGAGCTGCTGGCTTGCATCATGCGCATACAGCTCTTGTTTGCCTTTCTTGAGATTGAAGTAGCCGTCGAGCGGCCGCCGGTGGTCAGCCGGCATTTCGCCCGTCCAGCTATATAGTAGTTTGGCGAGCTCCGCGCGCTTGGTGTGCATAAGGTTGGCGCCAAAGCCACGGATAGCAGCGCAGACAAATTCTGACTTGGTGGCAACGCCGTGGAAATGAGAGAGTGCAGATATGACGAACCCAGCCCTGGTCGTTTCGACGACAGCCGCGTCTTGGATGAGAACCCACTCAAGCGCCTTGAAAAAGTAGTCATCCATCCAAGCCTGCAACCGCAACTGCACGTCTTCGGGCTCCGATTTGAGCCAACGCATGACGATACATCTGACGTCGGACGAATCTTGGTCAAGGAAAATCATGCCCATGCGTGAAACAGTCGCAGGCGAGGCAAACTTTAGGTCGTGAGTCTCGAAGATGAAGTTGATGTTGGGCCCAAATTGGATGCGTTCACCCGACGGCATGGTAAGAAGTCTGTTGTCGTCTAGCACAGAATTGAGTGACTCAACCCATTCGGGGTCGATATCGCCATCACAGATGATCCAAGACTTGACGTCGGGTGGTTCGCGCACGACTTTGCGCGCCGAGGCGGTCAGCACACCATCGAACCACTCCCGTGTGTCCATGTCCATGTGGCCGAGTAACTGCTCGCGCGGCATCGCCTTGGGGTTCATTACGTACGTTGGAATCTTCTGGCCGAGCTTGGCAAGCGCCAGCTTGAGAACGCGCCAGATGGTCGATTTGCCGCAGCCAGACGGCCCCACGACGACGACGCCCATGCGCTGCATCGTTGCCTCGTAAAACTGCAGGATTTTGCGTACCTGGAGATCGAGCCTCTCGAGCTTCTCTTCCTCTAGCACGTCGAGTATGGCCTTCTCAAGCTCGTCGTAGCTAACGTCAGTCACGTTGGCACCGGGGAAAACGTCGCCGACAAGAGCGTTGAAGGCTTCCGTGTCAGAGTGCGTCAGCTTGGAGAGCGTATTGATGCGGAGAGCCTTGATCAGGATGGTCTCTTCGGCGGACTGGCCGAGCTGCAGATTACCCTGACGTCGTTTCTCGGCGACAAGCAGCTGACCAGACGAGGAGAGAATCGTCTTCAGCGCGCGCAGGCCCCAGTCATAGTGCTGTTGCGGCGAGAGTAGCTGCTTCGACAACGTAAAGACGGCAACGAGCTTGGTGGCGAGCACTTTGGCGTGTTCGAACCCCTCAGAGTACAACATCACCTCCGAAATGAGGTCGTTGTCGGGTTTAGCCATGGAAATCGCGCGGAAGAGCGCCTTGAGATTATCTGGCAGCTTCGACCTGCCGCCGTAGCCCTTGCCTGCTGGGTTGAGTGTCACGAAGATACCAGCATTCGGGTCCACGGATGTTTGTGTGCCGTTGACCTCACATTGCGGCTCACGCCCCTTGATGGCGCCTTGGATAATCTGGATTTGCTGAGAAATTTCGGAGAGCTGGTCGGGCAAGAGACGGTTGAACTCGTCGAAGCAACCCCACGCGCCACATTTGACGAGGCCGACAAAGATTCGGCCCATAGACTTTGAGTCGATTCCCTCGTCGCAGTTGAAGACAAGTACCTGCCTTCCGAATGCGTTGCCCAGTGCCTTGACAGATTCAGTTTTGCCAGTCCCCGCAGGGCCATACGGATTGCCGCCGTAACCCATGTGCATGGCCTGCGTCAACGTCAGGTAGCACTTGTCGGTGAGTGGGGTATGGACGAGCTTGGGTGCGTTGCCCTGGTACTCGCACGTATAGTCAAACTCGGACGACACCATGCGCATGGACACAACGCCGGCGTCATTGAGATAGTAGCGCAGCTGTTTGCGCCACTGCCAGTCCTTGAGGTTCTGCGTGCCCGCGGCCGTCAGTTGATCGACCACATCCATGTTGTGAATCAGATCGAGCACAAGCGCCTTCACTTTGAGAGTAGTGAGGGACACGTCTGACGGGTAGCTGGTGAGCTCGCCGAGCCGCTGCTTGAGCTGCGTCCTGAGTTTTGAGAGTGCAGGCTTGCCGCCCGGGATGGCAGTCTCGCACTCTCGCGTGAAAGCCACGTATTCGGCGATACAAAGCACCTGCGAAGGAAGGCGTTCGATGTCAGTCTCGCCCGAGTGTACTGCCCTCTTGATCATCTCCTGCAAAGTCGCCTTCATGGCAATAGTCAGCTGCTGTAACCATGCCTCGACCTGCTCGGTCACCGCGACAGACTTCAGCAGTGGCACCATCTCGCCGGCGAGTGAGCACATCGCGATGATTTGGTCGTTGGCCTCGGAGAACTTGACTTTGAAGATGCCTGCAAACAGCTTCTTCAGATGCGACTGGATCACGGTCGGGTTTTTGGCTTGACCCAAGATCTCGAGTAGGTCGTCGTCGCCAATAAAATAAAAGCGAGGGAATGCTTGGCGCTTCTGCTCGAGGAAGTCAGCGAGCGCCTTCTGGCAGCGCTCAAGTTGGTCGAGGATGGCCTCGAGGCTCTCGGCGAGCTGGGGCACACGCAAGAGCGAGAAGATGCGTTGGTCGTCGCCAATCCCGAGCATGATTGCGCGAAACTCCTCGTCGACGCGCATGAACCGTGCCTGCTCGTGAGGAAGTGCACCACGTCCGAAGATGGGCTCGAGGTACACCCACTTACGCTGGATTGGGTTGAGCTTGGCAAGTACGTCATCAAGCAACGTCAACTTGGTCTCGTACTGTGACACCGTGTCCGCAAAAGCACCAAAAAAGGGCGACGCTTTGAGCGACCCGAGTAGCGATTGCAGGTCGGAGACCTGCGTAGTCAAGTCCTTCCAGTCCTTGATAAGTGGAGTGCGGCGCCCCGACTCTTGGTGCTCGGTTAGGCTGAAGGCAGCCTCCTGGGACCAGCTCGCTGCTTCCTGAATCGCCTCGCGGATTGCGATCTCACCTTGTGCACGGTCGGCCAGCACGCGCAGCTCGTCCGCGTGCTCCACGATAGCCGCCGCGGAGTCAAGAAAGTGCGAAAGCGATAGCTTGTCAAGCGATACTTTATCGATGCCGAGCTTATGGAAGAGCGACCGCCAGTGCTCAGGTTGGAAAGCATCACCGCGCACGTATTTGAGCGTGGGTGCTACGTCGCGGAAGCACGCAAGTTCTGCACGCAGGTGATCAGCAACCGCGCCAGGCGGGCACGCCTGAGACTTTTCCGCCCATGCCTGAACGAAGTCCTCGAACACCCATAAGCGCTGACGGAAAGATATCCAGTCCTCCAGTGCGAGCGCGTCGAGCTCCTCCGTGTACTCCTCGAAAACAGCGCACGAAGCTACGTACGACTCAATGTCGGCGCGCACATCGTCCAGGCCTGAGAGTGGCGGGGCTTGAAGACCGAAGTGCTCGCAGTCGCTCACAATCTTTGTGCCGCTCTGCTCGACCTCGTTGAACTCGGCTTGCCACTCTTTCACCCGAGCGATCACAGCAAGCATCTCCTCTTTCTTGCCTGTGTCCAGCCGCTTCGGCTTCAGCTCGAACCAACGAGCCGAAAACTTTTCGAGCCGCAGCTGCAACTCGCTTACCCGCCCTGACATTTGGCCACGTAGATGATCGATTTGGTCCTCGATACGCTCATTAAACGCGCCGAGCGTGAGCTCAAGCTCCTCCCAGCGCGATACCAGCGGTGCTAGCTCGACGGGCTGACGTGAGTACGAGGCGAGTAGCCGCGAGAGGTCTTCGAGCTTCTTGAACCCGTACTTGACCGCGTCAGACGCAGTCTCGATCTCGCGGCACTCCTTCTTCGACTGCGAAATCTCATCGAGCGACTGCGGTCGCTTCGCTAGGCTCTCGAGCGAGGTGGTAATGAAGGCGTCAATTTCGCGCTGCGTCGCACTTGCCTGCCGCACCATGCCCAGCTGCAGGGCGTCGCTCAGCCGCTGGTGCTGGTCCTCGAGTGCCGACTTGAGCGGGGCGAGACTCACGTTGATGCAGTCGATTTTCTCAAAATTTGGCAGCTTCTCGGCCTCCTTGCGGCGCTGGCGCAGGCCCTTGTACGCCGCGTCGTAGTCGGCCGCCTCCTTGACGTGATCCTCGACGAGGTCGTCAAGCGAGCCCTCATAAGCACCGAGTGCCATGTACGGATCGTACTTGGCGATTAGCGACTCAAGCTTCGCAAACAGTTCAGCCGCCTTCTGATACACCACGATAAGCGATTCGGCATTGCGGTCAGGCATGTCGCGGAAGATCTTGAGAACCTTGTGCTTGCCGAGCTCGCGTCCGCGTGTGGCCGCACCCGGTGGCCCCGCATCTGAGCCGTCCTTTGGTAGCTCGTCAAAGTAGCCAAGGCCTTTGAAGCCAGTAGGGATCGAGATGAACTTTTTAATCTCGCGGTAGAAATCAAGGCGCAGCTCCTCGAGTGTCGGTCGCAGCTGCAGCTTGCGGCTCTTAAATTCGAGCTCACATCGGATATGCGGCAGGTCCTGGTGCAAGCTCTCGAGGCCCAGCTGGTACTGGTGCTCAAGTGCCTTGAAGAGTTGCATGTCCCAGTGCTTGCGCCAGCCCTTCATGCCCGGATAGAGTGGTTGCAAACTGTCGACTGTCTGTCTGAGGGCTTCGACTTTGTCTTTCCACTTCGGCTGCTCTCGAAGCAACGAGATGCTCATCAGCTCGGAAACTTGCTCACCCATCTGCGTGTGCACTTGCCGCAGTTTACGGTTCTCTTGCGTCAGCCGCTCGGCAGCTACGTGCAGATGCTGGATGTAGCTCTCGAGCTGATTCGGATCAGACCACGTGATCATCTTGCCGCCCGAGTTCCCCGCCGTCTTGGCCGTCGGGTTCGTCGCGAGCTTCTCGAACTGTAGCGCGTGATCGAGAAGCAGCGGCTTCTGCGAGCGCACAATCTGCTTCTCGATCGTATTGTAGAAATTGGCCACCTGCTTGAGGACAACGCCGTGGCGGTAAAATTTGTGCGCCACGTCAGCATTCCATTTGACCTCATCTGGCATCTTGAAGCCAAGAGCAGAGAGCTGGCGAACCTCCCGAAGGAAGAGCACGAGCCGATCGGAGTAGTTGACTTGTAGAGATAGGTCGTCCTGATTGACCTCCATCAATTTGCCCGTCAGTTTCAGCGCAAGCCCCGACGAGTCGTCCTTCAGTTCGTCCTCCACATTGCGCACCCATTCAGAGAAGTACTGCTGCTGGTAGTCGTTCATGTACTGGTGCAGCTCGGTTGCGCGCGCGACGAAGCGGCCCATTCCCTGCAGATCGCCCAGGACAGGCTCGGCTGCATGGAGCACCTCACGCACCTTCTCGGAGAGCTGCTTGGCGAGTGTCAGGTGCTCGACGACTTCGGGCAGGTTTTTGCCGAGCTTGGCGCCGACGCTCTTCGCGCCGCTCCCCCCCCCAGACTGCAGCGTGCGAGCCTCAAAGTCTTCACGGAGGTGATCGAGCTGTTGCTCGAGTTGGCCCAGAAGTGTTTCGCGGGCAGGCGCGAGTTCCTGAAAGACGAGCTTGCGGCGTACGAGCTCCTGGTAACGCGTGAACTCGCGTAGTAGCGCGTGGCCCTTGAGGCCAGACGTCGTGAAGCGGGTTGCGAGTGTGCGAGCAACGATGCGTTCAATGGGCACCATTGCCTCGTGGAAGGCGGCCGTAGCGGCTTGCCACGCTGGTTGCGAGAAGAGTGAGTGGTGCAGCGCGTTAACACCGGAAAAGGGCGCGAAGACCTCGGCCACCTTGAGATCAATGAGCTCAGCCGCGGAGAGCAGAGCTGATAGTTGATGCACCACCGCACGCATGTCAAGCACCTCGGCCATGCGCGTGCGAAGCCAGCCGAGGACCTCGTCCTTAAACACTCCTGTCTTCCACGCGCCCATCTGTGGCCAGAACACACCAGTGAGCTGCGCTGTGTCGGCAGCCCACGTGTCCACGAGCTGGCCGGCGTCACGCAGAACACGAGAAACCTTACGATAGGACTCCTCCCACAACAGCACATCGGCGAGCCGCCTCTTGACGTAGCCGTCAAGGGCGCTGCCGACGACGCGCATCAGATGGAGCATCCGAGTTTCCTGATAGCCTGCCTGAAAGAGGGTGTCGAGTGCCGCTTGCAACTCACGAAGCAACTTTGCCATCTCCTGCATCGGCAGCTCGCTGAAGTGGCTGATCTGATCGGCCAGCGGCCGCAGCGCGTCCCAGAACTGGCTCGCACGGGTGCGTTGGTCGGCTGAGGCGGCCGGGAGCATGCCGGCTTCCATCATCTTCCAGTGCTGGCACTCGTCGTGGGGCGTCAGAATGTTGGTGAAGTCCTCCTCAGCCCCGTGCTTGTCGCCTAACTGCATGGCAGCTTCGAGAGCTGTATCCAGGGCTTCGAGGGTCCGACGAGTGTCCAGATCGATTGTAGACGCCCATTGCGGGTCGTGTAGCAGCATCGGCGCGTATAGCTGCCGGATGCTGAGCTGAAGCGACTGCAGTGGTGACGGCCCGAGTGTGGACATCATGACTGCAGTCGCCACGTTGTCTGCAGTTAGCATCTCCACCGTGCACTTCGTGAAAACAACACCTGCAGCAGTCAGCAGCCCGCTCTGGCCGGAAAATCCGACAGCTGTTGAGGGCAGCAGCTCATATGTGCCGCCAGTGACTGGCACCACACTCACCTGCAGCGTGCGTACATTCGGCTGCTCGAGGAAGTCGGCAAATGCTCTGCTGCTGTGTAGTGAGGCCGTCAGCTCAGTAGCGGAGGCTGACCAGGGCACACCGGTGGAAGACGCACCGAGTGCGTCGACGGCGAGCTTTGCGAGATGCGTCCTTGGGTCCATGCCTTGGAGTTCTCGTCAGCGG
>Ga0314712_10000017_pt1 | contig 13666 bp, 1 predicted proteins | sample Shad11_28May_sur_FD_206194 | JGI IMG/M metagenome (GOLD analysis project Ga0314712, IMG submission 206194) | Metatranscriptome of seawater microbial communities from Espelandsvegen Fjord, Bergen, Norway - Shad11_28May_surf (Eukaryote Community... | ecosystem: Environmental > Aquatic > Marine >... | reverse complement strand
TTTTTTTTTACTGTTATTCAGTTTGAAAAATAACAAATCGGAATAACAAAACTGTTATTCCGATTTCCGTATGAAACGACGTATCGCACGTGTCACATGCAAAGCAAGCAGAAGCATAGCCTCACAGCCGTCGGCGTTCGCCATTCCGATGCCCGCCTGCGGCGCGGTTCCCGCTCCCCGACACGTGCGGCATGCACACCTCTCTGCCGTGCGATGGATATCGCCGTGGCACTTGGCTCGCTGTGCATGCCCCGTGTGAACCCTCCCATTTGCTCCCCACCCCTGGGTGATGTCACAACCATCACCCACTCGCGTGGAACCCCACAGCTCCCTGCGCTCTCGGCTTCGTCGGCCGCTCTCTCGGGCGAGAGTCCGCCGCGCTCTCGTCGTCGGCTCTCTCTAGTCGGGCTGCATGACGAGGCACGCGCCGGCGAGGATCCACTTGAAGGGGTGCACGTTGGTGCGGATCGGCCCGGCGAAGATGAAGGTGGGCCCGCGGATGGTCGTCATGTAGAAGGGGCAGATGAACCAGCCATCTGTGATGACGTCCTGCGGGATGGCGGTCTCGACCGTCCGCCCGGTGATGTGCAGCATCGGCATGTATGGGTAGAGCTCTTTGGGCTTGGAGTCGACGATCGAGCCCACATCGATGTCCCAGCGCGCGCCCTCCATGTAGAAGCCGTGCACGAAGGTGCCAGAGTCGGGCTGCGACGCCACGATCTCGTCGTCGACGGAGGCGCCGGGCGGCACCGTCGTGCTCGTCACCTCCACGTGTACCTTCATCGCGTCGAGCGACTCTCCGGTGGAACGCGCCGTCACCTGAAGCGTCGCCGTGACGTAGCCCATCGAGTTGAAGCAGCCGGCAATCCAGACGGACGGCGGGCATTGCTCCACAGGCTTGGTTGGCGCCGACCACACCTCGAGCTGCAGCCACCGCAGCTGGAGGTCGGCGTACCACGAGGAGAGGCTCTTGCGGTTGTACGTGCCGGTCGGGCCGATCTGTCCGCATGTCTTGAGCCAGTTGGGCGGCACCTGATTCATCGCCATCGCGTTGATCAGGCCGTCCATCGCGTCGCTGATGTTGAGCGCGCCGCTCAGGCCGAGGGCGAGCTCCGTGAGCTGCGTGCGCATCGCGGTGAGGATCTTGTTCATGCGCTCGAGCTCCTGCAGCACGAAGACGACGTACGGCGCGCCCTTCTCCTTGACGCGCAGCCGGATCTCGAGCATGATGAAGTCCTCGCGCAGCACCTCGAGGATCTCGACCTGCAGCTTGGAGACCACCTCTTCCTTGGAGCTGCCGCCGCCGCCGCCACCGCCGCCGCCCACCGCCAGTATGGAGAAGAAGAGGTTCTCGCACAGGCCGTTGAGGAGCGATATCTCGGCATTGGGGTGCATGCCGAAGAGCAGCGGCGACTCGGGCGGGCTGGCCTCCTCGAGGTAGGTGCGGTAGTCGGAGTACTCTCCCTCGAGCAGCGGCTTGAGGCCCGGCGCCATCGTGAAGTCCGACTTTTCGTCGAGGAGCTTCTCGTTGAGGAGACACTCGAGATAGGTGGACGTGACGCGCCGGTCCCACGGGTCGGTGATGTGCCCGCCGTACATGACCTCTCCGAACAGGTAGCGCACGTCCGTCCACGGTGTGTCGTCGTTGGCCTCAAGGTAGTTGTGCAGGATCATTGCGCAGACGGTCAGGTCGCCATTGTTCCACGCGTACGGCCGCGAGAGCCCTTGCGGGCCAAACTTGCGCCGGCCGAGGCAGAGAGAGTGGAAGTAGCACGTGCAGAAGAGCATGGGCTTGAAGGCGAGCTTCTTGTTGGACTTGTCGATCTGCGCCTGCGAAAAGAGCGCCAACGCGCCGCGGAAGTTGGACTTGACGTCGGTCGGCGGCTCGTTGGCAATCTTGATGGACGACTGCATGATGCCCTCGGGGATGGTCATCTGGGTGGGCATGCCCGGAGGCTCGGCTGTGACGAAGCAGCGGAAGTCCTCGTGCGCGATCTCCATCGCGATCTCGAGCTTGCGCTCCAGCATGGGCAGCCAGCCCTGCATGAGGTTGACGTTCTGCAGGAACGCCCAGCCTCCCTCGCGCGTGAAGCGGTCGAGCACATTCTCCGCGTTGCGCTCCTGCCCCTGGCCCATCGAGATGGACACGTAGTTGCCGGCGGCCTCGGTGAAGCCGAGGTCCGAGCCGAGCTTCTCGATGTCGTCGCCGGGGTCCACGCCCGGGAAGAGGACGAAGAAGAGCGGCGTTGCGCTGGTCGTGTCGAGGAAGGTGTCGGGCAGTGAGAATGGCTCCTGGACCATGTAGCGCGCTCCCATCGACTCTGAGATGTAGGCGGTCAGCGCGGCCGTGATCCGGTCGGAGCGCAGCGCGCGCACGAGCTGGAGCTTGTTGAAGCCGTTGCACTTCTTGAGCCACTCGCCCGGCAGGTCCTCCTCCTCGGGGTTTGGCAGCTCGATCCATTCCTTCCACGCCTCCACGTTGAGCTCGAGGTCCTCGGTGATGTTCTTGAACATCTCGATCTCCTTGAGCGCGCAGACCGCGCTCCACTGGACCTCCGTCAGGTACTCCTCCACCTTGGCCGTCATCTTGGGAGGGTTGGGCACCTTGGTGCCCATGATGAGGTACGTGACCTGGTCGGCCGGAGCCTCATTCTTGCGCTGCATCACGCGCAGCATGAGCATCGTCGCGACGATCAGCTTGTGCTTGTCGAAGAGGCCGCGCCTCGAGTAGTTGAAGACCTCGTACGTGATGTTCTCGATCAGGTAGTCGAGCCGCTCCAGCAGCTGCCTCTTCGCCTCCTTGGCGTCGCCGGCGCTCTCAGCCTCCTCCTCCGCCGGCGCATTTGCGGCAGCCTCTTTGATCTTCTCCATCTTCTTCTTCGGGATGAGATCCTTCTCCAACTGCGTCTCTGCCCACATGTCGCCCGGCCCCTTGCGACCAACGATGGCACGCTCATAGACAATCTTGAACGAGGAGAGAGAGTAGAAGTGGAAGGTGTGGATCTTGAAGAGGTCGGAGAGCAAAAAGAACATGAGGGCGCCGCGGTTGCCGACAGGGCGATACTGCTCGCGCGCCTCCTCGATGACAATCTCGGTCTGCTTGGCAATCACCATCTTCTCGGCCACCTCGATCGACGTCGCCTTAGAGTCCTCGAGGTTCTCGATCAGCTCGATGTTCTCGGTCACGTCGCCCTCCGCGGAGGCGAGCTGGTTGAGGATGCCATCCTCGAGCTCGGTCAGCTTGATCTTGAAGCCGTTCTGCTGCTCAATCAAGTCGTCCTTCTGCTGGGCCAAATCGGGACGCTCCAGCTTGACGACGACAGCGAGCAGCTGGTCCTCGAGGCCGTCCTCGGTCACCATGAAGTTGATGAGCGTCGTCTCGGCCTGAATCTCTGGCGGGTAGTGCGGGTTGGAGAGCTTCGTCTGCAGGTAGAGCTTGAAGTTTGGCGAGTATTCGACCTCCTTGTCGCCGAGCTTGACCACCAGGTTGCGGCCGCGCTTAATCGTCTGACGGCCAATGACCGGAGAGAGCACGGCGTCGATGCCCAGCTGGATGTTCTCGATCATGACGGGGGCGCCGTTCTCGATACCGGCCGAGAGGATGGTCATCAGCGTCTTCTGGCCGAGGCGGACGACCTTGAGGCCACGGGCCTCCTCGTGCTTCTTGATCCATCGGATGCCTTGCAGCTGAGGGTCAATCATCAGTGGCCAGCGCGCGCAGGACGTGACGATGGCGCCATTCTCCGTCGACACGCGGTCGGAGGGCAGCTCCTCGTTGTTCCAGCCGGCGACTTGCGCGTCCGTCGTGAGGACCTTGAGAGGGTCGGTCGAGTCCGACATGGGCACACCGGCCTTGGCGGAGGCGACCCCGCCCTGCAGGTAGGGGAGGAAGACATTGTTCATCAGCACGGCGCGGAAGCGCTTGTTGAAGCATCCGATGTAGGAGACGAAGGCGGCGGCGAGCAGCACGTCGCCCACCAAAATCTTGAGGGCTTCGCCGAGGGCGATGATGCCTTCCTTCCATCGAGCGCCCTCAGAGGAGAGGGCGGCCATCAGCCGCTGGGCGAGACCCAGCTTACGCTCACAGCGCTCGCCCTCAGCGATCACCGCCTCCTTCTCGGCCACGGCCGCGTTGAACTGCGAAGTCAGTTCGGCCACAGTCGCCTCCGCCGTCGCCTTGGCAGCGAGCGCGGCGTTCTTGGAGGCGATTGCCTGCTCGAGCTCGGCCGTCGCGGCTTCCGCTTGAAGACGCATCGGCTCGACGTTCTCGTTGATGTCATTGTACACGTTGATGTTAATGATGAAGTCGGTCAGGCCGGCGGCTGCGTTCGACTTCTTCCGCTGGATGTCGACGTCGAAGTGCTCGAGCTTGAGCAGGTCCTGGATGTTGGCGAAATTCGACTTGGGCACCAGGCCATCGTCGATGCGCTGTTTGAAGCCGAGCATCGTCTCCAAAAATTTGGGCGGCGGCGACATCATGGCCTGCGCCGCCTTCCAGCTGACGTCCACTTTCTTGAAGGGCATGTCCTTCGTCTGCAGCAGGCAGAGCGCCGCCCCCGTCACGTCGTCGACGCCCGCCGGCGGCTTCTTGAGCGACTTGAGCTCGCCCAGATCCTTGACAGTCAACCCCTCGAGGGCGGCGGCGGCGGCGACGAGGGCAGGCTCCGCGGCCGCAAGCTTGACCTCGATGCCCGCCTTCATCTCCAGCACCTCCGTCTCCTTCTTCGTCGCGGCGGAGGCGATCACGTTGGCCTTGGCCGCCTCCTCGCCGGCCTTGCCCTTCTCCTCCTCAAGCTTGGGCACCATCGCGTCGCACTCGGCCTTCTTGGCCTCGACCTCAACCGACTTGGCCATCACCTCCTCCTGCAGCACGGACACCGACGCCGCCGTCGACTCGAGCTTGATCACACCATCGGAGAGCTTCTTGATCTGCGCTTCCGTGACAGCCTTCCGCTGCGCGAGCATCGACTTGTAGAGCGCGATCATCTCGAGGAACGACTTGGGCGTCGTGTAGTTGAAGCGGCGGTCCTGCGACTCGTAGTCGAGCGAGACCGCGTTCACCTTCAGGAAGGAGTACGGCATGAAGTTCATGATGTTCTCCTTGGCCTCCTCCTCTCCGAGATCGACTTCGCCCAGGAAGCGCTTGGAGACGGACGTGAGAGCCTCCTCGGGCCACGGCTGGAACCAGTCGATGACGACGCAGTTGACGAGGGCCGGGAAGCGACGCGTGCGCACCTTGATCGGGTCGCCGATGGGCGAGAAGCAAAGGATGACGTGCAAGTTGTCGCGCACGGCGTTGATGAACGCGTCCCAGCAGTTGTCGCGCGTGTCGGGGATGCCCGAGCGCTTGACGATCGGCCGCACGGCGTTGATGATGTCGTCCATATCCTCGACGGGGAAGAGGCCGGGGATGTTACCGCTCGAGAGCAAGTCGTTCATGTACACGAGGAAGCGCTCGTCGGCGATCTGCATGTCGGTGAATATGAAGGAGATGCCATCGCCCTTGAGGCCCGACTTTTTGTACATGATCTGCAGGTCCGCCTTGAGGTCGTTCACGCCGTACCGCGCCGTGATGACCACCTGGAAGGCGGAGAAGCCGTTGACGAAGGTGGCGAGCCGCGCGAGCGACTGCTTGCCCATGCCTCCGACGCCCACCATGAGGGCGTGACCGCCCGAGGACTCGATGATGCGCGAGATGCGGCACACGTGGCGCATGGCGTCCTCGAACAGCACGAGGTTCATGGCAGCGTTGGTCTCATTGTACTCGTCGAGCGCGCCGTTGAGCAGTGCCGAGAGGTCGGGGAAGTTGGCGATGCGGTCGTAGATCTTGTCGCCAATGCCCTGCGCGAAGTGGCAAAAGATGAGCGGCTCCGGGAAGAGCTGCGGCGGCGTGAACTCCTTGAAAAACTTCTTGGCCTGCTCGTTGGCGAGCTCCTTGTACTTTTTGAGGTCCGAGACCGAGACCAGACGGTCGCCGTACGTGCGCTCGGACTCGTGCAGCCACAGCTGCGCCACCTTGAGCGGCTCCGTGAAGACAGCGGGCTGACCCATGAGCATGCCCTGGAAGACGCCGGCCACGTGGCGCACGTTGAACTCGTAGTGGAAGTTGCTCGCCGTCTTGCGGAAGGTGGCCGCGACGCGCTTGTGCAGCTGCAGCGCAGCCTGCACGAGCCGCTTGCCCACCTCCTGGACCTCCTCTGGGAATTTGGACAGGTGGCCGAGCAGGAAGGTGGAGTAGATGGTGTTGAGCGCCTCGAGTGAGGGGAAGCCGATGGCAAACGTTGCGAAGAGGCGCTGGAGGCGTGGGTTGACGATGAAGGAGCCCGCCGTCGGGTTCATGGCGGTGATGTACTGCGTGTTGAGCAGCACCTTCTCGGTGAGCTTGCCAAGGTCGTAGATGTGCATGTAGCCCATGTGCTGCCGCATGAGCGAGATGTTGGACGCGGTGTTGTACGGGTCGAGCGCCGCCATGTTCAGGTCGTCGACAAAGTAGATGAGCTTCTTGTTGCCTGGCGGGCCAAAGTTCTTGCCCGCCTTCTTCTCGAGCGGGGCCTCGAGCACCTTTTGGAACATGTTCGAGTTCGTGTAGTAGTTGATGTTGATCGTGGACGAGGCGTAATCCTCGGGCAGCGTGCGCAGCTTGCCGTTGATGAGGGCCGTCTTGCCGCAGCCTGCCGCACCCACGAGCATGGCACCGTGCTTGTTGGGTAGCAGGTTGTCGAGCCAGTAGGCGACCGCAACCGTCTCCATCGTCGGGACGGTGATGAGGGACATCTTGCTCGTCGTGGAGTCGAACTCGAGCTCGGGCACCACCTCGGACCACGAGGCGAAGTCCTTCTTCGCCTTGTCGACGAAGACGTCGTACACTTCGCCGCGATGGGGGAACTTGATCGTCTTGTACGTGTCCTTCCAGTACTGCGAAAACTTTTTGCGGTAGTCGGTGCCTGAGGTGATCGAGAAGGCGCTACCAAAGCCCCAGACGGCGGCAAAGACAAAATAGATCTCGAGCATCGAGGCGTCCTTGGTACCAATGTTCTCGACGATCCACAAACCCTGCAGGAAGTTGCAGATGCACTGGATCATCCCGAAGTCGAGGATGTTGCCGATGACGTGCTTGTAGTACAGCGTGAGCTCGAGGAGCACCGGCGGGCAGTACTTCTCAAAGAGCTCTTCGGCTGTCTGCTTCATCTGAGCGCGCGCGTCCTTCTTGACGGCGACGGGCAGGCCCATGACCCACGCGTCGATCCACGACTGCACGTAATTCTTCCACTGGTTGTCCTCGGAGATGAAGAGCACGCCCGCGCGCGTGACGGTCGCCGGCGAGGCGAAGAGCAGGTCGCGGATCTCGAAGATCATCTTCATGTTCTGGAGCATCCGGATGCGCTCGTTGGACGCGAGGGTGAGGAGCCGGTTGTCGTCCATCACCGAGTTCATGTTCTCGATCCAGTTGGCGTCGAGGTCGCCGTCGAGGATGATCCACTTTGGGTTGGAGTCGGCCGCGTTGGCAAAGTCGCGCATCGTCGTCGAGAGAAGGCCGTCCTTCCACTCGCGCGTGGCGATGTTGATGTAGCCGTAGAGCTCGTTCGGCGTGATGGACTTGGGGTTGATGTCCTTCCAGACGGTCTTGCCCATCACACCACCCTTGGTCCACACCTTGGAGAGTATCTGCCACGTGGTCGACTTGTTGTTGCCCGACGTCCCGATCACGAAGACGCAGTGACGCAGCGAGAGCAAGTCCTGCAAGTCGACGACGTTCTGGATGAAGTAGTCCACCTTCTGCAGCGACGGCGGGAAGCGCGTGGTGACCGGCTCGAGCGCCACCTCCTTGACAAGCTCCTCAAAGTCGTAGTCGCGCTTCTTGGGCATCAGGTCGAAGACCTTAGCAAAGAGGTCCTTGATGAGACCCATGAAGACGATCAAGTCGTCGCCGACGATCTTGGGCAGGTTGAAGTCACGCAGGGCGCGCATGAGCAGGCCCGCCTCGGGCGCGATCGTACGGTCCGTCTCAGCGCGCAAGAAGGTGCCCGCCACCTTGAGCACGGAGCCGATGGCGCGCAGCCCCCAGTCGTAGTGCAGCTGCTTGCCGGGCGGCGAGGGGTTGCCGCCAAGCAGGTCACCTGACAGCTTGTAGAGGGTGAAGAACTTTTTGCCGAGCTCGGCTGCCTCGAGATAGCCCTCGGACATCATCATGTTCTCCATGATGAGCTGGAAGTCGGGCACCATGACAGTCACGGGGCGGAAGAGCACCTTGAGTGACTCGGGCAACTCCTGCCGGCCGAGGTAGCCGGGGTTCATCGTGATGAAGGACATGCAGCCGTCGGGGTGCAGGAAGCACGGGATGCCGCCGAAGATGAAGGAGTCGCCGCCCTTGCGGATGCCGTCGAGCACCGACTTGTACTGGATGGTGCACACTGAGAGGACCTCGGCGATGAGCCGATTGAACTCATCGAAGCAGCCCCATGAGCCTGACGAGGCGAGGCCCTTGAAGATGTCTCGCATGGTCAGGTAGTCCATCTCGGGCCCACAGTTGAAGACGTAGACGGTCTTGCCGAGCTGGGCCGACAAGTCTTTGGTCGACTCGGTCTTGCCAGTGCCGGCGGGGCCCTGGGGTGCGCAGCCGAGCACAAGGTGAGACGACTGGGTGGCGGTGATGTAGATGCGGTCGGTGAGCGGCGTGATGACGAGACGGCCCGCGCAGCCGAGGTACTCGAAAGAGTAGCGGAAGAGGGCATCGCAAATGTAGAGGACACAGTCGAATGCCTTGCCGGAGTCCAGATCCTTGTCTTGCCCTGCATGGCCGACGTGCTTCTCCCAACGCGTCTTGAGCTGACCCAGCCATTCGAAATGGTCGCAGCGGTCAACTCCCATGCGGATGAGCTTGGCGTTGATGTCACGCGAGTGCGCCTCGAGGGTGATGATGTTCATGGCCGCGCGGCGGTTGAGCTTCTCGAGCTTGCCCGAGACCATCATGATCATGTCCGAGAGCATCACCAGCTGCTCTGCGTAATAGTTCTTGAGCGCGTCGGCGTCGCTGCCTTCGGAGAGCGTGGTGAGCGCCTTGTCGGTGAGGAGTGTCCATTGCTGCTGCGTCACCACAAGGGACAGCTGCGCAATGTGCCCAGCGCAGATCCACTTGGGCCGCTGCTTGCCGCCCTCGCCCGTCTTGTCGTAGTCGGCGATCGCGAAGCCGAGCTGCGCGCGCATCTCGTAGCGCATCTTGGCGAGCAGCTCGTTGAGGTAGTTCTCGACCTTACCGTTGCAGGTCAGCGTGCCCGTCTGGCCAAAGGGCACCACCTCACCCTCGTTGGAGACGAACGACTTGACGATGGTGCCCGGGTCGCCGTCGAGGCCGCACTCCTTGACGCCCTGCATCATGGCGTTCACGTTCTTGAGGACGACCCACGGCCGGTTGCCGTTGGAGAGGATGTCAAGGAGCATCACCTGCGAGACGAAGTAGAAGCGCGGGAAGATCGTGCGCTTCGCCTCCAGGAAGTCGGCAAGCGCCTTCTCGCACAGCTCCAGGTCGTCCGCCACACTCTCGAGCTGCTTCATCAGGCCGTCCTTGGCGCACGACGCGATGCAGTTGGGCGTCGTCTTGAAGTGATTCAGGATGTCTTTGAAGATCACGTCAACGTTGGCAAAGCGCTTGGCATCCTCGGGAAGCTCCTTCTTCACCTCGTCGGAGCCGATGAAGAGGGTCTCGAGGTAGGCCCACTTGCGCTGCGTGTCGGTCATTTGGCCGAGCACGTCGGAGACGGCGGAGAGATTCTTCTGCCAGCCGGTGACGAGCTCCTCGAACGTGGCGAGGTACTTTGAGGCCATCATGCCCTGCACGACGAGCTGGTTCTCCTCGAGTGCCTCGAAGTTCTCCTCCGCCAGGTTGATGAGGAAGATCTCCTGCCCTCCTGGGTGCTTGTCGAAACCAAACTCGACCACGCTCCAGACCTCCTGCAGCTTGATGAGCGTGATCTCCATCTTGTCCTCCTTGTTTGCCTGATCGACGACCTCGCCCACGTCGTCGACGAAGTTCTGCAGCTGCAGCTTGAGCATGTCGCCGAGGTTGAAGGCAGGGTCGAACTTGCCGTCGGCGACAGCAATGGGCACGCCAGTGACAGACATGAGCCTGTCCCAGTGCCTCTGACGCATTGCGGGTGCCTTGAGCTCGGAGATGCACGGCACTGAGACGAGGAAGTTTTTGATCGACGCATCGACGCCCAAGTACGAGTCCCACCCGCGCACCCCCTTGTCCATCCCCTTGACGATCTTTTGGAAGGACTTGGAGTCCTCCTCGAGCTTGGCTGGCTTGATGTCGTCCCACAGCAGATTCTTCCACACGTTGATCTGCGACTCCACCATCATGGTGATATCCCAGATAGACTTGCCAAAGACGAGGTCGCGGCGCATCGAGCGCACCTCCTCCATGATCGGCTCGGCCTTCTCGCCAAACTCGAAGAGGTTGGCCAAGTCGTACAGGCGTTGGGTGTCCTGCTCATCTCCTTGAACCTCCAACGAAAGCGAATTCAGCTTATCGTAGCCCACTGAACAGCCCGTCTTCGCAAAAAAGGGGTCGGACTGGAGAAGCTTCTTGTGGTTACTGTCCAGCCTCTCTTGCATACGGCCGATGTCCGCGAGCACGGTGGCCGCCTCGGCGTCTCGCATCGGCTTGATCTGCTTTGCTACGGTCGGGGCCGCCTTCTCGGCAGCGCGGAAGGCGTCGGACACGTCGCCGAGCTTGCGGTTGAGCGCGTCGAGCTTACCCATCTCGTGAAGGCCCATGTAGCGCAGCGTCTCACCGAGTTGGTCGATTTGAAACTGCAGGTTGGTCCCCTCGTCCTTGATGACCTTGATGGCGCTCATCATCTTTTTGAGGCCACTCAAGTCTTGAGCTCCATTAGGGCCCTTGTCCAGCTCGACGTTGACGCGTCTTATTTTATTTTGAAGAACATCGAGCGAATCCTGGATGTGGGCCGTCATGATCTTCTGGAAATCACTGCGCTTCGCGTCGAGCATCGGCGCCACGTCGAGCGTGTCGACCACCTCGAGCGACGAGCCGGCGGCCCCTTTCGCCATCGCCACGATCATCGGGTAGCCGCTCGCCGCCGGCACGACGCAGTGGTACCGGCTGTCGGCGAGCTTGGCGTCGATGGCGCAAGAGTAGATGCGGGTCCACTTCTTGGCAGCCATGTCGAGGCAGTAGACGTCGTCAAAGAAGGTGCGCGTCTTGCCCTCGCCCTCGTAGCCGCCGTACACGTAGACCTTGTCCTTGACGATCTCATGATGCCAGCCCGCACGCGGCTCGGGGCACGGCCCCTCGACTCCTTCGATGCTCCAATCCTCAAGAGGCGTGGCAGGCCGCTGCATCGCGCGGACCATCTTGGGCGGGATACCCATCTTGTCGAGTGCCTTCATCTTCATCTCGCGCCGCTCGACATAGTTGGGCTCCTGGGCGTACTCCGACTCGGAGAGGAGAGAGGCGGTCCACACGCCAGTAGCCGGGTCGAGCGCGTAGATCATGTCAGGCGCCGTCTCCACGACCGGCGGCGCATCCTCCGCTGGCGCTCCCGCCTCCGCCTCGCCGCCTTCCGCCGCCTCAGCAGCGGGGGCCTCGGGCTCCGGCACGGGCTCGGGCTCGGGCTCGGGCTCGGGCTCTTCCTCCGCCTCAGCACCCTCCTCGCCCTCGGCGCCCTCCTCACCCTCACCGCCTGCGGGCTTCACTTCGAAGCCGAGCGCCTTCTCGCTTGCCAGGTCATCAAAGCCCTTGTCCGCCTGGTCCTTGACGATGCAGTACACCTTATCACCGTCAGTGAAGATGCGCAGGTACCCCTTGAGCTTCGCCGGGGAACCGCTCACTAGCACATTCTTCCACGAGCTCTCGAAGCTGAGCGTCGTCGCGAAGCCGCGAATCGTGGAGTAGAGGATCTCATCGTCATATGGGTTCTCATCGATGCCGAGTCCCAGCACCCACTCGCCAGGCATCGGCACGAAATAGGTGATCTTGTAGGTGCCATCGTTCAGGTCTTCAATGTCCGCTGGGGCCACCACGAGCTCGGCACCGGCCTTGACACCCTCCGGCCGCGCGATGGTCATCTCGATCGGGTCGAGACCCGTCGTGCGCAGCTTGCCGCCAATGTCCTTCGCCTGGAGCATAAAGGAGACGGGCTGGCCAGCAGGGTTGCCATCCTTCAAGCCGGGGCCGAAGACCATGCACTTCTTGGCCAGCGTGTTGGCATAGTACGACCAGTTGACCTCATTGACCGTGTACGGCTCGCCGCCGATGGACACGCGGATGATGCAGTCGATGGCGCCGAACTTGGTGAAGTCGGGCGACTTGCACGAGATCTCTGTGTCGCTGACCCACGTGCCCGAGACTGTCATCTCGGCGCGCTTCCCATCGGTGAAACGCACGGAGACGAGCGGCGACTGCTTGAAACGCAAGCCTGTCAGCGTGATCGGAGTTCCCCCGGTGAGTGGCCCCGTGGCAGGCTCCGTGCCCATGACCGCATACGGAGGGCCGACGACGCCCGCCACATTGAGCACGCAGAGGTCCTTCCACCATCGCTGCCTCCAGCCGCCAAAGAAGAGGAGCACCGCATTCGTCGGGTCGTAGGCGCACCCAGCGTCCTCTCGGGGCGAAGGCGCGCTGCCGATCAGCGTGAACTCATGGTCCCACTGCATCGTGGTGAGGTTCATGCACGAGACGAGGTTGGAGTACTCTCGCGGCGACGTCTGTCCACCGAAGAGGAAGAGCCGGTCGTCGGGAATGGACGGGATGGCCATGGCCATATGGTTCCAGAGCGTTGAGGGCAATTCGGGCCAATTGATCGGGTTCTCGTCCTCGGGGTTGTGATCTGGGTGGAGCACCCACTCCATCTTGGCGATGTCGAGAATGTGCATGTCATTGCAGAAGCCGGGGTCCGTCTTGCCAGTAGACCAGCCACGGCCACCAAGGACGATGAGCTTGCCGCGGGTCAGGCAAGTGCAGTGATCCGACCGGGGCCTTGGGGCTGGGCCCCGCACGTTTTCAATCCTGACCCACGTCCACGTGTCGAGCTCCAGCATATGGACGTCCATGTAGAAGTCTCTTGTAGTCCCTGGGCCGCCGTAGCCTCCGATGATGCACACCTTTTGCTTCGGCAGCTCCACCTCGTCGTCCGGCTCGAGCTCCACCAGGTTGGCGGTGTGGTGCGAGCGGGGGTGTGGCGGCGTGCCAGCGCACTCCTTGATGTTCCACTCCATTTTCGCTACGTCGAGCACGTAAGTGTCGTTGAAGCGCCGGCCCTGGGACAGGCCGCCGAAGACGAGGATCGTCTCATCGGGCAGCAGCGTCGCCGTGTGCCTCCAGCGGGGGGCAGGCACGTCGCCCATCACGTCGGCGAGCTCGAACTTGGTGGTGTTGTCCGATAGGGAGTCGAGGTCGATAAGCCACGTCTCATTCGAGATGAGCGGCTCGTATACTGCGGTCGAGTCGTCGGGGTCTGTGATGCCGCAGCCGCCGAAGACGACCGCCTTACTGCCAGCAACGGTGATCGAGTGGCCGGAGCGCGGGGACGGGGTGCGGCCCGGCACCGAAATTTGTTGCCATGATACTTCTCCAAGTTTCTTGGCGGTGGCCATGGCTTGGCCACCGCCAAGAAACTTGGAGAAGTATCATGGCAACAAATTTCGG
>Ga0314712_10000014_pt1 | contig 13869 bp, 1 predicted proteins | sample Shad11_28May_sur_FD_206194 | JGI IMG/M metagenome (GOLD analysis project Ga0314712, IMG submission 206194) | Metatranscriptome of seawater microbial communities from Espelandsvegen Fjord, Bergen, Norway - Shad11_28May_surf (Eukaryote Community... | ecosystem: Environmental > Aquatic > Marine >... | reverse complement strand
GGCGAGAGTGGCGGCACCAGCTCCTCTCTTGACCGGCAACCGGAGGACGTTGCCGCGCGCCTCGCACCGAGAGCGCACCCGCGATGTCGAAGGAGGACCCGCGCTTCAAGTATGTGGCTAAGATGGTGGCCAACCAGCTCTCCACGCCGAGCGACCCCGTGTCGGTGGACGCGGTGGTCAAGGGCTCGAAGACTGGAATGATAAACGAGTTTTTGGGGGCGGGCACTGATGGCGTTGAGCCGCGCATGGCCCTGCTCTTCTTCTACCAGCATTTAGAGGGCTCCATGACCGTCATAATGACGGCAGGCGACACCGAGCCCCTGGAGGGCAAATGCTGCTACGTTGTTCGACTTTCCGACCCACTGCAACCACTGCCTGCAGATGTTGAGTCGAACGTCAACTTTGGCACTCTCTCGAGTCGTTCACCGATGCAGACGCTCAAGTCGATCATCGACGACCTGTACAGGCCGCTCATCGCGGCCAACTCGTTTGGCTACTCGAAAAAGATGACCGCCGAGCAAAAGACGGGTCTCCAGGAGGACACAAAGAATTTCGTCCATGTGCTCGACAAGACGATCGAGTCGCTCGACATGGCAATCGAACTCCCCAAGCCGGCCGAAATCGAGAAAATCGAAGGAAAACCGGCAGGCATTGCAGCGGCCGCAGCAGATGCCACGATTGTTTCTGCTTGCGAGAATGCTATTGATGAGTGGTTGGCAGTCACCGCTGAACTGCTAAATGAAAGCGAGGACAACACCGACGAGGATGACGTCGGCCCGCGCACCGAGCTTGCGTGGTGGCGCAGGCGCGCGACCAAGCTCAACTCGATCTGTGACGACCTCCGCGGATCTGAGTGCCACAAGATTATTCTCATTATGACCGCGTGCAAGTCGCGCAAGCTGAAATCGTGGAAAACGCGCAACAACGCAATCACCGACGCTCTCAATGAGGCTAAGGACAACGTCAAGTATCTTGCGACGCTCGACAAGTACATTGAGCCGTTGTATAATGCGAATCCTCTGGAGATTACGGAGGGGCTTTCTGGGTTGCTCAACAATTTGCGCATGATGCACGCGATCGCGCGATACTACGCCACGCCCGAGCGCATGACGAGCCTCTTTGCTAAGATCACGGCGCAGATGATCGCCACTTCACGTCACTGGGCGACGACTGACGGCTCTCTTTGGGATCAGGAAACAACGACACTCATCCACAATCTTCAGAGTTGCCACAAATTGTTCTCAGAGTACCGCGATAACTATGATAAGACGCGCGACAAGTTGCGCGAGAATCCGCACGCGAAGCAATTCGAGTTCAACGAGAGCGTGATCTTCTCGAAGTCCAACCTCTTCCAGCGGCGCGTAGAGAAGCTCCTCGATCTCTTCACGACGGTCGACCAGTTCACCAACCTGGCGAAGCACGACCTCGAGGGCATGGAGGGGCTGATGGCCAATTTCTTCTCGATGGTCGCCGACTTCAAGCGCAAGCCCTATGACCTCTTCGACTTCCAGGTCAACCAGTTTGATCGCGACTATCTCGAGTTCCTCGCCAACATCCACGAGCTCGAATCGAGCCTGCAAGGCTTCATCAACTCCTCTTTCGAGCACATCACGTCGACCGAGGCGGCGATGACTCTTCTCGGCCAGCTGCGCCATATGCTGCAGCGCGACTCCCTCAAGGATGACCTTGGCTCCAAGCAGCTCACCATCTTCCAGCACTTCCTGGGCGACCTGGAGGTTGTCTCGCGTACCTACGAGAAGCTCAAGAACAACCCGCCGCTCGTGCGCAATGTGCCACCCGTCACCGGCAACGTGCTCTGGGCGCGCCAGCTCATGCGCCGCATCGAGTCGCCGATGCACCAGTTCCGCAACAACAAGGACCTGATGGAGCTCAAGGACTCCAAGAAGGCTGTCAAGGTGTACAACAAGATAGCACGCACGGTCGTCGAGTTCGAGGCGCTGTGGGAGCTCGCGTGGGTGCGCGGCATCGAGGCCGCCAAGTCGGGCCTGCAGTCGACGCTCCTCGTCCGCCACCCAGTGACGGAGAAGCTCTTCGTCAACTTCGACCACCAGATTCTCGAGCTCATGAAGGAGGCTAAGTGCCTCCGGCGGCTGGGCCACGAGATCCCTGAGTCGGCCAAGATGGTGCTCATGATGGAAGAGAAGTACAAGCACCACTACAACCTGCTCTCGTACGCGCTCGCGGAGCACGAGCGCGTCATGGAGGGCGTGCCCGAGATCCTTGCGCCGCTGCTCAAGCCCCACATTGCCGAGCTCACATGCGTCATCAACCCTGGCCTCGTGACGCTCACCTGGACCTCGATGAACATCCAGGCCTACCTGCAGCGCGTGCACACCGAGATGGTGCGCTTCAACGAGCTCGTGGACAAGCTTAAGGACATCACCGCCAACCGGCTCGAGCGCAACCAGAAGATAATCGCTAAGCTGCCCCTCCTCGAGATGCCCGACGCCAACAACTCCGAGGAGGAGCTCCTCCCGCTCGACAAGTTCGTCGCCATGCAGCAAAAGTTTTCGGGCGACCAGACCGCCATCCTGGCCGCCAAGAATGTGGAGGTTGAGTGGGCGCTCAAGGATCTGGTGCGCGAGATCACCGACTACCCGCTCAACTACGTGACGACGTCCGTCGACCTGGCCGACATCGCGAACCTCTCGGAGCACTTTTCGCGCACCACCTACCGTGCGGTGCTCAACTGCACTCGCACGTCGCTCGAGACCCTCAAGGGGCGTGTCGCCGCGCGCTCGCTCGCAAACTTCCTCTTCATCGACGCGCCCATCTTCGAGATCAACGTCGAGATGACGGCGACGGGCGCCGTGATGAACCCGTCGCTCTCCGAGATCCAGGTCGCCATCAACGCCTGCGCGCGCGCCGTGCTCTCGTGCTCCAAGTCGCTCGCCGTGTGGGAGAGCGACGACACCTCGCCGGCGGGCTCGTCCGTCTTCGACGTCATCTCGCGCGACAAGGACATCGTGCGCATCGTGCTGCTGCTGACGGGCTCCTTCGAGGGCGTCAAGCGCCAGGTCTACGAGTACCTTCACACCTTTGTCAAGTACGACTACCTCTGGCGCGACGACAAGAAGGCCGCGTACGAAGCGTTCATGTCCAAGGACCCGTCGCTCGAGGACTTCGAGGCGGAGCTCAAGAAGTACGACCTGGTAGAGCAGGAGATTGTGCGCATCCCGGAGAAGCACAACATCGGCGCGCTCTCGCTCGACACGACGCCGCTCAAGACGGCGCTCTCGCAGGAGGCCCGCACCTGGAAGAAGCAGTACGCGCAAAACTTGCACCACCAGGCCAAGTCGGAGCTCGAGACAATCACGCAGTGGATCGACGCTCACAAGCGCTACCTCACGCGCGAGATCAACGACCTCGATGACGTGCGCATGGCGATGGGCTACCTGGCCGCCATTCGCGAGAAGGAGACGATGCTTGACTGGGAGTTTGGGCCCGTCGAGCAAAAGTACGCGATGCTGCAGAGCTTCCGCGTGGAGATCCCCAAGGACGAGTCGGACGCCGTCACCGACCTCACCTACAGCTGGAAGAAGCTCAAGAAGGACGCCAACGCGATCACCGAGTCGCTCGGCTCGCAGCAGGCCTCGTTCAAAAAGGGGCTCATTCGCAACGTGCGCATGTTCGTCGTCGACGTCGCCCAGTTCCGCTCCGACTTCGAGGCCAACGGGCCCGGCGTGCCCGGCCTGCCGCCGCTCGAGGCCAACGAGAGGCTGCGCAAGTTCCAGCGCCTCTACGAGGAGCGCGAGCGCAAGTATGACGCATACACGGCGGGCGAGGCGCTCTTCGGTCTGCCGCTCACCACCTACCCCGAGCTCGAGACGACCAAGTCGGAGCTGGCGCTGCTCGGCAAGCTCTACGACCTTTTCACGACGGTCCTCGGCACGATCAACGAGTTCCAGGACATGACGTGGGTGGACGTGTGCTCGATCAACGAGAAGAACGAGTCGATGATCTCGGTGATGGTCAAGAAGCTCGAGGAGTTCCAGCTGGCGTGCAAGAAGATGCCCAAGGAGCTGCGCGCGTGGGACGCCTACGTGGAGCTCAAGAAGATGGTCGACGATTTCCTCGAGTCACTGCCGCTCGTCGAGCAGCTGGCCAACCCGTCGCTCCGCCAGCGCCACTGGGACGCCCTCGAGGGGCTCACGGGCAAGATGCTCAAGGTGGACCAGGACGGCTTCAAGCTGTCGACGCTGCTCGCTGCGGGCATCCTCGACATTGCCGAGGACGTCGAGGAGATCGCTTCGTCCGCCGTTAAGGAGCTCGCCATCGAAGGCAAGCTCAACGACATCGACCGCGACTGGTCGGCGCGCGTGCTCTCCTTCTCGCCCTTCAAGACGCGCGGCAACATCTCGCTCAACATGGGCGCGACCGCCGAGATGATGGAGGCGCTCGAGGAGGCGCAAATGGGCCTCGGCTCGATGCTCGCCTCGCGCTTCGTCCTCCCCTTCAAGGAATTCGCAGACGAGTGGGTCGACAAGCTCTCCATCGTCTCCGAGACTCTCGAGCAGTGGACGGCCGTGCAGGCCATGTGGCAGTACCTTGAGGCCGTCTTCACCTCGGGCGACATCGCCAAGCAGCTGCCGCAGGAGTCCAAGCGCTTCCAGGGCATCGACAAGAACTGGGTCAAGATCATGTCCAAGGGCAACGAGCAGCCCAACGTCATCAACTACATCTATGTGGGCAACGACATGCTCAAGCAGCTGCTGCCGCACATGCTCGAGCAGCTAGAGTTGTGCCAGAAGGCGCTCTCAGGCTACCTCGACCAGAAGCGTGCGGCCTTCCCGCGCTTCTTTTTCGTCGCTGATGCGACTCTTCTCGAGATCCTCTCGCAGGGCTCCAACCCACAGGCCATCCAGCCGCACTTGCAGTCCGTCTTTGACTCGGTCGTTTCGGTCCAGTTCGACAAGAAAGAGAAGACGCTCATCAACGTGCTCGAGTCCGCTGACGGACAGAGCGTGCGGCTGATGACTCAGGTGAGGGCGGAGGGGAACATCGAGGAGTGGCTCGACAAGCTGCTGAAGGAGATGCAGGCCACGCTCAACAAGATTGTCTACGCGGCGGCGGCTGACTGTGAGACGACGCCGACTGAGGACTTTACTCACAAGTACCAAGCGCAGGTCAGTCTGATCGGCATTCAGTTCAAGTGGACTCTCGACTCGGAGGATGCGCTCTTCCGCGCGAAGACGGAGAAGGGTATCATGAAGGCCACGACCAAAAAGTGCCTCGCGCGCCTCAACGAGCTCGTGGGTATCAACATGCGCTCCGACCAGGAGCTGCGCCAGTTCGGCAAGTGGACGCGCAGAAAGGTTGAGACCATGATCCTTGTTGACGTCCACCAAAAGGATGTCTTCGACGAGATTGAGCGCTGCCGCGTGAAGGACCCGGAGGATTTCAAGTGGCAGGCGCAGGCGCGCTTCTACTGGCGGCACGACCTCGACCACGCGCAAATCTCGATCGCCGACGTCGATTTCAAGTACATGAACGAGTACCTTGGCGTCAAGGAGCGCCTCGTGATCACGCCTCTTACAGATCGCTGCTATATCACCCTCTCGCAGGCCCTTGGCATGTGCCTTGGAGGGGCGCCCGCAGGCCCCGCCGGCACCGGCAAGACCGAGACGACCAAGGACATGGGCTGCACGCTCGGCAAGTATGTGATGGTGACCAACTGCTCGGACCAGATGGACTACCGCGCTCTGGGTGGCATCTACAAGGGCCTGGCCATGTCGGGAGTATGGGGCTGCTTCGACGAGTTCAACCGGATCGACCTCGAGGTGCTCTCGGTCGCAGCGCAGCAGGTTTCCAACGTGCTGACAGCCATCAAGATGGACGTCAAGGTCTTCCAGTTCACCGACGGCTCCATGGTTAACCTCGACAAGGAGGTCGGCTTCTTCATCACAATGAACCCGGGTTATGCCGGCCGGCAGGAGCTGCCGCAGAACCTCAAGTCGCTCTTCCGTGGCGTGACAATGATGGTTCCCGATCGCGAGATTATCATGAAGGTGAAACTGACGGGCTGTGGCTACCAGGAGAATGCGCTCCTCGCAAAGAAGTTCAACGTGCTGTACGCGCTGTGCGAGCAGCAGCTCTCCAAGCAGCCGCACTATGATTTCGGGCTGCGCAACATTCTTGCTGTGCTGCGCACTGCCGGCACGTCGCTGCGCGATGCCAAGGGCACAAACGCCGGCGAGCCTATGCTCATCATGCGCACGCTGCGGGACATGAACCTGTCCAAGTTTGTCGCCGAGGATGTGCCCCTATTCTTGGCGCTCATTGATGATCTCTTCCCTGGCCTCAAGGCGGAGAAGATGCAGCACGAGAAGGTCGAGCCCGCCGTGATGAAGGCCATTCTCGAGCTCAACCTGCAGCAGCACACAGCGTGGATCAACAAGATCATCCAGGTTTTTGAGATGTCGCTCGTGCGCCACTCGCTCATGGCGTGTGGCCCGTCGGGAGTCGGCAAGTCGCGCATTGTTGAGACGCTGCAGAAGGCGCTCATGGGGATCCAGGTCGGACCGGACGAGCTCGTCGACCCGATGATCGGCCAGCCGCACCGCGAGGTTCAGATGAACCCCAAGGCGATCACATCGCCGCAGATGTTCGGCAACCTCGACATTGTCGCCAACGAGTGGACTGAGGGCATCTTCGCGCAGTTGTGGCGCAAGTACAACCGTGACAAGAAGACGTTCACTTGGCTGGTGCTCGACGGGCCTGTCGACGCCATCTGGATCGAGAACATGAACACAGTCATGGACGACAACCGAATTCTCACGCTCGCTAACAACGACCGCATTCCCATGCTCCGGCCCAACGTGACCCTCCACTTTGAGGTGGAGGACCTGCGCAACGCGAGCCCGGCGACTGTCTCGCGTGCGGGAATCATCTACATCTCCGATGCTGACCTGGGGTGGGAGCCGATGGTCAAGTCGTGGATCGCCAGCCGCACCAAGGATGGCGCAATGATCCAGGTGTACGTGGACAAGTTCGTGCCGTTTTTGTTCACCTTGATGCGCAAAGAGCTCAAGCCAAAGATGGCCATTGCAGAGCTCTCACTTATGCAGTCGATGACAACTCTCATTGATTCGATGCTCAAGGACCTCTCCGACGCGCCAAACGAGCAGGCCATGGAGCGCTTCGTCCTGTACGCGCTCGTCTGGACGGTCGCGGGCGTCCTCGAGTCGGCCGACCGCGCCAAGGTCGACAAGGCGTTGCGCTCACTGACTACCAACCTTCCCGAGGTGGAGCATCCCGACACCGTCTACGAGTATCGCGTCGACGACTCGACCGACGGCTACCCGTGGTCAAACTGGGGCACGGTGCTGCCAAAGTGGGTCTTCAAGGGCAACGACCTTGCCAAGGAGTTTGCTTCGCTGCTCATCCCGACCATTGACTCGGTGCGCTCTGAGCACAACATCGGCCTCTCGATCAAGATGAACCGGCCGATCATTCTTGTGGGTGGTCCTGGTACCGCCAAGACGTCGATTATCCTGCAGGTCATCGACAAGGCCGACCCAGCTCTGATCTCTTTCAAGAAGCTCGCCTTCTCTGCCGCCACGTCGCCAAGCATTTTGCAGCGGCAGATTGAGGGATGCGTCGAGAAGCGCCAGGGTAAGACGTTTGGCCCGCCTGGTGGCAAGAAGATGTTCGTCTTCATCGACGATTTCTCCATGCCGCTGATCAACACGTGGGGTGACCAGATCACGCTGGAGCTGATGCGCCAGCTGGTCGAACGCGTCGGTTTCTACAATCTCGACAAGCCGGGAGAGTGGAAGTTCATTGTTGACCTCATCTTCCTCACGGCGATGCTTCACCCAGGCGGGGGCAAGAACGACATCCCGAACCGTGCCAAGCGCCACTTCCACGTGATGAACGTGACGTTGCCGTCGGTCGCGTCGATCAATCAGATCTTTGGTGCCATGTCAGACGCCAAGTTTTCGGAGTCGAACAGCAATGACGTGATCGAGCTCTCGCGTTCGCTTGTGTCCATGACCATCGGCATTTGGGAGAGGGTCAAGACCAAGATGCTACCCACACCCGCCAAGTTCCACTACCTCTTCAACCTGCGCGACCTCTCTCGCGTTTTCCAGGGTATCTTCGCGATCGACGTGAAGGAGACGTTGCAGTCGTCGTTCACACTGCTCGCGCTCTGGAAGCATGAGTGCATGCGTGTCTTCTCCGACAAGCTCATTGACTACAAGGACAAGGACTGGTTTGCTAAGGAGATTTTCGTGGTGCTTGACGGCTTCTCGAACGCTTTCGGCGCGGACGTCTCGAAGCTCAAGGAGAAAGAGCAGACGACGGGTCAGATCTACTTTATCGATTTTATGCGCGAGCCAGGCGAGGACCCGGAGACGGGCGAGCCGCTGCCTGCGCCCAAGATTTATGAGCCTGTCGAGACTCCCCAGTTTGACGATACGCGCAAGATGTCGCTCGCCTACATGGCCAAGTTCAACGAGGCATTCAAGCTGCTCAAGATGGACCTCGTGTTCTTTCACGATGCTCTTGAGCATCTCTGCCGCATCACACGCCTCTTTGGCCTCTCACGTGGCTCGGCGCTGCTTGTCGGCGTTGGCGGCTCAGGTAAGCAGTCGCTCACGCGGCTTGCGTGCTACATCGCCAACTCGACATGCTTCCAGATCACTCTCACCAAGATCTACAACACCAACAACCTGCTCGAGGATTTCAAGCCACTTTACCGGCGTGCTGGCGTCTCTGACAAGCCAACGTGCTTCATGCTCACCGACAAGGAGATTAAGGACGAGGCGTTCCTCGAGTTTTTCAACATTTTCCTCAACACAGGCGAGCTGCCCAATCTCTTTGCGCGTGACGAGCTCGAGGCAATCATCGGCGAGATGGGGGAGAAGTACATGGCGATTCACAAGAATGCCGAGCCGACGCCCGACCTTCTCTGGTCCTTTTTCATTGACCGCGTGCGGCAGAATCTCCACCTCTCGCTCTGCTTCTCGCCCGTCGGTGTCAAGTTTCGTGATCGCGCGCAGGCGTTCCCCGGCCTTGTCAACGGCTGCACCATCGACTGGTTCCTGCCGTGGCCCGAAGAGGCGCTCTCCGATGTCGCGACCGCTTACATTGGCAACTTTAAGGAGCTCAAGGGTGACGCGGATGTGCGACAAAAGGTGATCAAGCACATGGCCTATGTGCACTCGCAGATGGCAAGCTCGTGCGAGCAGTACTTTGAGCGTTATCGCCGCAATGTCTACGTGACTCCCAAGTCGTACCTCGGCTTCATTGAGGAGTACAAGAAGGTGTATGTCAAGAAGCTCGAGCAGATTTCAGTGCTCGCCGACTCGATCAACGTAGGACTCGAGAAGCTGCTTGAGGCGGCGGCTGACGTCGAGAAGATGAAGATCGAGCTCAAGGACAAGGAGAAAACACTGGTGGTGGCGCAGGAAAAGTCGGCTGTGCTGCTGCAAGAAATCACAGCGTCGACTGCCAAAGCCGAGAAGAAGAAGGCCGAGGTACAGGCGGTGAAGGACACGCTTGCCGGCGAGGCGGAGGTGATCAGCTCGCAGAAGGACTCTGTCGAGCAGGACCTGCTTGCCGCCAAGCCGGCGCTGGACGACGCCGAGAACGCGCTGAAGGCAATCACGGCCAAGGATATTGGCCTTCTCAAGCAGCTCAAGCAGCCGCCCGATCTGGTGAAGCGTGTGTTCGACGTGGTGCTCATCCTGTTCCAGAAGGACATCGTGCCGTCAGCCGCGGTCGTGGTCGAGACGAAGCGCGGTGCCGTCACACAGCTTGACGGCTCGTGGATGTATGCGCTACCTATGATGGCCGACATTGGCTTCCTTGGATCGCTTGAGCGTTTCAATAAGGATGCCATCAACGACGAGACGGTCGAGCTGCTGTTCCCATACCTCGCGGCTCCGGATTTCACCTCCGAGGACGCCAAGAAGGTGGCAGGTGCGCTGGCGGGCTTGTGCACGTGGTCGCGTGCGATGGCCCTTTACGTCGACATCGCCAAGGTCGTCAAACCCAAGATGGAGGCGCTCAAGATGGCAGAGGGCAAACTGCGTTCCGCCAACTCCAAGCTGGCCAAGGCGCAGGCGGAGCTTGACGCTGTGCAGGCGGAGCTTGACGCGATGCAGGCGCAATTTGACGAGGCACTCGCCAACAAGCAGCGGCTGCAGGAGGATGCTGATGCCACGCAGAAGCGCATGGACGCGGCCAACCGCCTCATTGGCGGCCTGTCAGGCGAGCGCAAGCGCTGGGGCGAGCAGTCAGAGGCGTTCGCGGACGAGATTCGCCGGCTTGCGGGCGACGTGGCGATGGCGTGCGCCTTCATCTCGTACGTGGGACCATTCAACGCCGATTTCCGCGAAATGCTTCAAAGCCAGACATTCTACAAGGACTGCTTGGCAAAGGCGGTGCCGTGCACCGAAGACCTTCGCATCTCCCTTTTCCTGGTCGAGCAGTCGACAATCGGTGACTGGAACCAGGAGGGCCTCCCGACGGACGAGCTGTCCATCCAGAACGGCATCATGGTGACGCGCTCGCAAAAGTGGCCACTGATGATCGACCCGCAGTCGCAGGGGCTCTCGTGGATCAAGCGGCGTGAGGAGGCCAACCAGCTGTGTCTCACCTCGCTCATCCACAAGCGCTTCCGTAATATGCTGGAGGACTCGATGGCGTTCGGCACGCCGATGCTCATTGAGAACGTCGAGGAGGAGATCGACCCGGTGCTTGACCCGGTGCTCAACAAAGATATCCAGCGCAAGGGTCGCAACTTGATCATCCAGTTGAGCGACAAAGAGTGCGAGTACTCCGAGTCCTTCGCACTCTTCCTCTGTTCGAAGCTCGCGAACCCACACTACTCGCCCGAGACGTTCGCGCAGCTCACCGTGATTAACTTCACCGTGACCATGAGCGGCCTCGAGCAGCAGCTGCTTGGGCGTGTGCTCGGCTTTGAGCGTGCGGAGCTCGAGGAACAGAAGCAGAAGCTTGTCGAGGAAGTCAACCACAACAAGAAGGTGCTGAAGGGGCTCGAGGACGACCTGCTCTATCGTCTGGCTAACTCGACTGGCAACCTGCTTGACGACGCTGAGCTCATCGACGTGCTGCAGCAGACCAAGGAGACGGGCATGGAGGTGCAGGAGAAGCTCCTCAACGCCGAGGATACCGACAAGCGGATTAACACGGCGCGCGAGGAGTACCGACCCGTCGCGACGCGTGGCTCGCTGCTCTATTTCCTGGTTGTGGACATGGCGGCGATCAGCAACATGTACATGGTCTCTCTGCAGCAGTTCCTCGAGCTTTTCGACTACTCGATTTTGAACTCTGACAAGGCACCGCTTGCGCAGAAGCGGATTGGCAACATCATCGAATACGTGACGTACTATGTGACGCTCTACATGTGGCGCGGCCTTTTTGAGGCCCACAAGAAGATCTGGACGCTGATGCTCGCAATGAAGATCGAGTCGGTCGCCGACCGGCTGTCGGCGTCGTACGTCTCGTGCCTGCTGAAGGGCGGTGGTGCCCTTGATATCAAGTCGGAGCGTCCAAAGCCTCACGAGTGGATCCCTGATGTCGTGTGGCTCAACGTGATCAACCTCTCGCGCACCGTGCAGATGTTGCGCGATCTGCCCGACGCGCTCGATCGCGCTGGTGAGTCGTGGCGCGCGTGGTACGATCACGATGCGCCCGAGACGCAGGACTTCCCCGACTACAATGAGCGCCTCGACCAGTTCGAGAAGATGCTTCTCATCCGAGCGATTCGTGAAGACCGCGCTCTTATCGCGACCGACACGTACGTCGCATCTTCTCTTGGCAGGCGCTTTGTGCTCTCAAAGCCACTCGACCTGAAGGCGCTTTCTGAGGAGACGACCGCGTTCGTCCCCATGATCACGCTGCTTTCGATGGGCTCCGACCCGACCGGCATCATCACTGAGCTCGCTCGCAAGAAGAAGATCAAGGTTGCCTCCATCTCGATGGGCCAGGGCCAGGAGCCCGCCGCACGCAAGCTTCTGGATCAAGGCACTTCCGAGGGTTGCTGGGTGCTGCTGCAGAATTGCCACCTGGGTCTGGGCTTCATGGTGGAGGTTGAGCAGTGGTGCATCGCGCTTACTGAGCCGCAAGAGGTCTTCCGGCTATGGATCACCGCCGAGCCGCACCCGCAGTTCCCGATCGGTCTTCTGCAGAAAGCAGTCAAGTTCACCAACGAGGCCCCGGCCGGCGTGCAGGCGGGCATCAAGGCTTCGTACAACTGGCTCAACCAGGATGTGCTCGATTCAGTGTCCGAGCCCAAGTGGAAGATCATGCTGTTCGCTCTCTGCTTCATGCACACCATCGTGCAGGAGCGCCGCAAGTTTGGCCCGCTGGGCTTCAACATCCCTTACGAGTTTTCGCAGGCCGACCTCTCGGCGTGCGTACAGTACATCCAGAACCACCTCAACGACATGGAGACCAAGAAGCGCCCCGTCGACTGGATCACCGTCAACTACATGGTCTGCGATGTGCAGTACGGCGGCAAGATCACCGACGACTTTGATCGCCGCCTCTTCAACACGTACGGCAAGTCGTGGCTCACTGAGAAGTGCCTCGCCAGCGACTTCCAGTTCCTGCCGGGCTCCTCTACCTACATGATCCCAGTCGCCACCGACGTTGAGGTGTACCGCAAGTACATCCAGGAGCTGCCGCTTGTCGACGATCCGGAGCTCTTCGGCCTGCACTCGAACGCCGATCTGGTCTTCCGTACGAACAACACCAAGCAGGTCCTCAACACGATCCTCGACATCCAGCCCAAGGAGGGCGGCGGCGGCGGCGGGCTGACGCGTGAGGAAATTGTCCTCAAGATGGTTGACGACTTGCAGAACAAGACGCCGCCCGACTACAACGCGGAGAACGTCAAGTCAAGCATCAAGACGCTCGGTGGCCTCGGCAAGCCGCTCAACATTTGCCTCAAGCAAGAGATCGATCGGCTGCAGAAGGTGCTCAGGCAGCTGCGCAACGACCTCGCGGCGCTCAAGCTGGCAATTGCCGGCACAATCGTCATGTCGCCCGAGCTGGCGGATGCGCTCGATTCGCTGTTCATGGCGCGCGTGCCCGCAAAATGGGCGAAGGTGTCCGACCTGGCTGCTCCCAACATGGGCGTGTGGTTCGCCAACATCCTGAACCGCGCCGAGCAGCTGACCGGCTGGCTCAAGAACGGCCGACCGCTTTGCTTCTGGCTGACTGGCTTCTTCAACGCGTCAGGCTTCCTCACCGCCAACCGGCAGGATGTCTGCCGTCAGCACTCGCGCGATGGCTGGGCGCTCGATGACTGCGTCTCGACGTATGAAGTCCTGAAGCAGGACAGGGACGACGTCAAGCACGGACCGGCGGAGGGCATCTACATCTACGGCCTCTTCCTCGACGGCAGCAAGTGGGACCGGGGCAAAGGCGTGCTTACCGATTCCGACCCGAAGGTCATCTACTCGCCTCTGCCCATTCTGCACATTGCCGCCACGGGCTCGATTGACAAGACGAAGGTGCGTGACACCATCTACTCGTGCCCCGTCTACCGCGCGCCGAAGCGCACGGGTCTGAACTTCATCACGGCGGTGAACCTCAAGACGGACGAGGGCTCGATGAAGTGGGTCCTGCGCGGCGTGGCGCTCTTGACCACGATCGACTAGCGGCTACGCCGCCTTGCACACACACGCATTTGCGCGAGGGGATCGCTAGGCGCTGTGTCATTATCTTCAGGAGGGGATTGACTTAAATATCCATTAGCCACTCGCGCCGTGAACCAAACGTCGGCCGTAACCAAACGTGTACGCCCCGGCGCCGGCCCGCGCGCGCGCGCGGCCATGCCGGCGGTGACTTGATCCCGAGATGCGCGTAACG
>Ga0314712_10000011_pt1 | contig 13992 bp, 5 predicted proteins | sample Shad11_28May_sur_FD_206194 | JGI IMG/M metagenome (GOLD analysis project Ga0314712, IMG submission 206194) | Metatranscriptome of seawater microbial communities from Espelandsvegen Fjord, Bergen, Norway - Shad11_28May_surf (Eukaryote Community... | ecosystem: Environmental > Aquatic > Marine >... | reverse complement strand
GCGCGATCGTTGCCGAAGACGACGACACCGACGTTGTCGTTCTCGAGGTTGAGCGCCATGCCGCGCAGCCCCGAGTCGAACTCCACCATCTCGCCGGCCTGCACCTGCTGGAGTTTAAAAACAAATTATCGAGATTATACATAAAAATCCTCAGATCAGCATGCTGTTGCCTCTTGGAGGCTCCGGCTCACTGGTTCTTCAGACGGTTGGGTCCTTGCCGGGGGCGAACAAGTCGGCCGAGCCGGGCACGTCCAGAATCATGGCCACACCGGAAATGATCCACTTGTCGGCGTTATGCTTGGTCTTAAGCTGAGCGTGGAACACGAAGGTGCTCATACGGTCAACAGTCTTGTAGACTGGGCAAATGTAGACGGATTTGTCGGGCTTGTCGCTGATGATGGTGGCTCTGCAGTTGACGACGGGCACAATCGAGAAGCTGGTCTTAGGCAGCGACTCGTCGAGCGAACCGGCGTTGGTGTCCCAGCGAGCGCCTTCAACTTGGAAGCCGAACACGAGTGCACCAGCAGTCTTGTTGAGGTCGGGCAAGTCCGCCTCCCAGTACATCTTCTTCATGACATCGGTCTGGATGGTGGTCTTGTTGAGCTCTTGTTGAGGGTTGGACTCACGGCAGAAGACCTGCTTGATGGCAGTCAAGAACGAGTTGGGGTTGATCAGTCTGTTGATGAAGACAACCTTGGGGATCTTCGCTGGGTCTTCCTTCCACATGTTCATTTGGTCGATTCTGGCCTTGATGTTCTCAGTCCAGGAGATCAGGGAGCGCTCGGATGGGTAAGCGATCTTCTTCCACTGTGGGGGCACTCTGTCCAAACGGATGCAGTCTTCAAGGGCTTCCATGGCCTCGTTCATAGTGAGCTCACCCTTGTATGCAAGGTCGAGGTCACTCAAGGAGCGGAGGATGCCGTTGATCAAGTTGTTCAGTTTTTCGCACTCCTGCATGAATGCGTTCTGGTAAGGACCACGGGTCTGGTCGTCGAGCTTCGAGGCCAAGTCCTCAAGGTTAACCTTAAGGCCTTCGAGGCCGAGCGCGTTATGGACAAGGTCAAAGAAATCTTTGATCTTGGTGTCCTCGACAGCACCAGCGCCGCCGCCACCACCGCCCTTAGGCTGGAGGTCAACCAAAACTTCGAACAGCTTCTCGCACTGGATAGTTCTGTAGTCAATTTCGGCGTTGGGGTGGAGACCGTAACCAAGAGGAGTCTCTGGGGGCAAGTCCTGCTCAATGTACTTGACGTAGCCTTCGTGGGTCAAAGGAGTGGGCGTCTTGAAGGTGATGTTCTTGCCCTCAATGAAGGGGAACATTTCAGCCTCGTCGAGGAGCGCGTCGTTCATCAAGTTGTCGAGGTAGGTGGCGCAGAAGCGTCTGTCCAAGTCGTCGACGATGTGACCACCGTACATGATCTCACCGAACAAGTACTTAAGATCGTCCCATGGAATCTTGCCGGACGCCTGGTTGTTGTCCATGTAGTTCTGCAGCACAATGCTGGAGTCACGCAAGTCACCAGTAGAGAAGGGGTAATGTCTGTTCCAGCCCTTAGTTCCGAACTTACGACGTTCGCACATGACGGAGTGGAAGTAGCAGAGACCGAAGAGAATAGTCTTGATCTTGGGGTCCTTGTCCTCAATTTCCTCCTTCTTGAAGAATGAGAAGGCTCTCTTCAAGTTGTCCTTAAGACCCTGTGGGGGCTCGTTGGTAAGCTTGATCGATTTCTCGAGGAGACCAATGGGGATGTCGTTAGAGGCATCGGAGGTCAAGAACAGTCTGAAGTTGGCGTTGGAGCCCTCAAGAGCGAAAGCGTTAAGCTTCTTTTCGAGCTCGTAGAGGTAACGGGGCATCAGATGCACGTTCTGCAACATGACCCAGAGACCTTCACGGTGACCAGCATCAAGCTTGTCGTTGGCGAACTTGTCTTGACCTTGGCCGAGGGCGATGGTGTGGAGCATCTTCTTGGTGTCGAAGCCCTTGGATCTAGCGAGGAACTCGACGTCCTCGACTGGGTTCACACCAGGAGACAAGATGAAGTAGATGGGGGTGGTGGTGGACGAATCGCCGTAGGCACTCTCCAAAATTTGCTTGGAGTTGCTAGTGGAGTCACAATCGACGAACTGGTCACCGTTGGGCATGACCTTGCGGATGAAGTTGTCCAGGGCGGTCGTGGTACGATCGGGTCTCAAGGCACGCACAACGAGCAGCTTCTCGAAGGGCATGTTCTCGAGTTTCTTCCAGTCGAGGGGCAGCTTCTCAGACTCAGGGGTCAACTCGTTGTACCAGTCCTCGAAACGCTTGGCAGCGCCGAACTCGATGTGCTGGGCGAACTGCTCAAACATCTCAATCTCGACAAGCTTCTGGACCGAGAACCAGACGGTTTCGGGCATCCACTTCTTGAGGGTGACGGGTAGGGGCGTGTCCTTCTTCTAGGGGCAGAAGATCAGGAAGTTCATCTTCTGAGCGTCGTACTCAGAGCCCTCGATGATGCCGAGTTGCATCAATCTGAAGGTGAGTTGGGTCAAGAAGATCTGCTTGTGGCGCACGAAGAGACCGCGCGACACCCATCTGTAGATGGTCATGCGGATCTGGAATCGCAGATCCAACACGCGCTTCTCTTCATCCTCGTTGGCCTCGGTGCTCTCAATAGCATTGAAGAAGAAGAACTGGAAGGACTCAAGCGAGTACTGGTACATGTGGTCAACAACGCAAAGCTGAATCAGCAAGAAGTAAAGGGTGGCACCCTCAGCAGCAACGCGTCTGAAGATTTCTCTCATGTTGTTAATGTTCTTCTCAGTCTCCTTAGCCTCGAGCTGCTGGCGCTGAATCTCGGTGGAGGTGGCCTTGGTGGTCTCGAGAGACTCAATAAGGGTGATGTTGGTGAGGATGGTGTCGGGGTTAGCTTCGGCCAAGTTCTTCAGCAAGTCGGACTCAAGTTGATCGAGCGTCACCAAGAACTGGTTCTGCTTGTTCACGAGCTCTTCCTTGGTGGCTTCGAGGTCGGGCTTCTCGACGCGCACGACGGAGGCGAGCAGCTGGTCCTCAAGACCAGACTCAGTGACGATGAAGTTAATGATCGTGCACTGGGCGGCAGTCTCGGGCTTGTAGTGAGGGTTGATGAGCTTGGTCTGCAAGTACAGCTTGAAGCTGGGCATAATTTCAATCTCCTCAGAGCCGATCTTCACCTGGAAGTTCTTACCCTTCTTAACGAACTGCTTGGAAAGCAAGGGATCGAGGAGAGGGTCGATGTTCTCGCCAATGGACTCGATCATGAGGACCATACCGTTGATGAGAGCGTGTTCGACGCGCTTCATCCACTTGTCTTGTGAGAGGGTGATGTTAAGCATCTCAGAGCCTTCCTTACCCTTGATCCACTTGATGCCCTGGAGTTGGGGATCGATCAAGAGTGGGTATCTGGAGCAGGAGGTCACGATGGCGGCGTTCTCGAGTGAAACACGATCGGCGGGCAGACCTTGTGTCTTCCAGACAGCTTGGGAAGCCTCAGTCGAAAGCACGTATAAGGGATCAAGGACACCCTGAGAGAATGGAATAGCCTTGGCAACAATGTCGTCAATCCATTGAGTGGCCCAGAGGTCCTTTCTGAAAGTGGCGTTGAATGGTCCAATGTAGGAAACGAAAGCAGCGGAAACGAGGGCATCACCAATCATGGTAAGCTTCTCCAATTCGAAGTTCTTGACGTTATTGGTCCAACGGATCTGCTCGTCAGCCAAACCGTTAACGAGACGGTTGGCGAGGGAGAGGTTAAGCTGGAGAGCGTTGGCATCGTCCTCGACAGCCTGCTTCTTGGCGACGGCGGCGTCGAGCTGAGCCTTGAGGGCATCGACCTTCTCGACGATGAGGCGGACCTTCTCCTAGACGACGGCGAGCTCAGCAAGCTTCTCAGTTGCGAGCTTCTCGGCGGCCTCGGCAGACTCCATCAGAGGCTTGACCTTCTTGTAGATGCCGTTGTAGATGACAGCGTTGATGACCCAATTGCACAAGTTGGCAGCTGCGCTCGACTTCTTTAACATGTTTTCGAAAGTGAACTCGGGCATTTTGAGGATGGGGTCAAGAGCCTTGAGAATGGCGTCCGAAATGGTGTTCAAGTCGTACTTCTGCACGAATTCGAGGAACTGCTTGGGGTTACCCATCATCTTCTGAGCCTGGGGCCAGGTGTGGTTCTTCTCACCCTTCATGATGAGCACGGCCTTAGTGACAGTGACACAGTCTGGTGGTGGGTTGGCGAGAGACTTCAACTCCTGAATAGCCTTAATGTCAAGGCAGGCGACGGCGGCCTCAGCAGCCTTCATGGCAGGGATGGCGGCCTCGAGCTCCTTGTTGGCGCTAGCCTTAGTCTCTTGGGCCTCGTTGGCGATCTTGTTGGTTTCGTCAGCCTGAGCGTTGGCAATGTCTTGCTCCTTCTGGGCATCGTTGGACTCAATCTCGACCTGAGCGATGAGCTTGCCAGTGGCTTCCTTCTCAATCTCGACCTCAACCATCTTAACTTCAAGGAGCTTCTGCAAGTCAGCGACCTTGGAGGTAGTCTGGGTCATAATGTTGAGACCGTTGGAGAGACGATCGATCTGATCGTTAATCTTTAAGGTCTTGGCGGTGAGCAGGCCCTTGTAGAACTTGATCAACTCGAGGAAGGAGGTGGGCGTGGTGTAGTTGTTACGTCTATTCTGGAGCTTGAACTGAATGTTGGCTTCTCCGATGGACATGTGAACGAAAGACATGTGTTTGGCGATCTTGTCTTGCATTTCCTCGTCGGGGAGGACCTCAACCTCAGCGAGGAAACGGTTAGCGACACCGATGAGCGCATCCTCGGGCCACTCATGGAACCAATCAATTGAAGTACAGTTGATCAGACCGGGGAACATACGGGCGCGCACACGGAAAGCATCGCCGACTGGGGAGAAGCAGAGCGCGATGTGCAGGTTTCTGCGCACCTTGTCAACGAAGAACGAGAAGAGGGGGCCGGGGGCATCTTCGATACCCTGGGACTTAGCCTCGGCGCGGACCTTGCCAATGATACCGTCAAGCTCATCCTTAGCGAAGAGCTCGGGAATGTAACCGGCGGAAAGGATATCGTTAATGTAGACAAGGAAGTCGTCCTTAACGATCTGGGAGTCAGTCAAGATGAAGAGGGTAGGTTGGCCAACAACACCAGCCTTCATGTAGGCAGCTTGAATATCGGTCTTGAGGTCACCCTTGTTGTAGTTGGATGTAACAACAATTCTGAAAACGTCTTGTGCAATGATGAAGGCAGTGAGCTTGGAGAGCGATTGTTTACCGGAACCACCGACACCGACAAGAAGTGCGCTACCGCATGGCTGGTCGACAATTCTGGCGATTCTGGTGATGTGCTCCATAGCAACAGTGAAGAGCACCAGGTCCATAGCACCAACCTGATCGTTGTATTGTTCCATCTTCTCTTCAAGAACCTCTCTAAGCTGGTTCTCGTCAGTAATGCACTTAAGGGCAGCCTCGTGACCTTTAGCAACGGAGATGAATTAGGTGTAGATGAGAGGTTCAGCAAGGATGACATCAGGCTTGAAGTCACCGAATTCCTTCATGGCGTTACCCATGAACTCCCAGTACTTGTCGACGTCCTCTTTCAAGATGAGTCTGTCCAAGTAGACACGGTTGCACTCGTGGGCCCAGAGACGCACAAGCGAGAGTGGGTTGCGCGCGTAGGGGGAAGCTTCAGCCAGCAACATGTTTTGGATGATCTTGGTGAAATCACGCAAGTTGAACTGGTAGTGGAACTTCCTTGCCGTGGGCATGAATTGGGCTGACAAGGCGATGGAATTAAACATCATAGCAGTCGCGTTCACAATCTTGGTGTCGTAGTTTTTGAAAGTGTTATCGAAACTCTTCATGTGGTGACCGAAGATCTGACCATAAACAGTGTTAAGAATTTCTTTCTCGGGGAGACCAAGAGCGATCAGGGTGAAGTGGCGGGAAAGACGGAGGTCAATCACGAAGGAGCCGGACTTGGGGTTAAGGCAAGCCAAGAACATGACATCCTGGATGGTCTTCTTCTCCTCAAGATGGTCTCTGTCGAAGACAAGCTGGTAGTCGATAATCTGACGAATCAGGCAGATGGGTGACTGAGTGCCGTACTTGTCGAGCTTGGGCATGTTGAGATCGTCCATGAAGAACATGAGGATCTTGCCACTGGGGGGTCCGAAAATCTTACCCATGCGCTTGTCAACGTTGGACTCAATGACGGTCTGGAGGGCCTTGGAGTCGGTGTAAGAGTTCATGGACATGCTGGAGCAGACGGTGGTCTCCTTGTCGACATCAGCAAAGTAGTCCTTGATGATGGTGGTCTTACCGGTACCGGCGTAACCGACGAAGAGCATACCTCTGCGGGTCTTTCTGTGGACGTTAACGAGGAAGCGCTGACGGGTGGTCTCGGCGGAGGGAACGACGAGGTTAGCGAAGAGACCCTCGAAGTCGGGGTTGTAGGCCTGAACCTTGTCGGACCAGAGGGCCCAGCCGCCCTTAAGAACATCGAAGTAGTAGTCGTAAACGAGGCCACCATCGGGGAACTTAACTCTGCCGGCCATACCGCGGAGGACGCCGTTGTAGCTGATCTTGCCGTCGGTGAGTGGACCACCGAAGGACCAGATCATACCGAAGATGAAGAAACCTTCGTAGATGATCTTGATGGCTTCTTCGTACTGAGGAGCGCCTTCTTCCTTAAGTCTCTTGAGGTACTCGACAGTGTCCTTAGCGACGAATAGATCATCGTAAAGGTAGTCAATGATGGTGGTCATTGAGATGATGCTCTGCATCTCGCACACGGGGGCGGCAACTTCCTTCGACTTCATGTCGTTAAGGAAGCCTTCGTTGACGTAGTGGGAGATAGCGAGAGTGAAGGTGTTGTTGGCGTGCTCATCACCCTTTGCCTTGAAGCGGGCGAGCCAAGTGTCAACAAATGGCCTCCATCCGATATCCTGCTCGTTAATGAAGAGGACACCGCCGCGGGAAACGGTGGCAGGGGTGGCGTTTCTGAGCTGAGAGACCTCGAGGACGAGTCTCATTGAGGGAGTCAGAGGAATACGCTCCTGGGACACAAGGGTGAGCACCTTGTTGTCGTCCATAACGGTGTTGAGGGACTCAATCCACTCTGGATCGACGTCACCATCAAGAATCACCCACTTGTACTTTTGGTCGGGCTTGTACTTGCCTTGGCACTTCATCTGATCTCTCATGATGACGGACAAGACACCGTCCTTCCACTCCTTGGTCTTCAGGTTCATGCAACCGTACAACTCATCGGAGGTGACAGCCTTGGGATCAACAATGTCCCAAATAGTGGACCAATCACGCTTGTTGAGGGTGTCGCACAAGTTCTTCCAGACGGAGGACTTAGCAGTGCCGGGAACACCAATCAAGAAGCAGGAGTGACGGACCTTAAGAATATCGTCGAAGTCAATGCACTTCTTGACGAATTCTTTCTCAGCCTGCAGACCCTTCTCCTTAGCGACATCGCCAAGCAAGACACGGAGATCCTCATCGACGAGAGTGGGGGCATCAATACCAGGGAACAAATCTCTGATAAGACCAATGAAGATAGATCTGTCCTCGACCTTAATCTTAGGCCAGTTGAAATCTCTGAGGGCTCTCATGAGGAGCTCTTCCTCAGAAATGTTGGGATCGGCTCTCTTGAGCTGACCAGCCTGTCTCAGGACGGACTTGACGGCACGGAGACCCCAATCGTAATGGACCTGCTCGGAGAGGAGGGACTTGGCCAAGTTGTAGAGACACATGAACTTCTTGGAGAGCTCACGGGCGGTGTCGAAACCTTCTGACATAAGCATGTTCTCGCAAATGAGCACAATGTCGGGAACGACCATGGCGCAGGAACGGAAGAGAGCCTTCAAGTTCTCGGGGAGCTCGGTACGGCCGGCGTAACCGGGGTTCATGGTGATCCAGAAACCGACGGTGATCTTGAGTTGAATCTCACCAGCGTCCTCGAACTGGAACATGTTCTTGGCGGGGTTGAGCTTGAGGTCACGAATGGCGTCGAGCACAGTCTTGACCTGAGTGGAGACGACGGAGAGCACCTCGACGGAAATTCTGTTGAACTCATCGAAGCAGCCCCAAGCGCCGGCCTGGGAGAGACCCATGAAAATCTGACCCATGGATTGGTAAGTCATCTGATCGGAGCAGTTGAACACAACGCACTGCAGACCGAGGGCACGGGCCAAATCCTTGGTGGTCTCAGTCTTGCCGGTACCGGCGGGACCAGCGGGGGCACCACCCATCGACAAGTTAAGAGCCTAGGTAAGGGTAATGTAGCATCTATCAGTCAAGGGAGTAATGACGAGACGACCACAGTTACCGACGTATTCGTAGTTGTACCAGGTCTTCCAGTCGCAAATACGGGCTTCACAAACCTTCTTTGGCTCTTTGGGCTTTGACTCCATGTAGAATCTAAGCTGCTGAGCCCACGCGAAGTGACCAGAGTCAACAATCTTGTTGGCAACGAACTGAGCGATGACATCACGCTCGTGCACATCGATAGTAATGATGGTGATGATCTTAACACGCACTTCAAAGGTGAGGGGCTGTCTGACACGCTCAATCAAGGTAGCGATTCTAGCAACAGTCACGTTGTAGTACTCCTTCATGGCGGATTCGGAGCCACCATTCTCGAGTTCTTCGAAGGCACGCTGGGTCTCCTCAGTCCAGACGATCTGGGTGGAGAGGAGTGAGATCTGTGCGTTGTAGTCGTTGAGCCAGAGGTGGCGGGGCTTAGCGAGGTCCCATTCTTCAGTGGCCTCCTTAGCATTGTCCAAGATGTCCTTCAAGGTTTATTGCATCTTAGCCTCAAGATCGCAGAGATAGTTCTCGACAGCACCGTTGCACACGAATGGCGTCAAGAATTCAATGAACTCTTCACCGTCCTTGGAGAACATGCCGAGCGCAGTCTTGTGGGGTTCGGGGCCCTCCCTCAAGAACTTGAGGTTGCGGAGACCATCGAAACAGTTACCGATCTGCTCGTCGACCTTCACGGGGTTGTTACCGTTGGAGAGGATGTCGAGAAGCGACTGGTTGGAAATGAAGTAGAAGCGGGGGAAGACCTTCTTCTTCTCTTCGAGGTAGGCGTTCAAGGCCTTCTCACAAGTCTCGATGTCCTGGTAGAAGCCGTTGAGTTGCTCCTCACGGCCTTCGCAGGTGCAGGCCTCGACGACCTGGGAGTTCTCGACGGCGTCACGCATCAGCTCCTTCCAGTCGATGTCGACCTTCTCGAAGCGCTTGGTGTCGTCGGGGAGCTGGCCACGGATATCCTCCGAAGCCAAGAAGATGGGGTTGAGGCGGGACCAGTTCTTCTGGACCTTCATCCAGATCTCGATCACGGCATCAACAGTCTTGAGGGTCTTCTGCCATTTGCTGACGTTCTCCTTGAACTCTTCAACTTCCTTCTGAGCGAGCATGGTCATCAAGTCCATGGACTGGGTCTCGACAAACTCAATAATCACGTCGAGAGCGCCAAGCTCGTAGGTATCGCCCTTCTCGACGAAGGTGAACGCGAGGTCGTCCCAAGTGCGGCTGATCACGTTGACCTTGCCTTCAATCTTGGACTCCTTCTGAGCGCCGTCGACGATCTCAGTAACCTCCTCAGCGTACTTGTACAAGTGGAGCTTGATGAGGTCGTTCATGCAGAACTTGGGGGAAGTGTGCTCAATGTGCTGCTCAGTGATGTTCATGAGCTTCTTCCAGTGGCGGCCTTGCATGAATTCGGAGTGAAGCTGCGAGATCAGGGGCAAGATGGTGTTCATGTTCTTGACGCGCTCGTTGAGGGCGACGAAGCCACGCCACTTGGAGATGACCTTGTTCTGGGGGGCGGTGGGGTTGCACTGCTTGGACTGCATGTCCTTGATCAGCTGGGTCAGGTTCTCAGTGTTGATCTGGTCCCAGAGGGTCTGCTTCCACGAGTCGAACTGGTTGTCGATGAGGGCGATCAAGTCCCACATCTCCTTGAGGGAGACGAGCTCGCTCTTGCAGTCCTTGAGCTGCTTGTAGCTGGAGCGCTGCAAGTCGAACAGGCCTTCGAGGTTGTTCAGCTCCTTGGCCTCCTCCTCAAGCTGGCACGTTTCGGTGTAGAACTCGGTGATCTGGTCGTAGGCTGAAGCGATGATCTCGGGGGTGGTCTCGGTGATGTGCTTGGGCACGTGGTTGTCGAACTTGATTCTGAATTCCTGAACGACGATGCCGAAGCGGGCAAGGCGACCCTTAATGTTCTGGGCCTCCTGGTTTTGCAGGGGAAGGATGGACTCCTTGACGGGGCCGAGCGCCTTCTCGGAAACTTCCTTGAGCTGGGACTTGCTGGTCTCGAGCGTCACAAGGAAGTCCTCGTCCATCTTGACCTGATGCTTCTTCATGAGCATAATAGCCTGCTTCATGGGGTCAACCTGGTCAAGGGTCTTGTCCTTAATGACCTTAACGTCACGCAAGTGAGTCATAACAGACATGAGCTGCTCCTTCTCGGCGGAAGACTCGTTGGACTTTGGCACAACCTTGATACCTTCGGAGACATCGTTGATGAACTCCTTGATGTTCTAGATCTGCTGGGTGGTGTTGTTCAAGAGGAAGGCGGTGTGGGCGCTGATCCAGGCCTCAATGGTCTTCTCGAGCTCCTTGATGAGGGGCAGCGAGTTTACTCTCAGCCAGCCGATATCAACGGACTGCTTCATCTCGCTGATCTGCTTCTTAACCGAGGTCAAGTACTGGATCTTCTCGTCGAAGATGTCGAGCGAGGGGTAGCGGGTCACCACGTTGTTGAGGATCTTGTCCTGCATAGAGCAGAAGCTGTCCATCTCGTCGTCGATGCGCTGATCGTCCTCATCGATACCAGTTCTGGTGGCCTCGAGCTTCTTGGCGAAGATCTCTTGGAGGGACGAGCCGGAGTTGAGGAACTCTTGGAACGAGACTTCAAGACGCTCCTCCCAAAGGAACTTCTTGTCGTCGTACTGGTGGATGAAGGCGGCGGTAGCGTCCTCAATCTCGTTCATGCCCTGGGTGATCTGGTTGATGGAGCCGAAGAGCTGGAACTGGTCCTTGATCTCAACCAAGTAGTCGCCGTTGTTGGCAGCGTTGTTGGGGTTCTGGGAAGCGTCAATTCTGCCGGGCATCATGATCGCGAGGGACACGAAGTCAGTCACAATCTTGTTGATGATGTCGCGAATACCGTTCTCGCGTGAGTTGGACTCGATGGTGGGGTCAAACTCGACTTCGCGGTCCTGCAGGTTGACCTTGATGTCGAAGATGGGCTGGAGGCCGTTCTGCTTATTGTACTGGATGGAGAGCTGGTCGCGCAAGTACTGCATGGAGCCGTTGATGCCGAGGGTGATGCCATCGATGATGAGGCCGTTGATGTAGTCCTGGTAGGAGAGCCACTGGGGCGACTTCTTGTCGGGCTTGATGTTGTCCTGGGTGTCCTTCATCAGGCGGTGGATTTCCTTGCCGTTGTTACGGATGTCCTCGAGGCGGGGACCTACGAGCGCCTGGTGAGTCTGCTCGACATCCTCAGCGGGCAGCGCCTTGTTCTTGCGCTCATAGAGTGGCTTGTTCCACTTCTCCATGATTTCGTGCATCTTCTTGACGTTCTCTTTCATCTTCTTGACGAGCTCGTCAACCTCAGTCACGATCTTCATGGCCTTGGAGATGAAGGGGTTGATGTTGTCGGCGTTCCACTTAAGGGCGTCGAGGCCGGGGGCGAGGGCATCGAGCATGGACTGGATGCGGTCGGCGAGCAGGGGCTTCTCGACGGGCAGGAGCGTGGCCAACACGTCATTGTACATGTTGACGGTGAGCTCGAGGTTGCCGGTCTGGGTGCGGTAGGTGTCGACCTTGGCGTAGAGGGCGGAGGCGCGCTCAGGTACCTTCAACTCGAGGAGCTGCAAGTACTTAACTTCACGCAGGAGTCTCACGAGGGTGGGGTCGAAGTTGACTCTGATGAAGCCTTCCTCGGCGGCCTCGTTCTCTTCCTTGACGAGGAGGGGCTTGCTGAGGTGGATCTCGGTGTTCTCTTCAACACCCTCGACCCATTCAACGAGCTTAGCCTCTTCGAACTCCTTCAAGCTCTTGCAGAGGGAGTTGTACAGCTTTTGCACGTCTTTGAACTCTTCACGATCCTGGATGGTCGCGGATAGCTGGCTGAGGCGCTCCATGGGCTCGTGGACTCTATCGAAGAGGCCGCGGGTCCAGTTGAGGGCACCGGCAATTGGGGGCATGTTAGAGCTGATGGGGGAGCGCTCGTCGACGCGCTCAACCAAAATCTTGCCCTCCTGGAAGATGGCCTGAGTGTCCTTCAGGTCAGTCTTGAAAAGCTCGAGAAGCGTGATCTGCTTGCGCTCGAGCTCGTCCATGATGATGGGACGGGTGAGGAGACCCTCGAACGAGTCGAGCATCTTGAACTTGCCGATGATGGTGTCGCAGTCATCGAAGGACTGAGTCAGCACGGCGGCGAGTCTGCGCTCAAGCTCCTTAACGCGTTGGCGGAACTTGAAGAAGTCGTCGTCGAACTCGCGCTTCTCAATGTCCAAGATGTCGTACTTCACAAGCATGAAGTCATCGACGGCCTTGGTGAACTCGGTGAAGACGGTCATGATGCTGGCGGTCATGGCCTTGCCCTTAGTGTTACCGATTTCGATCTTTTGGAGCTTGCCGAACTGGGAGATGGCGCCAGTCAGGTGCATGATGTCCTGGCAGCGCTCGGAGAAGGCGTCCAGACGCACGAAGAGCGCGTTGGTCGAGATCTTCCACTGGTTCTTGGACTTGCCCTTGTATTCGAAGTAGGCGTCCTTGAACTTGGAGCAGACGTCGAGCGCGAGGGACAGCTTGCCGTGGGCGTCGCTGGCCTCCTCGTTCTTGATGGCCTCGAAGATCTTGTTGCCGTCGATGGTGGAGCGGCACTGCTTGATGATGGCGTTGCAGATCTGGCGGATCAGAACGACGAGGCGCGCGGGCGTGTTGTAGTTCTGCGAGTGGTTCCAGATGAGCAGGATCGTGTGCATGATCGGGATGAACTGCTCGGCGACCTCGGGCAGCTCCTTTGAGGTGTCGGCCAGGTTGTAGAAGAGCTCAGAGAGGGTCTGCAAGTACTTGTAGTTCTCGTTGGCCTCCTTCTGGGCAATTTGAACTTCCTTCTGCAGCTTGCTGAAGGGAGTGGTGTAGGTGGATTTGTTCTGCTCGAGGAACTTGAGCACCTTCTTGATACGCTCGGAGTTGAGCTGGACGCAGATGGAGTTGAGGTTCTCGGACTTGTTCTTCCAGAAGTCGATCTCCGTTGAGGGCAGAGGGTGAGCGCCGCCCTTGAGGGAGTTCTCGGGGTCCTGCTTCAGCACATTCTTGATCTGCTTTTGCCAGTGGACAATGGCGGTCTCGAGAATGTGGGCCTTGTCCTTGGAGGAGGTACGGTCGCTGTTTGTAACGTCCGACGGCGGCAGAGGCAAGAGCGTCTTGCCCTTCACCTGACCGATGGTCACGTAGGTGTACGCGAGGAATGAGTGGAACTTCTCCATCAAGTCCTTGCTCACCAAGTCGGAGAGGTTGACTTGATTCAAGGGGTTGTGCAAGATGGGCAGGAAGACCTCCTGGCAGGTCTGGTAGAGGTTTTCAAGAATTGGTTTGTTCAACTCCATGAAGACGACCTCGTTCGCGATGCCATTGGGGAATCCTTGCTCCTTGGTCTCGGGCCTAGCCTTGATCACAAGCAGCGCTTTGCGCTTGATGGCGCTCTGAGCTGGGGGCTCGACGGTGAACTGCATGTTCTCGCTGCCGATCGCGTTGACGAACAGGAAGTTCGAACGACCCTGGAAGTCGCCGAGCGCACTCCTGTTGGCGTCATCGTTCATAAGTTTGGTGAGATTTTCATCCTTAATCTTGCGCATACCTAAGTAGATGAGCGCAAACTTAATGATGTACTCGTCGTCAGTAAGCTCTTTCTTGTTGAAGATAGCTGACATATG
>Ga0314712_10000007_pt1 | contig 15079 bp, 10 predicted proteins | sample Shad11_28May_sur_FD_206194 | JGI IMG/M metagenome (GOLD analysis project Ga0314712, IMG submission 206194) | Metatranscriptome of seawater microbial communities from Espelandsvegen Fjord, Bergen, Norway - Shad11_28May_surf (Eukaryote Community... | ecosystem: Environmental > Aquatic > Marine >... | reverse complement strand
CGACATCCGCAATGCACGCGGTGTACCTTGACCAAGACGTATGGGCGAGTATTTGCTTGACGCTTCTGCATGGCAATCTTCGAACGTGCATTCAGCAGCTACGCATTGTTAGCATGATCGACCGCACGGCGAAGGCGGCCGCTTGTCGTGCGATCTTGGACCGCGCCGAGAAGATGCGGACCTGCATTGATCGCCGCAACTTTGCTTCCGCAGAAAATGCGTTTTGCGCCTTGAATGGCGACCGTGTTGCCTTTGCCCTTCTTGCCAGGCAAAAGCTGCAGCAGCTCGGGGCTGCAATCGGCTACCGCTCTCCTCGCAATGCAAGCCTGCACGTACTGATGCGCGATCTTCTCTTGAATGGGCGAGTGGCTAAGCTGACTAGCAAAACTTGGAAATGTATTAAGGAGAAGGATTCCAGGAACGTGGCCGTCTTCTCAGACGCGTACCATCTCGACGTGGGCAACGCCGTCAAGTTACAATCGCTATGCAGCGATGCTGGACTGGACGTGTGCGTGTTCGAGTGGGATTACCCAAGAAGGCTTTTTGAAGAGGGATACTTTCCTACAAAGGAGGTGAAGATCGCGGGTGGCGGCTACAAGCAACTCTACCGCGGCAAGCTTGTTGGGTTTTACATAGGCGCGTGCAAGAATGCAGACACAAGTAAAAAACGAAAGAGGCCTTAAGTGTGGCGTCCCGCCGCACGCAGCTAACCCAAAGGCAGCAAGCACGCGCATTGGCCGACAGACGCTTAAATTGGTGCCGGGGCTCGGATGCCGCTGCCAGTCCTGGACCTCCCGGACGACACGCTGCAATGCATCGTTAAGAGCGCGGTTGCGTCGGAGGCTAGCCAGACGCGACGCTCGTTGCAAGCGTGCGCCGCAAGCACGATCAGCGCCCGGCATATACAGCGTCAGGCGGCGCGTGTAGTAGCGCAAACGCGTCATGAGCATGCGTGTGAACGCGTCGGCGCACGCCGTGTCTGGTGGACCCCGCCTTGAGGCTGCACTCCGAGCCGGAATTGGGTGCCACTCCGAAGCTGCGGCTTGCAACGAGGCCAAACGCGTTGAGTACGTCAAAATCCAGCTAACCCTAACCAGCGGCGACTTAGACGATAATGGATGCGGATATCGAAGCCTTTCCGGCCCATCCGTTGAAATTAATGCCTCACTAAGCTGGATTGGCGCTACAAACTCTCCTTGCGACGCAGTCGTTGTCTGTTCCGCGAGACTCTTGCTCAATAATTGTTACACGAAGCTTAAAGAGGCAGGCAAACTTGAAGGAATTGCATCTGCAGAAATGATCACAGTTGAATCAGATTATTGGATGCGAAAGACTTGCGGACCCGCCAGCATGCCCAGCCTTGATGCTACGTTTGATTACGGGCTTGATTCGAGCACTCCGGACGGACCTAGTGACGACCGTTCAAAACAAAGCTTTGTCCGCCAATTACAAGCGGCACTGCAGTCGAGCCCTTCATACGAGTCGTTTCTAAACGGACCCACCCAAACAGGGTGAGTGTGACTACGAAGAGTTCCCGAAATGCCCAAAGTCGCATCTGTGCGACTTTGCCTGTGCGTTTCAGGTTCTCTCTACGACTGTGCCACACTTGAGCCACTAGGGTGTATCGCGCAGTCGCGTTTGGAGACACCCGTGCTTTTGGTGGTATTTTATCTTGTATTATTTAGCATCCGGTACAAGTACACAATCAGCCGGAATTTCAGAAAGGCTGTATGCCGCCACGCGATCGCAAGGCCTCGCTTGTCTCCACTCGGTGTCTGTGCGCCTCACGCCAGTCGGTCTAGCAGTGCTTCTGCCTTGCGCGTCCACCAGTCGTCTAGACGGTACACGTCAACGCCATCGTCGGACGCATACATGAGAACGGCGTCTACGGTCTGGACGCCTGCACGCTTGAGCTTTTGCAAGGTGCGAGCCTCGCGCATCAGCAGATGGTGCGTCACCGCAAGCTGCGCCATGTGCCGGTGCAAGTAGCAGTCGCTGACGCGGCGCAACGGCGTCGCCATCGTGCATGGCTTGCCGTCGCGCACGGCGGCCGCCACCTTTGAGCCGGTGTGGCCACACTTGAGCTCGACCACCACAAGCGCCTTGGTCTCCGCGCTGTAGCAAACGATGTCCGCTGCCGTTCCGACGCGGTGCCGCGTGGAGCAGACGGCGCGCTGCCCCATGACCGGCTCAAGGCCCTCTTCGGCAAGCGCGGCGAAGAGCATGCGCGTGAGCACCAGCATCTTGCTCGCACCGCGTCGCGCCTCGCTCATCGCCGCCAGTCGTGTCACCTGCGCGTCGACGGCCCGGCCTCGTCGCCTGCCGCCCCCCTTGCCCCTCCAGTGCCCCCCTGACGGCCTGACGGTACTCTCGATCGCAACAAGCGGGAACGTGCCGTTTGAAAAGACCCTGGCTTGTAGCCGCTTTGTGAGGCCGCGCAGCGCCGTCCGCGAGGCCGTCGCTTCAAAGCGCTTCCGCTTACCCGACCCGACCAGCCGACACGGCGCGCCCTGCTTCAGCGCCGCCTTGAGTCCGCGTGGCAGCATACGCAAGCATGCGCAAGCGCGCGTGGCGCGTTGCTTTGGGCATCAACGGCGCAGCCTTCTTAGCGAATTCCCGCGGGATTGCAAATCAGCTCCGATACGGAGCTGATCGCACGAGCCAGCAGAAGCGGCTCGGCGCCCTCCTGCTCGTCCACCCTGTACTGCACCTCCTCCATTCGGTTTCGGTCCGCGCCAACAAAGCTGCCCAGACACGTGAACATGTGGTGCTCTGCCGAGTCGGTGTGCAGGCAGACGTAGCAGAGCAGCTGCGTGATTGGCTTACGCCAGCGCGACGCTGCGTGCGCCTCGCTCAGTGAGCAATGCAGCGCCGCCTTCAGCTCGTTGGCCGCCGTGACGAACTCTGGTCGCTCGCACACGGCGACCGTCTCGGGTCTCGCGTTGCAGCCGGCGAGGCACAAAAGCAGCGTATCCCATTCGTGCTTCTTGAGCGCCACCGAGTCTGAGTTTTGGTGCACAAGCTCGCTGTCGTGCGCGTTCAGGAATATGGGGACCAACATGTCAGGCGGACACACGCTGGCTGCACACGCCATCGCGACTTCCAAACACTCCAAGCTCGGCAGCCGCCTTGAGACTACGTGTCGTACACGCCGCGTGACGTCGGCAAGCACGTCCGCACAAGCCGTCGCGTCGGACGTAGCCGCGTGCTGCATTTCCTCCAATGTGCAGCCTTGGGTGGCAACTTGCACCCACAGCGTGCCGTGCGCAAACTTTGCTTCTTAGCGGCTGCGCGCTGCCGCGGCTATCGACGGCGAGTCCGTATGCTACGGCGCCGTCCGCGCGCAGCCCGTTGTGCCGCCGGACACGCTGCGGCAACGCCGCAATCGCAAGGAAGATGGCCGCTCGCTGGTTGTGTGGGCTAGAGCCGGAGGTTTGCGACGCCTGGCGGTTCGTGCCTGATGGCTTTTTTTCGCCGAGTCAAGATTGCAGCAAACACGTGTTCGCATCGGTCCCGACGGCTCGAGACAGTCGTGCGATGCCGTTCCATGGGGGATGCGCGGCATCCGCGCAGTCGGACAGCGCCGACGACAACGACGCCCTGTACATTGACATCCAAGATGAGGTCGCGCGCAGACTCGAACAAGTGCGCCGATGCACGGCCGCCGCGACGAGTTCGGACTGCTTGCGTGCAGCACCAGATCTGGCCGTGACCGGAGAATGCGCCTCGTCCCAACGGCCCGGCGTCAAAGAGCGCAAGCGCGGCGCGGATGGGTACACAGGTCGCGAGCTGCGGCTGTTCTACTGCCGATCCGCGGCGGAGGCCTGGCTCGGACGCCTTACCGACGCACTTGTCTACGAGCAGGACGCCGCGTGCCCCGGAGACGTTGCCGACGTGTCAAAGCGCAACCCCTCGGGGTGGTACGTGCGCGTGCAGCGCGAGGCCAAGAAGCTGCAGACGCTCCTCGGCACGGCCGAGCGGGAAGAGTGCGTTCTGCACTGCACTCTCAAGGGCGGACCCGGACGGCAGACGCAATACTACAACGATCTGGCGCAGGCACAATTCGTGCAGACCCTTTCGGCAGAAACAAGGAGGCGCGTCTTTTGTGAGTATGCGTCATTTGACTTGAAGTCTGCCCACCTCTTCGTTGCCTACGGCGCGGTCGAGCTGCAGCTGGGCGCGGAAGCGGCGCGAGAGCAATGCCCGTTCCTCAGCGGGTGCGTGCAGAACCCGGACAACGCCAGAGCCGTCGTTGCTGCCGAGCTCGGCGTCTCGACAGCAGTGGCGAAGACGCAAATACTGGCAAGCCTCAATCGCGTCTGCAATTCGCGCTCCGCAAGCCTGCGCAACCTGATGGGCGAGCGAGACGTCTGGGTCGCCGCGCTGCGGCAGCACCCGAATGCTAGCAGCGGCGCTGCGCCAACGGGAGGCATCTCGGAGGGCTCGCTCATGCTGCAAAGTGTCGAGGCGGCATGCGTCGATGCGATGGCGGAGTCGCTTGCGTGCAGCGGGTACGAGGTCGGGGCGTTTGTCGCTGACGAGGTCATGGCGCGTCCGCTCGCCGGCGCGCAAGCCAGTTCCATCGCGGCACGCCGCGCAGAGGCGCACGTCAAGACGACGGTGGGAATTTCTATTCGGCTTGAAGTCGCTTACGAAGCGCTTGGTGCCGGCGTACAGTCTTGAGTAGGAAGCAGCGTCTGCATTCTTGCCGATCACGCAGAGGGTGCTGTGCGGCACTGCGTACGTGCCTCCCGTGACTCAAGGTGGCTGTGCTGCTGTCGGCCCAAGCCTTTACGGCCAGGCATCCGCGTACCGTAGCCTTTGTGTGGCGCAAGACTCTTTTGAGTTCTCGTTTTGTAAGCGGTGGTGCGCAACGGCCGACGCCTCATTAAAAGCGATACTAGATTGTGCGGGAATCGCGCGCTTGCAAATTGATTGCTACAGGCGTCCAGATGGCCAAGCAACTGCACGCCTTTCGTGCTGACGTTTCGCGTGCTGACGTTTCGCGTGCTGACGTTTCGCGTTCTGGCGAGCAGTCAGACAGCGAGCGACAACGCGGGACACAAACCGGCCACTCGCGCTCGCGCGTGCGTGTCACATTTGCACGCCCGCGTTCACCGACACGTACCACCCGGCGTCCTCCTCGTCGGCGTCGGTGGCAAAGCCCTGAATGCGCAGCTTGTCGATGTGACCAGAGCCCGAGACGCGGCTAACGGCGTCCACAAATGCGGCAACGCCCTTCGGATTGTGCACAAGCGTGCTGTATGCGACCTCGTACGAGACCACGTGTTCCTTCGCGGACTTGTTTGGCTCGGCAGCCCAATGTGCGTCCAGTCGCTGCAGGTGGGCAAGCGAAGCCTTCAAGCAGCCAGTCTCAAACGGACTCAGCTTTGACGGCTGCCTGCGGCGCGGCGGCATGATGTCCTTGGCTGCAAGCCCGGAGGCGACGTCGAGGACGTCGGATGTCTCCGCATTCATGCAGACCATCGGCACCAACGCGTACTCGCCGCTCGCCATGTCCCGCGGCGTAGCGCCCGCTGCTGCAACGTGCACACCGTCGCAGCGGGCGTCGCTGGCAAACACGAATTGCGTCGCGGCGGCGTTGTGCATCCTGATGGCCCTGTTGGTGTACAGCGGGGAGGTGCGCGGCAGCGTTAGCTCGACAAAGTCCTTGTAGAACATGTGCACGTCGTTCGGGCCGGTGTGCAGGGCCTTGACCGCACGGAACACGCTTGGCCCAACCCGTCTGAATCCGGCCTCGTCCATGCGCGCGCTGACTGCGGCACTTGCCCGCCTCGCGTCGTCGAGCAGGTGCATCTGCACCGACATGGGCGCCGTTCCGTCGATTGCGTAGGGCATCAAGGGCTCCAGCGAGTGCTTCGCAACGTGGTATGTCTGCGTGCGGCTGCGCTCGTCGGCCGGAAGGCCAATCTGCTCCATGACGTGCGAAGGAAAAAGTGCCGCAAACCGTGCCTCCTCAACAAGGGCCCGCGTCTTGACTGGCGCCACCGTCTGCTTCGTCGCTCCGACTTTCATCGGCATCGCCTTCGACAGGCTGTGCAGCAATTGCATCGTGGGAATGAGCACAGCGACGGCATGGCCCGCCACCGGCGACGCCGCGTCGCCCACGTGGCTCGCCTCTGCGGACGTTGCGCCGACGATGGCGATGCCGCGCTGGTAGTACGGGAACATTGCGTTCTTCACGGCGTTGAGGTGCGGATATTCGGCGGCTGCGTCCGCGCCGATCTCCGACGCGTGTTGCAACAGCGAAATGGCGAGCAGAGCCGAGCCATCGCAGTCGTTGAGCGTCTTTCCGTCCCGTGCGGCCGCCGCCTGCCAATTCTCGGCCACGGCAAAGTCCGCGCCATTTGTGCCGACCACGTTGCGCCCGTCCGCACGATACGCCATAAGGTAGTTGACGGCAAGGTTGGTGGCGCTTGCGACGGTGCGCGCGCACCGTGCGGCCGTGAGGCCTGGTGCCTTTGTGTCGCGCATGAAGGCATCCAGCGTCTCCGAGTCGTGCAGCAGGTCGTTGGCGATCGTGGCCTTGTACAGCGATTCCAAGGCCGCCGTGCCGATTGGCGAGTCGCGCACCAGGATGTCGTGCAGCATGCTGTAGCCGTTGCCGGCAATGCCGACGGGGGCGCAGAACACCGTCTTCGTCAACATTGGCGACGGAGCGTACTTGATGTGCTCGCGCATCTGCAGCGCGGCATCGACGTACTGCTGCAATAAGCAGTCCGCCTTCTGCACCGCGCTCGACACTTCGGCGGTCCGTGCCACGAAGGTGACATCCGCAGTCGTCTCCGCACCGGTGGCGGCGTCGACCCTAAGTACGCGAGCGTTGTGGATTGCCACAACGCTCGCGTGCGCCAGCCACGAGCCGTACGCCATACCGACCTGGCCGTGACCGCCCTGCTTCAGAAGGTCGTAAAGGTGCACGCTGCCTTCGCCAGCAACCGAAGTTCCCATCGTGCCGTTCACCGCGGTCGCCATTCGCGACGTGCTGATGTTGATGCGCGTGTCGGCGGCGAGGTGCAGCATCGGAGCCGCCGTGGTTGGAACATGCTCGCCCCCGGCTTCGCCAGACACCAAGATGTCCGGTTTGCCGCCCGCCGCAATTCCTGCGTGCTCGCCGACGATCTGACTCATCGGGATTGGCAGGCGGATGTGCGTGTCGCGATCCGAGCCGTGCAGCGTCGTGCACACCGATTCGCTTGCACCGGTCAGCGCAAAGTCGGTGTCCCCCGGCGCGGCGGCCGCGTCCAGGCTGCCGCCCATGGCCATAAAGTTATCCTTGTACGGCGGCGCATGCTGCAATACCTCGCCCACAAGGACGTATTGCACGCCCGCTCCGACGGGGCTGACTGCTTCGTGTGGCTCGGTTGCCATGCCGAATGCACGCTCTGACCCGGAGGCCGCTCTTGCTTAGTCGAGGCGTTCATGCGTCTTATCTGCGCCTGTGGTCACCGCGGCGAGTCATAAGTGGCGGTGTGTGGCGTAAGGGCAGAGCACACGCGGGCGGTCGCCGAAGGTAGGACCGCGCGCGCCGATGTCGGCGCGCCGGACGGCAGCGCCGTCCGGCGCTGCGAATACAGTTGGTGTCGAATCGTTGTTTCCGTCCATGGTGGGCCTGCGCATCGGGCCAACCGCTTCGCAGCGCGTGCCCGGAGCTTCCGACTCCAATGGGCTGCTGTCGCTTCTGCATGGCATGGAGGCGATTGAGGCAGGAGACAAAAGGAAGCAGTCGGACAAGGCAAAGCTTGATCTTGGACAGAAGATAACGTCACTTGGTAAAGAAAGAGCACGCCTTGCTAGTCAAGTCGCCGAACGTGGCCCATCGCATGTTTTGAAGGTTGCAGAGTTAATTCGCAAATTTGAAGAGTGTCAACGCCTACAAGAGTTGGCTGAGACGAGTGGGAGCAATGTACTTGCCACGGCATGTGAGCTGCATCAGGAGCAAGACGAACTTAAAGAGGCACGAAGCGAGTATTTGACCGAATATTCGCAAGCAGAGGCCATCTTTAAGGCAGGTGCTGCGCTGGAGGCGGCAGAACAGGAACTTGCGCAGCTGACGGCTAATGCGGCAGGCTCCTCCAAATCTGCTCGCTCTTTGAAGGCGGAAGCAGAAGACGCTGCTGATATTGAGTTTGACGAGGCATTCTATTCGCAGATTGCGACGGAAAACAATGCAGAGTGGCTGACATACTACCAACCATGTCAACAAGGCGAGTTTACATCTTTTATTCCCAATGAGCGAAACAAAGGAATTGTGCTCGAGACAGTGACTCCACACTGGCACACGATGGAACAGCCAGCATTAAAAGATGCTGTACTGGGGTATGTCGATTGGATTAAAGATCACGCACAACCGACGAGCAGGATGCATAACTTCAAGACAGTGTTGTCGCATCTGATTATGCAATGTGCAACAAAAGATGCATGCGCTACATTAGCAAAGCCCCTCTTTGTGCTACTCACACAATTCACCAAAGAATCCACGTCGCGCTCAGCAACTGTATGTCCACTACCTCCGGGATGGATAAGCTTCAAGACTTATCGTAGCGGAATGAGCAACGTACTTAAGGATTGGCATCGTGCACATGTTGCTTTGAGGAAACGAGACGGACGTCTGGAGCCGCGGTATGCTGGACCACCATATAGCCGATGGACGGACAGGTTTTGTGCCTCTACAAAGCAACACGTATCCGCTTGGGCAATATTTTTTGGAGCATATAAAAACCATTCAGAATTCCAAAGACGCGCAAAAGGCGTTGCACCCGAGGTTATGACCTTGTTTCGCGGTTTGATATCGCCCGGCGATGCGACACTCTATGCCGACTTTGACAACATGCAGAAAGTCATGAGCGGTTCAGTAAGCGCGTGCGCTTCAGGCGCTATGCCTGCAGGCGATGGCACGGACGAACCCACATGCGATGCATTCCTTGCCTATGCAAACATGGAAACAACTCAGCACGCAGACGGTATTCCTGCCCAGCAAATGGATGCAGTCGCACAACCGGCTGCTCTGCCATCAACTTATGAGGATTTAGCCGGCGCTTTAGACTCGGCTTTTCTCGAAGTGGACACACGGGTGGACCTGCAGAGCGATCTGCGCAATAGTCGTGGTGCGAGTTCTGGACAAACGCCGAGGACACAGCCAGATGAAGAAGATGGTACCGCATTAGTTGATCTGGATTTAATTGCTAGATATGCTCAAGATGGAGGCATCCGTACACCACCACACAGCCCTGAAGGTACCCTGCGAAGTTCAGACTCTCCTTTGAGAGGTGACGACGTCTTAAACCTACTGCCAGACGCTTCTCCAGGCCGGTCTGCAGCTACAGATGATGCTATGGCACCGCTGCCTGTCACGATACTCAATGATGCGTTCCGGCAAGAAGCCTAAGCGGCCGGGCTGGAGAAGAGGCTGAAGGCGCAGGCTTTCGCCGTGCGCTCCGCCGTTGCCTCGCCTTCCGGCACGGCGGCCTTCGGCTTCTGCGGCGGCTTGGGCTGCACTTTGATCGCCGCGATGGCCTCATCCGTGTCCTGCTTGCAGGGCAGGCACGTCGCGCTCAGGCCGCTCAGGCCGCGCAGGTCGTCTTCCAGCTTCTTCACGATGTTCGGCAGCATGGTCTTTTCCAAGTGCCGCACGACATTGAGTTCGTACTCCGCGCGAGAGACGCCGGGGCGCTGCTTTGGGAAGGTGTGCATGTGAGCGAAGGCGCACGCGTCGATTGAGTGCATCAGACAGTCGCGGTTCCTGCACAACTGGGTCTGGTACGTCGAGGGTCTGTAGCAGGCATCTGCCTTGTTCCTTGCGTTGCCGTCGTTGCGCTTGTGAGATGGGCCCCAACTGACAGAAACGCGATCGGCATCATCGTGATACCCGGAGCAAAGCCTGCGATTGTGGCTGTTGCTTCGATCAAAGCATTTGTGCCTCTTGTGACTCTCCAAAACTAGCATTTTTTTCTTGGCCAATGTTTGCGCGGGTTCGACGATGTGGGCGACGTCCGCGCCGGGAAGCATGCTGCCTTGCACGCTGCTCGCGCGACTGGTGTGGCAGTCAGCGAGCAGAAGCGCACCGCAACACGTTGCCAATCCTGCACGCGGCGCCGCAGCTTGTGGCGGCGCCGCTTATTGGCGCGCGCTCAAGCGACGCTTGTGTCGGGCGGTGGGCCGCGCGTGCATGCTCGCGCGTCTGCAGTGACAGGCCGAGCTTGTACATGTTGGTCAGCGCGTCGTACGCGCCTGCGCACGCCGACCTGCTGCACAGTGGAGCGGTCGTGGTGGCCACAGTGGGCATGCGGGTTCGGGCGTGCGATCCGCAGATGGCACGCACATCGTCCGGACGCGTGCTAGACGGCACAGGCGTGGTAATCAGCGCGGACAATGCGCTTGGCAATCTGTCCGTCGTTTGGGAAGGAGGGGACCGAACCATTTGGACACGCGCGGGCGCGGACTCGACGTTTGACGTGCAGCGTGAGACGCGGTAGGTATGCCTTATACCGCCGGGCCGCAGTACTGTCGCTATCGGCAATAACGAGCGGCATATAGCCTTCGCAGCTCTGTTACAATCGTAGCACATCCGCACAAAATCAAAGGCTGCTCTGCCGTCTCGCTAAGCAGACGGCGGTTTGCTGACTCGTACGTAGCACACGAACCTCTGGCTGACGCGCAGCCCGCACAACGATGCAGGCAATGAACATGCAGAAGCCCGCACCCGCCACGATCGGTGCTACCAAGGAAGGCGTGCTTGCCAACCTCGCGTTCTTTTTTGGCGACCCCGTCGTCCCGCAAAAGCTGCGCGACTACTCCGAGCACCATGCGATGACCTACCACTTTCCGGATGCTTACTATGGCCAGAACACCAAGATCCGCGACACGCTCAACAACCTGATCACGAAGTCGCCTCAGGAGTGGCACACGCAGGTCGCTCTTCCGTTCGTCAAGATCGTCGGGACCACCGTCGAGTGGGACGAGATCCGCTTTGACGTGCGCCTTCTTCAGCGTGTGCCGTACGAGGGCGTGTCGCGCATGTCGACTAGCCTTCGCAGGCGCCACAGAGACCGCGTGGTGCGACGCGGCATCGGCTTGACCATTGAGTCCGACTTCTACGCTACGGAGGCCGGCCGCGAGCACTTCTCCGACCAGCTCAAGTCCATACGGTACTGCGTGCAGGAGACCTGCAACTTCGACGCGATCTTTGCCTACCTCACGTGCGGCAACTACGACTTCCGCTACGACTTGCAAAAGGGCCTCCGCCCGCGCCGTTCGGTGCGGACCGCGATGGCTCACGAAATCAACATGTTTGCCATCGTGCAGAAGGACCAGATGGGGCTGGACAAGGCGGTCGAAACGACCAAGTACCGCATGTCGCGCTACTCTGTCAACCCAAACATGCTCATCATTCCGCCGCAGCTGGCACTGTACGTTAGCCTTGCGCCGGAGCAAAAGCTCACCTACCCGCTCGCCGGCCCCGAAGGCAGCGCCGCTTTTGCAGCTGGCACGGCCGGCTTTGAGGCAAAGGCCTTTCGAGGCCTTGGCGTCTTTACGTCGTCGCCGTACGAGGTCTCCGACGACCAGGACTCGGTGCAGATGCTCCAGCGCGGCGTCCAGGTTGGCGAGTTTTATCGCATGTCTCCTCCGGCAGTGTTCAACGCGAACAAGAAGCTTCCCTCCGCGTACATGGACATCATGATCTACGACGAGGAATCCGACCGCCATGTGCACATTTCCTTTGAGGAAGCGCTGAATGCCACGACCTTAGGAGAAGACGACGGCGTCACCGGAGCTGGGTTTAAGCTTGACAGATTGGACGAACACAGTAGAAAGCTCTTTCTGGATCATTACGCGGCGTGCACCAAGACGGAGGTCGCGATGCCAGATGAAGAAGAAGAACGAACAGAAGAAGGCGAATCAGCACCCACAGCTGCGCGTATTCGCCCTTCCGCGAGTTGGGAGGCAGAATCTACCGTTGATGCAGGGACAGTGGCTAATTTGGACTTGACGACGAAGACTGCGACTGGCGATGATGTGCTCCGGATGCTAATAACTGCAAAGAATGCAGCTCTCCGCGCTTTGCTTCTGAAGCTTGTTGCGTTTGGCATCTACGTGCCCATCAGCATCGTGATTGCACGTCCCTTCATCGAGCATCTCATGCTGTCCGCCATCGTCACCGTTGCGGGCCGCGACACTGGAGCCACACTGTTCGGCCCCGCCGACATGCAAATCTCTGCAAATACGTCCGTCAAGACGATTGAGGGCCACTACACGTGCCACACGAAGTCTGTCATCACAAAGCAGCAAAATGTCTGCGTAATGCGGGACATCATGTGCTCCGGATACATCGCCGGGTGCAACACACGCTTCTTTGGGAGCAATCCCTCACCGGCAAAAGGCAAATACACTGCGGACGCTATCAAGGAGGCAATGACAAAGCGGCTTGCCTTTGACGAAGACGACGATGGCGGCTATGACTCAATGCTGGCGTTCTGCGCGCCGCTGAACGACGCGACGCAACACTCGCGGGATCAAGTTATCAGCATAACTTCGCGGGTGCTACCGTGGGAGACGAATCATACAGACCCAAAGCATTTCCCAGGAGGCTCGGTCAACTTTACGGAGTACAACGACGCGCTAGATCTGGACCAAATACATTTTGGCGAAGACAACCGCGCGCTTGAAAACAACGACTACATGTCACAGGGTGCAATGAACAACTCGCTGTGCTTTGTGGGCCCGCACCGCAAGTACAATCCGTATGGCAGTCAATACCACGAGCTCGTGCCAGGGCAAGGGCACTTCGGACCCGACGCAATTCCTGGGGACGCTCGCTGGCGCCGTGGCGAGACCGTGTCACTTAAGGCGGCGCGCGATACGATGGTGTCGCTTGAAGTGGCTGCACACTCGCAGCTATACATGTCCAAGAGCACCATCGACAACGACCTCTAAACGGGGCGAGCGAGCGCGCGGCGAGCGCGAAGACATGCGCGCAGCGCCTGCCTATCTTCCATAAACGGAGTGGTTGTGTAAGGCGCGGTCTTGCCTCGCCTTTGTGCGAGTACTCGCCGCGTCTTGTTCGGCCGCCTGTAAGAGTGGAGGCAAGCATTGTATGATGCGGCGGTGTAGCCCGGTGTGGTCGGATGCACGCAGCAAGGTATCCAGACACTGCACCTTGCGCCTTAGTTGCTTCGCGTCGCCAAGGTCGTGTATTGCAGTCGTGCGCCGCATGACCGGCGGATGGAACTGAGTGGCACAGTCATCCGACTCGACCATTTCCGTAGTCATGCCCACGGACTCGTGCAGCACCTTGGCAAAGTGGACCCAAGACATGGCGTGTCGTGCCGCCTCTGTGGTAACCGTGTAGGTATCGTTGAGCTCAAAGAACGCTTGCTGCCCGAGCGCGCACGACCAAATAAACGGGTGTGCCGTATGTAGCAACCGACTGTTTATAGACAGCACCGCCTGCCGCGCGGCAAGTAGCACCAGCTCGTCCACGCGACGCGCCATTGCCTCCGTAAAGACTCCGCCCTTAATACTCACTGTCTTCAACTCGTTTCTGCTGCCAATCGTCAGCAGCGACGTCGTGTGCAGACACTGCAGGCGCCTCGTTTCGCCCCAATGTGGGGTACAGTCGCGTTGGCTGTGCCGACGCACGCCCGCCGTGATGGGGTGCAAAAGGCGACGCCGCATACGCTCTATGCGCAACCGCGCCAACAGCTTCTTGGCAATGCACGCGGCCTCGTTCTGTGTCGCAGCCGGCAGCTCAGAGGGCCGCATCTCGTCGTCGTCGTCGTGGCTTAACGCGGCGCGCTGAATTTGCGCCAGCGGAGCGTCAGTTTGTACACCGCCAATTCCGGAACACATCGGAGTCGCAAGGCTCGGGCACCAGCTGCCGATTGTGTGGCGTTTCGCGTAATGCGCCGGAGGGGCGACTGGTGTGAGCTCTCGAGACAAGGGGTCGATCTGCCACGGCGACTGGTGGTGCCGCGTGCAAGGTACGTCATTCTGAGGCGAAGCAGTGTCTCGTGCGCATTCAAACTGCACCACATGCATTGCCGACGGAGCAATCTGCACGCGACGCGAGAGTTAGCACGATGGCCAAATGCAAACCTTGCGCTGCGCTCCGTCAGCCAAAAGCAAGACGCGGCGCCGCACACCTATCGCGTCAGACGGCCGCAGCAACGTGGCGCCGCACACCAACCGCAAGCGGAGGAGCGACGCACCACACGCGGTGCTCGTTGCTTCGTTAGCACGGCCTGCATCGCTCGTCATGTTTCGCCCATACGAAGCTAACGCGGACGAGGTGCTGACGGATTGTGTGCCAACCGGTCCGCCACAACATCAATCCGCGCCGACGGACGCCTGGACGTTCATCGACCCCAACGGCATGACTGTGCCTTCTATGGAGCCAAGCAAGGGCAAGTGGAATCCGTTTGAAGACGCGCAGCTTGTGAATGCGATTGAGCAGCACGGGCCGGGCAAGTGGTCAAGGATTGCAGGCTGTGTCCACTTGCGTACAAGTAAGCAGTGTCGCGAACGCTGGTGCTCGCAGCTCGATCCCCGAATTAACAAGGAACCGTGGAACATAGAGGAGGACAGTACGATTCTGCAGATGTACAACAAATCCGGCTCGACGTGGAGTGCGATTGCGAAGGGGTTGAGCAATGGGCGCACGGACTGCGCAGTAAAGAATCGCTTCTACTCGCGGCTCCAATGGGATCCGAGCTGCGTCACGCATGAGCATAAGAATAATAACCCAGCAAGGGCATGCACGGAGCGCGAGCGCAGTTTGGAAGGCACGACTCGCTTCCGAAACAGCAGGAAGTTGCGCTTCCGTCTGCAAGCGCTTCCTCCTAAAAAGCTCGACTTTGCGACGACGCCGCACGGACCCGACAGCGGCTACGCCAGCTCAGACAACGACGATTCCAATTTCGCCGACGCGATCTACCACTGGTTAAACGGCGACGAGCGCCATGTTGGGCCAACGACGGACAAGCCAGGCCTGCATTGTCGCAAGATGGATTCGGCGCGCCACTCGCCCTATACGCGGGCATGCGCAAAGTGCGTCTTGGGG
>Ga0314712_10000003_pt1 | contig 18765 bp, 13 predicted proteins | sample Shad11_28May_sur_FD_206194 | JGI IMG/M metagenome (GOLD analysis project Ga0314712, IMG submission 206194) | Metatranscriptome of seawater microbial communities from Espelandsvegen Fjord, Bergen, Norway - Shad11_28May_surf (Eukaryote Community... | ecosystem: Environmental > Aquatic > Marine >... | reverse complement strand
GCCAAGCACCCCACCCCCTCACTGCCGCGAGCAGGTGCATCTTGGGCATCATTGGTGGCGTCTCAATCTTGAACGCACTGCCTGGTGGGATCTGGATGTCCAGACCGGGCACCTTGACACGCCGCATCGTTTATTCTCTGCGCGATATAATAAAAAACGCCACGAACGCCGCAATTTACTGAATGCCGACTTGCCCATCTCCATTCGCATGAAACGCGCCAATCGTCGCGGGTGAGTGCGAAAAGATCGAGACTCTCGAAGGCCTCGAAGTTACGTTCTTGAACGGCCCATTCCGCACATACCACTCACGTAACCTCGTATTTTGGCACGCCTCTTAGCAGCTGGTTCATCACAGTAAGATTGCCAACCACGCCATTTGCAAAATCGTTCTAGGGTAGAACCTTTGCATGCGAAGCATGCCGTCCAATTCGCCGTGGCTTCGCGTTCGCTATCGGTGGTTGGTTGTGCATGCTTAGCAAGTAAGTATCTAATCATGTACATCGACATTCACAGTTCTATCTGTGATGTTTTGAGTTCCTTAGGAGCACTTTTGGTCCGTTTACCGACATGGGACGCGTACCCCGACGAGACACAGAGTTTGATGATAGCATTCGGCGAACTGCAGGACGCAGCTTGCGGAAAGTGAAGCCCCGTTGACGGGGCTTCGTGTGGCCAATGAAGAGATGCACACTTTACCGGGGAGCGACGTACACTGTCGTCGTGTGGAGGAGAGGAACCAACCCCACCGTAGGGCAAGTCGAAAACGGTATTTGAACAAAAGCGTCATATCGATAACCACCTCCCCTCCAAAGACGGTGCTTAAACGGTACATGAAAGCAACGAAACAAATTGACGGGAGTATACCGTACTCAACACCGGAGCCGCTTATACCGAACGCGCGTTTTAAGAAGGTGAATGGGTATACCCTCCTAGAAAAGCATGTGAGTCGCCCTTTGTGGCGGGTTGCGCTGCATCCAGACTACGGCCAGCAATATGCAACATTCTCGTCGAAGCTCGCCGCCGCGAACTTCGCTGCAATTCTGTCGTCCATGCGCTCCGAGCACGCTGCCAATATACCATACTTGGAACCTCCGTGCCAACAATTCGATTTGCGCCGCCAAGTGGCTGGGAATGCAACAAACGAAGATGGATCAGAATATACGAGCGGCTTTGATACGCTGTCGATTGAAGCGTTTATTGCCGATATTGACAGCGCAATTACTGAAGTCGACAACAACGTTGCATTTGAATGCAACGATGAAACGATTTCCGATACAGCTGATGAGCGACCTACTTCAACCAAGTGCGTTGGAAACGTTTTATTTCGCGTAATTCCTCGCGACAAGTTTAAACGGGGTCACACAGATGCCTCAACGCCAGCCTTTCGCAAGCCGGACTGCGGTGCTCTTTTTTCATATGGCGAGACGCCTTTTGCGCTGGTGCACAAGTTTAGATTCGCACCCCGCCTAAATTATACGATAACAAAGCGGACTCGACCTTCAAAGTTCTAACGTCCTGTTTATCAAGCCGTTGCAACCCAACGAGCACTCGCAGTTGAAGTACGTCGATTCTCAATTTTACCTCTTCTACTTTATCGGCGACCGACACTGTCATACCAACAGACGCACGTGTATGGTGAGACGATGGCGTTGATTCCGCAGCGGAACCGTAATGGGGTGTTTCCGAGCCACGTAAGATTGCTGGCTGTACCGGTGCGCTCAAACCAGGGGGGGTGTTCGTGTGTGTTATTTGTATGTTATTTGATGTCAAGGACCGGGGGGGTGCAGAACGCGCGCCTTCATACGTCACACCAGGGCGAATTGGGGGAATGCCGTCTGAAAACACAACGTCTCTTAAGACCACCCTTACGGTACGGTCGGGTGGCTTTCGTGCGCAATCAACCGTGCTCATACACATTTACTACCATGTATGTTCTGCAAAGGTTAGCGATATTCACCACTACCGCGCCTAGTCACCGTCACCGTAGTCAACCTCTTTATTCTCAAAATGGCATGAAGGGCCGCTCCTCCCCTCGATTACCCCTTTTCGGTGCGCCACCGTCGTCACCGAAGTCACCGTAGTCGACCTCTCCTTCGCTATCGATATCATAGACAGGCGCCTGATCTCTATATTCGTCCGCAGGATCATCCGGTTCCGCATAACCAGGTGGCGGTGGCGCCACATTTTTTTTACGCTGTAACTGTTTACCGTCCTTGTACATGTCCTTGTGGTCGCGTGTCCAGTGAAGGTTATACGTGCCATCGTAAGCTCTAATCGTATCGAACGCACGGGCGTGGTCGTTTGCGTGCGACGGTGTCTGATTTGCAAACGACGTGAAATTTGCCATCATTGCGCTCGTATGAAGGGCCGCTGCTGCCCTAACGTACCCCTTTTCGGTGTCTTCAAGCCATTTGTTGAGCTTTGGGCACTCAAATTTTTGTTCAAACTCGTGCAAGTTTATATCGGCCACGCGTTGGGTTAGCGTCTTTATCCATTTGGCCGCCGCGACAACGCGCGTATTTTCAAACTTTTTGGTTTCGAACTCGTTTGCAAATCGCCCAACGATTGCTATGAACACACCAAGCTTTCCAACGTTCCATTTACGTTTGAGCGTATCCAAGAGGTCTATCGCCTTCTTACACACATCAATGAAGTTTTCTTTGCTGTAGAAGCCAGCGTCGAACCAATCGGTTCTGCTTCTGGCAGCCGGAACCAAACGCGAGAACTGCAGGTAAAAGTCATCACTAAGTTCCAGCATGTACTCCGTCACCATTGTCAGAACGAGACGTGTATCATCGGTCATAGAACGCGCCAGTGCCTTACCAACTTTATCGGGTGTTCTCCTTTGGTCAAAAGCGGCACACAACGTGTTCAAGAATCGCACCGAGTTGCTTAAAAACTCACCGGACGTTTCGAGTGCGTCAAAAAGATCATACAGGCCGCTAGGAAGGACCGACGTCGATTCGTCGTCTGTTTGTCCCGGGCTTGTCATGGATTCAAGTGCGTCAATAACCACCCCTGCGTCACTCCTTTCTTGTTTTAAGACGCGTACACAGTTGATGACATTCGACATGTAAGTCTGCGGCCTCCGCGCCACGAACTCGTTCTGGTCGATTGTCCGCAGGCCGACAAACTCGGTCTCATCACGCTTGATAACGCCGTGCGCTGTGTCAATATTTCTGTAGAGGACACCCATTCGGTAAAGGTCGTTGATGATACCATCGCATTTATACATCAACGCGGTTGATGCAACTACGAGTGGAAACGTATTGCGAGAAAAAAAAACATGACGCATAGCACGTCCATATAGGTTTTGGTTGTTGTCTTCTTCTTTCGTCATCGGCCGCGTAAACTTTCGCAAAAAGCTATTGTGTATGTCCTCGTCCGCGCATGGTCGTAATAAAAACAACTCAAAGATGTTTGATCTTGGATCGAAGTGCTGTCCGCTCTTCATTGCGAGCGGGCACGATAGATAAAAGGAGGGGTTATCTGGATACATCAGGCTGTCGAATACCTTGTTGCTCTCTGCGGAAAGAGACGGAATCCGAATTGTTTCGTTTGTTTGAATCGCAGTTTCATCTGAATATAAGGTGTTTGTGGTGTTTAGGAAGTCTCCTATCAGTTGATCCATTAGATGAATCAATGGCATTGCCTCGTCATTGAACGCATCAAAATGCGGCGTAGCGTCACGACCGGTCAACGCGGTCGTGTATTCGTGTATCTGTTTCTTGCTCATTCTTGACGGGAGGGGTGTTTGGATGGCAAGACTTGCATCTCCAGCCCACCACTTTACCTTCCACTGTCTAACGCCAGGATGTATTCTGTCTTCGGTGTCTGCGCTTTGTACAGAGGGCTGAGTCGGTTCGTTGAGCGCTGGTTGTGGAGTTTTTTTCTGCTTGCCCTTTTTACGTTCACGCAATTCTTTTGCCAACGAGTTTACCGAGTTTGAGAGCCTGGCGCTTGTACCAACTGGCAGCTTGCTCGAAGCTAGACCAGTTTTCTGTGCGCCCACCGCTGTAAGGGCACGCTCGAATACAACCGGAGCAAAATCGGACTCTATGCTGCCAGACACATTCGAAAGGTATTCGAAATGATCAAGATGGACTGGGTAAAGCTTGTCCATCATTCTGGTGGCTGTTTGTCTTGCCGCTTCTAGCGACCCCTTAATCTTAATGCTGATTGGCACGAGGATTCTCGACGTGGCGTGTGGATATTTCGGATAATACTCGATGGAAGGGTCGTATTGTTCGTTGTCGACGTCAAACCATTTGATCTCTGTATGCGCTTCGCCGGATATTTTTTGGGCAACAAATTTGTAAACCACCGCTGCGACCAACCTAGAATCCGCCTTCATTCTATCAACGTACGCCGCTTCTTCTCTTGCTATCACGCTACCAGTCGCATCGACGGGGTCGTCGTAAAGAAATTCGTATGTCCCGTGGATCCATATCGAATCGGCGAACTCTGCAAAGTAGTCTTCTTTAAGATGCGTCGAGACGATGCGGCTTCCACGCATGACAGAGTCGTCGTAGTTTCTCGTTTGGCACTTGCTTCGTCGTTTGGCACTGGCTCCAAGAAGCCCCGTTTCCATGCCATACTCTACCAACTCTCGATTTGCCTTTAGTTGTCTGTGTATGCAAATTTCGGCGGAATCTTTGACGGCTGTTAGGTATTCGAACATCGCTTTATCCAACCGACGTCCTTCGCTCACGAATTCTCTTGTTTGCAAATCAGCGTGCACACGCATCGGTGTAGACAGCGTGGTTAAGAACCCCCGAATTGTGAACTCCAGTATTCGTTCGCCCAAGCCTGTGTACAAAGTCGCCAGACGAGCTGAGTTGTGTAAAGTAAGCAGACGTATGTGGCAACCTAAAACCACTACTGCATTCTCAAATACACCATTGCGGTCAATGTTGTCGTTTCGTTGCGCGGTGTAGCTGTACCTGTTTGCAAAGTCAGGACGGATTTTCCACGAGCCCCCTTCGTTGCCACGCGAACCATCATGGCGCCAACTGTCGATCGTTTCAGCCAGATGTTTTTTTACATGTTCTCTTTTGTCCTCTTCTGTAATGATATTCAGTGCCTCCGACCGATCCTCGTTGTTGTAGGAAAGCACATTTTGAGCCCCAGTATAGGGCCGTTCTAGCCCTTTCGACAGGAGCAGATCTACCATGGAATACGCGTTGCCACCCGTCCCCTCCGCACCCGCCGTGCATATGTTTGAGAACCCAGCTCTTGCAAGGTCTAATAGAAGAAACAGTGTCTTCGCATTCGACTTGTCGAAATAAATGGGATTGCCCCACGAGACGTACGGTTTGACGACATGGATAAGCGTTTCAAAAACCTGCATGTCACCATCACCCACATGATGTCCCAAAAGACACGTCCACGGACTCTGCTTGTCCAGTCTCACTGCATCGCTGCCAAAAAACGTGCTGAGTATTTGTCTGATCTGGGGGGCGAGATGTACTTTAGTATGCCAAAGCACATCTGGAGCCAGCTTATTCAAGACCTGGTGGATGTATCGTTGTTTTACATCCTCCAAATTGCCTTCGGGGGTTGCTATGGTTTCGTCAAAAGGGTGGTGCGTCGAGGCAGACTCATCGTATCTGCCACCGTACGAATTGATACGATCTCGTTGGTATGGTGTTTTGAACGAGCGAGTCGCATTTAAATCAAACTCGTCGTAATATGAGCGAGTTCTCAATGTAACGTTGAACGCTAAAGTGGCGTTATTTAGTGCCACCTCGTAGGCAGCTAACTTTTCGTTCTCTTTACGTGCCGCTTCTGACACTTCATCTTCCGCGCCCAACGCACCAATCTTGTCTCTACACGTTTCCAGAAACGTGGTCGCATTGAACAAGCCAGTGGAATCTGTCATAGATGCTCAAACGTTGACTGCTGAGACGATTACCGTGTAATACCAATTTACTCTACTAGATACAATGCGGGATTATGTCTGTTAGTTGATAGCTATCTGAGAGGACACGCCGCCGCCGCCAGCAACAACGCACCGGACTCTTAGTCGACGCGGTGGTTGCGTTCGATTGATTCCATGCGCTGCTTCGATTTACGTCCAATCTCCGAATCGGTGTTGTATACAACCGCAATCGATCGTTTTATGCAAGGGTTAACGTCTTTCGTTTGCCTGCGCGCGTCGTCGTCGTCTTCCTCCCCCGCCTCCGCTCCCCCCCCTTCCTCCTCGTCCTCCTCGTCCTCCTCGTCCTCCTCGTCCTCCTCGTCGCCTTCGGTATCGCTGTCCGTTTCGGTGTGGCTAACGTCGTCGCTGCTGCTTCGGTCGTCGTTCTCTTCGTCGCTGCAGTCGCCTTCCGATACGCTACATTTGCGATCATGGCCGCCTACATCCAGTGTGCTACAAGCAGAGATGCACCTACAAACGTGTTCGGTCATCATACGGATCGTGCTGTCGGTGTCGTGTTCGTCACACACACATACAAGCTTCTCAACCAAGTCAGACCTATCATCGCTCTCGCCATTTATCCAATCAACCACATCCCTAAACTTGCGAGTAAGCGTGGTGCGATCGTCGCGGCGTGTCAATAATGCAACCAGGAGATCTGAGATAGGACTATATCCATTCGTTTCAACGTGGGTGGGTGGCGTTAATGATATGGCTGCAAGTCCAGCAGCCATCAACGATTTTGAGCTTGCCTTCACCCACGATTCGGAGACAAGTTGGCGCTGCATCTGTTGACATAAAACTTTATCAAGATGCACAGCAAGAGCACCAGCCACCCGATCAAAGTCGGAGGTTGGCATCGAATGATTTGAGCGGCAATAGACACCTCTCCCTCTACCCAAACGCCAAAGATGATATACCACCACCGGACGGCACTTAGCGGAGAGCACAGAGACACTTTACTGCACACTTAAAAACAAATACGTATTCAAATGTATTCAACTGTTGCAACATCCGATGACGTAGTCATGCGAGCCGCTTCGATGCGTGTAAAGCGTTTAAACAAGCAAAGTAACAATTGGGTTGGTGGTATTTTGATGGATTTGGTTATTGGCGCAGGCCCATGGGTTGTCGGAATGGTTGCAGTCTGTTGGATCTTAATCACCGTCTACGACACCGTGGATGACGCGGCGGCCACGTTTGCCAAGTTGAATGCGCCTGTGGCAATCGGCGCTATTTCTACGTTCGCATCATTCCTCCTAGTCAACAAACAAAGCACCAACCTTGCGAACAATGCCAAGATTGTGGGGGAGTTTGGGAATCTTTCGGGATCTCTAATCAACATCTGCCTCTTCTTAAAGTCACAGATCTCTTCTGGAAAAACGGTCGAGTTTATTACACTGCCCGATGGCAAGGGTGCCCTTTTCCAAACGACCCGTATCGGGCTGGTTTGCTCGTCGATCATGTATATAATCAAATACACTGGACGTGGTACTAAGATTTTCGCGGAAGGCCTGCCCCTTGGACAGGATTCTCGTTTGCTCAAAGCATACAACGGCCTAGTCACACGCTCCAATGGCGCACCCGGCATGTCACCCTTTGCGGCATGTGTGCTTTTGGTGGGAGAGCTTGTAGATGAGTTTCAGATTGGGGAGAAGGCATCCGAGTATGCAGTTCTGTTTGGACAACTTAATGCAGTGACGGCCGCAGAGGGCTCCATCGGAGGCACCGCCGGATACAGTCCGCCCTATTTGATGAAGTACCTCTTAGGGTTCCTTTACACTTTGTATCTCGTCTTAATCGCTGCAACCGACCTCGTCCCGAACAATCGCTGGAACTCTCTCTGGATCGGTTCCATTCTCGCTTTTTGTACAATCTCGTTCTACCAAATATCGGAGCGGTACGGAAACCCAATGAAGCTCCGCTCAAACCGTTCCGGACAAAAGCCGATGGTTTCTATCGCATGTGTCGACACCGAAATTGCAATTACGTCCATCTTTGCACGCGCCCAGTCGACGCTGCTTGGAGATACGTCGGGGATGTTGTCGACTGCCGCTCACAGTGGCATGCGGTTTACCATCGCTGGGAGATAAACACACGTGGTTGTACCAAACTCCGTTGGGGTGCCACGAAAGTGAGGGACCGCTCTTTGGGTTGCCTTGGGGAATGTGGCCTACGGGTGGATGAGAAGATGGGAAAGAAGATACGGGTCGGTGGCTGTGCCAAACAGGGGACTGTATGACCCCCACTCAATCGGGAACACACACTTGACTCGGTGTCATTTTATAGATGGTATGTATTTCCTTAATGTGGCATGTGTGAATTGACGAAAAAACAGGACCCGACCAAGACAGCGCGTTTGTCTGCCAGGGAAGGGGGGTGGGTGTTCGCACGATGTTCGGACCACGTGCAGCACACGAACATTTGGCGAACAGGCCGCCCTAATCCCTAATCGATACGCGACGAGTTCTTCTGCTCCACCGTGTTCCATGCAACACCGTTACAAATGTCGTGTAGTATATTTTCCGTGGCTTCATCGGCGTTTGGAGACAAGGCACCAAACACCAAAAACAAACAATTACGTACGGTGGCTGGCTTCCACCGTCGTTGAAAGAAAAGACGCGCACCATGATGAGTATCCATTCCGACCATAGTCGTAACACGACGTTCGCAGTGCACACCTCGAGCACACTTCTCGTCCACACAGACCAACCAACCAGCAGCCTCGATAAAATATTGAATTCGATGACAAGGCATCAAAAAAAGCGGGACGCCGCTTCGGTGCTGTCCGAAATTTGGTATGCAGAGGCCCGAATGTACAAGCAGCGAAAAGATGAGTTGGAACTGCTACAACGCACGGATATAACTGTGAAGCATACGATGTCGTGTACGAATTGTGGTGAGACCGACAGCTCAAAGTTTCAGTTGACAGCTTGCAAGGCGGAGATTTCGTGTGAGCGCTGCGGCGCTTGCTTCCGCAAGTCGGCTCCCAAGTCGTCGTACGAGAAGACTCCAAGAAGTGATGTCCGTCCCGAAAGGGACGGAGTAAACTCAATCTCCGATGGAATCGAAGACGCAGCCGCGAGAACGGCGGTGCGTCTCAAAGAGATTGATTCTACCATTGTAACGGGCTCTCTCAAGAACGCGCAACTATCTATCCAGCGAGCTGCTTTGCGTGACGACCTTCAACAGGTCCAACGACTTACGCGCGGCCAAATATCCAAACGAACCCGCGTCATCTTGGAAATTCACGAACACTTCCGCGCGCTCGGAAGAGATCCAGACAAGTGCGTTCTATGCGCGGATGCCACGACCCTTACAAACAGATTGTTCGTAAAGTGTGCAATGCATATTAGCAAGTGTGGAAACGAAGAAAACTGTAAATTCCGTGTCCTTAATGCATCTAAGAGTGCATTAGCAATGGAATGCATACACCAGGCACTCAACCGAGCACTCAAAGACAATGAGTCGCAAACGCGTGTCTTGCTAGGAGGGATCTCTTCAGTGCAGCGAATCGCAGCGAATATGTCAAGCTTGATCCAACGTTACCTAGACCAAAGGAATGTTTCTGAATATGTGGGGCGAGGAGTCGGGTTTGTAATCGATGCTAGTCATTCGACGATATGCACTGCGTGCAAAAAGGGCGACACCGTTGAACCCAAAAGACCGACACAACATTACGCCGAAAACTGCAACGTGCCGCCGGTAACAAGAGACACCGAAAAAGACAACGACGACACTCCATCGTCAACGATTGACATAGATATGCAGCGCTTGCAGCTATCAATCCAATCAATCGCCGGCATTGGGTGGGTGGAGTACTCCGTCGTAGACGCTGCAATTGAGTACTCCTTGACACCAGAGTGCCACGAATGGCTGCTGCCTCTTCGATCTTGGCCAACCGACCTCGTCGCAATGATGATCGTGTGCGCTATGACCGGCCTATCCAAACCTAACAAGATTCACCTTAAACAGCTATCAAAGGGATTCAATATATTATTCCAAACCGTGCAGGAGAAGCTCGCGCTGATTTCATCGGACGCTGCAACATCTACTGCAGATGTATCGTTTGGTTCAGCTTGGGCCTAACTCATGCGATGCGTTTGTGGTTGTCGTTGGTTGTGGCGTCACGGAGTTACGTTCTGGCTCGTAACCTGGCGTGTTTTGTTTGTAATTGGACAGTTTAGACTGCCTCAAACATCGGTTATCGACCCCGGGCCACTCTGGTTGGCTACTCTCTACCGACCGAGATACAAACACATCGTATTTTATGAGTGTCTGTAAATATCCCCTTTTTGTGTTTGATTCCATACAGCTATGTAATGTTGTCACGTTGTGTGTATCTAGCGGTACGGCGTTTGTTTGTTTTGCTTGCGGCGTGGATCGAAGCGTCGCTGCGATTGCGCGTTTGGAAGCGCACTTGAAAATGCGTGCCGCCAGCCGGCCATTTGGGGGAAGTTATCATGGAACGGTTGCGATGGCCAACCTCCCTAACCCTATCGCTATGCTCTCGAGGCACGCATGCCGCAAACCAGTTACGAAAACGGTCCGGTGCTGTATGACAGCCCACCTCTATTTGAGATCATGGCCGAGTGGCGTATTGAGCATTGACTTAGAGCGACACCAAGCGGAGCTTCCAATCTGTGCGTATGCAGCATGCCCCAATGCCAAAACACACACCGCGCTTACGGACGCACTCATTCTTAAGTGGTTTGACACCCACGGCCCTGGATCGGCTTGGGACATCGCGCTTTACCTTGGAGGCGAGAAAGCCGGATACACCGAGGCGTGGGTTGTTCATCGCTTGTGCTACATTGTAGACCAGTTGTATGCTCACGACGCGCCCAAAGGTGGAGCTATTTGTTCACCACCGTTTATCGTTAAAGCTTGTGAAGGCACACGCCCACACACCCCAGAAAAGAACGTAGGGCGAGCAAATTGGTCACAAGCATCTGATGAGAAACTTAAGTTGTGGGTTAAAAGTAACGGACAAAAGTGGAGAGCGTTGGCCCGTCATATGGGTGGGGTTGCAATGGGCTTTTCCGACGACTCCGTCCGAAATCGGCATAATCGCATTACGGGAATCAATGTGGCTAGTGGTAGATCCGTGCGCCACACGCCAGTACGTGGTCCACCATGGTCAAACGAAGAGGATTTGGCCATAAAGCAGCTTTATAGTTTTAGATACCGCAACATTTGGAAGATAATTGCGGGGCGCTTGGGTAACGAGCGCACACCGGCGGCAGTGCGCTTAAGGGCCCAGCGATTGGGTCTTGTTGGAGTACAGGCTCCGACAGCGTAGCGATTTCCAGACAGCTCTCGAGTCGATTCATTTTCCACTACGCATGAACCACAATTGCCATATTGTATTTTTGCATGCTACTTTTTGAGGACCCTGACCGCGTTGGTAATAGTGGAAATCATACCTATGTGCTTTCCGTAGATCTCTCGAGCCATACGAGCAGTTTTTGCTGCTTGGTCTGCCTGAAGCTCCGTTTGAACTTTGAACGCATCGAGCGCCGGAAGAAGCTCGTCCCACACATCCGAAAGACTCGACACGGTTTTGCGGAACGCAACGACATCTTCGGGTGTCTGACTAAACGCATTTTGTAACCCGTTTGCAAGACGAGAAGCGATTTGAGCTGTGCTGGAAATGAGATGGTTTGCCTCTGTGGAATCTATTGATGCAGATAGTTCAGTACGATTCTTTGTTAGCTCGATTGCGCCCTTAACACACTGAAACGACCCAGTCGACAGTTTGTCTTTGTTATCGTCGTTTGAAATTGCCAAGACAAGTTGCTTCATGTTAGAAAGTGCATTCTTCGATTCGGAAGACAAATAGAATCTCTGAACCCGACCAGTGCGGTGGTCCTGGACTGCTGCATCGGAGGTGGGCGAGCTGGATGCTTGCAACCCGTTTGTTTGCGTGCGTGAACGCGTATAATTGTACTCCGAACCAACGTCGTCCGATTCTGAAGACGTGACGTCTTCAGATCCGCTCATCGAATCACTATCGACGCCCTCGTCCATGCTACTATCGTCGTTGTTTTCATCGTCACAAGCTGTCGTTGCTTTGGAAACGCACTTCATAACAACTTGTTCCACCTGATTCGTAGCGCCCAAGGTCGGCGCCATGGATGTACTGCTCGACTCACCTGTGCGCTTTGGCGTTGATCGTGCGGGTGATTTTGTCGATCCGGGGGTGTGGCTATTGCAAGATGACCGTACAACATTCTTTGGTTGCTTTTGTTGTACCCTCTTTTGAACGGCGTCAAGTGGACGTTTCTTTACGATCGTTGGCGCAATAGGGTGTGAGTTTTTTTGGCCAGCCAGTGGTGGAACGAGCGAATCGTTGGAATCCGACTCCGCATCCATGAATACGTGTAAAGATACACACAGCAGAACGCTTGGTATGCCTGTATACAACATTAGCGAGAAGTGTGCGATAGTCGTCCCCCATGCAGCGACCGCTCGACGCTTGTCATTTGCCGCCACGGTTGCTGGTCTCCAAACCTGGCATCGCCAGCCCCCAAATAGACACCCTACTTGTTACAATGGCGTTTGGTATCTCCAACACACTGTAAGAACTGGAATATTTGGTGGATACGCCGTTGGAATGATATGTGGCACTCGCACAAAACGAAAGGCGGGAGAGATTAGAAATGGAGCGGAAGTAGACGCCAATGATATTGGACTTCCACCTGGGTGGGCTGTGCGACACACTCTTTTAGGAGAATACGAATATCACTCTGAGTACGCTACGACGAGGTCGTTTGCATCGATGGTAAACAATATGGAGTTGAAAGGTGCGTGGTCAAGCTACTTGAAGCGGCTTCAGGTAGTGGAAGATGTTGTCAAAGAAAGTGGTGGCCGTGGCGATTTTGGTGGCCTGCCTCCAGGATGGAAGCTCACCGTCAACTCAAGCGGGTATTTTGAATACGCTTCAGACTACGCCAGTACTCGTTCGTTTACAAAGACTCATTCAAAATCTGCAATCGCACAAGCTTGGAGACGACACAGACATCATACACAGGTCGCCGAATCGGCACCGATTGTTGATTCTGTGTCACGAGTCGACGCGGGTGCATGCCTCGACGGCAGCGGGTCATTCGGGTCGCTCAGCAAAACATTGCACCGGATGCGCGTAGTTGAACACTTAAGATTGGAGTGGTGCCACGGTATCGTGGCTCCTTCAGTGGCTTACATAGGAGCGCCAGACAAGGCCGATTCTGTTGTTTTTCAGGGATTTGTAGACGACGGCACGCTTCCCACGGAAACGATGTTTTACGCAATCAACCACGGGACGTTTTCCGAAAGTGCTTACCAGTCGGAGTTTCCCAATGTCGTGTTTCATGAAAATACATCCATGCAAGACTTCATCGAAATTGGGAACAATGGCGTTTACACAATGATCTGGCTAGACTTCACTAGCACAATGGTGGACTATTACACGCTTTGGAAGGCCTGTCAGTTGGCCAGGACACACGTAATGCTGGTTCTGAGTCTGCGAACACAGTCGATGTCTAATGTGACGAGGGTAGTCGATGCAATTTCTAAGTCAATCGGCGTTTCGTTGACACATATCGAAAACTACCGCGGGTTGTCGAATGTGCGGAACATGGCTTTCTTTGAGATTGAATGTTCCGAACGCAACACGAAGACTTACAAAGAACAACACGAAAACGTTGGGAAATTGGCCTACATATCTACAACAGCCGGACACGAAAAAATGTTCAGACTGGAACGTGCTGGAGTGTACATGCACATGTGCTTTTGCACCGGATACTCACCTTCCTCTGACAATTACACAATGGTTCCGTATGATTCGTCTCGCCATTTGATGGCATATTCTACTCGCATTTCGGTTGCGCCTGAACACGTCTTGTACAGGGCACCCCTAAATGCACGATTCGAGTCCGGCGTGTGTCTTTAAGGATCCGTCGCTTTCTTTCCTCTCCGCAGCCAGTCTCGTCTCCCCCTCCTGAATGCGCCTTTCCACGTCCAAACGCTGGTACTCGCTCAGTATTTCGTTATCAAGATGGGTTCGAAGCCGGTTGATCTTGTCCTGAACTGTGGCATTCTTTTCTAATTTGGTGTCAAATGTGCACCACGCCATCATAGATTGAAACGACTTTGCCGGCTTTCCACCTGCCGAGTTGCGTGCAGCGACGTTTGCCTTAAGCGTCTCCAATAAAAAAATTGCATCTCGCTTAGAGAGTGTCCTGGAGTGATCTCCGTTTCCAATGACTTCAATGCCTTTTTTATAAGTCTGCATTACCAATGCATGCGCAAAAACTTGCGAATTGCTCTCGGCGTCTGGCAAGTAGTCTTGCATATACGCCTTCGCGCTGTTCCAGATCTTTACGAACTCAGTGCTGTCCACGTCTTCGCCGTCTTTCATGTTTTTGTACATTTTGATAGACTGTTTGATAACGTAGTTGAGCGCGTTGCCGTTTTCATGTAAAACAATAGTTTGTCTTGCTAAATCAATACGAGTGTCCAATGTGGAAACCGTGTTGTCTACGTCGCCGTATTGTTCCATCGTAGACGCACCGTATCCAGTATCGCGTCCCTCGGTGGTCTTTACAACAAGTTGGTATTTCAGTGCTTCCATGATTTCAAGCGCTTGTACACTTTCCTTGTAAGCGGGGTCTTTGATATGAAGTATTTCATGTCCTTGAAACTTCAAAGAAAGCTGCGTGTTTGTGCGCATGGCCGTTTCAACGTCGGCCTTGATTTCGTAAAACATGTGCTTGTAGTCTCCCCAGTTTGGTCCATCCTGTGCATTGGCGCGAAGTGGATAGTCGGGATGCTGTCTTGTTCCCGGAACATCAGTTCCATTTTCAATTCCCGCAATAAAAAAGCCTTCATACTTGTCAATGACGCACCTGGGAACGCCCTCTTTGACACATTCTACTGGGTTCCAGTTGTCTTCGACTTTCCACCTGGGATGCGTCCGTTGCAGCTTCTGAATTGTTCGCCGTAGATTTGCTGAACTGGAACCTGAATTGTGTGCGCGGACTCGTTCATTGAGTTTTCCGGTTTGTCCGATGTAGATCGGGTGACCGTCCGGGCCCGTCACCATGTAAAGGACCATTCTTTTGTAGCGGTACCGATGTAGTAGTACACCGGATTGGGGATAAGAGGGTTCGCTTGTAGAACAGGTGTACACTTGATCCCAACACACACCCACCCTCTCAAACGCCCATGTCGCTCCGCCCGCGTTCCGATGCCGCACCGACCGCGCCGACCGCGCGGCCGGAAGTGCGCGATCGCCTGAGCGCAGTGCTCGCGACCGGGTTAAAGCTCAACCCTCCTCCTGTCAACGCTGTTCCGACGGAAGTTAAGCGGAGATCTGACGGTACGGTTAAATTCACTCCGGAAGAAGTGCAGCGTGTTCCGGCGCTGCTGTTAGTCGATGACGAAGAAATGGTCCCCATCCAGTCGTTAGAGCTGTGGAGGACGTTGAAACGTCGCTTCGGAGGAGTACTGGATGCCAATGGGGCGTTGGTTCTTTACCCCCGTAACTGGCGAATCTTTCTAAAGCGCGAGCTCCTCTCACTGCTTTTAAACAAGGAAGACCACCGCTACGACGACCACGACCAAGCTTCAACCAACGATGCGTCGCCGAAGTACACGGAGGTCAACAAAATGAAATTGTTGGCAGACGAGGCGTTCCGCAAGATTCTCCCACAAGGCAAAGTGATTCAACTGACACACGAAGAAGATTCGGAAGCGCTTCAGGAACGCATCGACGCGGAGTTTTCGAACGAGTTCGACGGTGGCGCACCCGACACGTACGACACCGACGAGACCATCGAGAAACTGATTAATATCCTTGTTGCCGGCACCCCTACCGCAAATGGTCCTTGAATCCGCGCAATATCGCGCGCTCCTCGGGGCAGTAAGCCACAGGCGTGGTCCTGCACGGGCGCGCGTAGAGCACGTGGGGTCGAACGTGCCCGGGCGGCGGCCGTGCGGCCCGATTGCACGCGACGTGAGCACGACCTCGCGGTCGGTGCAAAACTCTTCAGATATCATTTTAAACACGTGCGCTCATTGCCCTTGCCGAGCGTCAGTGTGTGTGTGTGTCTGAAAACTATCGCAGTGCGTCTCGCAGACACGGTGTGACTGTCGCCCACCCGTTTCTTGTGCGTTATTGGGAACTGGCTGGCTGCGACATGACAGCCAGTTTTATCGCTAAGCACCGTACTGTAATATACATGGACGGTGTACAGAAAGCGTAGTGTCACAGGGCTGGCACACTACGACAACACAACCAGATGCGGACTAAAATGAAGCGCGGTCGAACGGCTCCTTCTGTTGCAAGCGTTCCTGCAAAGCGTGTCAAAAGCAGAAACGTCAGCAGCGAACTGTATGGGAAGCACTCGATACTGATCAAACAAGTCAATGACCATCCGTACATGTCACCCAATGACCGCGAATGCATGCAAAACTTTGAAGATCGTCCCTATCAGCTCGCCGCCGCAAAGGAAATCACCGAGAAGCTTCTGGCAGGCGAAGGCAACAACGGCAACGTGGCGTTGATCGCGCCTGGCAGAAGCGGGAAGACAATTGTTGGAAAGATGGTAGCGCGGCGCCTTTGCGCCGCGGCTCAGACGATGCAGGATACTGAAGGGTCGACTCTTGTTCTGTACGCCAAACAACACGTTGACAAGACGCAGGCGATGGACATTGGAGCATCCTTCGACGTCGCATTCTCGACAAGCACCGCTTTCAAAGATGCCATTAAGCAGGAGATTTGGAAGAAAGGCACCGCAACCGTCATGCTGGCAGACCGCGGACTTTCTAACATATTGGACACAGAGGTGGTCTCCAATGATGGAAAAGTGTACCACTTTCGAGACCTGGACGCCGAAGACTTCCAAGACGCAAAAAAGCTGAAGGAATCATTCAAGGACAAAAAGTTGCCGTATCTTGTTGAGCTGATCAAGGAACTCAATATTCGCAACGTGTTGATCATTTGCGACGAGTTTCACAATCTCATGAAGACAAGCAACGACAATCGCGTGCGCTTGCTCGCAAACAACAAGAAGATGTCGATGATGCGCGACGGTCCGTGCAAGTTCAACATGTTCGTCCTTGGGATGAGCGCCACGCCGGCCACTACGGATACTGTCAACTGTTCTCATTCTAGATTCTACGCCAACAAGAAGCTCTTCGATACGCTGGAGCCGCTTCCAGCAGACCATCCTAAGATCGACGCCGAAGAGCTCAACGCAATCGAAGCGGGCGTCTACGTGAGGTACGATGGCGCGACTGTTACTAGCAGCCTGCAGAGCTGGGCCGGGTTTGACGGAAACGGGATCCGGAACGAACGCGTGAACCGCACCCGATGCATCCAAGATCCAACAAACCCAGCCACACTCGGACAGGTGGCCAAGATGTGCGTTATGAACGCAGTCATTCCGGCAAAGAGCACGGACAATGGTTGGGAGGCAGTTAGTATCGATCTGGAGTGCAAAGACGGAACGTCAATCGAGTACACGTCGCGTGTGCCGTCCAAGGCAAAGGCAAATCCAAACAAGATTTATCTAACCTCCAGTGGGCTGAGCGTAGCGATGCGCGCCTATTTGAGTGACATGGATGCGTCGCTCTTCCTGCAAGGCCGTGTGAAGGACCACCTAATTGCGCACGCAAACCCCATCTCCCCTCGACGGGCATCGATGCGTGCGGTGACTGAGGTGCACAGCCACGCAAGCGGTCGCGTGACCGCCACGTTCCAGAAGACGACTCATTTTCAAACCGTTATGTTGGCAGTCGACTCCCCCAAAAACATGAAGATGACGATGTCCAGGGCGGCCGCTGCCGAGCTGAGCCAAGAGCCCGGATACAAAAGCACCGTCTACGACTTAGTTGACATGCCAGCCGAGGTCATGAACAAAATACTGCGAGAAGAGGTTGCGCCCGCAATCAAAGAAGACAAAACGCAGGTGATCATCCTGGTTCGTTCGGTCGACGTCGAAGGGATGTCGGAGTTTTCAAAGTACGTGACGATGACCGTTTTCTGTGGATACAACCGCGACCGCCTGACGCAGTCGCTGAACCGCATGGCCCGACAGCCGGCGCCGATTCTGGGAATGATTGTGCCAATGGCCGACGTTGGCTACATCGCCGTGTCGGCTTGCAGCGACTTGTCGTCCAATGTGGTTTCCGATACACACTCGTCCGTCGACTCCGTGTTGGCCCTTCCAGCGGAAGACGAGTGCCACAAGCTATTTCTCTCGCTGCGATCAAATGACAGAGCGGCTGCGTCGAGGTTTGCACGACACCTCTTTTTCCTTTCCAATGACAAGAAGAAGAAACCCATCAAGGTCGAAGACGAGTGCAAAAATATTCGTTTCACGAACGTGCACGGACATACGTACAAGTCACTGTGCGAAGGCTTCAATCATCTGTACTCCGAGCGGACACTGTACGTCCGACCGGATGGAAACTCGAAGCTTTGGGGAGATACATTTGACGACTACCTTGAAATGATTGCTGGCTTGTGCAACAAACCCGACGACGAAGGCGATGAGTAGGCGACCATGATGCAGACGGAACGTGCGAAATCAGTGTGGAGTCCGCTGCTCCGAAAACCAAATGCTGAAGATTCAGTGGGAGTGGCGAGGTTGACCGGGCCGGCTTGTGAACGGCGACCCGGTGCTGGTGGGAAAGCACGCGATTGAAGCCAAACGCCAGTACGACACGGCATTTCCTTTTGTGAATGGGTAAGCTGCACCCAAACTACGTGGTTGTAAGTGGTTGTAAGTGATTGTAAGCAATCGGTACCGACGTTGGCGTTTTTAGTTTCATTTGCATCTACACACCTTTTCACACTT
>Ga0314712_10000001_pt1 | contig 21385 bp, 12 predicted proteins | sample Shad11_28May_sur_FD_206194 | JGI IMG/M metagenome (GOLD analysis project Ga0314712, IMG submission 206194) | Metatranscriptome of seawater microbial communities from Espelandsvegen Fjord, Bergen, Norway - Shad11_28May_surf (Eukaryote Community... | ecosystem: Environmental > Aquatic > Marine >... | reverse complement strand
CGTGAACGTAAGACACGCGTGTACCAGGGGGGGGGGGGGTATGTCAGAGGCACCAAATGAGTTTTGGGGTGGCTGGCTCAGGCACCCGATTCGCCGATGACCGATTTACAGCGGCGAAGGAAATCGGGCGGCTGGCTTAGGCACCCGATTCACAGATAGCCGATTCACAGCATCGTCGCACGTGTACACTTCCTGAGTTGAACTCCACGCTGTGTGACGGCGGTGGTTGAGGTGGGCTGGGTTGTTGTATCCCGTGGGGTCTTCATGGAGACTTGAAATATAAACAGCGAGCGTACTGGACATAGCCACGTTTGAAAGAATGGACGTCGTGCCTCGAGTGGCAGTAGATGCTTCGTATCTTGACCATTCGGTGTCAACTAATCTAACGGCTCAACTGTCTGAGGACGTAATACGCCAAGTTTCAAAGGTCATCGGATCTGCGTTTCCAATCGAACATGTTGCTACTTCGGTAAAGGTGACCGGCCCTGGGTGGTCGATCGTGTCAGTCGATGAAGCGGACAGGCTGTCGATTCAGCAGCGAAGCAGCTTAGTGCCCATTAGAAGTAGGTCGTCGCTTGCGATGGTTACAAGATGGTATCCTGGCGCTCTCACGTTCGAGCTGTGCGACGAAAACGGAAACTTAGTGGCCGTTGTAGAACCAGACTTTGAAGCAAAAGAACTAGATCTCAGAAAAAACGCTTCATCGCAGCTGATTGGCACATTTGAGATGATCGACAGTTCGAGCATGCTTTGCATAGCACATGAGTTGGAGCGGGTCATGAGCGTGCGGTCGCCTTTACGAAACATACAACCGGAAGCGTTTGGGCGAGTGTTTGCAGTCGGTGGTGAAAAATCAGACGGAGCTGCATTTGTAATATCATCTTGGGTGGGTGACATCGCAGTGCGGTGGCTGTCTCAATGTTTGCGCGTACACGTGATACACCACGCATCGCTTCCAAGTGGGATTTCGAGGCCACTAGCACTCAATAGTGTATGCTTGCACAAATTGTCTGATCAAAATAAATGGCGGCTGAGTATGATTGTGCACGAGTCGTCGTGCCGATGCTTTTGCAATGCGTGGAATAAAGAAAGCAATACGATTATGTCGTTTGGAACCCCAAAACGCGTATCTATATCGATCGACTTTTGTGGATGCGAAAAGATTGATGGATACTGCCTACATCACCCGGAAGCTCCTGGGCATTCGTTTGATAATGCAGCTGTGTGTAATATTTGCCTCATGGGTATGACAATGCGAATGTCCTGTCGACACTTGGTGGCTGGTCAATCGACCAGTATTCCTACAGTTAAGACGGACGTAAAGCTTCCATGCAACGATTTGTTTGCTAAATCTCTACTCTGCGTGTGTAGATCGCTGAGCAAGCTACCAAGCGAAGAATGCGAGACTGAACTCAGGGAGTTTTTAGACACGTCGCTTGCTGAAACCGTGCTTGATTACGCAACCACCCGTTCGGTAAACGACGATACTATGATGGAACGCGACATGTCCGTTGCTGCAATGCTAAAAACGGGTCAATATTTTGTCGCACCAGCGAAACGAAACTCACCGAAAGTATTAAAACAACGAAACGTTCGCCAACGTGTGCCTAGCTACATGAACGAAACGATGCAGACGCATGCGCATCTGTTTCCACGCTCGTAATATACGAGCGTGTCGATTATATTTCTACATTGATAACCGTGTCAATTTACAAACCAGTAATACCGCTACCTCGGTTGCTTTCGACGTTTTTATGAACGGTGTGTTTAGAGACTGGCGTGTGTGGTGCGCTGCGGTTGTGTGCCTCGTATGCATAGCAACAGCAACATCTAGTCATGGTTGTGTAAGTATGGACACGCAGATGTGTTTTGGTAACCAACGTAGCATAACTCATAACGAATTACGTGGTGCCGTTTGCTATGTTATACAACTGAATGATTCGCATCGGCATGGCACCCAAACCGGTTGGGTTGCAGAATTCGAAACTGTGTGGCGACTTCACTTTTGTAGACGGTACGATACCGTTTTCTGACGCACATTCGTCTTGAAGTGTACAAGGGGACGGTGCCCCTCGTGCGTGAGCTCTTGCTAGAGATACATTCGGCTCGAGCTGGCATTTCATTCTCATACGAAAGTAGTGCATGTGAACGTTGGAGGGACGTAAGCGTAACAACAGGCTTGGTGAGCACGCGAAGCGACTGTACGTCAGCCATGGCAGTTTTTCCACCACTCCGTTTACGAAACAACTACCTTTTGGGGCACATCCGGTGCAAAGGAAATCGGAGAGGCATTGTTTAGCACCGGCTAAGAGTCGACTTGCAATTGAGATTGCAATTTCATTGAACATGTGGTCAACAGACAGTAGGGCGACGAAACAAGCGGCCGCTTGTGACGCATTGGGTGTTTTTAGTATGTTCGAAATTCGGTGTTCAATGATCATACACAGCGCGTCTTGACCAACCGAGTATAGGTGCGAGCATGTCTTGCTTTTGGTTGTGCTGGTTGTGCTGGACGTGCTGGAGACGTCCGGTGCCTTTTGCAACGACGCTAAGAACTTAATTCCATGTGTAGCTCGAAGCTTAACGTAGTGATAGACACTTGGATCCTCCCGAGCGCGTTTTTTCATCTTGTCGCAATAAGCATCTCTTTGAAGCTGTTTGCATAGGTGTATTTGAGAGTTGAGCCGCATGCGATCTGGATACGTTTCCTTTCTATGGCGGGTATGACGGACAAAGCTGTCTATACACTCCGTTGCATCCCTGAAGACAAATCTGCCAGTAATTGCTTCGAGAAAGAACACCCTGTCCGAAATAGACATGGTACTACCAGGATCGTTCAGGCGCACTGCACCGTAAATGGATCGCGGCCGTGGCCGTTGTTCCACCTCGTCATCTGGCGCTCCAGCAAGAGGATCGCACTTTCTCATCGGTGGAAACCCTTCTAAAGCAGGCAGCCCTCTATCCAACACCTTCGACCAACTGCAGTAGTGGCCATGGTAAGACATCGGCCACACAAAACGCGTTCCCATCGTGGTAGTAGGCGCGTCCTGGCTAAAAACTTCGACGTTGTGTGCGTACACGTAGACGTCGTTAGACACCGACTTGAACACAAGACAGGGATGTTTCTGGTTGCAGGTCCATGCGATAGTCTCTGCGTTTACAAAGCAGGTCGAGTCTTTGCAAGAGTTCACGAACGTGTTTTCCCATCGACGCTGTTCTAGCCGCATTGCCGGGTGGAGCACAACGGCCAAAGATTCCATTGGTACCTTGTACACGGCCCCATCTACCTCGTCGATGGCTAGAAAACCGTCTCCTTCGAGCATCAATCGATTGGGAAGCGCGAGAATGCACAGGCTTTCAGAGTCCGTAAATACATGTACGCTCGACACGGCAAATACACTTCATGTTCTTACCAACCTTAGCAAATACAGGAGAACGTTATGTGGTTGTGTGCGTACCCACTAACCAAACTCGCGGCGCTAACAGCCCCTTTCAGGTCTTCACTTCTCCTTGCCACCCCACACGGCCAGCGGTCGACGCCGCGGTACTCGTGGATGGAGCTAAGGGAAGGGGGATCACGGAAAGCAAAACGATAAATACGGGCGATGGCGATGGCGATGGCGATGGCAACGGTGTGGATGTGCAACACCACTGTCTACGAAGGAAAGTGCCCTTGGTTCTCCCTTTACAAAAACACTGATTTGGATGAGAGGCCCTATGTATACACGGTATTTCCACGATGCAGTCTGAACAGCCCGGCACAAAGGAGACCTTTCAAAGTGTACGTCGGCGAGACCGTTTACATTCGTGACGACGGAAGTTTGTCTCTCCCTTTTGCTATCCATAACCGGATCCTGTTTCCAACGCAATGTTGAGAAGCGTCGATCCGCGGAGACGATCTGGACCCCTTTTCCCAGGTCGTCGCTCCTGTCCACCTCACATGTGTAGCGGTCGAGGCCATGCCGCAAGCCCCATATCACAGATGGCCGAGGGGCGTTACGAACGCATGCGGGCGCTCAAAATGATTCGACAGGCCCGCGATGGCATCACCGTGATTGGCTACGGTGGCGAAACGGGGCAGGTGTCTACTTCGGAGGAGAACTACCCGCGTGAGCTCGAAGGCTTTTTTCCCATCCTACGGAGGCTGGACAAAGATTCGTATCGTCCACTACGTCCCTCGCAAGCGCAATTTTCCCATCTTGGTGCCAACGCACCGGCTGGGAAAACGAAGAACTTCTTTGTTGGTCGACTTGAACATAGTTCAAGTTATGCTTGATAATTGTACGCGTTCCTCGGCCGCGGCAGTGATAGTGTCGTAAGTGCATTTTGGTGAGGAGTGCTTACCGAACAGCGCTAAACGACCACAACCATGCGTATCTCTAACAGTAAATAAATAACACACTATCATGCCAAGGTCGAAGTCAAAGCCCAGGCCCCCCTCTTCTAAGCTGTCGTTATTCAACACCCGCTCCGATGCCAAGACCGTTCAGAAGACTTGCAACGCAATGTGGAGTTGCACGAATCAAGCACCGTTATTTTTGAGACGCCCGAAAGTTGTTGGAAGCGGAAAGTCCAAAAGGCGGGCGACGTACAAGAACAAACGCGGCGAAGATGTACCGATTCCACAAAAAATGAATCGATCGTTTCGTAGATTTCCCTTGCGCGTTTTAGTTTCGGCGGCAACGGCGAACGCCGCGTCTATTTTTGCTTCGGAAGCGAACGCAATGCGTATCGGCGTAAAGGGCGAGACGAACGTCTCCGGTGCTCTGATGCAGATTTCAAAGGGTGCCGAGGTCGCAATAGAGCAAGCATTGGTCGCTTACGCGCAGTCGGCGTTTCAGAACGCGATCGCGTTGCGCGACTCGATGAAACTTCATAAGAAGGTGACCGCTGGCTCTATGAGCGCGGCCACGCGCATATTGAACAACCAGCTCGCGTCCTGCACTGGTCTGTCTCCTGGTGAGTATCTTTTGGAACGCAAGAAGCCCGTTATCAAGAAGAAATCGAATACGGTGACGGAGGCGAAAGCGTCTACGGAGGCGTAGATAACCGCAAGACGCACTGGAAGCATGTGTCCAGCGGACGTTCGTCGTCGAGAATGAGGGGCCGGGACAATCTCTACTCAGAGGGGCCCGTCACCGCGGTGGCAAATAGCACGTGTGAGGTATATCGGTTAGTGTGTTGCCATAGTTTTACATATGGCCGGTGTCGCTTGTGTGTTGTTAAGGGGGCGGGGGTCGTGTATCCACACCTTTAATGGACAATGCGGAGTACGTCCGCCCCCCCTTGAAGCATGTTGAAGAGGGGCTGTTTGCAGCGATGGTTGCTATCGGAGTTTCTATCGTAGTGGCCTCCATTGCATACACACTGCAATGTTCTACGCAATTCACTTGCGTGAATGACGGCACATGTAAAGCTCTATACGACCAGTCTTGCTCGTTTTCAAATGTGGTGTCGCCAATCGGCTACAAACTATACAACATGAGCAGCGACGTCGAAACAGTAAACGCTTTCACTAGAGGTGTGTGTGCGCTTGGGGAGCGCCAACTAGCCGACGAGAACGGGCGTATGCGGTGTGTACGCCAGCTTTCGTACCCAGACGCGTTCGTAAAAGAAATTGCGGACCCAACCGGAACGAGCCACCACGAGAGAGCATGTGGCCAATGGATTAAATCTAAATCGACACCAGACGAGGTCACATACTTCAGTTTTTACGATGAAGGTGATGTAGGAAAAGAGGTAATAGATGCCATCAAAGACGACCTCGACATACGATCAAGTGCGTCAGATGTAACGCTGTTCACTGCTGCTTGCAAAACAATGCTGGTCAATTCCGCTGTAGCGCCATCGGTCTCTATCGCCTATCATTATCTCAAAGAAAACGTTGGGAGTCCTTCAACTCAACTGCACGTCTTAAACACACTTGGCATGTTAGCAGCCCACTTCTGCGAGGTACCGATTGCAATGGGAGTTGCACTTGGAGCTTCGAACAAGTTCTCTCTCAAGATGAGAGACGGTACACTTCTCAGCTCGGACCAAGCAAGCGAGACGCTCTATTACGTTGGCGAGTCCTCTTCGGTGAGGGATAATGTTCGTGCTTTTGTGTCAATGATGGACCGCACGCCCGAATCTTTGTTGAGCACCTCCTCCTCTACTAACCAACAGCCCCTTCATAATATACTAAACGGGGCGCTTGTGCAGTTTGGTATATCGCTTTCAAACGAGGGTATACCGCTTTCACAAGACCTGAACTTAACCGGTGCTTCTGTTGGCGTCTATGCAATGGACCATTTGAATATGTTGACAAAGTTCATATACGCATGTGATCAGACGACGATCGAACATGCGAGAGCGTACCTGTTGGCATCGGCGTCGCAGTGTGCACTGCAAGTACGCGCAGTGGTTACCGGTGAGTTTGGGATGAACTCGATTACAGAACAAGCAGCTGCATCCGTTCGTTTACACCGAAATAAAGCAAACTCGTTGGGAAGGATCGCGTTGGAAAGCGATAAATATTTATCCAGCGTTAACGATACCGTTTTATTCGAAGCGTCTACCACCACTTGGTCTATGTTGACGCGTTCATCATACGCGCTGCACACGACCACGCCGAGCCACGCGTCGTCGGTTTGCTGGGACGCGACCGTGGCTGTATTCGCAGACGCACTGGACCACAGAGTGTACCAAAAGCTCGTATCCTCAAGAGCGGTGTCAAACATACTCGGTCCGATGATAACTACACTTAAGGAGGCCGTTGCTGGCGAAATCAGAAGTGGTAAACTTTCAAACATGTTACTCCCTAACAAAGCCGATAGGGAGTCGTTTGCTCAAGCTGCACACAACGTACAGTTTAGGATTGCTGGAGCTGAAAGAACGAGCCAATTCGGAAGGAACGCCGAATTTAGACGACCGTCGTTTCAGTCTACCGACGGGCCGATACTCATGATGCTCAAACAAGCAAAGGCGGTATTCTTCGATCGCATCCGCCTAGCCCTCGATGGAAGCGATTTGTGTCAGCACCCTCCGTTGTATCGGAGCACAGCCAGGAACGCATACTTGTTGAACTCTGCTCCGTGTGCAATGTTGTTTCCTGGAATTCTGGTGTCGCCATTTTTTCACGAGCTGTTTGACGAACAATCTTTGTACAGCCGCATCGGGTTTGTAATCGCACATGAAATAGCACACGTCACTTCAGATACACAGCGTTGGAATATGACGGCTGCGTCTTTACTCTTGGCAAACTATTCGTCCTCGACATGGATAGAAGCGTCTGCCGACTTAATAGCCGCTGGTGCTATCAACCGAACGAACAAGGTTAGCCGTGAACAAGCGTGCAAGCACGTATCTCAGACGTGGTGTGCTTGCGTGCCGAATGGCTATTACGAAAGAGTGGGTAGAACGCATCCACCGGCAAACCTAAGAGGGGACCGCGTGTGCGATTTTTTGATGTAGATAGAAGTTGTATGACAAGAGTTTGGTACTGTTACTGTTTGTGTAGTGCGCTATCGCGCGGTACATAACCCCCATATACTTAGATGACAGTATGTCATACTACGGTAGCAGAAAGGGACTCTTTTCTCATGGGCACTCGTGTGGATGATGACGCGTTGGGGTTGCCGCCATTACGGCCTGTGCGGACGGACAACGGCGAGCGACGAACAGCCCTGTGTGGACTGACACTAAAGAGTGTATTTGTTGTACAACCACACGAAGGACAAGTGTTTACGACCTACGCCAGCCAGCCTTGTACACATCCGGACACCGTGTCAATGCCGAGTGGTTACAACATTGCAACGAACGCGGATATTAGCAGTTTAGAAGCAGATGACACGATGCAAGAAGAGAACGACTACGACCAAGAAATTAAGTTGCTGATGACCGGAATTGGCCTGTCGAATGACCCAAAGCGTGAATTAGCTAAACTTGGAAGTGCGTTTTTTCAATCTATCTCGGATGAACAATCTGCGCGTGTGAACGACGCTATAGATGAATTAGTTTTAAAAATGGTGACCCTCTCGTCCCGCGATCTTCTGTTCGATGAAGCTGCAAAAGAGTTCATTACAGCATTCTTTCGTAAAGGGGGCAGCCAAGCTGATTGGAGTACTCTCATTTTGGGTGGTTTATTAACGAAGCATAAGTTTTACGATGCCATCGCACGGGACACGAGAAGCGGCATTCTTCAATTTGACGGTGTAGGGAGGCCCTCGCTGAAAACAAGGGGCGTTCTGTCAAGCAAACTGACAAAGGCCGTTAGGCTTTCCGTGAGTACCCGATACGACCGTACACAGTCGGATTTTTACGTCGAACGTATGCTGTTCGGTACAGAGGGTACGCAAGTGATTGATTTTCCTACTATGAATTTCCAACTTTCAGTTGGAAACGATTCTAGTTCTCTTACTGGGGTCGTATCTCAGCTATCGGGTGCAGTCTTCAATGCGACGGGAAACGACACAGAAAGCGTGCCGGTATACATATTCGTTAGGTACGACGTTGGTAGTGCTGCGGGGGAAGGTGGGTTTGACACATTTGTGCCACATTTGGTGATAGAAAGTAGCAACGACGGGCTGAAACCCGGCGCGCAACCCAAGCGACGGCCAAGCGGCAACGCAGCGAATCAAACAAAACGACCAAGAGGGTTGGTCGGTGGTGCTCCAACGGGTAGTATTGCCGCCGTGGCGGACGACATTATATACAGGACAGGAACACAACTCGGTGCTCTCAATACCAACACACTCGGAAGTCATGGACCCCAACTAGTGCTGTCTCCAATGGGAATCGTCGACACAAGTGATGTCTCCGCGAACGTGTACTACGAGCTCGACTGCAGGCCGCAGCTCTATATTGACAAGAACTCACCCAAAGCTCCACGGTTTCTCCAAGGGATACACCTAAAGGAAATTAACACAAATGTCGAACGAAGTACTGTCGTGTACCGAGATTCGAATCGGGTGCGGGTTCCGTTTGATTGGGGCGATTGCAATACTCCTGATTGGTTCAATACGCAGATTGGTGCCACAGAGCAAGAGAAATATGTTCTTGAACAAGATATTAACGGTTCATGGGCGCAGACCAACCGGTACACACCCAACGACGATCGACGTGATTTGACTGTGCGCGCGTATATTTCTGTTTACAACAAGGCGCGTATGGACGATGCAATTCAAACGGTAAAGTACATACTAAGAAAGTTTGTTAGAGAATTCAGTGCATTTGCTATATACAAAGACGTGGTTTCCGTTGTTATCGAAGATACGGGTGCTATGGACGTAGATGCGATGGAAACTGACCGGCCGTTTGTGTGCAGGCTCAACTCGTTCGTCTTTGAAGAGGAATATGAACACGGAAATAGCACGTATGTCCTTCCGTCGATGCGATCATCGAAACGGAGCAACGAGATCGAATCATTTGTGTTTGAAAAGCCAGTGTGGCGAGACTCGGTGAGCTGGGTGTTCGACGCCCGGTCGGTACGTGATAGTGATGGCCAAAGCGACGATGCGAAAGCACTCGCATTTGGCCGAAGCCTGGGCGCCGACGATTGGATGCAAGCTTTTGCGAATCGGGTGGATATTAACACGTTTTCCAACGCGGTGTCGCACTTCTCGACTCGTCTTAGAAACGAGTATCTGCACGTTGACAGAGTCAGAAAATCGGCGGCGTGTCTAGGTGCTCTCATGTCGCTGGTTTCAGAGTCGGTGCCTATAGTTTTGGACAAAGCAACTATTCACAACGCAACGTGCAGCTTGATGTTGAGCGCTTGTCTTTTAAGAGAGCTTTTGTTCCTTAAGGAGCATACTGAACAAACGTTGGCTTCAAGCGATGATACGTCGGAAGAACCGATGCCTCCGGCGTACAAGAAGGCAACAATTGCTTCCAGTGCGGTCGTTGAAATGCTTCAACTTTACAAGATATTTACGAGTACGGAACCCAATCTACTTTTACCTTCTGAAGAGGTAATGGTGATGGACGAACAAGGTCGGCGCGACGTCGAAAGGAGGTACAAGGATATGCTTGGTTCCTTTAGCCAAGAACAACGGAGTGTGATAATGGAAGTACTGATGTACACTCCAGAAGGGCCGTGGGAGTGGATTGATGAGATGATACTCCATGTGCGCGAAAACATACGAGGTTTAGAAACAACGATCGGAGCCCCTATTCAAGGCATCCGCGGAATCACACACAAAACGCTCTATGACATGGAGAATGCTCAAACCGAAAGCGAGGTAGACGAAAGATTTAAACGGTGGCAAACTAATGTGAGCAGCAACGTTCGCGCTGTGTTTGAAAACGTGCCCGACATCAAGCTGTCGGTCCAAAACTTCCAACCGCTTCTTATATTAACTGCACTGAACAACGGAACGTTGAGTAAAGAAAACGCGGTCGAAGAAACTGACGTTGCGCCAGATCCTGCGGATGCGGCGGACACTGAACCCAATCCTGGACCCGATCCTGCGCGGAACACAGCACCTGGTCCAGCACCTGGTCCAGCACCTGGTCCAGCACCTGATTTACCTGTATATGATGTCCAAATGGGGGATGCCGACGCGTCCAATCTATTGAACGAAATACTCGCCTGGATATCGAGTACACAGGCTGCATCTTTATTCCCTAGCGAAGCGCGATCAAATAATAAAGCATTCAAACAGTTGTTTGAAGAAAATGTCACGTTCAACCTCGGGCTTGCCAAACTTGGAACAAATTGGATGATAAAGACTATGTTTGCCATATTCAACGATTTCGACCCTTCGACAAGTCTTGAACTTCCCAACAAACTCGACAGTGAAACAATGAACAAAGCCGTTGCTGATTTGACTCGCATGCTACAAAGTGGAATCGTAACAAAGACAAAAGGGAAACAAGATGTGTCTGTGTTCGATGTTGATGTCTTTCTCCAACCGCCGTCGGTCGAAAAGGTAATTCTTCTGTACAAGATGTTGATAGCAGTGATTGCTCATCATGTAAGAATCGATCGGGGGGGCAAAGCAGATGTGCAAAAGGGCATCGAAAGAGACAAATGGTATAATATGAGACGCATCCTTGTGGCTAATGGGCCTTTAACCCCACAGGAACTCTCCTCACCGTTGCGCAACAAGGTCTTCAACAGCCCAACATTCAAGGCTGCAGAGAAAAGGGTTAATGAAGTGTTTACACAAATGAGGGAGTATCCGTTAATAGGTCCACACTTCCTTAACATCTACCGCTTCCTGCAAGAAAATGGGCAGATTCCGTTCGATTTTAATGCGTACTCTGAGATGGAGTCCGCTCTACCCGAGTCGTCTTTGGAACCCGCACCAGAAATGCCAGAACCAGTCGTTATCAACGTTCCAGCAACGGATTCGGTGTATGACTTGGTCAGTATCTACAATCTCGTGTGGAAAACCGTCGGGGCGATTGAAAGTGGCGAGTTTGAATTTGGAAACGAGTACGTGAGCAAGTTCCCTGAACATTCCAATATAGAATCGGCGGCCGCGTGCACCATCAGCGCATCTTCGATTCTGAGAGCGAAGCAGCGCATGGACACGTTCACTAACTCCCGACACGCCTTCAACGGACACCGGTATTTCAACTGGATGGTGAACGATGCGATGCGTCTTAAGAACGTCATTGGGTCTTTTTCAGAGGACTTCGTGTTCGATTATACAGAAAACTCGGATGGAACACATTTCCATCCAACCAACAACAGGGAGCGGTGTTTGCCGTACGTTGCCGTCTCCCAAAACACCGAGCTTGCCTCCGAAGCGCTTCGCAACGACCAAAGCTTTGCCCAAGAATCCGATCGGATGGACCCATTTGACGCCACCGCAGCGCCTCGCAGCAACCGCATGGCCGTTCTCGCCGCCGTCAATCAAAACGGCGATGCGCTTCGGTTTGCCTCCAAGCCGCTTCGCAACGACCGCGAGGTCGTGCTCGCCGCCGTACGCCAAAACGGCGATGCGCTCAAGTATGCCTCAGACAGGTATCGCAACGACCGCGAGGTCGTGCTCGCCGCCGTCCAAAACTCCCGTGGTGCTCTTAGGTTTGCCTCCACACAAATTCGCAACAACATCGAGCGAGGAAATTCGATAGAATGCGCACGATGGTCGTGGATTCTTGGCAGTGTAAACGAGACGAACACGGTCGTGCGACCGCCAACTTCCCAAAAGGTTGACATAACCCACCGGATCGGCGAGATGTTAAAGAAGAAATATTCTGGTAGTGGCAATGCGGTGGTTTCATGGAGAAATGGAGGCAAACACAAACGCAGCGCATCCGTGTTTAGCCGCGATGTGTTTTGCGAAGTCGACAAGTTCAGAGTTGCACAAGGAAAAAAGCGTAATGTCTTTGACGCAACGAAACGGTTCCCATTCACGCTCGGAGTCGAAACGGTGTCGGAGAGACTATTCGCATCAAACGGCTTCTTAGGAAGAGAAGAAGTTATTGATTCAATGAAAGCTGCAATGAATATAGATTATGCGGAAGTATGGTGGAATGGCGAAATAAACGTTCAAAAACAGCCGTCCGAGTTCACAATGGACGAGCTTGATAAGATACGCATGTGCAAGTACTCAAAATCAACATACGATGCAAAGCTAAACAGATTCAAAACATACGTCAACGTATCCAGGTCGTCCGGGTTTGTTGCAGATGTCACCGACGAGTGGCCCAAGGACGACCGATCGGGCGACGACATCTTGATAGCAGCCGGGTTTATGGGTATGGGAAACCACAAAAAACTTGAATACGTCACCGATAGTAAAATGGACGAGTTTTCATTGAAGTTTGGCTCTGCTTTCCAAGAGATGCGCTTTCTTCACTTTAGGGACATGGCAGTATCTAGTGCCAACAACAACAACATATTTTGTCCGTACACGTACGACGATCTGAGCTTACATCTTTGCAGTGTATCGCATCGAATATCATCGTTATTGGAAAGAATATTCTTGATGGCACCTAGGATCATGAAAATGGTCGCTGGACTTGGTCCATACACACAACCACCTAAAAAGGGGACGAGCATTCACTCCATGTTCATGGAACTCGACAAACGAAAGAAAGCAGTTGATAAAATGGTTGCTTTCCTTGCTGCCACTAAAATGATGGTGGCTGCACAGAATGACAACGGCGTGTTTGTTCAATTGTCGGCACCAAACAGGTCAGTTTCTATTTTAGACTGGCTTTTGGACTCTGATCGATTGGAAAGCGCTGCTTTAGGAACGCGCATGAGGAACGCTACTGCAGACGCCATTCGCGCCGGTGCAATCACTCGGATAGACGATCATATCCACAATCTTTCACTCGTAGCTAGTCAAATCAATCGCCTTGTCACCGAACTGACATTTCTAAAGGAATGTGCAACTAAGATGTTCAGGAACGCGTGTACACACACGGCACAGCGCACGATGTCTTCTAAGGGCACAGATCTTGACTGCTACGTGGTACGAGCACCAGACAAGCTTGGGGCGTCAAGGATGCCGGCGTCTGAGATCGACATCTCGCCGTATATTCACGCAAAACGGGTTCTTGGTCAAAGCGTCGCATCGAACAGGATGATGCATGCTACCGGATGCATGTTTATGGTGGGCGACTATTTTGATACGAAGATATTTGGCACTTCAAGGGGGGCGTTTTTTGCGGCAACTGAAGTCGTCAAAGAGCCACAGGTATGGTGCAACTCAACTGTGGCGGTCAACAGCAACATGAACTACGGAATACACAAATTATACACAGACTTTATCGCTGATGCTCTCCAAACAAACAAGAGTGTGAAACCTATCTGTGCGAACTCAACTCAAATGGTCGAATCTAATGGAACGTGCTTTGCTCTCTGGATAGACGAAAACGATGTCCGCAAGAACATGTTTTCCGGAAAGACGGTTGTGGATTCTACAATCAACCTCCCAACGTTCCTAGACATTTTGGTACGAGTAAACGACAACAACAAACGGAGGGGTACTCACATGGATATAGTCCCCATGTTCGCGTCGTCGTTTGATGCTCCAAACAACAACTTCATTCCAAACAAACGCATGTTTGGAAATGACGACTGTTTATATTCGCTCATGGAAAAGTTTGTAACATTCAATTCGCGCGTGAAATCAAACAAAGCCGACGGGAACCGGCACGCAATTGCTTTCATTGCTATGGAAGCGCTTCCAGGTGGGATTCGTCCGCGTGGTGTCCACTCTACAAACGCAATACGAGTTCTCATTCAAAACAAATCCGATACGGATTTCAAAGGCCTCTCCGACCTTTCGGGTGTAACGAAAGTAATAGGACTACCAAAGCAGCTTACTCCAAAGAAGGTGGATGTGTTGTCGGTCATCAAGGTGGCACTGGACTCGAGTGTTACAGCAAACGACTGGAAACGATGGAAACAGACGTGCACGACTGATACCCCGGTTAAAGAAATCGATCTTAACGCAGCGGAATTTCTTGGCTTGTCAGCCACGAACTTAGATGATAGTGAGTACGACGATGGTCGTGGAGAGGAGGACGGGCGCGGAGAGGAGGACGGGCGCGGAGAGGAGGACGGGCGCGGAGAGGAGGACGGGCGCGGAGAGGAGGACGGGCGCGGAGAGGAGGGAGCGCGTGGGATCACACCCGTCGCTCGTGCCGTCATGCAAGGGTGTCCAGCCATCTTACCAGCATCTACGGATGTAATTCGTACAAATCAAACAGGTGACTGTTTCTACGATTCCATCTACCAGCTTTTAATTCGAAGCGAATACAATAGCACGTTTTTAACGCCAATACGCGAACGGCCCCAAATGGAGGCGTGGGAATACATACGTGACATAAGCGCGACGTTCCTTGAAAACGAACACGAAAACCAAACGTGGCAAGCTATCACCCGTAATCTAGTCGAAGCAATCCGTTCCTCTCCTGGCTCAGTCCGCGAGGTTCTCGAAATCGTAACAGAAACAGAGGTCAACGTTCTGCGTGCTTTTGAACAATATGACGAAGAGGATGCAATGCAAATTGCACAATCTCGTGCGGCGGAGGGATATGCCCAATACATACGCGAGCCGAGAAGGTGGGCGACCGATACCGCCATCGCAGTTTTCAGCGAAGTTGCACAGGTTCGAGTGTGCATTTACCAGCCTGTCGAGCAAGGGTGGATGCAGTTCTTTTCGACAAACGAAGGTACAACGCTCCCGGTATTTCATGTTGGCTGGATCAATTACAGTAGACGTGACGAAGAGGTTGGAAATAGTGCACACTTCGTGGGACTTTCGCCTTTAAGATGACACAAAACGCGGCGGTACAACCCCTTTTTGATGGTGCAAAGCAATGTAGCGCCAACAAACGAATCGACGTTTGGTTCTCAACCCTTACAGGACGGGTGTTCGAGTTCTGGTCCTGTAAGGGTTACAGTTATGTCGGTGATACAAAAATAAAATTAACAAAAGGTCTGTTCTGCGGAGGAAGTGGTTTTGCGGCGACGACCTGGTATGTACCACGCGTGACACACTCGTGGGGAAAGGGTTATTCCCGTACATGACCAGATAACCCCGCGCTTCATAGAGTAGAGATGTATTGGGGTGGTAGGACGCTGGTGTGTGGTGGGGTGCTTGGCGTGAGACGACCAGAGTGCGTGTGTGAGGGCGTCAGAAGGTGTGTCTGAAAACCGTATCCGTGCCTTCTCGCCGGAACCCGCTCTTAAACGTCAGATGCTCCCGCCACTCTCCAAATTATCGACACTCACGTTGACCACGGGGCCGAATGCCTCGAAACGCCCGCGCATCATCGACGACGAGCTCTCGAGAAGGCCCCTGGCGGAGACGCTCAACATGTTTGGCTGTGTGGCGGTGCCTCTTCGAACTTCCGGAATTGACGCAGCCGACTTCAAGCAAAAGGTCGATGTCGGCACACGCGCGTGGTTCTACGCCCGCCTAAACGCAGCGCTCGCGCACGACGTGGAGGTACCGACGATCTCCACGGGAGGCAGTCCGGACCCTACCAAGATGGGTATGTGGCGCGCGGGCAGCGACGTGTGGTCCAGCCTTCGCGACGAGACGAAGATCGGCTTCCTCGCGAGATTTGACTTGCAAATGCAAAATGGTCGCGATAACCTCTTCATTCCGGCGATGCGCAACAAAAATATCAAGGAATTTGCAGACTTCGCCTTCGACGTCCCGGACACGGAGCTGTCGACGGCACTCGCCTTCTACCTCTCCGACCGCGTTGCATTCGTCAAGCAAGGCGACTCGCGCATGGGACTATCGAGCATGTACAAGTCGTGGACGCAAACCGGATTTGGAAAATGGGCGCACATCACGCCCGGGGTGGGGCTGCGCGCGGCGATGGCGCTGCGCACGACTCTGAGCGACGCGGGGATCGATACCCAGCTGGTGGGTGGGTCGCACATGATCTACAAACCGCCGGGCGGCAAGGAGCTTCCGGCGCACAGCGACGGACCACGTCCGGTGACGATGATCACGTTGCTAGAGGCGGAGTTTGCCAAGCACCGACGTTTTCCCACAACAATCGAGTGGATGCAGAGCAATGGCGTGCAGTCCCTCGTTCACTTTGAGGGGGGCACCGTCGACGGTTACACGTACGCGATCGGGCCAATGACGCCCAAGCGGCTCTATCTGTGCCTAAAGGCCGTGCAGGACGGAACGATCGACGCGCCGGACGCCGAGCTCTTCAGCGCTGCCGCTTCCGACGGGAATACCGGTACGGCGCGGACGCGCTTCCTCACGGGGGGGACGGGGCCGTCCTTCATGAGGTGGAAGGAGAACTTTGCCAAGTTCAATGCGGTGCTCGTGGCGAACGGCGAGCCGGAGCCACTACGCGAGATCCCCATTCGCCCGTCCGATGACGCACCGCCAGGTGCGTTTGTGGCGCTGTGGCCAAACGGGTTTCCGCACGGATCGGCACCCAACCGCCGACGCCGCATCACCACGACGGCGTCGCTCGCGGTGGTCGCTCCGGAATACAAAATGCGCGACGAGCGCGTTCCGAAGCGCGTGCGGGCGCTCGCGACGATCGCCAGTCCGGACACGGAGGCCGTGGCGCGCGCTAGCGCGCGTGCGCTCATCTCGACCGATACCACACCCTTCTACGGAGGCAAGACGCACCTTCACCCCGAGCACGCGGGGACGTGGTTTGATCAAGACATGCTCGCTTCCGGCACGGGCGGCTTCTATCAATCGATTGCCCCCACTCCCGAGGACGCACGCGCGTTTGCGGCCGCGTGGGAAGAGGGTCGTCCGGACTTGGCGCCCACGGCGGCGGACTGGCTCGCGTACGAAGCGGCACGCGCCGCGGTGCCGCCCGGCGTGGCGGCGCGTCCACGATTTGTGGACCGCGCGGATCCTTAGATTTGTACGACCACGGGTACACACACGCACACTCAATTTGGCCCGTACGACATGCTGTTCTGTAGAATGTGCTGCTCGTAGAGTGAGTAAAGGCGATTCTCTGCCTCGCGGCTCAGTCTTCGTCCACGCCACCGTCGGTGACTCTTGGAGCAAAAAGGAGCACACGTGAACATCCACCCCCTCCGAATGAACAAGGGCGCAGGGTGCACGGCTTGACACATCCTAAAAAGGAAATCTCACGCGCATGTAGATTCGTGCACCCTGCGCCCCTGTTCATTCCAGGGGCCCCCTTGTTCATACGATGTTCATGGACTGTCCATGAACATCGTACGAACATCCACCCCCTCCGAATGAACAAGAGCGCAGGGTGCACGAATTGAAACATACTAAAAGGAAGTAACAAGCACATGCAAAGTTGTGCACCATGCTTGTGCGCATGACCCAGGAGTTACCGGACGCACCCAAGGGTCAACAGAAGGTCGCCACGAGTTTGGGCGAGCTCTAGAGCGGACCCAAGGGTCAACACTTCCTAAAGACGAATGGTATATGCAGAGCTCAGTACAAGAGCTGCTCGAATGCACTGTTGTCGGAAACGAGAGCGAAGATGGCGGGTTCTATGCTACCACGACGCATCCACTGCACGCGAAGTCCGGCTAAGCGGTCGTCCTCTGTCTCCCGCACATTGAGCGTTCTAAACGACCGATCGAGAACAGATCTAATCTCCACGTTTACGCCATCTGTAGCGTCAAGATATTTGGAGTAAGATGCGTATAATTCGGATTCGTCGGTACCTAGAAAGCCCATACGTTCTAGTTTTGGAAGTCTGAACGCCAAAGAGTTCGACCCTGGAAGGACAGATGCAGACGACAGAGCGAACATAGTTTCTGCCGCAAAGAACGGTAGACTTATTTCGTTTTCAGTGTCCGACATTCGAATGTTGCGGCTTCCGGTTGCGTAGTCAGCAAATATGATGTCAATGTACTCCGGTGGGAATAACGTTACGACCGAGTCGCGAGTATCGCCACGAATCTTCCAATAAACGACCCTGTGTGGTTGCTCGTTCATTGATACGACTGGACCAATAGTTCCCGAAAGCATTCCAATCGGGTTGTAAGGGCGATCGAGTGATTTTGCAACGATATCAACATCTGCTTGCATTTTCAAGACACTCTCCCGTGTTACAGACGGGGCAGTGAACTCTTTTCCTTTTAGCATTTCCATTGTTGTAGGGCAAAACGTACAGAAAACACACGATACGGACGTGCCTTGCTGAACAGACACGCAGGCGCTCGTTGAGGATGTCTGGATGACGCTGTGCATTATCACAAGTTCCCTTTCTAAGTGAGAGGCGATTCCCGATGGAAATGTAGTGACAATCCGATTGGGTTGTGATTCCATCCGCGATGTCAGCGATTTGTCGTCGACGTAAGTGTCGTACTCGACGTGGGTCGATGCAAGTGCGGCGTATGCAGATATCAAAGACCGGACGCGTTCCGATACGCTCGTGTCTGGTGCCTCGTCTTGATTGGAGAGCGTCTCTACGATTTCTTGCAACCGACTATTGATATCATGAACCCAACCGTTCTTGGTTGGCTTCGTAAACACCATTCGAAACTTATGATTTTCCGAAACGGCAAAAAGCGGAACCTTTCCCAGTATGAGCTTCCCAATCGTACCAGTAGGACCCCCTTGCACCAATAGCACACCACCATTTTTGCTTTCATTGCTGGGGTATACAGAATGTACAATTTCTGCAACCTTTCCGTGTTTTAACACGCTCAACACTGTAGATGCGTGGTCGAACACCTTGCGCATGATGGTCCTTGCTTTCTTAGCTGCCTCCTTACCCCTAGGGGACACCTTCCACGATAGATCGCCCCCTTCGAGGTATTCCGACACAAATGATAGAACCGACGGAGCTACGCCATTTTCTGGAAATAGACGCATGAGTCCAAGTCCAACCGATCCAGTTACAGTAGAACCTATTCTGCGCAACGCGCCTTGAGCCAGTTCGGTTGTGCGCGATGCAATACTAGCCATCTTTGCGTACATGCACAGTGACAGCACGTCAAACGGACTTGTACCTCTGTTCAGATCACCGTGTTTGTCGTCGAGTGCGCCGATTTGGCGTGCGTTGCGACCCGCTTCTCGTGTCTTGACAGTTTCCAACCACAAGTCTTGCAACCAGTCAAACGTTCGAATGTCCTGCATGTGTTCTTTCCACGAAAACGGAAGATCACGTTCGTTTTGAAACGAGATGGCTGGTCTCCTACGGATGCACTCTATAGTGCTTGCAATATTCTCTTCGCCCATTTGGTCGATGCTAAGCGGTGCGTCACATTCTCCAGCGGACGTTCCACATCCAGGGACGTAACAGAGCTCTCCCAATTTGGCGTGGGGAGCCAAACGAAGGAGTGCAAGATCGTGAGCAGAAACAATTAGATGAACGTCGTCGATAACAAGTCCAGGTGCTAGTTCAGTGTCTTGCTTAGATGCAGCTATCGACTTGAGCAACCCGACATTTTGTACGGCTGCTGGTCTAGCATCGGACAGCCCCGTGCCAAATATGGCAAGATGTACCGAATTATTTATTAGATGCGCGGGCTTCAAGACTCTTACAGCCATGGATATGGCAGCGGGCAGCTGCTCAACCGACGTGGAATTGACGATTGCCAAGGTCGTCTTTCTCGAGTGCATCGAGCACCCGGTCGACACGCCCCGTTCGATACCACCAAACATCCGAGTGAAGGTTCTGGCCCAATACACGACAATAGATAACATCTTATCTGCATGCATCATAACGGCATGCGCGTTCCTATTAGACGTACCAGAAGAGGTTTTACCAATTCGAGCGTATGAGCGACTTTGGGTTCAGCAGTGCATGGCTACAAAACAACCCACCTCGGAAGGAAGCCCGGTCGCTTCTGCATCGAACAGATGAAACACGATTCGCAACCTCGGTCGTTGTTAGAAACGGAGTTGCTACCAACAACAACGGATTTTCTGGAAGAAATCGAGTATATGACCACAATTCTACCGCAACGGGGAAATTCGGACCGATAGCCCCAAGAAGAAGTGCCTCGTACATTGCGGGTCTCGTCTCTATCCTTGCAATCTTTTTGGGGCTGCTTCTTGTAATGGTTATTCATCCTACAATATTTGTGGGAACCGATATGCCAACTGCATCGATCGGCGTTCTGAACTTCCAAATGGCTATTCCAGACCCCCCAACGCCCCGGCCACCCCCGCCACGTCCACCGCACCCTCCGCCGCATCCGCCACACCCAATGGCACCACCCACCAGTCCATGTCCTAAACCGCCACCCCCGCAACGCCCCTTGCCCGGTTCGCCTCCACCCGGCCATCGCCAACAGACGATCTATCCACAATCGACTTTACCCCCGCCACCGCTGCATCCACCAACACAGTCACAATATGCGCCTCCGTTGCGACCCTCGTCACCGCCCCTTCCACCACCCCGTCCACCCCCTCCTCCAATGATTGGGTCTCCATCGTTGCCACCGTGCGCATACAAATGTGCCGTTTTCGTGAGCAACGACTCCCTCACACGCGCAGCAACGTGGTGTCACGCGGAACTTTGGTTTACCGGACCCGAAGCGTCGGCACAGCCCGAGATACCCCCTCACGCATGTCACGTATGGAACCGCGAGACGCAAGCGCTCGTGCCGTACCAAAACTGGCCGAGCGCAACCTTGGTGCAAGAGGACGTTGACGCTATGCGACAAGACCCGGCGTATCAAGGCACGTACGACTACCTTCCGCACATCGTGTCGCCGCCGCCACCGTCGCCGCCGCCGCGGACGCCGCCATCGCCATGTCTACCTCCACCGCCTTCGCCTCCGCCGCCTTCACCACCTTCGCCGCCACCACCGCCACCGCCATCTCCATACCCACACACGCCGCAACCGACGACGCCTCCTTCGCAACCACCATTGCCTAAGTCGCCTTGGGCGGTGCCGCCGCCGCCCTCGCCACCGCCGCCCACGCCGCCGCCGCCCTCACCTCCACCGTCGCAATCGCAACCAAAGATCCGCACGCAGCCGCCGCCATCGCCACCGCCG